>Ga0196981_1000039_pt1 | contig 161433 bp, 147 predicted proteins | sample S3_2013CmetaG_FD_155462 | JGI IMG/M metagenome (GOLD analysis project Ga0196981, IMG submission 155462) | Soil microbial communities from Anza Borrego desert, Southern California, United States - S3_20-13C | ecosystem: Environmental > Terrestrial > Soil > Desert | place: USA: California...
TCCTTATCAAGCAAAAGGCCTCCCTGTGAGGCCTTTTGTGTTTCGGCCGACGCGCAACCCCGCTCGCCCACCAGAAAAGCCCTCCACCGAGGGCTTTTTGCTGGACGGTACCAATTCGTTGAATTGGAAATCTATTCAACTACCTCCCAACGTCCTTCCTCTACAAGACATGCTTGTTCGCGGCGGTCTTCATCCACATTCAGCCCATTCGCCCGCAGGCGATACTCACGGCATTTCATTCCATCCCGCTGAAAGCTAGCGATCGGTGTGACCTGGTAATTGATTCCCTCAGCACCTGTCCAGCCGACTGTTCTGCGATCTGCTGCGAGTTCAAGGGCATGGCCGATGCAGGCACGGTCAGCGTCATCCATGGCTTTCCCTATCTTGTTTCCTATGACTGCGCCCAGCACTGCGCCAAGGATGATAGCAACGCCGCGATTGCCGTCCTTGCCAACACTGGAACCAATCGCTCCGCCTATGGCGCCACCGAGTACGGTGCCTATCGCTTCCCGGTTGCATTTCCCGGCAATGATGCCGTAGTCACGATCCCAGTGGGTTCCTGAATATCCCTGGTAATAAGGATCGTGCTTCTTTCGCCATCCATGCGCAGGCGCCCAGGGAGGCGGATCGGCATCAACCGCAGGGGCGGCGGGTAGCAGCAGTGCCACGATGATGGTAAGGAGAGCGTGCTTTGTCCGAATAATGGTCATCGCTTGATTCCTTCATCAGAACTATGTGTTCAAATTGTACACATAGCATGATGATTGGAAGCAAGTATGCGGCAACTCAAAAAGGATACAGACATGACGAACGAAATGGGAAATGAGATCGCCACCTTGGCAGGAGGCTGCTTTTGGTGCCTGGAGGCGCCGTTTCGGCGGCTAGAGGGTGTCTCGGAGGTCATCTCAGGATACATGGGCGGGCATACGATCGACCCGGATTACAAGCAGGTGTGCAGCGGCGAGACCTGTCATGCCGAGGTGATACAGGTGCATTTCGACCCTGCCAGCATTGCATATCGCGATTTGCTGGAGATCTTTTTCGTGTTGCACGATCCGACGACGCCCAATCGGCAAGGCCATGATATCGGCACGCAATACCGGTCGGCGATTTTCTATCATTCGGACAACCAACGCTTCGTGGCGGAACAAGTGGTGCGTGAAATGGCCGACAACTGGCCCGACCCTATCGTTACCAAGATCCAGCCGGCAGAAAAGTTTTATCCGGCGGAGGAATACCACCAGCGCTATTACGACCGCAATCCATCGCAGTCGTACTGCATGGCGGTCGTGGCCCCGAAAATTGCAAAACTGCGTGCGAAGTTTGCTTCGAGACTCAAGGAACCCGCCGCGTAAGCCACTGCCGGCGCCAGAAAATCATGATCATGAAGCTGGCGATGCCGGCCATTAATCCAATCGCGAACCAGAAACCATTGGGGTGGGATTGCCAGGGAATGCTCTCGAAGTTCATGCCGAAAATCCCTGCAATCAAGGTCGCCGGCATGAACAGCATGGCGACCACGGTGAGCGCGCGCACTTCCATATTCACGCGATTGCTCAGCGTAGAGAGATAAATATCCAGCATCCCTGCAAGCAAGTCGCGCAGCGCTTCCAGCGACTCGATGAAATGCACGGTATGGTCGTATACGTCGCGCAAGTGCAACACGGTTTCATGCTCAAAAAATCCTGATTCGTTGCGCACCATGCTGTTGATGACTTCGCGTAGCGGCCAGACGGCCCGCCGCAATTCCATGGTTTCGCGCTTCAGCAAATGGATTTGTTGAAGCATTTGTTCGTTCGGGCGATGGAGCAGGTTTTCTTCAAGGTGGTCGCAGTCTTCGCCGACCTGCTCCAGCACGATGAAGTATCTATCGACGACGACATCCAGCAAGGCATAAGCCAGATAGCCCGCACCTGAAGACCGGATACGCCCCTTGTTCGCGCGCAGGCGCTCGCGTACCGGGTCGAAAGATCCGGTGGGCCGCTCCTGGAAGGTCAAGACGAAGTTGCGTCCCAGGACGATGCTGATCTGCTCGGAGTTGATTTGCAGCGACTGCTGGTCATAGCTGAAGAAACGCGTCACCAAATACAGGTACTCATCGTAGCTGTCGATTTTCGGCCGCTGGTCCGTGTTGAGGATATCTTCCAGGACCAGGGGGTGAAGATTGAATGCCTGGCCGATCTGGCGCATGAGGTCGGCGTCCTGCAAGCCATAAACATTCAGCCAGATAACTTCATTCTCGCTGAGGCGGATGTCCAGATCGGCCAGGCTTGTAGCGGCAGACTCGGAAAGCTCCTGACCGTTATAGCGAAATAGTGCCAGCTCGCTACCCGTGGTTTTGACTTCTCCGAGATGGACTAGCGATCCTGGAGGCAAACCTACTTTTTTCGATCGGAAGCGACGCATTCTTTTCATCGGTATGTCCTTTTGAAAACAACAATGCTACTTAGCAAATATCACTCGATGCGCAACGCATCGATGGCATCCAGCCGTGCTGCATGACGCGCTGGTAAAACGCCGGCCAGCAGGCCGATCGCAATAGCGATCAACTCGGCGCCAAACACAAAGTGCCAGGGCGTATGAACCGGCATTGCAGGCACAGCCAACTGCAATAGTTGTGCGCATCCTACACCCAGCAGAAGCCCGATGGCGCCGCCTGCCGCAGCAAGTACGATGGACTCACCCAGGAAGAGCGCGAGTATCGTGCGACGGGGAGCGCCGAGCGCCACCAGCAGGCCGATCTCATTGGTGCGTTCAGTCACGGCAATCGTCATGATGGTGACGATGCCCACACCACCGACGATCAATGATATCCCGCCTAGCGCTCCGACTGCGGCCGTCAGAATATCCAGGATATTGGACAGCGTGGCGAGCATGTCTTCCTGGGTGACGACGGTAAAATCCTCCCTGCCATGCCGGTCTTTCAGCACAGCCTTGATTGCGTCTACTACTTTCGCCGCAGGCACGCCCTCGCGATAGGTGACATGGATCTCCATCAAGCCGTCACGGTTGTACAGTTCCAGTGAGCGTGCGGCAGGTATGAATGCGGTATCGTCGAGATCGATACCGAGAAACTGGCCCTTGGGCGACATGACTCCAATCACACGGAAATGCATGCCGCCGATGCGCACTCTCGCTCCTAGCGGATTGGCGGTGCCGAAGAGCTCATGGCGCAACTTCGCGCCGAGAACCACCAGTGCGCGTGCGTTGCCCGCATCCTCTGCCGGCAGAAAGCGTCCTATGCCGATCGTCGAGCTGAATACCGAAAGAAAGTCCGCGTCCACGCCGTAGACCGTGGTCCGGCGCAAGCGCCCGTTGGCTTCCACTTCGGAGTTTCCCCATACGGTTGGGGTTGCGCCGGTGGCATAAGGCAAGCGCTTCAAGGCTTCCGTATCTTCCAATGTCAACGGTCGTACCGTGGTGGGTATGCCGGTGGGATGGGCGCCGCCGGTCTTGGTCTTGCCGGGAGAAATGCCGATCACATTGGTGCCGAACTGGGAAAACTCGGCAAGCACGAAGCGATGCACGCCTTCGCCGATGGAGGTCAGCAGGATCACCGCCGCAATGCCCACCGCAATGCCGAGCAAAGTCAGGAAACTGCGCAGGCGGTGTGCGATGATGGCTTGCAGTGCGAAGCGGAAAGCGTCGGGCCAGAGCATGGCTATCGCTTGGAAAGCGCTTGTACGGGATCGAGCAGGGCGGCCTTTCTTGCAGGCATGACCCCGAACAGAAGGCCGGTCACGAGTGCGGTGCCTACCCCCGCGGCCAATGCCCACAGCGGCGGATAGGCCGGAAATTGCGGATAGAACTGGCGCAGGGCGGCGGCGCCGGCCTCTCCCAGAGCGAGCCCGATAATAGCGCCCACCAGCGAGAGCATGGCGGCTTCGGCAAGGAAAGCATTGCGTATCGCCGGGGCTGTCGCCCCGAGAGCCTTCAGCAGGCCGATTTCCCCGGTGCGCTGCGTCACCGATACCAGCATCACGTTCATCACCAGAATGCCGGCCACTGCCAGGCTGATCGCCGCAATGCCGGCAACGCCGAGCGTGAGGACACGCAGGATTTTGTCGAACGTCTGCAGGACCGCATCCTGCGTGATCAGCGTGAAATCCTCTTCTCCATCGTGCCGCGCGGTCAGCGCTTTCTGGACACGGGTTTTGAGGCTGTCCAATTCGCCGCGATGGTGACCCTCGATCAGGATGCGGAACAGCGTATTGGTGTCGAGCATGGCCTGCGCAGTCGCGGTAGGGACGATGATCAACTCATCGGTCGTCATCCCCATGCCCCGTCCGCCGGCGCTCAATACGCCGATGACGCGGAACCGTCGGTCGCCGACTCGGATCGGTTTGCCTAGAGGGGATTCGGTGCCGAACAGTTCATCGCGAAGGAGGGAGCCGATCACGGCGACATTGGAACCCTGCCCGACATCGCCTGAAGGCAAAAAGCGCCCTTGCGCCAGTCGCAGGCGGCGGACTTGCAGAAAATCGGAGGATGTCCCGACCAGCATCACTTCCCGCAGCTTGCCGCCGACGCTGATTTCAGAGCTTCCCACCACGATGGGCGCTACCTTGTGCACGCCCTTGATCTGCATCAGGGAGGCGGCATCCTCAGCGGTCAAGTCGCGTGGCGTGTTTGTGACGAGGTTGGCCGGATTAAGGCCGCCCGTTTCGGAACGCCCGGGAAGGACAATCAGCAGGTTGCTGCCGATGGCCGAGAACTCCTCGATGACATATCGACGCGCGCCGTCGCCGAGGGCGGTGAGCAGGATGACGGCCGCGACCCCGATGGACATCGCCAGTACGAGCAAGCCCGTGCGGAGCGGCGTGCCGATGGCAGCACGCTGCGCAAACGAAAGGGTGTCGAGCAGGCGCATCAGCCTGATTTCCGTTCGTCATTCACGATTTCCCCATCCAGCATCGTCAGCCGGCGTGCCGCCCGAGCACCCAGCACCGGGTCGTGGGTGACAATGATCAGCGACACGCCGCTGGCATTCAGCGTTTCCAGCAGTCCCATCACTTCCTCGCCGGTCGCGCGGTCGAGATTGCCGGTGGGCTCGTCCGCCAGAATCAGGGCAGGATTCATGATCGTGGCACGCGCGATGGCGACGCGCTGGCGCTGGCCGCCGGAAAGTTGGTCGGGTCTATGGTGCGCGCGTTCTGCCAAGCCGAAGTCCTTGAGCGCGGAAGTGACGCGTTTGTTGCGTTCGGCAGGCGCGATGCCGGACAGCATCAAGGGCAAGGCGATGTTTTCCGCGGCGGTCAGACGTGGCACCAGATGAAAGCTCTGGAAAACGAAGCCGATGCGCTCGCTGCGAATCCTGGCCTGTTCTTCCGGGGAAAGCATGGTGGCATGGTGCCCTTCCAGCAGATATTTGCCGGCATCGGGCCGATCCAGTAGTCCGAGCAGGTTGAGCAGCGTGGATTTTCCGGAGCCGGAAGGCCCCATGACGGCAATATATTCGCCGGCCTCTATTGCGAGATGGATGTTACGGAGGGCACGAACCGGAGTATCGCCAAGGTGGAATGTACGCTCGATGCCGTCCAGTTCGATCAGGCTCATGGATATGGCTACTTGGCCGGCGGTTTTGATTCCGGGATTGCCGAGGCGCCGGCCTTCACGCCTTCGCGTTCCAGCGAAACCACGATGCGATCGCTTTCCCTCAGTCCTTCGATGATTTCCGTGTATTCCCAATTGCTGAGGCCGACCTTGACGGGGCGCTCTTCCAGCTTGCCGGTGTCGGCGCGATACACCAGCACCTTGTTTCCCTCCTGCAAGGCCGAGGTAGGAATGCGCAGCACGTTATCGCGAGTGTCCAGGATGACTTCCAGATCCGCGCTGTAGCCGACCAGCAATTCGCCCGGAGCAGGATCGTCATCCAGCGTGGCTTCTACATTGACGGTGCGGGCCTGTTTTTCGACGGCGACCACATAAGGGGCGATGCGCTTCACATGACCGGCCAGTACCTTGCCGGGCAAGGCATCCAGGGTAATGCGCGCGGATTGGCCGGCCTTGATCTTGGGCGCATCGACCTCATCCATCGGAGCCGAGATATACAGGCAGGAGTCGTCGATCAGGTCGATGGCGGGCGGCGTGGCCACGCCGGGCGGCGAAGGCGTGGTGTACTCGCCCAGTTCGCCCACGATGTCGGCTATCGTTCCTGAGAATGGTGCTATCAATATTGTCCTGCCGCGCTCGACCTTGGTGACGCTGAGCCTGGCCCTGGCCTGTTCCACATCGGCGCGTGTCGTCTCGCATGCGGCACGGCGGGACTGGGCTTCATAACGTGCTTTTTCTTCGCTGCTGGCCGAGATGAAACCGCTTGCGCGAAGATTGGCCGCGCGCTCCGCTTCGCGCTGGGCGTTGTCGGCAATGGCGCAGACTTCCTCGACGTGCTTGCGCGCGCTTTCCACCTGGGCTTGTGCCAGCCGGCTCTGCGCCTGCTGATCCTCATTCCAGAGCTTGAGCAGGACTTGCCCTTTTTTTACCCGGTCGCCTTTCTTGACGCCGAGATAGGTAATGCGGCCGCCGGAAATGGGGGAAAGACGCGTGCGCTGACAGGCCTCGACGCTACCCGCGCGCGTGTTCGAAACCGAGGACTCCACCTTGCCTCGGCTGACTTCCGCCAAGACGACCTTGACCGGTTCAGGCTTGCTGAACCACCAGACAAGGGCAGCGCTGACGACGAGCAAAGGTATGGCAAGCAGCAGGCGGCGCATGAGCAACGGCATGTCCTTCATGGGGATTATTCTTTAATCAGATGATAAGTCCGAAGCATGAAAATGGGTAGGAATTAACAGTCTTTTCGCGCATCCCTAACAAAGAATTACATTCCTTTCCGACAACCTTTTTCTGGCAGAAAGAAGTTGGTCTTGTTATTCGTAGTGACTACAATAATTTTTTCTTGCCATGAATCGAAGTATTCCCTATTCTCGCCGCCACAGCTCGGTAATAATAATAAAACTCATTTCAAAGGATTGCAGTCATGAGAAGTCTTAGCATTTTTTCCAAGCTGATATTGATCCTGGTATTGCCGCTTTTAGGTATCGTTTTCTATAGCGGCATGAATGCCCGTGATCACTACCTGTCATGGAAGGGCTTGTCCACGACGGAAACCTTGATCGGCTTGTCGACCAGCCTGGGCGACCTTACCCATACTCTCCAGGTCGAACGCGGTTCTACGGCCGGGTTCATCCAGTCCGGCGGCGTCAAATTCGCACGCGAATTGCCGGAATATCGCGCAGCCAGCGACCAGATGCTTGCCAATGTCAAAACGCAGTATGCCGCGGCTCTGGAAAGCGGATTGCCAACTGCCGCAAAACAGCGCATGGATGCCGCGCTGGATTCCCTGAGCGTGCTAAGTTCCACTCGTACCGAAGCCAGCAACCTGGCGATCCCCGCCAAGGAAATGGCAGCTCGCTATACGCAGTCCATCGCCACCATACAGGAAGTGATTCCGGCGATTGCCGAGCAGAGCACGGATCTCACCGTCAACAAGCTGATGACTGCCTACAACGCTTTCCTCAATCTCAAGGAGCGTAGCGGCCAGGAGCGCGCGCTGCTTACCGGCGTGTTTTCAGCCGACAAGATCGAACCGGCGCAATACCAGGCATTGCTCGGGCATATCGCTGCGCAAAAGGCTTATCTCCATCTTTTCAACGAATATGCCAGCGTTGAAAGTCTCGCGCAATACAAGCAGGTTTCTGCCGGTACTGCCTTTGCGGAAGTCGAGACGATGCGTAACACCGTCAGCGCCAGAGTCAACGAAGGGCAGTTCGGCATCGATCCCACCACATGGTTTACGACCATGACAGCGCGCATCAATGGCTTGCACCATATTGAAAAGCAGCTTGCCGGACAGATAGGGGCATTCGCTTCCGGGCATGCCGATGCCGCGCGCACTTCCCTGATCGTCAATGTTGCCGTAAGCCTCGCCATTCTTGTTTTGACGCTGGGGCTGGCATACAAGGTGGTGCTCGATATCGTGGGCCAGGTGAAAGCGCTGAATGATGCAATCGGCCATATCCAGCGCAACAACGATCTTACCCGCCGCCTCGATATTTCGACGGACGACGAGATCGGCCGTACCGCCCATGCATTCAACCTGCTGGTCGACAGCCTGCAAAACAGCATCCGCAAGGTGAACGAAAGCGCCGCCAGGGTGCTGCAATTCTCCGAAACTCTGGCAACCACGTCGTCTCAATTATCCAGCAGCACTTCCTACCAGAGCGAAGCCGCCTCTTCCATGGCGGCGGCTGTGGAAGAAATGACGGTCAGCATCGAGCAGGTTTCCGACAATGCCAAGCAGGTGCAGGAAGTTTCGCATACCAGCAATGAACGCTCGAATGAAGGCGGCGCCGTCATCCTGCAGGTGACCGAGGACATGCACGAAATCGCCGAAGCGGTCCATGCCTCTTCCGAGATCATGGAAGAACTGGGCCAGCAATCGAAAGAGATTTATTCCATCGTCAAGGTCATCAAGGAAATCGCCGACCAGACCAACCTGCTGGCACTGAACGCCGCCATCGAAGCGGCGCGTGCGGGCGAGCAGGGCCGTGGTTTTGCCGTGGTGGCGGATGAGGTGCGCAAGTTGGCCGAGCGCACTACGCGCTCCACCGAGGAAATCGCCTCGATGATCGAGAAAATCCAGGGTGGCACCAAGCAGGCCATCGAAAGCCTCGAAGTCGGCGTCGAACGCGTCAACCGCGAAGTGGAATTGGCGCAGCAGGCCGGCATGTCCATCCAGCAAATCCAGTCCGGCACCCAGCAGGTTGGCGTCGCCGTGGCGGGCATTTCCAGCGCCATCCGCGAGCAAAGCGCCGCCAGCACGGAAATCGCCAAGCAGGTGGAAAAGGTCGCGCAGATGTCGGAAGAAATCAGCGCCGCGACCGAGAAGAGCGCGGAAACCGCGACGGAAATGAAAACGCTCGCGCAAAGCCTGCAAAACCAGGTCGCGCAATTCAAGGTTTGATAATAAACGGCCACTAAGTTGTAATAGTTTCGCGCTTGTGACTAGAAGCTGGCTGACCTTTGGAAAGCCGGCTTTTTTATTGCCCATTTCTTAGGGTTTTATACCAGCAAAAGCATGCTTCGTTTTGTTAGACTCACTGCTGCGAAGTCAGTGGCGTCATAGGCTGGCAAGCGCGTTGTAACTGACCATTAAAATAAATAAGGAAAAATAATGAAGAATATAGTCTTCGCAGGGTTTCTTGCCTTAATGCTCGTGGGGTGCGCAACCGTTCAACAACCTGTCTCGCTCAGTCCCAGCTTTTGGGAAAACAGGCAGCAGACGGTAGGCGTCGCGGTCACTACTTCCACTCCTCCTACCGCCATGATGCTCGGCCAGCAAGGGTTGCTCGATATAGTGGTTAATCGCGCCAATGCAAAGTCCCTCATTGAGTTTCTGGAGAAGATGGAAATAGCACGGCTCAAGACCATCGCCAAAGAGTTCTCCGACCAACTCACGGCGCGCGGATTTAACGTCAAGACAATCGACGAGCCTATCGATGTCAGCAAGCTTGAAAAATTCTCCGGCAAATCGGAAGGGACTTCATTTGCCCAGCTGGATTTCCGCAAGCTCAAGACCGACGATATGGACAAGCTGATCGTGATCAGCGTGAATCGGGTGGGGACCGTACGCAACTATTACGGGTTCATCCCGCTGGACGCGCCGCAAGCCGATCTGTCGCTGACAGGTCAAATGGTCGATCTCAGCAATAATCAGCTTCTCTGGTACACGGTGGAAAACAAGACCATGCCAATTCCTGAGCCCTGGGATCAGGCACCGAGCTTCGAGAATGTTGCGGGTGCAGTGCTGGCTAACGTGGACCAAGGCCTGGAAAGCTTCCAGCAATCCTTCTTCGCCGGTCCGGTTCAGTAGGCGGAGGCCGTTTCCTGCCCGTCAATAGAAAACGACATCAGCAGGGATGAGTCTGGAGAGTCGGGTCGGCCTACAAGCCGGCCCGGTTTTTCTTCTACCGCATAGAAATCCGTTTTCACCTTCTTGCCCGTAAATGGACTGACGATTTCCCGGCTTGCGAGAGCGGAAGGCGTAGTTTCAGACTTTAAATCCAATGCCAGCATGTGTGCCACTTCCGCCAAACCTTCCTGGATGCGCGTACGCAGCAATGCTCCATCGTCACCAACCCAACGTGCTCGCAAATCCTTCTGGGAGGTCTCTGGCAGACGCGGCGAGAGGTAACTGAGTTCGGTGTAATACAAAGGACGCGTCTGTTCCTTGCGCCACAGCTTTACGCTGCTGCGTATCGCGATTGCACGTAGCTCAGTATCGAAACTCACCTCCGTCGCAACCGTCAGGATGTTCTTCTCGGCAATACGCGTCAGTAAACCAGGCTGCGCCAGTTCATTCCCGCGTATGGCATGCTCGAACGCCAGCGGAGGCTGCTCGCCCAGCAGCAGTTCGGCTGACAACGCATGTTCGAGTTCACCTTTGATATCCAGTTGGGCCAATGCCTCGTCGATCTGGCTCTTGAAAGCGAGGGCTTGTGCACGCTCGCTCGAATTCAATCTGTTGACGAACATCATGCCAATCGCCGCTCCCAGCGCCGCCTGTCCAGCAGAAGCGCCGGGAACATTCTGATAGGGGACGTAAATCGGACCCCTGTTCAATCGCGGATAAAGGTTGAACTCATTGGAGTACAGCATTACCCGTAAAGGCTCATCCTGCGGAATTTTTTCCATGAGCGCGATACGCTTGATCGGGGTGATTTCCGTAGTCTCCTTCGCATGCGCTTCGTAAGAAGTGAGGGAGAGCGTAATGCTCATGGCAAGCGTGACGAAGAGGCAGGGAAGGACAGGGCTCTGGGCAAGAAGGCGCATTTATTATTCTTTTCTGTTGTTATGGAAGCGTGGGGCAGTCGCGATGCTCGTATTCTAACCGGAGGTTTTGAACGCCTCGCCAGTCGCGAAGAAATTGCCGCCGGCGATGTGGTGGATGGTGCGCAGTTCGTCGTGTCCCTCGAAATGCCAGCGCCCGTCGGAAAACACCCGCTCATCCGCATGCGCCGCGACAACTTCAGCGAGATACAGGTCGTAGGCATCACGAATATGTGGTTCCGGGATCACCTTGCATTCCAGCCACGCCACGCAGCCTTGCAGCAGCGGTGCGGCTATCTTGGAGGCCGCAAATGTCGGCAGATCGAATGCCGCGAACTTGTCGGCCGCTTCCTTTCCGATCAACTCGCGCCCCGAACTCGAACCCACCTTCACCACCATCTCCGCCTGTGCCCGACAGGGTAGGTTGATCGCGAAACTGCCGGAAGCCTCGATCAGCTCGCGGGTGTAGGTATTCTTGTCGATGACGATAGCGATCTTGGGCGGGTCGAAATCAAGCGGCATGTTCCAGGCGGCAGCCATGATGTTGCGCTGGGTACCGTAGGCGGTGGAGACGAGGACGGTGGGACCGTGGTTGAGGAGGCGATAAGCTTTGCTAAGGTCTGCTTGATGCATCAGTTATAGTTTTTGGAAATATTCGTGATTTATCGTGACTTCTTCAACAATCCGTTCAGTCACATTAACTCCAATGGACAAAAGCTTTAGTTTTTCAATTAGATCTTCGCCGTCGATTAAATCAATTGGTGTTGCTCCGTCACGTTGCGCCTCGGCTCTAGCATCACGGGAAAATGACCCTGTACTAATAATGAGTCCTTTATCAGCCCTCCCCACTAGCGCTCCTCTAAAATCTCTCACAACTGATGGGGGCACGTTTCCTTTGTAACGTTTTGCCTGAAATAGCACATGGAAGGATAGGAGACCACCTAATCTAACGACTCCTTTGCCGTCGATCCCTCCATCACCACTACGCCCAGTTACCTCGACCTGAATGAACCCCGATTCACGCAAAAGCCTTTGGCACAGCCGTTCAAATGATGTGGGGCTGATAGATTTAACCAAGTTGAGCAGTTCATCTTCCCAAGACTCGGGAATGTCATCTTCAAAAAGCTCCCCATTGTCTTCTTTTTTCTTACGCTCTTGCTTATCAAGAGCTACCACTTTCTTCTTAACTTCTTCTTTATTAACGTGAGTGACCTTCAATCCTTCGGGGCTTAATGACCAAACGCCACGTTTTGAGTTTTCTAAAATTCGATAGCGTTTTAAATAATTTCTCGCCCAAGCTAAGCGATAGCTTAATTTGGTTCTGTTCCCGCGATGGATTTCAGAAATTTCTTTATCGGTTAGCTTTAGAAGCTTAGCAACTTCTTCTTCTTGTTCAGGGATGGAGGCAGATCCACCGAGATTTTGCAGAGCTTTTATTAGTGGATTAAATAACTCGTCATATGTTGGAACTGCCATGTTTCCTCCTGATTTTTATTTTTGCCAAGCATCCCGTAACGTCACCGTCCGGTTAAACACCGGCTTCCCTTCCTGACTATCCTTCCGATCCACCACGAAATACCCATGCCGCTCGAACTGGAAGCGTTCTTCCGGCTTGGCGTCCTTCAATGACATTTCCAGCTGCGCGGTGATGGTCTTCACCGAGTCCGGGTTGAGGTCGTCCAGATAGTTGCGGTCGCCGGCGCCGGGGTGGGCGTCCTTGAACAGGCGGTCATACAGGCGGATTTCCGCGGTGTAGGCGTGCGGGGCGGAGACCCAGTGGATGTTGCCCTTGACCTTGATGCTGTCGGCGCCCGGCGTGCCGGATTTGGTGTCGGGTAGGTAGGTGCAGTGGACCGCCGTCACGTTGCCGTCGGCGTCCTTTTCGCAGCCGGTGCATTCGACGACATAACCATATCTGAGGCGCACCTTGTTGCCGGGGAAGAGGCGGAAGTAGCCTTTGCTCGGTTCTTCCATGAAGTCTTCGCGTTCGATCCACAGTTCGCGCGACAAGGGCACCACGCGTTTGCCGAGTTCCGGCTTTTGCGGGTGATTGGGGGCGAAGCAGTCTTCGCTTTGGCCTTCCGGGTAGTTGTCTATGACCAGCTTGACCGGGTCGAGCACGGCGATGCGGCGCTCGGCGGATTCGTTCAGCGTGTCGCGCATGCAGTCTTCGAGGATGGTGTATTCGATCCACGAGTCGGCCTTGGAGACGCCGATGCGGTCGGCGAACAGGCGGAAGCCTTCCGGCGTGTAGCCGCGGCGGCGGGCGCCGACCAGCGTCGGCATGCGCGGATCGTCCCAGCCGCTGACGTATTTGCCTTCGACCAGGTCGATCAGCTTGCGCTTGGAGAGCACGACGTAGGTCAGGTTGAGGCGCGCGAATTCGTATTGCTTGGGTAAGGGATGTGCCAATAATCCGCCTTCGGCCAGGCGCTCCAGCACCCAGTCGTAGAACGGGCGCTGGTCTTCGAATTCCAGCGTGCAGATGGAGTGGGTGATGCCTTCCAGCGCGTCTTCCAGCGGGTGGGCGTAGGTGTACATCGGGTAGATGCACCACTTGTCGCCGGTGTTGTGGTGCGTGGCGTGCTTGATGCGGTAGATCGCCGGGTCGCGCAGGTTGATGTTGGGCGAGGCCATGTCGATCTTGGCGCGCAGCAGCATGGCGCCGTCCGGGTGCTTGTCGTCGCGCATTTCGCGGAACAGGCGCAGGCTTTCCTCGGCCGGGCGGTCGCGCCAGGGCGAATTCTTGCCTGGCTCGGTCAGCGTGCCGCGGTTGGCGCGCATTTCATCGGCGGATTGCTGGTCCACGTAGGCATGGCCGGCCTCGATCAGGTATTCCGCGGCGCGGTACATGAAATCGAAATAGTTGCTCGCGTAATAGAGATGCGACTTGCCGTATTTCTCCCAGCCGAAGCCCAGCCATTGCACGGCATCGGTGATCGAATCGACGTATTCCTGCTCTTCCTTCTCAGGATTGGTGTCGTCGAAGCGCATGTGGCACACGCCATCATAGTCGCGGGCCAGGCCGAAGTTGAGGCAGATCGATTTGGCATGGCCGATGTGCAGGTAGCCATTGGGTTCCGGCGGGAAGCGGGTGCGGATTTTCGCCGGGTCGGGCTCGCCTGCGGCATGGTGCGTAGCGTCGCCGGGCGTGCCGGCCCAGCGGCGGCTGGCGTAGGTGCCTTGGGCGAGGTCGCGCTCGACGATGTTGCGCAGGAAATTGGAGGCGGGAGGGTTGGGCGTTTTTTGTTCGGACATGTCGCATCTGTCAGGTTGGTTTAACCGCCATTTTACACCCTGACGGCACGGCGGAGTTTGCCGCGCCGACAGGTATAATCCGGACGATGAATTCGCTTACTTTCCCCATCCTGCGCCTGCTTGGCGACGGCCGTTTCCATTCCGGCGAGGATATCGCCAGCCATTTCGGCGTGACGCGCGCCACGGTGTGGAATGCGCTGCAGGATGCGGAAACGCTCGGGGTGCAGCTTTTTTCGGTGCGCGGCAAGGGTTATCGCCTGCCGGAGCCGGTGCGCTTTCTGGATGGTGAACGCATAAGCGCGGCGTTGGGCGTGCATCGCGAGACTTTCGCGCTGGAAATTCACGACCGGATGGATTCGACCAACAGTTATCTGATGCGCGCAGCTTCCGCAGGAGCTGCGCATGGAACTTGCGCCGTCGCCGAATTGCAGACCGCCGGCCGTGGTCGGCGCGGGCGAGTATGGCAGGCGGGGCTGGGCAATAGCCTGGCATTCTCCGTGCTGTGGCGTTTCGAATGCGGAGCGGGCGCGCTTTCGGGCCTGAGCCTCGCAGTCGGCATAGCCATGATGCGGGCATTGCATGAGCTTGGCGCGAAGGAAGCGGTGCTGAAATGGCCGAATGATGTTCTTGGCAGCGAGCGGAAACTGGCGGGTATCCTGATCGAATTGCAGGGCGACATGGACGGCCCGAGCGCGGCGGTGATCGGCATCGGCCTCAACCTGCGCCTGCCGGAAGCCATGCTGCGCGCCATCGACCAGCCGGCAACGGACCTTTACCGGTTGCTCGGCAAGGCGGTCACGCCGGACGATGTCCTGAGCGCATTGCTGCGCCACCTGGCCGATGTGCTGCAGGTGTTCGAGCAAAGCGGTTTCGAAGAGCTGCGCGAGGAATGGACGTCGCATCACGCCTACCACGGTCAAGCGGTGCGCATGGTGATGCCGGACGGAAGAGTCATAGAAGGTATCGCGGAAGGCGTTGCCGCCGACGGTGCCCTGCAGGTACGCACAGCCGAGGGCGTGCAGCGTTTCACGGCGGGGGAAATCAGCATGCGAGGCGCATCATGATACTGGCGATAGATGCCGGCAACACCCGGACCAAGTGGGGCGTGTTCGACGAGAAGGGTATCCTGGCCGCGCAAGGCGTATTGGATAACATTGAAATCCCGTTGCTGCCCGAGACGTTGCGGAATTTTTCAGGCTTGCGCCGCGCCGTGGCTTCCAATGTCGCCGGGGAAGCGGTGGCCACCCGGCTCACTATCGCGCTGGCGGCGCTGAGCATTCCAATTTTGTGGGTACAGTCGCAGGCGGTGGCATGCGGCGTCAAGAACGGCTACCAGCAGCCGGAGCAGTTGGGCACCGACCGCTGGGCCGCGCTGGTTGCCGCATGGAACGCGCACCATACGGCTTGTGTGGTGGTGAACGCAGGTACGGCGTTGACGGTGGACGCCCTATCCGGCGACGGCGAGTTCCTGGGCGGGGTGATCGTGCCGGGCTTCGGGCTGATGCGCGAAGCCCTGGCGACCGGAACCGCGGCGGTTGCCGTGACTTCCGGACAGTGGCGCGATTTCCCAACCTCGACGGCAGATGCCGTGCAGACCGGCACGTTGACGGCAATGGCCGGCGCCGTCCTGCACATGGCTGCGCTGCTGGAAATGCGTGAAGGCCATCCACCGCAATGCCTGTTGAGCGGCGGCGATGCCGAACTGCTGGCAGCGGCATTGCCCAGGCCATCGCTCATTGTGCCCAATCTGGTATTGCTGGGCCTCTTTCTTTTGGAGAAAACGTCGGTATGAAATGGTTGTTTTCGTTGTTGCTCGCGATCAATATCGGGCTGTTCGGTTATTTCGAGTTAAGCAAGCCTCTGGATTCCGGTTCCGCCGCCGGCCATGAACCCATCCGGCCGGAAAGCATGAAGCTGCTGACGCAGCAGCAAGTGGAGGCCATGCCGAAATCTGTCGCCACGACTCATGCGGAACAACCGGCGCCGCAGACACTCGAACAATTAGCCTGTTATGAGTGGGGCAGCTTCCCGGGCAAGCGCGTCGAACGCGCCCGGGAGGCGGCGGAGAGACTGGGGCTGGATGCGCAGGTGCAGGTCATCGCGAACCAGGAAGCTATCCGTTACTGGGTTTACATTCCGCCGCTGAAGAGCTTTCAGGAAGCGCAAGCCAGGAATGACGCATTGCACAGCCTCGGTATCGAGAATACGTTTATCGTTCAGGATGCCCAGTGGAAGAACGCCATTTCCTTCGGCGTGTTCAAGGACGAAGTGCTGGCAACGCGGCTGGCGGAAGACATGCGCAACCGGGGCGTGACCGATGTCGTCAAATCGGTGCGCAACCAGGAGGGCAGGCAGTTTGTCCTGTTCATCCGGAATCTTTCGGAGCATACCGCCGAAGAAATTCAGCGGCTGAAGCCGGATTTTCCGTATAGCGAACTCAAACAGGTTGCTTGCAACTAGCGTCAAGGCACTGGAAAGGAAAGTTATGGGATTGCTTAGAACCGTGGTGAAGCAGGCTGTACTCGCGGCCGTGGTGGTGATTGCCCAACGGGTGGCTACCCGGGTAATCAACAGGTTCGCGGGAAGAGACCGAAGAAAACTGCTGACGTCTCGCTAAGGCGCGAAGAAAGCCGCCGTCAGGGAAACAGTTTTCCCGGATTCAGGATATTGGCGGGATCGAACGCCCGCTTGACCGACTTCATCAGCGCGATGGTGGTTGCATCGATCTCGCGCGGCACGAACGGTCGTTTCGCCATGCCGACGCCGTGCTCGCCGGAGAGCGTGCCGTCCAGCGACAGCACCAGCGAAAACACCTCATCGAGACATGCCTCGGCGCGCTTCATCTCGTCCCCATTGCCCGGATCGACCAGCAGGTTGACATGGATGTTGCCGTTGCCCGCATGCCCGAAATTCACATTGGCGATGCGGTAGCGCTCGGCCAGCTGCTCGATCCCTCCAAGCAGTTCCGGCAGCCGCGAAACGGGCACTGCCACATCCTCGTTGATTTTCTTGGGAGCGACGTCGCGCAACAGTGGCGAAAGCGCCTTGCGCGCCGCCCATAGGGATTTCGTGTCCGGGGCGAGCTTTGCTTCAATCAGTCCATCCACTTCGCAAGCCTTGAGAATTGCTCCCGAGGCTTCGTGCACCTCCGTTTCCGAACCGTCCACCTCGATCATCAGCAGCGCCCGCATGTCGTCGGGCAGCATGCCGGGATGGCGGTTGCGGATGAGGTTGAGCGCGTTGTTGTCCAGGAATTCCAGCGCAGAAGGAACGAAAGGCTGCGCCATGATCGCCGCGATCGCATGCGCGCAACTGACCGTGTCCCTGAATTGAGCGGTCAAGCCGCCCACGGCACGCGGCATGGGCGTGAGTTTCAACGTGGCCTCGACGATGACTGCCAGCGTGCCTTCCGAACCGACGATCAACCGGGTCAGGTCGTATCCGACCACGCCTTTGGTGGTGTAGCAGCCGGTGCGTATCAGCTCGCCGCTGCCGGTCACTGCCTTCAGCCCCAGTACGTGATCCCGCGCCACGCCGTATTTCACCGCATGCGGCCCGGCGGCGCAGGTGGCGAGATTGCCGCCGACGCTGCAGTAAGGCGCGCTGGAAGGATCCGGCGGCCAGAAGAAACCTTTGGGGCGGATCGCGTCCTGCAATTCCTGGTTGAGCACGCCCGGCTCGATGATCGCCATGCGGTTATCCGGGTCAATCGACAGAATCCTGTTCATGCGCTCCAGCGAGAGGGCTACGCCCCCTTGTTCCGGCACGCTGCCGCCGGCAGTTCCGGTACCGCGCCCGCGCGGGACGACAGGTACGTTGTGTTCGTTGCATAAACGGACCACAGACTGGACTTCCTCCGCTGTCAGCGGGAACACCACTGCAATAGGCGGACGGAAATTGCGCGAGTTGTCGTAGCTGTAGGCATAGCAATCGACCGGGTCGGTGAGGAGGCGGTCGGCAGGGAACAGCGATTGCAGAAAAGAGAGCAGAGCGGATGAATTCATCCGGGGAATTTAGCACAACAGGGCGGTGCTTTGCACCGCTCTGTTGGTTAAATGTCACGGCTGAGTAGTGGGTGCCGCTGCGGCGGTTGCAGTCGGCGCTGTTGCCTCTTGGCTTGCCGTCTCCTGGGCTGTTGCCGCGATGCCAGTCACGGGCTGGTTTTCCGTTTCGTTCTTGCGGTCGAATATCAGGTTGTCGCCCATGATGATGCGAATCCAGGAAGGATAGGTATATGCGGTGCCCTTGTTGTGGTCGATGATAGCGCCGATGCCGCCGCCAAACACGATATTGCCAAACATGCCGCCATTCACGCGGGATACCACGGTGCCCTTGCCCGGCTGCTCCCCTTCTTTCTCGCAGTTGACCAGCAGATTCTGGCTGGAGCGATGGACGCTGACCGAGCCGGGAGAGGCGGTGCTCCACTGGCCGCGCTCGTTCTGCGCGACGCATTTCACGCCGGCGACTGGCTGGTTGTCCTTGGAGTAGGTTTCGATCTGTACGCTCTGATTGGCATCCTTGGTAATGGTTGCGCAACCGCTCAGCAGCAACAGAGGCAGCAATCCGAGAAAATGTCGAGGTTGGAGACGCATTGTTATTCTTCCTTGTTCGAGTTTTTGGTTGGCGACTTGCCGCTCGCAGTCTACCCTAAAAAAACAGTAGGAAAACCTCCCTGGCGCCGATTGAAAGCATCGGGTAATTCCTTCAGAATGCCCAGGCCCCTTACGGGCACATAAAATTTATAATCAGGGAAGAATAATGAAAATCTCTCTCAAGCTCTTTTTGCTTGCACTCGCAAGTTTGCAGTTATCCGGTTGTGCCACTTTCGTCGCACCTACTTATAGTCCCAGTTACGAGGCAATTGATCAGACCCGCAAAGTAGATGCTGACCGCATTACGGTCGGAACCGTGCAGCCGACTGACCCGGCTGCTGATGTGAATAGCATTTCCCTGCGGGCCGCATCGTTGAAGTCGGCAAGCGGTACCTTTGCCAAGTACTTGGAAGCGGCTTTGGTCTCCGACCTTAAGGAAATGGGCTTCTACGATGCTGCAGGCACTACGCGCATTGATGCAACCTTGCTCAAGAACGATATCGACATCTCCGGACTCAGTGTTGGCAGCGGTTTGATGGAGGCAAACATAAAAGTGACGCGCGCAAATGCGGTGAGACTCGACAAGAATTACCAAGTGACAACCAAGTTCGAGTCCGCTTTTGCCGGTGCGGTAGCTATTCCAAAGGGGCAAAGCGAATATCCGAATCTGGTGCGTGCATTCTTGCGTCAGGTATATAGCGATCCAGCATTTGTGGAGGCTATCAAAAAATGATGCATATGCGATTGGTACGCCGCATCCTGGCGCTTAGTCTGTCGTTGGTAGTCGTTGCATGCGCACATCCCATCAGCGTGAGTCCGCTTTCTACTTTGCCTCGTGAGGAAACGAAGCTGATCAATAAACATGTTGCGTATGTGATGACGGATGAATTGCGCAATCGCTCCGTAATCACCAGCGGTGGGGGTGGGGACAAGGTAAGTTATTACCCTTACCGCGATCTTGAAAAGACCATCCGCGATGCGCTGCGCGCGGTCTATCAGGATGTGACCGTGATTAATGTTGCATCCGACGCCAAGACTGATCCTGCGAAAAACATTGCCTTGATTTTCACGCCAGAAATATCGACTTCCTCCAGTTCGGATTCGATGCTGACTTGGCCACCGACCCAGTTTTTTATCAACTTGGAATGTACCGCCGCAGATGCAGAGGGCAAGGAGCTCTCCAAATTTCGAGTGAGCGGTAACGGAGCGGCCCAGTTTTCCGAATTCAAGTCTGACTTCGGCCTTGCTGGCAGGCGGGCGGCTACGGATCTCGGAAACAAGCTGGTCCAAGAGTTAACTTCCAATCCAGCATTGAAATAGCACGGTATAAATAAAAACGGCGCCTAGGCGCCGTTTTTATTTTCAGCTAATCAATTAGCGTTTCTTCGGAGGCAGCAGGTCGGTAATCGTGCCTTCCGCCATTTCCGCGGCGAAGCAGATGGTTTCCGACAGGGTGGGGTGGGCGTGGATGGTGAGGCCGAGATCCTCGGCGTCCGCGCCCATCTCGATGGCCAGTACCGCTTCCGCCAGCAGTTCGCCGGCGTTGGGGCCGACGATGCCGGCGCCGATGATGCGGCGCGTGTCTTTTTCCATGATGAGCTTGGTCATGCCTTCCGTGCGGCCGATGGACAATGCGCGTCCGCTGGCTACCCAGGGGAAGCTGGCTTTCTCGATGGCGATGCCCTTGGCCTTGGCGTCGGTCTCGCTGACGCCGGTCCATGCCACTTCCGGGTCCGTATAGGCGACGGATGGGATGGAAAGCGCCTGGAACTCGACCTTGTGGCCGTCGATGACTTCCGCTGCCACCTTGCCTTCGTGCGTCGCCTTGTGCGCCAGCATGGGCTGGCCGACGATGTCGCCGATGGCGAAAATGTGCGGCACATTGGTGCGCATCTGCTTGTCGACCGGGATGAAGCCGTATTCGTTGACGAACACGCCGGCCTTGTCCGCGCCGATGTTCTTGCCGTTGGGGCGGCGGCCGATGGCGACCAGCACCTTGTCGTACACCTGCGGTTCGATCGCTTGCTCGCCCTCGAACGTGACGTGGATGCCGTCAGTCTTGGGTTCCAGCTTGGCGACCTTGGTCTTGAGCAGGATCTTCTCGAAGCGCTTTTCCATGCGCTTCTGCAACGGCTTGACCAGATCGCGATCGCAACCGGGGATCAGCCCGTCGGATAGCTCGACCACGCTGACCTTGCTGCCGAAGGCGTCGTACACCGTACCCATTTCCAGGCCGATGATGCCGCCGCCGACGACCAGCATGCGCTTGGGCAAGCCGTCGAGGTCCAGCGCGCTGGTGGAATCCAGGATGCGCGGATCGTTCTGGTGCTCGGGCGCGAGGCCGGGCATCTTGGTGGCTTGCGAACCGGCCGCGATGATGGCGTGGTCGAAAGAAACCGTCGTGACTTTGCCGTCGGCGCCGGTGATGGCGATCTGGTTCGGATTGGTGAATTCGCCGCGGCCGGTGATCACGGTGACGTTGCGTTGCTTTGCCAATTGCGTGAGCCCGCCGGTCAGCTTGCTGACCACGTCCTTGGACTTCCAGGATTTCAGCTTTTCCAGGTCGATCTGCGGTTTGCCGAAGCTGATGCCGTGCTCGGCCATTTCCTCGGCTTCGGTAATCACCTTGGCCGCGTGCAGCAGGGCCTTGGACGGAATGCAGCCGACATTGAGGCAGACACCGCCGAGGCTGGGATAACGCTCGACCAATACGACCTTCTTGCCAAGGTCGGCGGCGCGGAATGCCGCGGTGTAACCGCCGGGGCCCGCGCCGAGCACCAGCACTTCGGTGTGGAGATCGGAAGGGCCTGCGGCCGAAGGGGCGGGCACTGGAGCGGCAACCGCTGGCGCTGCCGGAGCGGGCGCAGCGGCAGCGGGCTCGCTGACGGCAGGATGGGCCGGCGCTTCGGCAGCTTCCGCTTCCAGCGTCAGGATCAGTGCGCCCTTGGCGACCTTGTCGCCCACCTTGACCTTGACGTCCTTGACCGTGCCGGCATGCGTGGACGGAATGTCCATCGATGCCTTGTCGGTTTCCAGCGTGATCAGCGATTCGTCCACCGCAATGGTGTCGCCCGGCTTGATGTAGACCTCGATGACATCGACGGCGTCGAAATTGCCGATGTCCGGCACTTGGATTTCAATGATCTGGCTCATGCGCATTCCTGGTTACAGCAACAGACGGCGAACGTCGGACAGCATCACGCGCAAGTGGCTGGTGAAGCGGGCGCCGTCGGCACCGTCGATGACGCGGTGATCGTAGGACAGCGACAGCGGCAGCATCAGGCGCGGCTCGAAAGTCTTGCTCTTGGCGTCCCACACCGGCTCGATGCTGGAACGGGAAACGCCGAGGATCGCGACTTCAGGACAGTTGATGATGGGCGTGAATGCCGTGCCGCCGATCCCGCCAAGGCTGGAAATGGTGAAGCAGCCGCCCTGCATTTCCTCGACCTTGAGCTTGCGTTCGCGGGCTTTGGCGGACAGTTCGCCGAGTTCGCGCGCGATGTCGAGCACGTCCTTCTGCTGGACGTCGCGGATCACCGGCACGACCAGGCCGTCCGGCGTGTCGCAGGCGAAGCCGATGTTGTAGTACTTCTTCAGGATCAGCTCGTTGCCGTCGGCGGAAAGCGATGCGTTGAAATTGGGATAGGCGCGCAGCGCATTGACCGCGGCTTTCATCAGGAAGGCCAGCATGGTCAGCTTGACGCCGCGCTTGCCGGCTTCTTCCTGCATCGACTTGCGGAAGTCTTCCAGGTCGGTGATGTCGGCGTTGTCGAACTGCGTGACATGCGGCGCGGTGACCCAGTTGCGGTGCAGGTTGGCGCCGGAAATCTTCTTGATGCGCGGCAGCGCCTGGGTTTCGGTCTCGCCGAACTGGCTGAAATCGATATTGGGCATCGCCAGCACGGACAGGCCCGGACCGCCTGCGGCAGCTTCGGTGCGCGACCTGGCCAACTCATTCTTGATCCACGCCTGCACGTCTTCCTTGCTGATGCGGCCCTTGGGGCCGCTGCCGGCGACGCGCGTCAAATCCGCACCCAGTTCGCGCGCGAACTTGCGCACGGAAGGGCTGGCGTGCGGGTTCTTGCCCGGCGCGAATTCGGCGCGGGCGGCGACAGGGTTGGGCGTGCCTTGCGGCTGGATCGGTTTCGGCACTTCAGGCACCGGGCGCGACGGCGGCGGCACTTCCACACTGGTCGCCTTGGGTGCAGGGGCCGCAGCTGCCGCCGCCGGTGCGGGTGCCTGGGGCGCTTCCACCGTAGCGGCAGTGCTTTCGGCTGCTTCCACCATCGCGATCAGCACGCCTTGCGTGACCTTGTCGCCGACCTTGATCTTCACTTCCTTGACCGTGCCGCTGAACGGCGACGGAATGTCCATCGAGGCCTTGTCGGACTCCAGCGTGATCAGCGAATCGTCCAGGCTGATCGTGTCGCCGGGCTTGATGTGGACTTCGATGACATCGACGGAATCGAAATTGCCGATGTCAGGAACGAGCACTTCTTTCATTGCCATATTCTCGTGCTCCTGATTAAGCCGTCAGAGGATTGGGTTTGTTGACGTCGATGCCGTATTTCTTGATGGCTTCGCTTGCCTTGGCGGCCGGCAGCTTGCCGTCGTCCGCCAGCGCCTTGAGCGCAGCCAGCACGACATAGTAGCGATCCACCTCGAAATGGCGGCGCAGCGCTTCGCGGGAATCCGAGCGGCCGAACCCGTCGGTGCCCAGCGCGACGAAGCGTTGCGGCACGAAGGCGCGAATCTGGTCGGCGAACGCCTTCATGTAGTCGGTGGAGGCGACGACCGGGCCTTCGGCCTTCTTCAGGCACTGCTCGACATAGCTTTGCTTCGGCTTGTCTTCCGGATGCAGCATGTTCCAGCGATGCGCGTTCAAGCCGTCGCGGCGCAGTTCGTTGAAGCTGGTGGCGCTCCATACATCGGCCGAGACGCCCCAATCCTTCTCCAGCAGTTCGGCGGCGGCGATGACTTCGCGCAGGATGACGCCGCTGCCCATTAGCTGCACCTTGGGACCCTTGGCCTTGGAGGCGCTGAACTGGTACAGGCCCTTGATGATGCCTTCCTCGACGCCCTTGGGCATGTCGGGGTGGCTGTAGTTTTCGTTCATCACCGTCAGGTAATAGAACACGTCCTGCTGCTCCTGCACCATGCGGCGCAGGCCGTCCTGGATGATGACTGCCAGTTCGTAGTGGAAGGTCGGGTCGTAGGCGATGCAGTTGGGAATGGTCGATGCCAGGATATGGCTATGGCCGTCCTCGTGCTGCAAGCCTTCGCCATTCAGCGTGGTGCGGCCGGCGGTCGCGCCAAGCAGGAAGCCGCGGGCGCGCGAGTCGCCGGCAGCCCACGCCAGATCGCCGATACGCTGGAAGCCGAACATCGAATAGAAGATGTAGAACGGAATCATCTGCACGCCGGTGACGCTGTAGGAGGTGGCGGCAGCGAGCCAGGACGAGAACGCCCCGGCTTCGTTGATGCCTTCTTCCAGGATCTGGCCGGTCTTGGATTCCTTGTAGTACATCACCTGGTCGGAGTCGACCGGCTCGTAGAGCTGACCGGCGGACGAGTAGATGCCCAGCTGGCGGAACATGCCCTCCATGCCGAAGGTGCGGGCCTCGTCGGGAACGATGGGCACGATGTACTTGGCGAGGTTCTTGTCCTTGATCAGCGTGGACAGGATGCGCACGAAGGCCATGGTGGTGGATATTTCGCGGTCGCCGGTGGCGCCCAGCATGTTGTCGAACGCCGACAAGGCCGGCGCTTCGAGCGGAGCGGCCTTCTGGCGGCGCGCCGGGACGAAACCGCCCAGCGCATCGCGGCGCTCGCGCAAATATTGCATTTCCGGGCTGTCTTCGGCCGGGCGGTAGAACGGCAGCTTTTCCAGCTCGTCGTCGGGGATCGGGATATCGAAGCGGTCGCGGAAGGCCTTGAGCGATTCGAGGTCCAGGCCCTTCTGCTGGTGGGCCGGGTTCAGCGCTTCGCCCGCCGCGCCCATGCCATAGCCCTTGACGGTCTTCGCCAGGATCACGGTGGGCTGGCCGACGTGCTTAGACGCGGCGGCATAGGCGGCATAAACCTTGTGCGGGTCGTGACCGCCGCGGTTCAGGCGCCAGATGTCGGCGTCGGACATGGCCGCCACCATTTCCTTCAATTCCGGATACTTGCCGAAGAAGTGCTCGCGTGTGTATGCGCCGCCCTTGGCCTTGAAGTTCTGGTATTCGCCGTCGACGGCTTCTTCCATGCGCTGGCGCAGCAGGCCGTCCTTGTCCATGGCCAGCAGCGGATCCCAGTAGGAACCCCAGATGACCTTGAGCACGTTCCAGCCGGCGCCGCGGAAACCGGCTTCCAGTTCCTGGATGATCTTGCCGTTGCCACGCACCGGGCCGTCCAGGCGCTGCAGGTTGCAGTTGATGACGAAAATCAGGTTGTCCAGTTTTTCGCGCGCGGCCAGCGAGATCGCGCCCAGCGATTCCGGCTCGTCCATTTCGCCGTCCCCGCAGAACACCCACACCTTGCGGTCGGAGGTGTCGGCGATGCCGCGGTCGTGCAGATACTTGAGGAAGCGGGCGGTGTAGATGCCTTGCAGCGGGCCCAGGCCCATGGACACGGTGGGGAACTGCCAGAAATCCGGCATCAGCCACGGGTGCGGGTAGGAAGACAGGCCGTTGCCGCCGGTTTCCATGCGGAAATTGGACATCTGTTCCTCGGTCAGCCGGCCTTCGATGAAGGCGCGGGCATAGATACCGGGCGAGGAGTGGCCCTGGAACATGACCAGGTCGCCGCCGAAGTTTTCGTTGGTGGCGCGGAAAAAGTGGTTGAAGCCCACGTCGTACAGCGTCGCCGCCGACTGGAAGCTGGCGATGTGGCCGCCCACGCCGGGAGATTTCTCGTTGGCGCGCATCACGGTGACGATCGCGTTCCAGCGGATCAGCGCGCGGATGCGGCGTTCCATCGCGGGATCGCCCGGCAGTTTTTCCTGCAAGTGGACGGGAATGGTATTAAGGTAGGCGGTCGTCGCGTTGTAGGGTAGGTAGGCGCCGGAACGACGGGCTTTATCGATCAGCTGTTCCAGCAGATAGTGCGCGCGTTCGGTTCCCTCCTGCTCCAGCACCGCGGCGATGGCGTCGAGCCATTCCTGTGTTTCCTGCGGGTCAATGTCGGGGGTGGGGTTGGTCATCTAAATTCTCTCCTGGGGCTCGCATCGCTATAATTCGTAAGGGATACGGCTGGATTTGCTGAACAGAAAGCCGCTATCTTCGCTATTTTGACTGTTCAGGTCAAGTTTAAAGAGGGTGCCAGAGTTGGTGCGAATGCCTTGCAAGCCGCACCAAAACAGGGAGTTATCGAAAGGAAACCGATGTTTGCCAGCCTGATTCAGCACGACAAAAACATGAACGAGAAGAGTCTGGAGAAGGCGTCTCATCTCTTATTCGTATTGCCCGAAGAGCGGCCACAGAACCTGCCACATGCTGCAGCGCTCGATGCCAAGCTGGCTCGCCGCAAGAAAAAATACGAGGATTTGGCCAAAAGCCCGTTGTCTGCGGACCTGCCGAATGGCGGAATGGCTGTCTGGGTGGCGCTGAAAGATGACATGACGGCGTTCGAGCGCAACACGGCGCTGCGCAAGGGGATAGCTGCGCTGCTCGATGAGCAGCCGGAATCCGTGACGCTTGCGGTTTTCGGCACCGATGCGCAACGGGAGAAAGCGGCCCAAGCGGCGCTTTACGTCGCGTGGATCAATAGCGTGCCCTTGCCGGTTCGCAAAAAGCAGGACGACCGCCGTCCATTGAAAAGGATCGAGCTGTTCGGTTACAAGGGCGACTTGTCGGAGGTGCACGCCCTGGCGCAGGGCAATACCCTGACGCGCAGCCTGACCATGCTGCCGCCCAACGAGCTGACGCCGGGAGTTTATCGGGAAAAGATCAAGGCGCTCGCGGCCGAGCACGGCTGGCAGCACGAAGAGTACGACATGAAGAAGCTGCGCAAGCTGGGCGCGGGTGCCTTCGTCGCCGTCGCGCAGGGCTCCGAGATGGAGGATGCGGCCATCGTGCACCTCAGCTATGCCCCGAAAAAGGCGAAGAAATCCTATGCGCTGGTGGGCAAGGGCATCTGCTTCGATACCGGCGGCCACAACCTCAAGCCGGCGCGCTACATGCATGGCATGCACGAGGACATGAACGGTTCCGCCGTCGCGCTCGGCATTCTGCAAGCGGCCACGCAGCTCAAGCTGCCGGTACGCATAGACTGCTGGCTGGCGCTGGCACAGAACCACATCAGCCCCAAGGCCTACAAGCAGAACGACGTGGTAACCGCGCTCAACGGCACTACCATCGAGATCATCCATACCGACGCCGAAGGCCGCATGGTACTGGCCGACACGCTCACACTGGCCTCGCGCGCCAAGCCGGATTTCATGATGGATTTCGCGACCTTGACCGGCAGCATGATGACCGCGCTGGGCAACCGCTACAGCGGCATCATCGGCAACCGGGCCGAACTGCTGTGCAAGGCCGTGGGCGTGGGCAACGCGGCAGGGGAGCGGGTATGCGCGTTCCCCTTCGACGAGGACTACGAGGCAGACCTCGACAGCAGCATCGCCGATATCAAGCAATGCACCCTGGACGGAGAAGGGGACCACATCCTGGCGGCGCGTTTCCTGGCGCGCTTCATCGAGGGTGAAGTGCCCTGGCTGCACGTGGACCTTTCCGCATGCAATCGCAAGGGTGGGCTGGGCGCAGTCGGAAGCGACGTTACCGGCTTCGGTGTCGGCTTCGGCCTGGCCCTGCTGAAGTCCTTGCTGGAAGCCGAACCCCAATGATTTTCGATGTACTGGCGAATGCGGGTCGCTACGCTGCACTGCATCCACTTTTTCCGCGAGCCTTCGCCTTTCTTCGGGAAAACAACCTGCTGGCATGGGCGCCGGGGCGCTATGCAATCGAAGGGGATGCCTTGTTCGCGATTGTGGAAGAGGCCGACGGCCGCAGCCGTACCGATGCCAAACTCGAATGCCATCGCAAATACATCGATATCCAGCTGGTGCTGCAAGGCAATGACGAAATGGGCTGGAAGCCGCTGCACGATTGTCGGGAACCAGTAGATGGATATAGCGACAAACGTGATATAGCGTTCTTCCATGATGCTCCGGCGAGCTGGATTGCCGTGCCCGCCGGAGCATTTTGCGTGTTCTTTCCCGAAGATGCGCACGCGCCACTGGTCGGCGCGGGCTCTATTCGCAAGGTGGTGCTGAAAATCGCTGTCGATAGCCTGTCAGGCCGGGGTTAACCCACGGCTGGTCTTGAGCCGCAACGTCATGTAAATGGACCACTTGGTCCAGTCGTTCCCGGCCTTGAAAGCCTCGAAAGTGGAGGGGTGTTGTGCCATGCCCGCCACGACCTTGGCGTCCCACATCCTGACCTGTTCCGGCAAAGTCCCCAGAAACGCTGCAATCGAACGCTCTACTTCTGCAACCATGGCGCTGACTCCTTTTTTTTATGATGGGCGGTGGGTTTGTACTACTTTATTAAGCATTGATTATGAACGGAAATATTTTTCTAACAATAACCCAAATGCGGTATTTCATGAGATGGTCAATGGCAGGGTTTCTGCTGGCATGGAGCTTGGCGGGATCGGCAGGTGGCCTGCCCGGCAAGGCCATGACCGGATATGTTTATACCTATCAGGTCAAGGCCGGTGATACGCTCACGCGCATCGGCGCCCGGTATGGGGTCGATGCAGCCGTGATCCATCAAGAGAATCGCTTGCCGGAGGCGCGCCCCCTCAAAATCGGGCAGGTGCTGCGCATCGATAACCGCCACATCGTTCCCGCTTCCCTGCCCGATGGCATCGTCATCAACCTGCCCCAGCGCATGCTGTTCCGCATGCGAGGGGGGAACGTGGAAAAAGCCTATCCGGTCGGGGTCGGACGACCGGACTGGCCGACGGATACCGGAAATTTCACGATCGTGAGCCGCGAGGAAGGCAAGACCTGGTTCGTCCCGCCTTCGATACAGGAGGAAATGGCGCGCGAAGGCGAGGAAGTGCGGGCGCAGGTTCCGCCCGGTCCGGATAACCCTCTGGGCCGCCATTGGCTGGGCTTGAGCTTGCCTGCGCTGGGCATTCATGGCACGATTGCGCCCGAAAGTATTTACCAGTTCCAGAGTCACGGATGCATACGGTTGCATCCGGATGACGCCGCAGAAATGTTCGCCACGACGAACAAGGGCGAGCCCGGCACCATTCTTTATCAGCCTGTGCTGCTGTATCGCGCCCCCAATAACAAAATCTTTCTGGAAGTACACCGCGACATTTACCGAAAAGGTATTGATGCGAATGGGCTAACCCAAGAACTTGCCGCTTCAGCTCGAGTCGATAAAGCCATCGATTGGAAAAAAGCGGCAGAAGTGATTGCCGCACATGAAGGTTTGGCCCGCGACGTAACACTCGCAGCCGACAAGGAGACTAGATGAAAGAGCAGGAAGATATTTCGTTGCCGGCATTGAGCCGGCGCGGATTTCTGAAATTCGGCGCAGCAGCCATGCTGGCCGCCAGCGTTCCCGCACAGGCATTGGCCGCTCTGGCCCCGAGTGCGGAGCGCAAGCTGTCGTTCTACCATTTGCATACCGGCGAAAAACTGAGCGCCGTCTACTGGGCGGATGGCGCCTACCAGCAGGACAGCCTGAGCGAAATCTATCATTTGTTGCGCGACTTCCGTGCCGGCACGGTCAGCCCCATCGATACCGACTTGCTCGACCTGCTGCATACGCTGTCGGTGAAGCTGGACACGACGGCCCAGTTTCACGTGATTTCCGGTTACCGCTCGCCCAACACCAATGCCATGCTGGCCAAAAGCAGCCGCGGCGTGGCCAAGCACAGCCTGCACATGGACGGCCTGGCCATCGATATCCGCTTGCCGGGACGCGATCTTTCCGCGGTGCACCGCGCAGCCCTGTCGTTGAAGGGCGGCGGTGTCGGTTACTACCCGGTATCCGATTTCGTGCACGTGGATGTCGGCCGCGTTCGGCAATGGCGCGGCTCATAGGCCACGGACCGTTCGCTATTTACAGCCGACGCATTTGCCTTTGGTGGAAGCCATGCCCTTCACCGAATCCAGCCCTTTGACGTCCTTGAATACCGCGCCATTTACATCGGCCCCGGTGAGATCTGCGCCGGTAAGGTCGGCGCCCGTCAAATCCGCCTGGACCAGGTCGGCGCGGTGCAGGTTGGCATTTTTCAGGTTGGCCCCGGTCAGGTCGCCGAACGTGAAGGCCGCGATATTCAGGTCCGCGTTCTCGAAATTGGCTTTCGCAAACTTTCCGCCGACCGAATCGAATTTCATCTGACCCATCGGCTGGTTGCCCATATCCAGCCCGAAACGCCCGTTCTTCGCATTCACGCCTGTCATGTCCACGGCACCCAGGGTACCGATGACGCGCGCGTTGGTGAGATTGGCGCCGGCGAAATTGGTTTTGTCGAAGATGGCCTGGAAGATGATGGCATCGGTCAGGTCGGCGCCCGAAAGATTGGCGTTCTCCAGCCGCGCGAGATTGAGGTAGGCGCGCTGCATGTTCGCTCCGGAAAGGTTGGCGCCGCGCAAATAGGCGCCGAAAAAGCTGGTGTTGACCATCTTGCAGTGCCGCAAGTCCTTACCGTCGAATTCCAGGTAGCCCGCATCCTTGTTGGAGAGATCGCAGGTTTTGCTTTCGATCTGCTTCAGCGCGTCGGCCTGGGTGATTTTCTCGCGTTCCTGTTCCGCGTTCTTGGCATAGAAGGCCTTGGCTTTTTCAATCACCTTTTCCGGGTCTTCCATAAACGTCTTTTTTGATTCTTCGCTGCTGAAGCAATACGTCTTGCCCTTGTAATCGGTTTTCACCGAGCAGTCCGTTTTCATCATCTCGCCCATGGACAAGCCGGTCGTGCAGTTGTCCCCCATTTCCGCTGCGCTGGCCACGCCCGATAGTGCCAGCAATCCAATGCAAACAACCCCCGTGATATGCATGATGCTCTCCCCGTGGCCGGAATGGCATCCGGCCTGCACGAGCGGGAAATCCGCTTGTAATCCTTAGTCCTACAAGACCGGAAATAATTCATTCGATCAAGCATTTGCATGCATCTTGCCAAATCGGCGAAGCGGCTGGTCAACCGAAAGCAAAATCGCCGCGTTATTTGCTCAACCGCTGCAGTTGGCGGCCATGACAAAACCAGAAGGAGTATCAATAAAGTGAAGATCAATAAAACTGCTGCTTCGATACTGATGATGAGCGCGATATCGCTGCCCGCAGCAGCGGATGATGTCTATTACGATACCGCCCGGGTGATTTCCGTGACGCCGCAAACCGAGCGCGTCAATGTCCCGCGCGAGGAATGCCATACCGAGTATTCGCGCGAATCCTATTCCAGTTCCGGCAGCCGCGACCTTGGCGGCGCCATCATCGGCGGGATCGCCGGCGGCCTGCTGGGCAGCCAGATCGGCAAGGGCAGCGGCCGCGTGGCCGGCGCTGCCGTCGGTGCCGCAACCGGCGCCATCGTGGGCGACCGCATCGACAACAACGACCGTCGCCACTATGCCGCACGGCCGGTCGAGCGTTGCGTGGTCATCGACGACTGGCAGACCGTGACCCGCAACTATCTGGTGACCTATCGTTTCGACGGGCGCGATTACACCACGGTCATGCCGCATGACCCGGGCAACCGTATTCGCATCCGGGTGGCCGTTGCCCCCGACATGGGCGAACGCGTCAGTTATCTGGAACCCAGCCATCGCGACAATGGCTGGCATCGCGGGTGGGACAAGCGCCGCGGCCGCGACTAGGGTATTGCAGGACGAGTCGGCTGAGTACCGCCAAAAGCGGTCAGCCCTTCCAACCGCCGGGATTCCGGCGGTTTTTTTTTGGTCAGTGCAGGTCCTGCAGATTCAGTTTGCGCAGCCTGGGCGCGAGTTTCGCCGTCGCCGCGACGACGCCCAGCGTCATCATCCCGCCGAAAATCACCGAGGGAACCAGTCCCATCAGGCGGGCGGCGACGCCGGATTCAAACGCGCCCAGCTCGTTGGACGAGCCGATGAATAGGCCGTTGATGGCCGAGACGCGCCCGCGCATGGCATCGGGTGTCATCAATTGCATGATGGCGGTGCGCATGACCATGGAAATGCCGTCGCATGCACCGGACAGCAGCAGCATCACGCCAGCCATCCAGAAGCTCCTTGAAAGCGCGAAGGCGATGATGCATATGCCGAATCCGGCAACGGCGCCCAGCAGCCAGCGCCCGGCATGCTTGTTGATCGGATGCCGCGCGAGATAAAGCCCGGTCGCGACCGCGCCGACTGCGGGCGCCGCGCGCAATATGCCCAGCCCTTCGGGTCCGTACTGGAATATTTCGTGTACGAAGGCTGGCAGCATGGCGACCGCGCCGCCGAACAGCACGGCGAACATATCGAGCGTCTGCGCGGCGAGCATGACCTGGTTGCGGGCGACGAAGCGCAGGCCTTCGGCAATACTCTTGAAAATCGGCGCGCTTTCCGCCGGAGGCGGCTCCTTGACGCGCAGGAAGAGCAGCACGGCCGCCGCGCTCAACGCGAGCAGCGTGGCGACCGAATAGGCCGTCGTCTTGCCGGCCCAGCCGACCAGGACGCCCCCCAATGCCGGACCCACTACCAGGCCAATCTGGAATGCCGAACTGCTGATGCCGGCCGCCTTCGCATATTGCCGGCGCGGCAGGACCAGGGCGAACAGCGCATTGTAGGAAGGGCCGATGAAGGCCCGGGCGACGCCGGTGAGCACGATGGAACCGTATATCCACAGCGTCGGGTCGCCGGCGATCATGCCCGCAGCGACGCCCAGCAGTACCAGCGCATTGAGGAAGAGCATGAGGCAGGCCACGACGCCGAACAGACGCCGCGAGTGGTGGTCGACCGCATAGCCGGCAAACAGCGCGCAACAGAAATAGGGGATGACTTCGGCCAGCCCGATCAGCCCGAGCGCGAGCGGGTCGCGCGTCAGCTCATAGATATGCCAGCCGACGACGACCGCGACGATCTGGTAGGAGAGCACGATCTGCACGCGGAAGGCGAGCAGCTTGAGAAAGGCGGCGTTGCGCAGGGGCGGCGATTGCATCGTGCCCTAGCGTGCAGGCGCAGGTGGAACCTGGCGGTGGATGTTGCCGGCGGTCATGTCCGCTTTTGCCGACGCGCGGCGCACCAGCGCCATACGAAGCTGTCGGGGACTTCCACGCCTTCATGGATATAGGTCAGGACTTTCTGGTTCAGGACCAGCAACGGGTGCGTGGCCTTGGCCGTTTGCGTGCCGCAGAACAGGATGCGGTCGCCGGCTTCCAGCGGCATGTCGAGTTCGGGCAGCAGCACGCTTTGCTGGCCGCGAATCAGCAGCAATGGGACGACGAACAGTCGCTTCTCGCGGTTGGAAGGGTCTTTCGTCAGCAGGTCCAGCGGCACGGTTTTTCCCAGGTGGAGCAAGCGCAGGACCGCAGGCGCACGTTCCTCGTTGATGTAGGCTCCCCACGTTTCCGGCACGTTCTCGCCGACCACCTCAACCAGCCGGCTGATGAGATGGTTGGCCCAGGCATTGCTCTGCCCGCGTGCGAGGTGGAGGAATTGGGCCAGCATGGGCGAAACCAGGTGGGCGAGGCATTCGTGCGCGATGATATCGCTCAACTGCATGGTGATATCGGCATTGAATTGCCGGAACAGAGCACTGTTGAAGCGGCGGTTCTTGCGGATGACGACGAAAATATCCGGTCTCAGTTCAAGCGCGGTCATCGCGATCGATAAATTGTTGATGTCGTTATCGGTGCCGGCGACGATGCCGACGGCATTTTCGATGCCGGCTTCGATCAGGGTACGCGCCTCGGTACCGCTGCCGAGGATGTAGTTTTCGCAATTGGTCAGTTCGGGCTGGGCTTCCACGATGCGTATGCTGGCGCCTTCCTGTTCCAGGTTCTTCACGACCGCCTTGCCGAAGCGGCCGTAACCGCACACGACCCAGTGGCCCACCGGCGGCGGCGTGGGTGAGGGCAGCGAGGTGCCCGGCACGCCGGTTAGCCATTCATGCAGCAAATAGGTGCCCAGCGAATGGATTTCCATCGCGAGGTGTTCGCCGAAGAGCTCGTAGGGGTTGATAATGTGGTCGGTGCCGAACGAGGCCATGTTGGCGGCGGTTTCGATATGTTCCGCCCGGCACAACACCGGCAGTTCCGGGCTGATGAGCTTGACCGCGACCGCGATCGCCAGATTGACGTGATCATCATTGGTAAGCGCTGCGATGCCGCCGCACTGAGGATGCTGGATACCGGCCTGAAGCAGGATTTCAGGCAGTTTCGCATCGGCGCAAAGGCCGGGGACGGGCGCCTGGTAATCCTGCAGTTCAAGCTCGCTGATGCGTTCCTGGTCGACGTCCAGGGTGACTACCCGTATGCCTTTGCTGTCCAGCGCGCCTACCAGCAGGCTGCCGGTTTCGCCATAGCCGCAAACGATGTAGAAACGCTCGTGCAGCCCCTGCACCGCGCGGCCGAAGCGCGCCACTGTAATCGCCTGGCGCAGCGCCGGGTCCTGCGCCAGTGCAATGATCTTGCCGATGGCATAGAACCACGAGATGACCGTGAGGTAGATCGAGAACGTCATCCACAGCCGTTGCGGCTGGCTGAACGCGTAGGGAATTTCGCCGAAGCCGATGGTCGTGGCGGTATAGCTGATGACGTAGAAGGCCTCGAAAATGCTCATGTGCCACAGCCGGCCTTCACTGTCGAGGCCGGGCATCAGCGTAAAGCCGAGCACGGCGATGCCGTAGCTGACGATCAGCGTAATCAGCGGCGCGCGCATGCGCCGCAGGATCAGGAAGAAAATGCTATTCACGGAAACGGAAGCGCTGGGTTAGCGACGCAGCATGATGGTTTCGATGATCAGCAGGATCACGGAAGTGACGTTGGCGAGGAAGGCACCGCCCGATAGCGATACGATGCTGACCATGGTGCTGGTCGTCATCTGATCACCCCCGAACGCGGCCCAGATGACGGCGGCAGCGATCAGCTGCAGGTCGGCCACCAGGCTGGTGGAGAGGTGGATGGCGCCGATCTGGGTGCGGTCGCCGAACTTGAGTACGGTGGCGATGAGGTTGACCACGATGGCGGCATACAACTCATAAGCATGGTGGTATTCGGGATTGCCGATATCGCCGATGAAGAAACCGAAATTGAGCGTCATCGCCAGTACGATAAAGAAACCGAACGCGACTTTTTCCAGATTCATGTTATTTCCTTAATGAGTGATGAAGTCGGTGCATGGATCATAGCAAAAGAAATCAATTCCAGAACGGGCCGGTTTGGGTGAAACGGTTCCAGCGATAGTCCAGTTTTGCCATTTTGCGCTTGGCCTGCAAGCCGTTCCAGCCCGCGCACAACCATTGCGCCTCGCGGCTTGCCTGGCTGGGTCGGAAACCCGCAAGGCCGGCAATCAGCCGGTCGGTGGCGGCAATGTCGTTGAGGTCGCCCAATATGCCTTGCAGGTTGGCCAGCCGCCGCAGGTAGCGCTTCGATTTTTCTTCGGCAAACAGGCTGGCGAAGAATTCCGCGGCGTAACGCAATTTCTTGGCGGCGATGCGCGCGGCATGACGTTCTTCTGCGCTCATGCCGTGCCAGCGCTTGCCTAGTCGGCGAAGCTTGCGATGACGTTTTTGCAGGAGGTCCCTGGCAAAATCGGCCAGCGGTTCCTCGTGTTTTTTGTGGTCACCGCCTTCCAGCCAAGCGCCCAATCGAAGCAGGAGACGTTGGTAACGCTGCGAATCGAGCGCGTCTCGGATTTCGGCATAGGCTGCGCGATGCGCCTTGAGCGCTTTACGATGCAGTATTTCCAGTCCGGCATGCGGTAGCTGCCGTTGCATGGGCGGCAGCGTTTCGGTGAGGAAAACGTCCAGGTCACGGGCCTCGCCTAGCGTCGTTGCCAGCCATTCGAGCTCCTCCCGCAGGTCATCGGCAGGGGACATGAAGCCAGCGAATATCGCCATGGCGGAGCGCATGCGGCGCAGGGCGATGCGCATCTGGTGCACGCCTTCCGCATCGCCGTGCTGAGCCACGATATCGTGGTTGCCCTGCAAATGGCCGATGCATTCCCAAAGTATGGTGCGGCAGGCCTCCTCCAGGGTCATTGCAGGCCGCAGGTTGACCTGGCGGGCATGGCGAAGCTGCGGCGGCTGCGGGCGGTAATAGGCATAGCCGCGCTGCGCCTTGCTGATGTTCTCTATCCACAGCGGAATGTCTTCAAGCAGGGCCAGCGCAAATTCGAAAAGACGTGCGGGCTCGCCCTCTTTCAGTTCCAGCTCGACCTCGCTGATCGGTTCGCGTGCCTGGTCGACGATGAGGTTGCCGATATCCAGCGCCATTTCGACCTTGCTGCCCTCGGCCGGCGCGAGTTGCCACTCGGTGCGCCGCACGTCGGTCGTGAAGATGGGGCGCAGCGCGGCACGAAGCTCGCGGTCGTCGAAAATTTTGGTCAGCGCGGGTTCGGTAATCTTGCTGAAGTCGGGCTCGCCGTGCGCGATGATGTCTTCCCATTCCGTGCGCTGGTGCAGCCCGGCCAGCGAATGCCCTGCGCCCTTGACGGCCTGGAACCAGCCGCCGGACATGCGCCTTACGCGCAGGCTGATGCCGGCGTCGAGCAGCGCGAGCGCCGGGGTATCGTAATAGATGCTGGCCAGCTTGCGCATGATGGGCTTGCCGACGAGGGCCGACTGCACCGCAGAGTGCTTTTTGAGGCGCGGTATGTCGGCGGCCCTGATGCGCAGCTTCAGTTCTACTTCGTTGGGCATGCTGGCTACCGGGCGTTCCTGCCGGTTGACATCAGCCAGTGCAGCAGCGGTGCCCATTGCTGCAAGTCGCGGGCAACCAGGGAAGGGCGAATGTCGAACAGGCTGGCGCCTTGCTCGGCTGCCAGCGCGTAAACCTGGGCATCACGCAGGGAGGTGGGCACGGGAAAGCCGGTTTTTTCCAGAAACACATTCAGCGTTGCCGAGGAATGGGTACGCGCGTTCACCCGCATTCCGACGATCCCCACGGCGACGCGCTCCTTGCGCACGGCTTTTTCTTCCCGCAGCACGTCGAGGAAGTCGTCGGCCACGCCGATATCGAACGCCGAAGGCTGCATGGGCACGATGATCCAGTCGGCCAACTTGACGGCATCGGCCAGCTTCTCGCCATGCAATCCCGCCGCCGAATCGAGGATGGTCCATTCCGCCCCTGCATCGATTTCCCGGGATTTGCGGCCGTCCACCCCCTGGATCAACGGCAGCTTATGCGGGCGGCGCTTCAGCCAGTCCAGGGAGGATTGCTGGCGGTCGAGGTCGGAGAGGGTGACGCGGCGGCCGCGCGTCGCGAAATAGCCGGCCAGATTGGTGGCAAGCGTGGTTTTTCCGCTGCCCCCTTTGGGGTTTGCGATCAGCACAGTGCGCATGGATGATGATCCCGTGAGCCGTTTCTGAAAAAGGCCCTGATAATTCCTGAAGACCGATTACAGGCTTTCGATGGCCTGTTCTATCGGTACCGGTTTGCCGAGATGGAAACCCTGCCCGTAGTGTACCCCCATCGCCGTCAGCATTTCCACCGCCTGGGTGTTTTCCACGAATTCCGCGATCGTCTTGATCTGCATGGCCTTGGCGATGCCGTGGATGGACTGGACCATGGCCAGGTCGATAGGGTTGGTCGCGATGTCGCGCACGAATGCGCCGTCGATCTTGATGAAATCCACCTGCAGGTTCTTGAGGTAGGCGAACGAGGACATGCCGCTGCCGAAATCGTCGAGCAGGAAACCGCAGCCGATTCCTCTCAGCGTCTTGATCAGCTCCACGGTATGCGCGAGGTTGACGATGGCCGCGGTTTCGGTGATCTCGAAGCAGATGCCCGTGGGCGGCACGCCGTGCAGCATCAGCTGGTCCATGATGTAGCCGAGCATTTCGGGATCGCTGAGCGAAACGCCGGACAGGTTGATCGTAAAGACGCACTGCATGTCGCTGCCGTGCTTGTCCAGCATTCTGCGATAGACGGAAAGCGCGTTGCGGATTACCCAGCGGTCGATCGCCGGCATCATGTGGAACCGTTCCGCTGCGGGGATAAAAGCCATGGGCGGGATGACCTTGCCTTCCGGCCCCAGCTTGCGCAGCAGGATTTCGAAATAACGGATTTCATCGTTGCCCGGTTGCAGCGCCAGGATGGGCTGGCAATACAGGCAGAAACTATTCTCTTCGAGGGCTCTCTTGATGCGCGTGACCCATTGCATTTCGCCATGCCGGCGCGCCAGGTCGTCGTCTTCCGGCTCGAACAGGTGTATGCGGTTGCGGCCGTTGTCCTTGGCGGCGAAACACGCGGTATCGGAAGCGCTGAGCAGGCTCTCGACCGATAGCGTCTGGGCCGTGATCGCCACCATGCCGATACTGACGCCCACCCCGAATATCTTGTCCTCGTGCACGAAACGGAATTCGTTGACGATGTTCAGCAGTTCCTGCGCCATGCGGCGCGCATCCAGGATGGAGCAGTTTTCCAGCAGCAGGCCGAACTCGTCGCCCCCGAGGCGCGCCAGCGTGTCTCCCTCGCGTACCCGCTGACGCAGGATGAGGCTCAGCTGCCGCAGCAGCACATCGCCGGCATGGTGTCCGCAGGTGTCGTTGACGATCTTGAACTGGTCCAGGTCCATGTAGCAGAACACATGCTGGGTATCGTTTTCGCGCGCGTCGTTCAATGCACGCTCCAGCCGCACCTCGATTTCGCGGCGATTGACCAGCCCGGTCAACATGTCGTGCCTCGCTTGATAGCGGAGCTGCTGCGTGGCTTCGTCGATACGCTCCTGCATGGTGCCCTGCGCCAGCTTGAGGCGCATCGCCATTTCGTTGAAGCCGCGTTCCAGTGCCCCCAGTTCACCGTGCGACATTTCCTGCAGGCGCGTGTCGAGATGGCCTTCCGCCACCTTGCCGACCGCGGACGCCATGGCATGAATGGGGCGAGCAATGCCCCGGCCCATGCGCCAGCCTATCAGCCCGCTGACGGCAAGCCCGGAAAAGGCGATGAGCAGATTCTGGCCGACCATGCTTTCCTTGAGGTTGGCAAGGTCGGCCGTCGCCAGCACTACGAATACCTGTCCCGCCACCTTGTTCACTTGCTGCGTATCGACATCCACCAGGCCCTGGTAATCATCGATGTCGACCGTGCTGCGTATCACCGGTGCGCTGAACATGATGTTGCCGACGGTATCCCATTCGCTCGGCCGGGTCGCGTTGCTCTCCTTGGCAATGGTTGCCTGCAGGACGGGCTTGCCGCTGACGGCGAGCGTACGGCCCAGGTTGTCGGTCACCAGCACGGCCTGGATGTCGCTTTCCTGGGTCATCGTCTGCTGCACCAGATTCTGCAGGATGGTGTGATTGCCGGAGATAACCCCGTATTCGACGGCTGCGGCCAGTTGTATCGCGATGATACGGCCACGTTCATGCAGGCCGTTGTCCAGTTCCGCCAGGCTTTGCCGCATGGAATGCGCAGTCAGCAGCACGGCGATGACCAGCGCTGGCAGAATCGCCAGGATAAGTACGCGGGATCGGATATTGGCAAAAGTTTTCATGCTAATGCTCTTCCTTGGTCAGGGCTTTCATCAGTGATTCCTCGTCCATGACTTCGATGCCAAGCGAGCGCGCCACCTGGCGGTTGATGCCGACCGAAAAGTAGCGTGGCGGCTGGGGCGAGGGCAATGCGGCGTGCCGGTCGGGATAGGCATCGGCGATTTCCGCCGCCTGCCGGGCGATGTTCCCGGGGCTGCTGTAGACGGCAGCCAATGCACCGGCCGTAACGTAGGCCTGCGAGTAACCGATGACGGGTTTCTGGTAACGGTAGCTGGTGAGCAGCATGGTCTGCGCTGTACCGGGCTGGTGCACCAGCGGATCGGGCACCGCCAGCAGTGCGCTCGAAGTTTCCAGCAATGGCTTCAATGCCGGCGTCAGCTCGCTCTCGGCTTGTATCGTTGCCATGGTCGGCTTGAGGCCGTTGTCATGCGCGGACCTGGCGAGCGATCCGTTGTTTCGTGCCGAAGTCGGTCCAAGCAGGATGCCGACACTGTCGGCATGCGGCAGCAATTTGTGCAGCAAACGCATCTGGCGGGCCGGCGGCTGATCGAGAAGAATCGCGGAAATATTGGAATTGACGGCGGACGCGCGAATTTTCTCGAAAGCGGGTTGCGGGATCAGGACACCCAGTACCGGCTGGTTTCCTTTCTGGCTGGCGGCATGCTGCAGCGCCTGTACGCCGACTGCAACCAGCAGTACGCCTTTGTCTGCTGCCGGCTGGCCTGCTTCCGACATCTGCCGGACGGTGACCTGGCGTACTCCGCGATCGGACAGCTGACGCTTGAATTCGCTTATGAACTCGCTGCCGGGGCCGGAGGGATTGCCGATCAGCAGGGTGATGCGCTCATAGGCGAAAGCAGGGGTGAAAACCGACAGCGCAAAACAGCAGGAGAGCAGGCTCAGGACGGCACGCACGCCCTAGAAATCCACGCGGTATTGAAGATAGGTCCGCCGCTGCACGGTGTTGTAGCGGGCGAATTCCTGGTAATCATGGTCCAGGGCGTTCTGCGAAGTCAGCGAGAGTTCGTTGTGTGTCTTGCCGAGCTTGAAACTGCGCGCCAGGCGCAAGTCCCAATGGCGGGCAGAGTCCACCCTGTTGCCGTCTCCCGGCATTTTCGTTTCGCCCATCTGGTAATAGCCCACCGTGCCCATCCAGCCGCTGCCGAAGCGGTGCCAGGCAAGCAGGCTGAAGCTGTTGACCGGCATCGATTCGCTCAGTTCGCCGAAACGTCTTTCCTCGCCGTCGCTGGTGAAATCGCCGTCCATGTCCGGATTGATGCGGATGTGGGAGTAATTGCCGATGACCCGGGTATGCGTTCCCAGCCGGAGTTGCGCCTGCGCTTCGAAGCCGTGGAGGTTGATGCCACTGGAGTTGCGGTAACTGGAGGTGGAGCTTGGGAATGGCGTCAGGCCGGGTTCGTGAGGAAAACCGTTATAGGTATATCCGTCGATGACATCCCGGATATTGTCGTGGAACAGCCGCCCATCCAGCGACAGGCGGCCGAAATTCCCCTGGTAGCCGATTTCGCGCGAAGTGATGCGCTCCGGCGACAAGCCGCCGGTCGAGAGGTAAAGCTGGTTGAGGATGGTAATTCCCGGGATCACCGTCGGTAATACGTTGCGCGTGTTGAATTTCTCTTCCAGCAATGTCGGCGTACGAGTCGCGGTCGAAATGCTGGCGCGCAGGGTGTGGCCAGGGGCGAGCTTGAAATTGGCGCTGGCGCGCGGGGTGAGGTCGGTGCCGGTGAGGCTGTTGTCCTCCAGCATCGCGCCCGCGTTCAGCACCAGGCGTGGCAATGGTGTCCATTCCAGATGCCCGAACAGCCGCCCGAGGCGGAAGTTTTCCGTATCCCGTGTTCCCAGGAAAAGCGGGGCTTTGGTGCGATCGAGCCGTACGCTGCCGCCCCATATGAAGCGGGTGGATGCCGTCGGCGAGAAAGTATGCTGCGCCTCCAGGTCGTAGCGATCCGTTACTACATCGTGATCGCGAAGAATCCGAGGCTCTACCAGAATGGGCGCCGGCAAGGCGCTGTTCAGATCCGCAGTCCTCATGAAATCATCGGATTCTTCCCGGGTGTGGTAGGCCTGGAGTCGGAGTTCCGACTCCGGACTCAGCGCTCGTCGCCAGCTCAGCTGTTCAAAGTGATTGCTGACGCTTTTGGTGCGGGGCAGGAACAGCAGGGCATCTTCTTCCAGCATGCCTTCCTCGCGACCTCCGCCGTTGTAGCCGAACTGGAATTCCAGTTCGTCGCGTGCATTGAGGCGATAGTCGGCGCGGAAATTCAGCATGCGGATGCGCTTGTCGTCATTGCGTTCCTGCAGGCCGTCATCATTCTTCAGCCCGGCCGTGACGCGGTATTGCAGGTCGCCCTGCTTTCCGCCGTGGCGCACCGTGAGGCCCTTGCGGTCGCTGCCGCTGGTCAGTACCGCCATATTCCCCAGGGTTTCCGATGCATGCTTGGTGATGATATTGATGACGCCGAGGAAGGAGTTTGCGCCGTGGCTGGCAGAGTTGGGCCCGCGCGTGACTTCGATGCGGGCGATGTCTTCGATCGCCAGGGGAATATCGCTCCATTGCACGCCGCCATAAATCGGCGAATAGACCGAGCGCCCATCCACCAGCACCTGCATGCGGCGCGAATAGGCGTCGGTCAGTCCATGGTAGCTGACGGTGGGGTTGACGGTATGGAAGTAGCCGGCGTTGTGGCCGACGTACATGCCCGGTACCAGACGGAAGATATCGGGGAGATCGACGATGCCGGAAGCGCGTATCGTTTCCTCGTCGATGACGGTGACGGCCGACGGGCTTTCATTCAGGGGCTGCGCGATGCGCGATACGGTCAATACGGTGGGCATGTCGCCCAGATAGGCTTCCTCGCTGAGCTCGCCGGCATCCTCGCTGGCGATGGCCAATGGCGGAAATGTCGTGCACAGCAGGAGCAGGAAGGAGAGGAGTGCGGCGCGCTTCAGCAACAATCAGTCCTGCGCGATGTCTGGCGTCAGCATGGCTTTCAGGACGACGTCCTGTGGATTGCCATGACGTGCGGAAAACCACCATACCGCACCTTTTTTGATGCTTTGCGCCGGGTTGGCGCTTTGCAGGAGGATGGAGGCTGCCTCTCCCAGCGTGGGCTGGTGTCCGACGATGAGGACGCTTTGCGGTTGATCCGGCCAGCCGGCCGCAGCGAATAATGCCTCGGGACTTGCGTCGGGGGCGATGCCTTCCACCGTGATAAAATCCATGCCGAGTGCCGCTGCCGTCTGCTGGGTGCGAGCGGCAGGGCTGACCAGGATGCGGATATCGTCCGGCAGGCGTGGTTTTAGCCAGGCCGCCATGTTTGTGGCCTGCTTCCGTCCCTTTAAAGTCAGTTGACGCGCCATGTCAGGAAAGCCATCTTCGGCTTCTGCATGCCGCCACAGTATCAGTTCCATCTGGGTGGATTCATTTTTTGTATATACCGCGAATACTAGCGCACTTTGAACGGAAGAACAGGTGAAATCCACCTTGCACTGCGAATTGATGCTTTCCGGGTTTGCCCGCCGGCGCGGCTTGCGTTTTGATGAGGCGCCAGCACTGCGAAGCCTGTTGCGCCATGCCTTGCCGGAAAAGGCATTTGCGGAAGATGGGACGGCGGCCTGGCTCTGCCGCCGATTTGGCGTGACGCGGCAGCAGGACTGGCCGGCCGGGCCTTACGCCGCGCTGGGCGACGGGCTGCCGGGCAACGACGGTTACTGGCTATGCGCCGACCCGGTATCGCTGGTGCTGCAGCGCGACAGCTTCTCGCTCGCCGAAAGTACCCCCGTGCTGCAGCTCGGGCAGGCACGGCAACTCACCGAAGCATTGAATGATCACTTCGCTGCGGACGGGATGCGCTTTCATGCCGCTGCCGCACCACGCTGGTATTTGCGTCTCGCACGGCGGCCGGACCTGCTGACGACTCCTCTGGCGCATGCCATGGGCCGCGATATCCAGCCGCGCATGCCGCAGGGCGCGGATGGCCTGAAATGGCATGGGCTGCTGAACGAATTGCAGATGCTGCTCCACGCCCACCCCGTCAATGACGACCTCGAGCAGCAGGGAAACCTGCCGGTGAACAGTGTATGGCCATGGGGTGGAGGAGTGATGAACCCCGGCGCGCCGCAACCGGATCAGGCGGTCTGGACGGATGATTCCCTGGCACGAGGGTTATCGCTGGCGCATGGCAGTCGCACGGCGCCGCTGCCGGGCTCGGCCGGGGAATGGCTGCAACAAGCCGGTCTATCCCCGCGGCATCTGGTCGTATTGCCACCCTTGGCGACGGATCAGCCACAGGCCTTGCAGCAGCTCGACGAGGGTTGGTTCGCGCCGCTGGCGTCGCTCTTGCGCCAGGGCAACATCGCACGGGTCACGCTGCATCTTGCCGGCGAAACCGTGAAGAGCTTTACTGTCACCCGTCACGATTTCCTCAAATTCTGGCGCCGTGCCCGCCCCCTGGAGAGTTATCTTGGTTAGCATCGTCGCCCGCAGCTTTACCCTGGAGCAGGCCGAGATTCTGCAGCAGGCCGGGCGACATCGCGTACTGGCACGCATCCTTGCCGCGCGCGGGATTGTTTCGGCGTCCCAGCTCGAGTACTCCCTGGCAGGGCTGATACCTCCGGTCCAGATGAAGAACCTGGAACGGATGGCCTCCCTTCTCGCGGATGCGATTGCGCAGAAGAAGCGCCTCTTGATCGTTGCCGACTACGATACCGACGGTGCGACTGCCTGCGCGGTAAGCATGCGCGGCCTGCGCATGATGTGTGCCGAGGTGGATTACCTGGTGCCCAACCGTTTCGAGTACGGCTACGGGCTGACGCCGGAAATCGTCGCCCTGGCGGCGAAGCGGTCTCCCGATTTCATTATCACCGTGGATAACGGCATCGCCAGCGTCGAGGGCGTGCGCGCGGCCAAGGGGCTGGGGATCGAAGTGCTGGTCACCGACCATCACCTGCCCGGCGACGAATTGCCGGAGGCGGCCTGCATCATCAATCCCAACCAGCCGGGCTGCCCGTTTCCGAGCAAGCATCTGGCGGGCGTGGGCGTAGCCTTTTACCTGATGCTGGCCCTGCGCGGCGAGTTGCGCACGCGGGGGGCTTACGACGAAAAACCGGAACCCAACCTGACGGAGCTGCTGGACCTGGTTGCGCTGGGGACCGTGGCCGATCTGGTGCGGCTGGACGACAACAACCGGATCCTGGTGGAGCAGGGTTTGCGCCGCATCCGCGCGGGCAAGGCCAGCCCGGGCGTGGAAGCGCTGTTGCGAGTAGCCGGGCGCGACCCGCGGCGGGCGACCGCGCAGGATTTCGGATTTGGCGCTGCGCCGCGCTTGAATGCCGCCGGGCGGTTGCAGGACATGTCGCTGGGAATCGCCTGCCTGCTTGCCGAAACGACGGCAGAGGCGATGCTGTTTGCCCAGCAACTGGATGCGCTCAATCGGGAACGGCGGGACATCGAAGCGGATATGCACGAATCGGCGCTCATCGGCCTGGAGGAATTCGTGCCGGGTGAGAATTACAGCGTCAGCATTTACCAGCCGGAGTGGCACCAGGGCGTGATCGGCATCCTCGCTTCGCGCATCAAGGAGCGTTTCCATCGTCCGGTCATCGCGTTCGCGCCGGGCGGTGACGGGATTCTCAAAGGGTCGGGCCGATCCATTGCCGGGCTGCATTTGCGCGACGCACTCGACCTGGTTGCCAAGCGGCATCCGGATTTACTGCTGAAGTTCGGCGGCCATGCGATGGCTGCCGGCCTCACGATTGCCGAGCGCGATTTTCCGCGTTTTTCGCAAGCATTCGAGATGGTGGTGCGCGGCCTGCTGACCCCGGCCGATCTTGAAGCCATTCTGGAAACCGACGGTCCGATCGAGCCGGAAGACATCGACCTGGGCCTTGCGGAAATGCTGGAAAACCATGTGTGGGGACAAGGGTTTGCCGCACCCGAGTTCGACGACGCCTTTCAGGTGGCGGAGCAGCGCATCGTGGGGGAACGCCACCTGAAGCTTCGCCTGGAAAAATCCGGGCGACGCTTCGAGGCGATCCTGTTCAACAGCATCGACCCTTTGCCCGCGCATATTCGCGCGGTATACCGCCTGCAGGTCAATGAATACAACGGTAGCCGCACTGTCCAGCTGGTGCTGCGCTACTGGGAAAATGCCTGACGCACGTTCAGTGGCCGAGCTGTGACATCAGCTCTTCTTTACGCGCCAGCATTTCTTCGCCCAGGGAGACGGTATCAAGCTTGCTTTTCCTGATCTTGGCGAACATTTCCTTTTCTTCTTCTTCGACGTGATGGTTCACGTACTCGCCTAGCACGATCACCATCGCGTCGTAATGATCGTCGCTCGGCTCGCAGCTTTCGATCTGGCCAATGAGCGTTTTCGCGCTGTTATGCTCGACATCGGCTTCATCCATGATGTCGGACGCGTCGATGGCTTGACGGACGGCCGGATAGAAAATCTCTTCTTCTATCGTGGTGTGGATTTTGAGTTCCTGGCAGATCATTTTTGCCAGTTCGGCTTTTTCGCGTTTGCTGGGTTTTTCGCTGCTGGACAGTTTCTCGAAATCCTTGAACATCTTTTTCACCTTCTTGTGGTCATCCATCAGCAGGCCCATGGCTTCATGGCTGGCGGCTTTGGTCGTTTTAGTACGTTTTGCGGTGGAGGTGGAACGTGAGGTGGTTTGTGCGTGTTGCATTTTGTTGTCTCCTGAGTGGGTTTGTGTTCGGCCGGAATCCGGTTACAAAAATCATAATTTCTTGCCGCATTAAAAATGTCGGTAAGGTTCCTATATTGCTGTAGGAGATCAAATGCAAAAGTTTCAGCAGGGAATGTAATGAAAATCTGACACTTGAATCAGAGATATGGTTATAAAAATTCAATGGTTAGGGCGTTAGCATGGACCCACGTTGCTGTTCTGCGATTGGCAGCGTTTTTCTTTTAATTAAAAAAGGAGTAAATGATGTCTGAACAGAAATCCACACGTGGCGGCAGCTCCGAACAACATGCCAAGGCAGGTAGCCAAAGTCACAAGAATGCATCTGGCTCTAGCTCATCTTCATCCAAGAGCTCGCCGAGCCGCGGCGGTAGCCGTGAGCAGCATAGCAAGGCAGGAAGCCAAAGCCAGAAGAACCGTTAATCGGTAATGTCATGTCCGCATGAGAGCATGCGGTTAAACGGCCTGGTATCGTCCAGGCCGTTTTTTATGGAATGAGGAAAAGTTAGTGCGCGGACAGCTTTCGGTCGATCTTGGTCAGCAATCCCTTGCGATGCTTATGGTCGATCTCGTATTCGCGGATTTTTCTCAACTCGGCCGCCGACAGCGATTCCATTTTCCTTTCCACTTGGCGGATGGTCAGCTTCTGGTAGTCGGGCATGGGCAGATGGCGGTCGGGGGACTGGCCGCGCGCGTCTTTTTCCTTTTCATCCTTGGTTTCGCCGTACATCTTGCGCTGCTTGTTGACGATGCGCGAGGCCACTTCCTTTTCGCGGCCGGGGTAGCGGTGCTCCTGTTCGAATTTGCGTTCGAGTTTCTGGTATTCACGTTCGCGCTTGGCGCTGGCTCCTCTGGGCATGGCGGTCTCCTGTAAGTGCTGGTGAATACCTGTAGGACTCGCGGCTGCATTTCTAGTTCGCTTTTGTAAGGCGTAATATTGCGCACTTAAGTAGCGAATTTTATCGGCCCGCACGGGCGGAAAAGGAAGGGAATGGCAGCCTGGAATCAAGGAAAAGTGGTCGCGCACAAGCGCTGGAACGAGAAGCTGCACTCGCTGTTCGTGGAAGCAGACATCGAGCCTCATCAGGCCGGGCAGTTCGTCAAGATCGGCCTGGAAATCGACGGCGAGATCGTCGGCCGCCCGTATTCGCTGGTCAACGCACCCGCGAATTCGCCCTTGGAAATCTATTACATCCATGTCCCGGAAGGCCAGTTGACGCCTCGGCTGATTGGCCTCGAGGCGGGCGACGATATTCTCGTGTCGCCGCGCGCCAATGGCTTCATGGTGCTGGATGAGATTCCGCTGGCCAAGTACTTGTGGCTGGTGGCCACCGGTACCGGCGTCGGGCCGTTTCTCGCCATTCTCGACGACGGCAGGGTGTGGGAGCGTTTCGAGCGGGTGGTACTGGTCTACGCGGTGCGCACGCTGAGTGAGCTCAGCTACCAGGACAGGATTTCGGCCATCACCGCGGCGCATCCGGATCGTTTTGTATTCATTCCCTTCATCAGCCGCGAGACATGGTCGTTCGCGTTGCCGGGGCGTATTCCCCAAGCCATCGAGGATGGCTCGCTGGAATCCTGGGCGGGAATTCCGATTCGTGCCGAAGATAGCCAGTTCGTGCTGTGCGGCAACCCGGCGATGGTGGAAGACGTGACGCAGTGCCTGGTCAAGCGCGGCCTGAAGAAACACCGGCGCCGCGATCCCGGGCAGATTACGACGGAAACCTACTGGTAGAAATGAAAATGGCCCGATGACGGGCCATTTTTTTAGCTCACGAACAAGTTAGCGACCGCGATAGACCGGCTTGGGCGCAAACAGCGCCGGCTGCGGCATCGCCTGATGGCGTGCCGCTTCCGACAGGTGCTGCTGCGATTGCGGCTGAGACTGCGGCTTGGCTTTCGGCGCTTGGCGTTGCTGGCCGGCTTGTGGCTGGCCATTGCGTGACGGCTGGCCGCGGCCCGGATTGGCGCTGAGGTTCCTGTCCGAAGGTTGGGCCGCAGCGGAACGGCCCTGACCGGCTCCCTGGCCTTGCGTCCGGCCTTGTCCCTGTGCGGACTGCGGACGGCGCTGCTGTTGCTGGCGCGGCGGGCGCGGCGCTTCCGGCTCGGCGCGCGCCGGCGGCTCGAAGCCTTCGACGGCGATCTTCGGGATCTCGCGCTTGATCAGCTTCTCGATATCCTTCAAGAGCTTGATTTCCTCATGGTCCACCAGCGACACGGCGGCGCCGGTGCTGCCGGCGCGGCCGGTACGGCCGATACGGTGCACGTAGTCTTCGGGCACGTTGGGCAATTCGAAATTCACCACTTGCGGTAGTTGGTCGATGTCCAGGCCGCGCGCGGCGATGTCGGTGGCGACCAGCACCGGGATGCTGCCGTCCTTGAACTGCGCCAGCGCCTTGGTGCGTGCGGACTGGCTCTTGTTGCCGTGGATCGCGGCGGCAGGGATGCCGTCCTTGACCAGCTTTTCAGCCAGGCGGTTGGCGCCGTGCTTGGTGCGGGTGAAGACCAGTACTTGTTCCCAGCCGTGCTGTTTAATCAGATGGCTCATCAGGTCGCGCTTGTGGCTTTGCGGCACCAGGTGCACGGTCTGCGTGACCAGCTCGGAAGCGGTATTGCGGCGCGCGACTTCGATAAAGCCGGGGTTGTGCAGCAGGCCGTCGGCCAGCGCCTTGATCTCGTCGGAGAAGGTCGCGGAGAACAGCAGGTTCTGGCGCTGCCTGGGCAGCATCGCGAGGATTTTCTTGATATCGCGGATGAAGCCCATGTCCAGCATGCGGTCGGCTTCGTCCAGCACCAGGATTTCGATCGCGGACAGGTCCAGCGTTTTCTGGCCGACGTGGTCGAGCAGGCGGCCGGGGGTCGCTACCAGGATATCCAGTGGTTTGCGCAAGCGGGTGATCTGCGGGTTGATGCCCACGCCGCCGAACATCACCATGGACGAATGCGGCACGTATTTGCCGTAGGTTTGCACCGATTCCTCGACCTGGGCCGCGAGTTCGCGCGTCGGCACGAGGATCAGGCAGCGCGGGCGGCCGGGCTTGGCGGCCACGGGTTTTTCGCTCAGCAGCTGCAGGATGGGCAGCGTGAAGCCGGCGGTCTTGCCGGTGCCGGTCTGGGCGCCGGCCAGCAGATCGCCGCCCTTCAGTACCTGCGGTATCGCTTGCGCCTGGACCGGGGTGGGGGTGGTGTAGCCGGCGTCAGCAATGGCGCGCAGCAAGGGTTCAGCCAACCCGAGGTCGGCAAATTTGATTTCTTGGGACAAGGTAAAACTCCTGCGACGGCCTGCCGCTCACGCTGAGGGCACCAATCGAGGCAGACGAATTTAATGATCGAAACGATCGGGTGGGAAAATGACCGGTGCGCTGATTGGTAGCACGCACGGTAGCCGCGGATTATACGCAGGCTGACCCGAATAGCCAGCGATTTCTCAAGCCGCGATGGAAAGCCGTATCAGCATCGCCAGCAGCAGGTAGATTGCCGCCAGCAGGATCGACGCCAGGGTCAGCACCATGCCCCAGGTGCGGAAGCCCGGGCGGCCCTCCGTCGCGCTGATGCCATAGGCATGCAGGCAGCGGCCGATCAGCAGGAGCAGGCACAGGACATGGGTCAGCAGGTTGGGGGCCTCGGCCATTTCGACGAAGGCCAGCAATAGCAGGGCCAGCGGCACGTAGTGGGCGAAATTGCTGTGCGCGCAGATGGCACGGCGCAGGCGCGGATTATCGCCGTCGCCCAAGGCCACTTTTTCCTGGCGGCGGACCATCATGACGCGAATGCTGAGCACAATAAAACCCAGCGCCAGCAGCGAGGCGTAGAACGGAACGAGAGCGAGCATCATGGCAAAGTCTCCTTGAGGGGGGTCAGTTTTTCGAGATCGGCGGCGCTCAGCCAGCGCCATTGCCCTTCCGGCAGATCGTCCGGCAATGCCAGGCGGCCGATGGCGATGCGCTTCAGCGCCTCGACACGATTGCCCGCCGCGGCAACCATGCGTTTCACCTGATGATACTTGCCTTCGCCCAGCGTGAGGTGCAGAACGCGCTCCTCCACGGCGACGCACGTCAGCGCGGCGATAGGCACGGTCTCGTCGTTGAGCAGCACACCCTGCAGCAGCGCGGCTATCTGTTTTTCATCCGCCGCATGCTTCAGCGTCACCTCATAGACCTTGGGTACCTTCCATTTTGGAGAACCCATGCGATGGATGAACTGGCCGTCGTCGGAAAACAGCAAAAGCCCGGTCGTGTCCTCGTCCAGCCGGCCAATATTCTGCACGCCGCGCTCGCGCAGCGGCACCGGCAACAGCGCGTGCACCCCCGGGTGGTGCATCGGTTTCAGGGAACATTCGTAGCCGGCCGGCTTGTTCAGCATCAGGTGGGCTTTTTCGCGGTACTCCCAGGGTTCGCCCTTGACGGTAAAGCGCAGGTTGTCGGTGCTGAAATCCGCGAATGGGTCGTCGCAGGGCTCGCCGTTGACGGTGACTTCGTGGTGGCGCACCAGGATGCGGCACAGCTTGCGCGCGCCGAAGCCCTGGGAATGGAGTATACGTTCGATCTGCATGGATGGTCTTTAGGCGGGGTCTTGAATCTATAATGGCCGGATACGGCAGGCAATCTATGAAAACCATCATATCCCGGGACAACCCCACCTACAAGCAACTGAAGAAATTAGCGGAGTCCGGCCGGGAGCGCCGCAAGGCGGGCCTGACCCTGCTGGATGGCGTGCACCTGGTCGAAACCTACGCGGCGACCGGAGGCACGGCGGAAATACTGGCGGTCTCGGCAAGCGGAGCGGAGCGCGCAGAATGCCGTTTGCTCCTGGAAACTGTCGCCGCGCGCGAACGGCTGGTCCTGGCGGATGCATTGTTTGCCGAGATCTCGCCGGTGGAGACGCCGGTCGGCATCCTGGTAATGATAGCGACGCCTCGCCCCCAGCCGCCGCCGCAGCCTGAATTCTGCCTGATGCTGGAGGACGTGCAGGACCCGGGTAATCTCGGCTCCATCCTGCGCTCGGCGGCCGCGGCCGGGGTCCAGGCGGCTTGGCTGTCCGCCGGCTGTGCGGATGCTTGGTCGCCCAAGGTGCTGCGCGCGGGTATGGGCGCGCATTTTGCGATGGCCATCATGGAGGGCGCCGACCTGCAAGAACAGCTCGCCTCCTTTCGCGGCCTGTCCGTCGCAACCAGCCTCGATGCGGACAAAACGCTTTACGGCCTGGACCTGACCGGGCGCGTGGCCTTGCTCGTCGGCAACGAGGGCGCAGGCCTGTCGGCCGGTTTGCTGCAGGCGGCCACCGAACGGATCAGGATACCCATGCCGGGCAAGGCCGAGTCGCTGAACGTCGCAGCAGCGGCGGCGATCTGCTTTTTCGAGCGAGTCCGCCAGAAAATGCACTAGTCTGGGGCGCCTGCACTCTCCAGGCGCCTTATGGAGGCATTCTTTTTCATTTTCGGCCCTGGCAGCGATGCATGGGCCGGCATGAAAACTGCTTTGTTTGGCCCATGAATTCTGCCGGCGTCGAAGATCCCCCGCGAGGAATGGAGGGGCATGTGCTCCCGTTTTCGCCTGATATCAAGCTGAGTGCCAACCTGCGCGCCTTGCTGGAGGATCGCGAGCGCATGCTCGACTCGCTGCTGGATAACCTGGAAGGCATGGTGTATTGCTGCCTGTGCGACGAAAACTGGACCATGGTCTTCATCAGCCAGGGCTGCCGCGGCCTCACCGGCTACGAACCGCGCGACATGTTGTACAACCATCGCATTTCCTACGAGCAGATCACGCACAAGGCCGATCGCGAATGGGTGCGCAAGCGGGTGATCGACATGGCAAACGCGGGCCAGGCGTTCGAAGCGGAGTACCGCATCGTGCATGCAAACGGCAGTGTGCGCTGGGTGCTGGAGCGCGGCAGGCCGCTGTACAACGACGCGGGCAAGGTGGAGGCGCTGGAAGGCTTTATCCAGGACATTACGCTGCGCAAGCACAGCGAGGAAGTGGCGCTGGAAGCGGAGGAGCGCTATCGTTCGATTTTCGAGAATGCGACCGAAGGCATCTACCAGACCACGGCTTCCGGCAAGTACCTGAACTTCAACCCGGCGCTGGCGCGCATCTACGGTTACGAGTCCACGCAGGACCTGATCCAGGGCATTTCCGATATCCAGCGGCAGCTTTACGTCCAGCCGGGCAAGCGGCAGGAGTTCGTCAACCTGATGCAGGCGCAGGGGCGCGTGCAGCACTTCGAAGCCCAGGTCTACCGCAAGAATGGCGACGTGATCTGGATCACGGAAAACGCGCGCGAAGTGCGCGATAGCGACGGCAACCTGATGTTTTACGAAGGTACGGTGGAAGACATCACCGAGCGCAAGAATTACGAGCAGCAGATCGAATACCAGGCCACGCACGACAATCTCACCGGCTTGCCGAATCGCACCCTGCTGTCGGACCGCCTGCAGCAATGTGTCAGCTTCGCCGACCGCTACAACACCAAGGTGGCGGTCGCCTTCGTCGACCTGGACCAGTTCAAGATGATCAACGACAGCATGGGCCACCACGTCGGCGACCAGCTGCTGGTCACCATGGCGGAGCGGCTGAAGGGCTGCGTGCGCGATTCGGATACCGTGGTGCGGCTGGGCGGGGACGAGTTCGTGCTGTTGATCACCGGCTTGCAGAAGGTCGAGGATGTGGCGCAAAGCATGCAGCGAGTATTGACGGCGATCGGCCAGCCATTCGTCATCAACGGCTGGGATTATGCGGTGTCGTGCAGCATAGGCGTCAGCATCTATCCGGACGACGGCACCGACTACAACACCTTGCTCAAGAATGCGGATTCGGCCATGTACAAAGCCAAGCAGGCCGGCCGCAACAATTTCCAGTTCTATACCCGCGAATTGAACGCCATGCTGCTGGAACGGCTGGATATCGAATACCGTCTGCGCCGCGCCATCGAGAACCAGGAGTTTCTGCTCTATTACCAGCCCAAGGTCGATTTCGCCAGCGGCCGCATTTGCGGCGTCGAAGCCCTGATCCGTTGGCAACCTCCGGGCGAGGACATGATCTCCCCGGGCAGTTTCATTCCGGTCGCGGAGGAAACCGGGATGATCGAGGACATCGGCAACTGGGTTCTCAACGCCGCATGCCGCAAGGCGCGCGAGCTGAAGGAAATGCTGGGTTATCCGGTGCCGGTTGCGGTCAATGTTTCGCCGCGCCAGTTCCGCCAGCTGGGCCTCGTCAAGATGGTGGAGAGCGCGCTGCAGAATGCGGGAGTGGAGGCGCGCTGCCTGGAGCTGGAAATCACCGAAAGCATGCTGGTCTACGACACCGAGAAATTCATCGAGACCTTGCACGCCCTGAAGGCGCTCGGGGTAAGCCTCGCCATCGACGATTTCGGGACCGGCTATTCGAGCATGGCCTATCTCAAGCATTTCCCGATCGATCGCCTCAAAATCGACAAGGCCTTCGTGGATGACCTGGAGACGGAGCCGGCCAATCTTGCGATCCTGCGCGCCATCGTCGCGCTGGGGCAGAGCCTGGGCCTGAAAGTGATCGCGGAAGGTGTGGAAACGTCTTACCAGTACGATTATCTGCGCGGCATCGGCTGCGACGAGCTCCAGGGGTACTTCTTCAGCCCGCCGGTCACGGCGGAAACGCTGGAGGCCATGCTCGGCCTTGGCGGCTAGTGCTTGACGTCGCTGCCGGGGACCTGGATGGCGGTGACGAAGACCTGCTCCGCATCCACCGGGTCAAATTCATAGCGCTGGTTGCAGAACTCGCAATGCACTTCGACGTGCCCTTGTTCTTCGACGATGCTGCGGATCTCGTCATGCCCCAGCATGCGCAGCATGCCGGCGACGCTGTCGCGCGAGCAGGTGCAGTCGAAACGCACATCCTGCGCCTCGAAAAGCCGGATGTCCTCTCCATGAAACAGCCGATGCAGCATGTCCGGGGCCGACAGTGCCAGAAGCTCTTGCGAAGTGATCGTGGAGGCCAGGTGCCCGGCGCGGTTCCACGCATCGTCGTCCGCGCTTTCGCGCGCAGGCATTTTCTGCAGCAGCATGCCTCCCACGCAGGTATTGTCCGCTGCCAGCCATAAGCGCGTTTCCAGCTGCTCGGAGCGTGTCATGTAGTTTTCAAGCACTTCCGCGACGCTGTCGCCCTCAAGCGGCACGATGCCCTGGTAAGCCTGGTTGCCGTCCTTGGGGTCCAGCGTGATCACGAAATTGCCCTGGCCGACCAGTTCGGCCAAGCGGGTCTGGTGCAGTTCGCCCTTCCATTTTGCCGTAGCGCGCATTGTCAGGTCGCCCGTGCACTCTACTACCAGCAGCGAAATCGGGCCGTTGCCCTGGATTTGCAGGATCAGCGATCCCTTGAGTTTGAGGGTGGCGGCCAGCAAGGCGCCTGCGGCGACCAACTCGCCAAGCAATCCTTTCAGAACCGAGGGGTAGTCGTGCTGGGCGAGCATCGTTCTCCAAGCCTCCCCGATATGCGCAAACTCGCCCCGGATTGGGGCATTTTCGAAAATGAAACGGGACAGGCTGGAGTCGGTTATTGACATGAGAATAGACTCGAATGGCGGCGAAGCGCGCATATTATCAAACTCTTGCGACCAGAAGGTAGAGCGGTTGGTTCCGTGGCACAGGGATTGCTAAACCTCCCATGGCTCATCAACGAAGAGGGGCCAACTCAAAGGAGAGCTTAAGTGCTAAAGAGTCAACAGATGAGTCTGACAGCGGCCGAGCGTCGCTGGCTTCCGTGGATGGGCAAGACGGGAAAACTGGCGATGCGTTGGGCCTGCCATATCAACAAGCGCCGCTATCCTGTCCTCGAACAGACATTCGAGGGGATTGCCGGCACGCGGGTCAAGATGTTGCGCGGCTGGGCAAAGCAGCAATGGAGCATGCTGGCGCACTTCGCCGAGGAAATCCAGGAGGATATTCCGGCTGCCGATGCGGCCGTACTGCAAAGAAAAAAAGCTGCCTTTTTCGATTTTTCCGAATTGTTCATCATCGATACCACCGGACAGGTACTGGTATCGACGCATCCTGGGCGGACGGGCAGAAAGGATTTATCCCCTGAAGCGGTGAGGGGCGGTTTGCAGGCCCCTTTCCTGCACGGCCCCTACATCGATCCGCTTACCGTGGCGATGGGCGCCAGCAGTTCCAAATTCCACGACGCGGTGACGCTGATGTTTTACCAGCCGCTGCTGCGGAATGGCATGGTAGTCGGATGCCTGTGCGGCCGCGTACCCAACGATGTACTCGGCGATATCATCCAGCGCGAAGCGGGCCACGTGTTCATCGAGTCCGGCGACAACTACCTGTTCATGGTGAAATCTGTGTTTGACACGTCGATCAAGCCTGGCACCGCGCTTTCACGCTCGCGTTTCGAAGACAACACCTTCAGCCTGGGCGACAACCTCAAGCAAGGCGTACGCACTGCCTACGGTACCGTCACCGTGAAGCAGCATACCGAGCTGGAACTGGTATTCAACGACCCGGCAACGGGACAGCTGCATCCCGGCGTGCGCGAGACCATCCGCAACGGCGAGAACATGTACGTCACCTACCCGGGCTATTCCGACTACCGCCACATTCCGGTGATCGGCAAGGGCGTCACCTTCCAGATGCCCGGTTCGCCGGATACCTGGGGCATGATGTGCGAGGCCGATCTGGAGGAAGCGTTTCGCTTTCGCTCCATCGCCTATCGCCAGAAGCGCAGCTATTTTGCGATCGTGTTCGGATTCTGGCTTGTGAGCCTGGTCGCCTCATGGTTCATGAAGCTGGACGGCATCGAGACCGAGTTTTTCCACCTGGGCCTCATGATGGTGGGTTCCGTTTTCTTCTATAAATTCTCGGTCGCACCCATGACTGACCGTATGCGGACGATGGCGCGCGTGATCCGCAACCTGGCCGAAGGCGGAGGCAATCTGTCGCAGCGTTTCGATCGCAACGAGGCGGCGACGGATGAAATCGCGGTGATGGCGCAATGGGTCAACAGCTTCATCGACACGCTGGATTCGACCGTGAGCCGCGTCATCATGACGGCCGACGAGCTGAATGTGAACCACGACAGCATGCAGCAGCGCAATCAGCATGCGTCCGAGTCGAGTCGGCAGGTCCTGGATGCGGTGCAGGAAATTCTCGCCATGTTGAAGAAGCAGATGGGCGACATCGATTCGGCCAACCAGACGACGGCGGAAATCCGGCATGCGATGCAGCAGGCGGTCTCCGGCTCGCAGCAACAGTTGCTGGTGGTGCAGCAGCGCACGCAGGATATCCGGCATTCGATCGACCTTTCCACGCAGACCATACGCGACCTGGGTGTCAGCACCGACCGCATCGGCAAGATCGTCGATGTGATCAACGAGATTGCCGACCAGACCAATCTGCTGGCGCTCAACGCCGCTATCGAGGCTGCACGTGCCGGCGAGGCGGGGCGCGGCTTTTCGGTCGTCGCGGATGAGGTGCGCAAGCTGGCGGAGCGGACGGCCCATGCCACGAGCGAAATCCGCGCGATGATTTCAGCGGTGCAGAGCAAGGCGAAGGATGCGGTGACCAATATGGACACCGGCATGACTCGGATGGAAGAGGGGCTGAAACTGGCCGAGGAGGCCGCGACCGACAATAGCGGCATGCAGGAAATACTGGAGCGCATGCTGGGGCTGCTGCAGGAAATCTCGCAAGGCGCCTATTCCTATGGTAGCCGGGTGCAAGGGGTGGCCACTGTGACTTCCTCGATGCGCAGCGCGCTGGACGAGCTCAACTACACGGTCGTGCAGGCGCGCCAGACCTCTCAGCGCTTACATGGCCTGGCAGGGCAGTTCCAGGTTACCCAGGTGCAGGGAAAGCCCGCGGTGTGACGGGCTGGTGCCTGAGCGATGGGACATTCGCCAGGCGCCAGTGCTCCCTGGCCCATTGCCAAAGCGCGCAAGGGTCGGCTGCCGCAAGCTCGGCAGGCACGTTCTGGCCAAGAAACCGTAACGCCTGATGGAGTGCTGGAGCTGGGTTGCCGATGTCGAGCGGCGCGGCCAGCGTCTGCTTGCTCAACTTTTCTCCTGCCGCATTGACCGCGATCGGTAGATGCGCATAGACCGGCGTCGGCAGCCCCAGCAGCCGCTGCAGATAAACCTGGCGCGGCGTGGAGTCCAGCAGGTCGGCGCCGCGCACGACATGGGTAATTCCCTGTGTGGCATCGTCTACCACGACTGCAAGCTGATAGGCGTAGTAGCCATCGGCGCGCTTGAGTACGAAGTCGCCGATGTCTCTGTCCAGGTTCTGCGTTAGCGTGCCTTGCACCTGGTCTTCAATGACGATATCGCTCGCGTTTACTCGCACGCGCCAAGCGCGAGCCGTTTTGCCGCTCACCATCATGCCATGGCGGCAAATGCCCGGATAGACCGGCCCTTCGATGCCATGCACGGCCGAATCGGCGATTTCCTTGCGCGTGCATCCGCAAGGGTAAAGCAGTCCGTTTTGCTGCAATTGCGCCAAGGCGGACTCGTAGAATTCGCTGCGCCGGCTTTGATAAAGCACCGGGCCATCCCATTCGAACCCATAGGCCTCCAGGGTTTTGAGAATGAGATCGGCGGCGCCCGCTACCTCGCGCGGCGGGTCGAGGTCTTCCATGCGCACCAGCCATGCGCCCTGATGCGATTTCGCTTCAAGGTAGCTGCCGACCGCCGCGACGAGGGAGCCGGAATGCAGGGGACCGGTGGGAGAGGGGGCGAAACGGCCGCGGTAGGATGCGCTTGCCATTCAGGGCGAGAGCCAGCGGTTAATAGAGGCGGACGACGTTGTCCCGGTGCGGCGGGATGTCGATGGCCTCGACGCGCTTGCCCAGCAAGGTGACGCTGCATGGCAGGCGCTCGACGCCGGTATCGCTCACTTCGAAACCATAAATACGTTTGAGCTGCATATGGCCCGAACGATCGCGGCCGGCACGCAGCTTGGTCATGGCGACGGTTTCATCGAGAAACTGCAGCCCGTATTTTTCCGCGGCCTGCTGGCCGGCGGCGACCGCAATTTCACGGGCCTTGATGCCATCCAGCCAGAACCAGGCACCGAGGGCGAGCGTCACGAGTAATCCGATTTCCATCGCTTAGCCTGCAGTTTTCGGGGGAATGGCGGATTCGGGCGCTGCCTCGGGCAAGGTTTCCTCTGCGGGCTTTTCCTCATGCAGGGAAAGATGGTCGATGGCCGACATCACGTCCCTGGATTTGGAGTCCTTGCTATGCAGCTTGAACCTGAGGCGTAGCTCGTTGATGGAGTCCGCATTGCGCAAGGCGTCTTCCTCGGTGATGCGGCCTTCCTCGCACAGGCTGAACAGTGCCTGGTCGAAGGTTTGCATGCCGAGCTCGACGGATTTGGCCATTGCTTCCTTGATGGCGTTGGTTTCGCCTTTGAGGATGAGGTCAGCGACCAAGGGGGAGTTGAGCAGGATTTCGATCGCCGCGCAGCGCCCGCCGCCTTTTTTCGGCACCAGGCGTTGCGAGACGAAGGCGCGCAGGTTGAGCGACAGGTCCATGTGCAATTGCGCATGCCGCTCTTCCGGGAAGAAGTTGACGATGCGATCCAACGCCTGGTTGGCGCTGTTGGCATGCAGGGTCGCCATGCACAAATGGCCGGTCTCGGCGAAGGCGAGCGCGAATTCCATGGTTTCCCGGTCGCGGATTTCGCCGATCAGGATCACGTCGGGCGCCTGCCGCAACGTATTCTTGAGCGCATTGAACCAGCCGTGGGTATCGCGGCCGACCTCGCGGTGCGTGATCAGGCAGTTCTTGCTCGGATGGACGTACTCCACCGGGTCTTCGATGGTGATGATGTGGCCGTGCGAGTGCTCGTTGCGGTAATCGATCAATGCCGCCAGCGTGGTGGACTTGCCCGAGCCGGTGCCGCCGACCAGGATGATGAGGCCGCGCTTGGCCATCATCACTTCCTTCAGTTGGGCCGGCAGACCCATCTCGTCGAAATTCGGAATCTTGGTGGTGATGGTGCGCAGCACCATGCCGACATTTTCCTGCTGGACGAAGACATTGACGCGGAAACGGCCGATTTCCTTCGGCCAGATCGCGAAATTGCATTCCTTTTCCTGCTCGAATTCGTTGCGCTGCTTGTCGTTCATCAACGCATGGGCGAATGCCTTGGTATGCTCCCCGGACAGGCGCTGGGCGTTGAGCGGCGTCATCTTGCCGTCGATTTTCATCGCCGGCGGGAAGTCGGCGGAGATAAACAGGTCGGATGCCTTTTTCTCCAGCATCACGCGCAGGAGATTGTGCATGTATGCCAGGGCCTGTTCGTTCGTCATGCTGGGTGCTCGATCTGTAATTTCAAAAGATAAAACTAGGGGGCCAGCTCAAACGCCCAGATTCTCGACCCAGGCCAAGGCTGCGATATGACAGTTGTTGACCTTGTCCGGATCGTACTGCAGGGAGGCTGCCAGTTCCGCGATGCGTGAGCTGTCTGCATCTTCACAAGCCTCGGTCAACTGCAGGAAAGGGCCGTAGATACCTTCGCGGTTGAGCAGCGCGTCTGTCACTGCATCCGGCAGCAATACCTTCTCGAGAACTTGCTCCATCGGCATTTCCAGCATCGCATCCAGCAAGGAGAACACGCCGACGATGAACAGGTTGTCGCGATCGCTCTTTTCGAAGTAATCCGTGCCCAGCAACTCGGTAAGCCGGCCGCGCGTAATCGCCGTTTTCATCAAGGCGGGGGAGGCGGCATTTTCGCCGGCCGTGACCATCAGCAGCGTCAGCCAGCGGTAGAGCTGCTTGGTGCCGAGGATAGTCAGCGCATGGCGGATGGACTGAATTTCGCAGGACAGCCCGAAGCCGACCGAATTGATGTAGCGCAGCAACTTGAATGACAGCGCAGGATCGCGTTTGAACCCGGTTTCCACGTCCTTGACGTCCGCATCCTTGCTCACCATGTTGAGCAGGTCCAGCACCGACGCATAGGAAGGGTTGATGACTTTGGCGGTCAGGGTTTCCGGATGGGCGAAGTAGTATCCCTGGAAATAGTGGAAGCCCATTTTCTTGCAGGCTTCGAACTCTTCATACGTTTCCACCTTTTCGGCAATCAGCTTGACGGGCAAGGACTTGAGTTGGGCAAACAGGGCGGCGGTGTTCCCCAGGCCATGCTCCTGCACGTCCAGCTTGATGTAGTTGGCGCATTGCAATAGCGGCCTGGTTTGAGGCGTATCTATGTAATCGTCGAGGGCCACCTGGAAACCCTGGTCGCGCAGTTCCTTCAAGCGCTGGATCACGGCTTCGGTGGCGGGAACGTTTTCCAGCACTTCCAGCACAGTGCGCTGGGGCGGCAGCAGTTCCAGGAACTCGCTGTGCAGCAGTTCTTCGCTGACATTGATGAAGGCAAGCTTGTCGCCGAGCAGCCACTGGGCGCCCATATCGGACATGGTGTTGACCAGCACGCGCGCGCATGATTTCAGGTTATCTTCAATGACAGCGTCCTGCGCATTGGCGCTGTCGCGGAACAGCAACTCGTAGGCAATGATCTGCTGCTTCGAGTCGAGTATGGGCTGACGCCCGATGAATGCATGATCTTGCATTATGTTTCCGTTATAAAAAAGTGTGACTTCCTTTGCTACGAGAAGCCAACGGTGTTCCTGAATCGGTGAAGCTCCGGAAAAGCAGGCGGATCAGGCAAACAATGCGGCTTTGGTATCCTGCGTTTCCACGCTCAACAGCGCTTCCATATCAAGTACCAGGACGATGGCGCCATCGCCGGTCAATGTGGCCCCGGCAATGCCCTTGGGCTTGATGTCGTGCAGCGGCTTGATGACGACATCCGCCTGGCCGATGAAGCTGTCGATGGCCAGAATGAAATTGCTTTCGCCGCATTGCATCAGCACCCCGAATGCAGGCACGCCCGTGACCGGCCACCCGATCAGGCTGGCCAGGGTGCGGATGGGCAGCACTTCCTCCCGCACGATCATGGTAGCTTTGCCGGAAACACGCTGGACGTCTTCGGAGCGTATGGGCAATATTTCCCGCACCATTGAAAGCGGTACCGCGAACGGCTGCGTATTGAGACGTACCATCAGCACCGGAAGAATCGCCAGCGTCAACGGTAGCATGATGCGGAACGTGGAGCCCTGGCCGACGACGGAAGTGACGTCCACGCGGCCGTTGAGCTTCTGGATGTTCGTCTTGACCACGTCCATGCCGACACCGCGACCGGAAACGTCGGAAATCTGGTCCTTGGTGGAGAACCCCGGCAGGAAAATGAGATTGAGGCTCTGCTTTTCGTCCAGGCTGTTGGCCGTCTCGATATCGATCAGGCCTTTTTCCACGGCTTTCTGGCGGATGACGTCGGCCTTGATGCCGCGGCCGTCATCCGTGATTTCGATGATGATGTGATCGCCGACCTGCTCCGCCGAGAGATGCACCAGGCTTTTGGCCGGTTTGCCGGCCGCGAGACGCTCCTCGGGAGTGTCGACCCCGTGGTCGACCGCATTGCGGATCAAGTGCACCAGCGGATCGTTCAGGTCCTCGATCATGGTCTTGTCGATTTCGGTTTCTTCGCCGGAAAGGACGAGCTCCACATCCTTGCCCAATTGACGGGCGACATCGCGCGCCAGTCGAGGGTACTTCTGGAACAGGCGGCCGATCGGCTGCATGCGGGTTTTCATGACCGCGTTCTGCAGGTCGCCGACCAGCAGGTCGAGATGGCTGACCGCTTCGTCAAGATCCTTGATGGTCTCCTGGTCGACCTTGCCCTGCATGATGGACGTACGCAAACAGGTGAGGCGGTTCTTGGTCAAGCCGATTTCGCCGGACAGGTTGAGGACCTGGTCGAGGCGTGCGGTATCGACCCGGATAGTGGTGTCCTTGGCTGCCGCTGCAACGGCAGCGGTTCCGACCGCCGCTGGCCGCGGGGCCGGAGTAGCCGGTTTGTCAGCCGCCAGCGGGGCGGGGACTGTAACAGGGGTGACATGCGCGACATGGGTGTCGCCGCCCACCAGGCTGTGGTAGAGCGCGCTCCAGTCGGGCTCGCCGCTGAAACCTGCGGCGGTGGCTACTTCCGGGATCGGCGCCGGGGCCTTGTTGGTTGCTACGGCTACGGATTCGCCGGCGAGTACCGCATCGAGCGAAGCCAGTAAATCAGGGTCGGCCGGGGAAGGCTGCTTCCCCGAGGAGAGCTCGGCAAACATGTCGCGCACCACGCCGGTGGAAGCCATGATGACGTCCATGATGGCAGGGTCCAGCTGCATCTCGGCGTTACGCAGCTTGTCGAACAGATTTTCCGTTCGGTGGCACAGCTTGACCATTTCGGCGGCGTTCAAGAAGCCGGCGCCCCCCTTGATGGTATGGAAGCCGCGGAAAATCTCGTTCAGCAGCGCCTTGTCGTCGGGGTGCTTTTCCAGGTCGACCAGCTTGTTATCGACGCCGGAAAGCAAATCCGAGGCTTCGGTCAGGAAATCCTGGAGCATGTCCTCCATGCCGGCGAAATCACTCATGTTTTTCCCTTAAATAACTTAGAAGCCCAGACTGTCGAGCAGATCATCCACCTGTGCCTGGCTGGTGACGATATCGGTGCGGCCGTCGGCGTTTACCACTGGGCCATTCAACAAGGAGTTGTCAAATTCCTTTTTCTTGTCTTCTGGCAAGGTCTCGATGAGCAGGGCAACCAGTTGATTTTCAAGCTGTTGCACGGTCTCCGATAGCTTTTTGATTACTTGGCCGGTCAAGTCCTGATAGTCTTGGGCCATCACGATATCCATCAGCTGGGCATTGGTCGCCTTGGTATTGAGCGGGACTTCCTGCAAATAACCGCGGGTCTGGTGGACGAGCGACTTGAATTGTTCGGTGTCGAGCTTGCGTTCGAAGAGTTCCTGCCAGCGCAACGAGAGTTGGGATGCTCCCGCTTCCAGCTTCTGTTGCAGGGGTTTGGTCTCTTCCACCGCATTCAGCGTCTTGACCGCAGCCTGCTCGGTCAACGTGGAGATGTAGTTGAGGCGATCGCGGGTGTCCGGCATTTTGCCGACTGCGCGTTCCAGGGTCTTGTCGTAGCCGAGCTCGCGCATTGTGTCATGCAGTGCGCGCGTCAAATGGCCGATCTGGGAGTGCACGCCCTCACCGCCGGATGCCGGCATGTGCAGGACTTCTTCCTGCCTGGCAGCAGGGGGTGCCGCTATCGGTTCCGCCACAGATGCATCGGCCGGCTTTTCGGTATGGGCCTGCGCAATGCTGTCGAATAATGCTTCCAGTTCGTCGGAATCGCCGTTATCAGTACTCACCTAATACTCTCCCTCTTACAAGCCGTGTTTTTCAAAAACCTTGTTGAGTTTCTCTTCCAGCGTCGCGGCGGTGAAAGGTTTAACCACATAACCGCTGGCGCCTGCCTGCGCTGCCTCGATGATGTTTTCCTTCTTGGCCTCGGCGGTGACCATCAGCACAGGCAGATGCTTGAGGGACACATCGCCGCGTATCGCCCGAAGCAGTTCGATGCCGGTCATGTTGGGCATGTTCCAGTCGCTGACGACAAACTGGAAGCTGCCGGATTTCAGTTTTTGCAGTGCGACCACGCCATCCTCGGCCTCATCGGCATTGGTATAGCCCAGTTCCTTGAGCAGATTGCGGACGATCCGGCGCATGGTCGAAAAATCGTCCACGATCAGAATCTTCAGGTTTTTATCAGCCATTCAAATGACCCCATGACTTTCGATAGTTATACGAGTAAAGGACGCAGCGTTTCAGACAGCACGATGGGATCGAATTTTGGCACATAGGCATCGACGCCCGCTTGCAATCCCATGGTTTTGTTGGCCTGCGACGAGAGGGAGGAGTGCATCACGACCGGAATGCCGTCAAAGCGGCGGTCAGTCTTGATGTTTTTGGTCAGCACGTAGCCGTCCATCTCCGGCATTTCGGCATCTGTGAGGATCAATCGCAGCGATTCATGCAGCGGCCGGCTTTCCTGCTGCGCGCGTGCAGCCAGGCTCTTGAGCTTCTCCCAGGCTTCGATGCCGTTGTTGGCGTGCTGGTACTTGATGCCCATGCGATCGAGCACGGACACGATGCTCTTGCGGGCTACCTGCGAATCGTCGGCAAAAAAGATATAACGTTCGATGTTGTCGTTGAATTGCGCGAGTTCTGGGACATCCGGTTCGCCCAATGCGGAAGCCAGCAGTTGCTCGACGTCAAGAATGGAAACCAGGCGTCCGTCGGGTAGTTCCGTAATGGCTGTAATCAGGCCTTCGTTGCCGGCCAGCATGTCCTGCGGCGGCTTTACCCGATCCCAGTCGACGCGGATGATGCGGTCCACTTCATGTACCAGGAATCCTTGGGTATGCCGGCTGAACTCCGTCACGATCAGGGTTTCGTTGGTGCAGGCAGTCGGATCGCCGAGATTGATGAAGCTCGATAGCGAAATGACCGGAATGATATTGCCGCGCAGCGAAATGAAACCTTCCACGCCTTGGGGAACGTTTGGTGTCTTGGTGATGTTGGGCGTGTTGGTGACTTCACGTACCTTGAACACGTTGATGCCGAAAATTTCATTGCTGCCCAGCGAGAACAGCAGAATTTCCATCTTGTTGGAACCCGCCAGCTTGGTGCGCGCATCAATCGCATCCAGCAGGTTGTTATCGCTATCCATCGACATCTCTTGCATCACATCTCCATGAGTCAGGGACGGCTGGTGCTGACCGACAGTAATCGAGACAGGACTTCAGCCAGCTTTTGCGGTTCGAATTTTGGCACATATTCATCGACACCGACCGATTTTCCGAGATGCTGGTTGGCCGAACTGGAGAGCGAGGAGTGCATCAACACCGGCACGCCCGAGAAGCGCGCATCGCTCTTGATGTTGCGCGTCAGCACGTAGCCGTCCATTTCCGGCATTTCCACGTCGGTCAATATCAGCTGAATGAAGTCCTTGACCGGCTGGTGTGTGGCATCGGCACGCGCCGCGACCTTTTGCAACTCCTGCCAAGCTTCCTTGCCATTGGTCGAGAACAGGTACTTGATGCCCAATGCCTCGAGCGTTTTCTGTATCTGCTTGCGCGCCACGACCGAGTCATCGGTGAAGAACACGGTTTTCTCGCCCAGGTTCAGCGGTGCGAGCGAGGCGATGGTGATATCGTCGGCATAACTCGAGGTGTCGGCCAGGATCTTCTCGACATCCATCATCATGACAATGCGCTTGTCCTTGAGCTCCGTTACCGCCGTGATCAGTCCGCCCATCTGCACGGTCAGCATCTCTGGCGGCACTTTCATTGCGGACCAATCGACGCGGAGTATGGTATCGACGCTTTCGACGAGGAATCCCTGCGTGTGACCGTTATATTCGGTCACGATCATGATCTCCGGCGGCTTTTCATTATGAATGCCGACATACTTGATCAAATCGATGACCGGTACCAGGCTGCCACGCAGGCTGACCATGCCTTCTACCGATGCCGGCATGTCCGGCGCCCGGGTAATTTCCGGAATACGCATGACCTCGCGCACCTTGAACACATTGATGCCAAAGGTTTCCTCGCGCCCGGTACGCTGATCCGTGCCCAAGGAGAAAAGCAGCATTTCCAGCTTGTTCGATCCGGCCAGCTTGGTGCGCGCATCAATCCGTTTCAATAATTCAGACATGCTTTATGGCTCCGTCCCCAAAAGGGACTATATCTTTAAAATGATGCGTAATTATGCACTGGAATGGCATAACAATGAATTATCGCGCATTGCGCTTGTCCGGGATATTGCGAATATTTGTTATGAAGGGCTGTAATCTTCTGTGTCGCTCATCGAGTATGGATTGTCACGCATGGAGAACCGAGTGTTCCAATTCAGGATGTTTGCGGTTCCCGAATTGTTCAGCTTTGCAGGACTTTGAAGTTACTCCACCATGTTTTTGAAGACTGCATACTCAAATTACGACCTCGTCACACTATACTTGAGGCCATATGAAAAATGTAGTGACAATCGGCCGGCTGCAGTGCCGGAGATGAAAAGGAGGATGACGTGAACCCCAGCCCTCCTTCATCGCCAGAAGAACTGCAGGAAGCTTTCAACCTGTTCAATCAGGTATCGGAGCAGTTGACCGACGTTTACCGAGAGTTGCAGACGCAGGTCGAGCAGCTCACCCAGGACCTTGCTGTCACCAATAGCGAGCTTCGTCGCCAGCTGGAAGAAAAGGAAAATCTCTCGCAGCGTTTGAGCCGGCTGCTTGCAGCGTTGCCTGGTGGGGTGGTGGTACTCGATGAGGAGGGCAGGATTAACGAAGCGAATCCTGCGGTGTTTGGCCTGCTGTCCGGGAACCTGCTGGGAGAGAAGTGGACGGCGGTATGCGAGCGCGAATTGACGTCGACGCCGACGCAGGGCGAATGGCTCGTCGGGGACGGCGGGCGACGTATCGTGATTTCGACCAATCGCATCGGGGAGCATGGCGGGGAGATACTGCTTTTGCAGGACGTGACCGAAGCCTACCAGTTGCAGGATCAGTTGCAGCGGCATCAGCGGCTATCCTCGATGGGCGAAATGGTGGCAGGTCTCGCCCATCAGTTGCGGACGCCGCTTTCCGCCGCTCTTCTTTATACTTCGCATCTGCGCGGTGAACTTTCCAGGGAAGACCGGGAACGCTTCGCCGACAAGGCGCTGGCAAGGCTGCATTCACTGGAGCACCTCATCCGGGAGATGCTGATTTTTGTGCGCGGCGGCAAAAACACGCAGGAACGAATTGCGGTTTCAGCATTGCTGGCTGATGTAACTCAGGTCATGGAGCCGCAGATGGCGCAGCACGGTTTGATCTTCGAAGCAGGTGAAGTTCCCGCAGGAGTTTATGTACTTGGTAGCCGCGAAGCGTTGTCCGGAGCGCTTACCAATTTATTGACCAATGCGATGCAGGCCTGCCAGCCGCAACAGCGAGTCAGCCTCGCTGCCGGGGTCGAGGCAGATGGGCGCTTGGCGTTTCGTGTGGTCGATACCGGAAAAGGTATTCCGCAAAAATTGCAGGACCGCCTGTTCGAACCTTTTTTTACCACGCGCACGGAAGGCACGGGCCTGGGCTTGGCGATCGTCCGCGAGGTGGTGCAAATGCATGGCGGCGAGATTTCCTTGCAGTCTGTGGAAGGCATCGGGAGCGAATTCATCCTGCGCCTCCCGATCAGTGAACAAGAGCAAGAGCCTAATTTATGAAAAAACCGTTGCCCATTCTGGTTGTGGAAGATGACCCGGACCTGCGAGAGGCCCTCAGCGACACACTGACGCTTTCGCGGTATCGAGTGCTCACGGCCGAGGACGGCGAGCATGCGGTCGAACTTCTGAAAGAGCATGCGGTAGGCTTGGTGATTACCGACGTGCAAATGCCGAACATGAACGGCATTACGCTGCTGCATGAAATCAAATCGCGCTGGCCGCATTTGCCGGTTCTGCTGATGACGGCATATGGCGTTATTTCGCAGGCAGTGGAGGCGATGCGCGAAGGCGCTTGCAACTACATGGTGAAACCATTCGATGTGGCCGACCTCTTGGCGCAGGTGGCGCGCAATATGTTGCCGGTCAGTTTTGGAAAGGAGGGCGATGCCGTCATGGACGATCCGCAAACAAGCGAACTTTTTTCGCTTGCCTTGCGTGTCGCCGGAACGCCTGCCACCGTGATGATCTCCGGCGAAAGCGGGACCGGCAAGGAAGTGCTCGCGCGTTTCATTCACCGGCACTCGCCCCGCGCGGACCAGGCGTTTGTCGCGGTCAATTGCGCGGCGATTCCGGATAACCTGCTCGAGGCGACCATGTTCGGTTATGAAAAAGGCGCTTTTACCGGCGCCACGCAGGCGCAGGCCGGCAAGTTCGAGCAGGCGCAAGGCGGGACTTTGCTGCTGGACGAGATATCCGAGATGCCTCTCGCATTGCAGGCCAAGCTGCTGCGTGTGTTGCAGGAGCGTGAGGTGGAGCGTGTCGGCGGGCACAAGGCGATATCCCTCGATGTGCGGGTGATTGCCACTACGAATCGCGACATGCAGGCGGAAGTGGCGAAAGGCAGTTTCCGGGAGGACTTGTATTACCGGTTGAATGTCTTCCCGCTGAAAATTCTGCCGTTGCGCGAGCGCAAACAGGACATCTTGCCTTTAGCCCGACGGTTCCTGAACGACATGGCTACGGCAATGGGCCGCGGCAATCTGCGTCTGGATGAGGCATCGGAGCAGGCCATGTTGAGGTATTCCTGGCCTGGCAACGTGCGCGAAATGGAAAACGTCATCCAGCGCGCCGTGATTCTCGCGCCGGGCGAGGCGGTCAAGCCCGAGCACCTGCATTTGCCTTCCCAGCATTCCCCTTCAGTCAGTCATGAAATCAACCGTAATAGCGATGAAAATACTGGTCAGGATCTGAAGTCCCTGGAGAAAACGCATATCATGACCACGCTGGCTTCGGTCAATGGTTCGCGCAAGCTGGCAGCGCAGAAGCTGGGGATGAGCGAACGTACCTTGCGGCACAAATTGCAACAATACCGTGAAGCGGATTGAACCGGCATGCGAATTGCTTTGTCCATATCGAAATGAATAATATGCGGACCGGCGCAACAGGGAATATAATCTTTTTCCATGTCTGCACCGGCTAGGGAAATGCAGGCGCAAGGACACCATGGATACTAAAGGCATTGATCAATTACTCAGTCAGCTGAATGCGACCTCCGCGCTTGCGGCCGGCAAAACTGCGCCAGTCGCCGAGGGCGGAGCGGCAGATTTTGCCGGTATGCTCAAGGATGCGGTGGATGGAGTGAGTGCTGCCCAGCAAGATGCCGACAAGCTGGCCCAGGCTTTCCAGTTGGGCCAGCCCGAGGCCAATATCCAGGATGTCATGGTTTCGCTGCAGAAGGCTAATCTCTCATTCCAGACCATGGTGCAGGTGCGCAACAAGCTGGTGACCGCGTACCAGGACATCATGAATATGCAGGTTTAACGTCCTTCCTGCTTCAGCGTTTCACCCGTATTTTCCATGCCGCAATTCGCGGCGCATTTCTACCCTATTTCCATTACAATAGCGCCCAACGCAATTCAAAATACTTCAACGGTATTTGAGCTATCGATAGAGAAATATGGCCGAAGCTACGGGGCAATCATTCAGCGCGTTGATGCGGGGGTTCAACGAACTTCCGGCGCAGCGAAAATTCGGCCTGATGGTGGCGGTAGCGGCAGTCATCGCCATTGTCGTCGGCGCCATGATGTGGGCGCAGGCGCCGGACTACCGGGTGCTCTACGGTAATCTGGGCGACCGCGATGGCGGCGCCGTCATCGAATCCCTCCAGAAACTGAATATTCCCTACAAGATGGGCGAGGGCGGCACTGTGCTCGTGCCGTCTGCCATGGTTTACGAAGCCCGCCTCAAGCTGGCTTCGGAAGGCCTCCCCAAAGGAGGCGCCGTCGGCTTCGAGCTGATGGACAATCAGAAGTTCGGTGTTACCCAGTTCCAGGAAAACGTCAATTACCAGCGTGCACTGGAAGGGGAGATCACCCGCACCATTGAAACGATTTCCGCAGTACAGGGCGCCCGCGTTCATCTTGCCATTCCCAAGCCCACCGTTTTTGTGCGCGATCAGCAGAAGCCTTCCGCTTCGGTGCTGGTCAGCCTGTATTCCGGCCGCGCGTTGGACAAGGCGCAAGTAGCCGGTATCGTTCATCTGGTTGCCAGCAGCGTGCCCGAAATGCCTCCGGGAAATGTCACTGTCATCGACCAGAATGGCAACATGCTGACCCCCAACGGCGACAAGGGGGCGGTGCTCGGCCTCGACTCCAGCCAGCTGGAGTATTTGCATCAGGTCGAGCAAAGCTACACGCGGCGTATCGAAAGTATTATCAGCCCGATTACCGGCCCCAATAATATCCGGGCGCAGGTCACTGCCGACCTGGATTTCTCGTTTACCGAGCAGACCGCCGAGGTTTACAAGCCGAATCCGACGCCGGACCAGTCCAGCATACGCAGTCAGCAGACTTCCGAAACGGCGGGGGACGGGCAGGGTGCGGCCGGTGTCCCGGGCGCACTATCCAACCAGCCACCCGGGGCTGCAACGGCTCCCCTGAATGCACCGGGAGGCAGGACACCCGCGGGCGCATCAACTACGGCATCCGCAGCCGCCGGGCCTATTCATAAAGAATCCACCACCAACTATGAGCTGGACAAGACCATCAGTCATACGAAACTGCCGGTGGGAAGCGTCAAGCGGCTTTCTGTCGCTGTCGTGGTCAATAACAAAGCCATCCGGGACAAGAAGGGCAAGGTCACATACCTCGCCCTGACGAAAGATGAGCTGGCGCAGGTCTACAATCTGGCGAAAGAGGCGATGGGCTTCAATCAGGCGCGGGGCGATACCCTGAATGTCGTCAACGCGCCGTTCAACCTCGCCGAAGGCGAAGAGCTCGAGTCCCCGCCGATCTGGAAGGACCCTGCGATGCAGGCGCTGGCCAAGGAGGTGGTGAAATACCTCGTGATCGCAGGCTTGCTGATGTATTTGGTGCTGGGCGTCCTCAAGCCTATGGTCAGCGAGTTGTCAGCAATCGGCAATGCCAGGATGATGCGGACGGAAGGCCCTGCCATGGGGGAGCCATTCGACGCTGGGGATGAGGCGGGCGATGTGGTGACCATAGGCAAACGAAAGGTGCATTCATACGAAGAGGATCTGCAACTGGTCAAGGACATGGCCAAGCAGGAGCCCAAGATTGTCGCGAATGTCGTTAAGGATTGGGTGAACAAGGAATGAGCGAGGACGGGGTACTCAAAAGCGCCATACTCCTGATGAGCATTGGCGAGGAGGAGGCTGCCGAAGTCCTGCGTTATCTTGGCCCCAAGGAAGTCCAGAAGATCGGCATGGCCATGGCCGGCCTGGACAATATTTCCCGTGAACAGATTCAGGGGTCGCTGCGTGACTTCCGTGCCGAAGCGGAGGAGCGCACAACGCTGGGCGTGGGCTCCGACAGCTACATCCGCAGCATATTGACCAAGGCGCTGGGCGACAAGGCGACCAACCTGATCGACCGTATCCTCCAGGGCGGCGATACCAGCGGTATCGAGAGCCTGAAGTGGATGGACTCCGCCTCTGTCGCGGAAATGATCAAGAACGAGCATCCCCAGATCATCGCCACGATACTGGTGCATCTGGATTACGATCAGGCCAGCGAAATTCTCGGCATGTTCACCGAGCGTTTGCGCAACGACGTGATGCTGCGTATTGCCACGCTGGATGGCGTGCAGCCGCATGCCTTGCGCGAATTGAATGATGTCCTGACCAAGCTTTTGTCGGGATCGGACAATATCAAGAAATCCAAGGTCGGTGGCGTCAAGGCAGCAGCGGAGATCCTCAACTTCATGGGAGGGGCCGCGGAAGGTGCGATCATCGGCAATATCAAGGAGTTCGACGAAGAGCTTGCGCAAAGAATCCAGGACGAAATGTTCGTCTTCGAGGATATCGGCAAGATCGACGATCGCGGCATCCAGTTGCTGCTGCGCGAAATCCAGTCCGAGTCGCTGATCGTCGCCCTGAAAGGCGCCACGCCCGAGTTGCGAGAAAAAATCTTCAAGAACATGTCGCAGCGCGCGGCTGAAATGCTGCGGGACGACCTCGAAGCCAAGGGTCCCGTACGGCTCAGCGAAGTGGAGGGCGAGCAGAAGGAAATTCTCAAGATCGTGCGCCGCTTGGCCGACGAGGGCCAGATCGTGCTGGGTGGCAAGGGTGAGGAAAGCTTTGTATAACCTGTTCCTAAGCGGCCAGTCAGGCACGGGCATCGACCATGGCTGAGGACTCCATGCCGGCAGGCAGCCGTACGGGTTACCAACGCTGGGAACCGGCCTCCCTCGACGACGTGAACGTGCAGAAGGTAAAACTGCCGACTGCGGAGGCGCTCGAAGGTATCCAGCAGCAAGCCCATCAGGAAGGCTACGATGCCGGCTTTACCGAAGGGCACGCTGCCGGATACAAGCAAGGCGTGGCGCAAGCGGTAGAGGAGACGCGCCGCCTGCAGCTCTTGCTTGCTACCGTGGAGGACGCAATCCAGCGTTTCGGCCAGGCGACGAGCGAAGAGTTGCTGACGCTTTCCCTCGAGATTTCCAAGCAGATTTTGCGTCAAGCCTTGAGGGTGCGCCCCGAATTGCTCCTGCCCATCGTGCGCAACGTCATGGAAAGCATCCCACAACACTCCCAGCATCCGCTCTTGCAAATGCATCCCGACGATGCCGCCCTGGTAAAGACGCACATGCAGACTGAAATTGCCTTGGGCGGATGGAAAATTATCGAGGATCAGCGTATCGAACGCGGGGGGTGCCGCATCGAAACCACCGCTGCCGAGATCGATGCGACCCTGGCGAACCGCTGGCAGAAACTGGCCTCCGCGCTGGGGAAGGACATGAGCTGGTTGGAAGACGATGGCACGCGCTAACAAGCTGCTCGATAACTGGAACCATTATCTTACCGACTGTCGCGAAGCGATCACGCACACCACCCCCTGGACGGTCACGGGCAAGCTGACACGTGTTTCCGGCCTGGTCCTGGAAGCGATTGGCGTCAAGGCGCCGGTGGGCAGCGTCTGCATCATTTCCCTGCCTAATGGGCAAACCGTCGATGCAGAGGTGGTCGGCTTCTCTGGCGATAAAGTACTGCTAATGCCGGAGGCAGACGTTTACGGAGTTGTTCCCGGAGCGAGCGTGTCCCTGTTCGAGGCCGAACCCATGCAGCATCCGCAGCATGGTGACAGGCCCCAAGTGTTGCGCCGGCGGTCGGAGGATCGGGTGAAACAGATCGCTGTTGGGCCGCAGATGCTCGGGCGTGTCCTGGATGGCAATGGCCGGCCGCTCGATCAATTGGGCCCCTTGACCTTGGCGGAGCGGGCGCCATTGCAAAGCCGTCCCGCCAATCCCTTGTTGCGCGAGCCCATACGTGAAACGCTGGATGTCGGTGTGCGGGCGATCAATGCTCTGCTGCCCGTCGGGCGCGGACAGCGGATGGGCTTGTTCGCGGGCAGCGGCGTCGGCAAGAGCATGTTGCTGGGCATGATGGCGCGCTATACCGATGCCGATATTACCGTAGTCGGCCTCATTGGCGAACGCGGCCGCGAAGTCAAGGAATTCATCGAACAGATTCTCGGCGAGGAAGGCATGGCACGTTCCGTCGTGGTGGCCGCGCCCGCTGACACTCCTCCCTTGATGCGCTTGCATGGTGCAGCTTATGCCACCGCAATCGCCGAATATTTCCGTGACCAGGGCAAGAACGTGCTGCTGATCATGGATTCGCTGACCCGCTATGCCATGGCGCAGCGCGAAATCGCGCTTGCGGTCGGGGAACCGCCAGCGACACGTGGTTATCCGCCTTCCGTCTTTGCCAAGCTCCCCCAGCTGGTCGAGCGCGCCGGCAATGGCGTGCGCGGCGGCGGTTCGATCACCGCTTTTTATACGGTACTGGCGGAAGGAGATGACCAGATGGACCCTATTGCCGACAGCGCCCGCGCCATTCTGGACGGCCATATCGTGTTGTCCCGCAATCTGGCGGACCAGGGGCATTATCCCGCCATCGATATCGAGGCTTCGATCAGCCGGGCCATGAATTCGTTGATCAGCACCCAGGAGTTCAATCTGGTTCGACGCTTCAAATCGCTTTATTCGCGCTATCAGCGCAGTCGTGACCTGATCAATGTTGGCGCCTACGTGCGCGGCACCGACCCGCAGTTGGACGAGGCCATCATGCTTTACCCGCATCTGGAAGCTTTCCTGCGCCAGGCGGTTGAAGAGCGTGTTGGGGTAGCCGGTAGTCGGCAAGAGCTCGCGGCGTTGTTAAGCATGCAATTGACGCATTAGTTGGGATAGGCGATGGCCAAGCCTTTTCATTTGCAACCCCTGATCAATCTGGCCGAAGATAAAAGCCAAGCAGCTGCGCAGGCATTGGCCCGGTTGAAGCAGGCTTGGCAGGAAGCCGAGAACAAGCTGCAGCAACTGCAGGGTTTTTTGGCCGAATATAATCAAAGACTGCAACAACAGGCGCAGACCGGTTTCTCTATCTCGCAATTGCGCGATTTCCAGGCTTTCATCCTCAAGCTCGAATTGGCTATCCGTGCCCAGGCCGAGGAAGTCGAGCGCTGCCGTATTCGCTGGCAGCAAGGCCAGGAAGAATGGCAGGCGCGTGAGCGTGAAGTGAAGGCATACCAGACTTTGCGGCGCCGTCATGACGATGCTGAACGCAAGTCCGAGGAACGGCTGGACCAGCGTTTGCAAGACGAGTTTGCACGCAATCTGCATCGCAGAAAAAACGATATGCAGGAATAACTGGAGCTGGAACGCTTGTTGCTTATGCTTGTGTGAAATCATTTTGCACAGGTGCTTTATGGAAGCTGTAATCCTCCCGATACTTTCCGCGAAAATGCTTACCCCAAGTGGCGATGGAACCGCCGCAGACGCTTCGACCATTCCCCTAGGCGAGGGAGGCATGCCGCTTTTCTTTGCGGCGTTGCTCGCGCAGCAACTGGGAATTTCAGCAGAAAGTCAATTGGGCGAGAAGGGCCAAATAATTGATGTGGAAGCCGATCCAGATGCGGCTTTGCTGGCGGAAACCGACGCTTTGATTCGGTTGCCGCAGGGCGCGATTGGATTACCTGTAGCTCCGGCAACGAATCAACCGGCGGCGGAAATTGCTGTCGATGAGCTGCAAGCGTCCGTGGTGCCGGGACAGGCTCTTGGCGCAACTCGCAACGCGGCGAACGTCTTCCATATAGTGGAAGAAGTTGCAGCTGGGCGGCAATCGATTGCCGCTAATTCGGCATCTTTTGCCGAAGCCGGAACTCAGGTGGCTTTCTCTGTTTCCGCCGAAGCTTTGGCTGAACAGGTCGCACGCCCTGGGGCAGTAACGACGGCACCCGCAACACCGCCAGTTGCCGGAGCGATAGCGCAGCCAGTTTCCAGCCCGGCTTGGGGAGAAGTGCTTGGCGATCGCGTGATGTGGATGGTAGGGCAGCAGCAACAAGGGGCGGAGCTACGCTTGAACCCTCCTGCTTTAGGCCCCATGGAAATCAAGCTCAGCATGAGCGAAGGGCAGGCGACCCTGACTTTTTCTACTCAGCATCTTCCCGTGAAGGAAGCGCTCGAAGCGGCGACCCCGCGACTGCGCGAAATGTTTGCCGAAAGCGGGATCAGTTTAGGTAGCGTTTCGGTTAACCTTGGTTCGTCATCTTCACAGCAGGGCGAACCCCAGCAGGCAGGCCGGCAAACCCAGGAGTGGGGACAGGCGCAGCCTGAAAGCGATTTCACTTCGATGCTGCCCACTGCTGTTACCTCGCTGGGACGCAACGGCATGGTCGATTTTTTTGCCTGAAACCGGCTCGCTTTCTTCGCTAGGCGGAACATACTCCCAGGCGCCCTTATGGCGCCTTTTTCTTTATGCGAACGGCGGTGTGCGGATTGTCTGACAAATCGCATAAATAAAAGGGTAAAACCACTTGTTTTTTATGAGAATTAAGGTTATAAACCGCAAAAGATATTGAGGATGGGTAAATTCCGTCCGTTTACATAACCCATATGGAGCAGTAATGGCCAAGGAAGAAGTGGCCGCGGAGACTCCCCCTCCGCGCAAGAGCAAGAAGTTATTGATTATTATCATTGCCATACTGATTCTGGCGATCGCAGGTGGGGCGGCGGCGTTTCTTCTTCTGGGAGGCAAGGGCAAGAAGGGGCAGGATAAAAAAGAAGCTGTGGCAGAAGTGGAACACGTACAGACTGTCCTGGTGCCGTTTGAAGAAAAGTTTACGGTCAATATCCAGTCCGAAGATGGTTCGGCGCATTACCTGCAAGTACCCAGGGTCGAGCTGGAAGTGGCTAACGAAGAAGCGGCCAAAAAAGTGGAATTGATGAAGTCGAAGTTGAGCGACCGTATCAGTAGTCTCTTGCGCAAGAAGACCATGGCTGAAATGCTGGAGCCGGGCAGCGATGCAAAGCTCAAGGAAGAGATGAAAAAGGTCGTTAACGAAACATTGGAAGTGAGCCCAGGCGATGTTGCCAAAAAAGGCGTGAAGGAAGTGATCTTGCCCGCCTCCTTCATTGTGCAATAAATGCGCAGGTTGAAACCGAGCGAGCGTAACTGAGAAATGTCTGACGATATCCTGTCACAGGAAGAAGTCGATGCCCTTCTGAAAGGGGTAAGCGGCGAATCCGATGCGGCCGAAGAGGCTCACGCAGGAGAAGCCACCGGCATTCAAAGTTACAATCTTGCCAGTCAGGATCGCATCGTGCGGGGCCGCATGCCCACGATGGAGGTCATCAACGAACGATTCGCGCGCAACCTCCGCATCGGTTTGTTCAACTTCACGCGGCGTACGGCCGAAATTTCAGTGGGCCCGGTCAAGCTCCTCAAGTATGCCGAATTCGTGCGCAACCTGGTGGTTCCCACCAATCTCAACCTGATGCACATCAAGCCCTTGCGCGGCACGGCCTTGCTGATATTTGATCCGAATCTCGTATTCCTTGTCATCGATAACCTGTTCGGCGGCGATGGCCGGTACCATACCCGAGTCGAAGGCCGGGATTTTACCCAGACCGAGCAGCGCATCATCCGCAATCTGCTGGGCGTCGCGACGGAAGAACTGGAAAAAGCCTGGGCGCCGGTACACCCGATCAAGTTCGAATACATCCGCTCTGAAATGAATACGCAGTTCGCCAATATCGCCACGCCGAGCGAAGTGGTTGTCGTCACGACTTTCTCGATCGAGATCGGTCCGGTCGGCGGCGATTTTCACGTATGCATGCCCTATGCTATGATTGAACCAATCCGTGACCAGCTGTATGAAGATATGCACGGGGACCGGATGGAAGTTGACGAGCGCTGGGTCAATTTCCTGAGCAGTCAGGTGCAATCGACCGAGGTCAAGCTGGTCGCCAACCTGACGGAAGCCGAGCTGACGGTACGCGAATTGCTGGAAATGAAAATCGGCGATGTGATCTCGCTGGATATCCCCGATTCAATTACCGCACACGTCGAAGGTGTTCCTGTGCTCGAGTGCGGTTACGGGGTCCATAATGGACAGTACGCGCTCAAGGTCAAAAAGTTTCTCGCAGCTGAAGGTAATCTGGCAGGTTAGCCGGATTGGTTCGGTTTCTGTCGCGCACGCAATTTTTCTTGGGGTAGGTTAGATGGCAGAAGATGACGCCAGCGCCAACGAGCAGTTCACCGCCGATGATTGGGCGGCTGCCATGGCTGAGCAAGCTGAGGCTGAAGCGCCTGCCCAGGCTGCAGCAAGTGCGGCCGAAGAAGCAAAGCCTGCGGTCTTTGGCAATCTAAACCCCGATACCTCCGGACTATCCCCAGAAGCAGCCAAGAACCTTGAACTGGTGATGGACATCCCCATCCAGCTGACCGTCGAGCTGGGCCGCACCAAGATGCCGATCCGCAATTTATTGCAACTGGCGCAAGGCTCCGTCGTGGAGTTGAACGAGCTTGCCGGTGAGCCGCTCGATGTCTTCGTTAACGGCTGCCTGGTAGCGCAAGGCGAGGTCGTCGTAGTGAACGAGAAATTCGGTATCCGTTTGACCGACATTATTACTCCTTCCGAACGAATCAAAAAACTCCGATGAAGTTGGCTTTATCCCCGCGATTCGCATGCGGTAGGGCGAAGCTTGCCTGTCTCTTTCTCCTTTTTCCCGTCTCCGTGACGTCTTTTGCAGCGGATACGGCAGCACAACCGGTAATCGCGAGTTCCTTTATGAGCCTGGTGCAGGTCATGTTCGGCTTGGGCTTGGTGCTGGCCGCGATAGGCGGTACAGCATGGCTGTTACGCAAACTGGGGCCGGGGCAGGTGGCGGCTTCCGGGTCATTGCGCGTGGTGGGTGGCGTCGCTGTCGGGCCCAAGGAACGCGTTGTGCTGGTCGATGTCGGCGAAACGCGGCTCGTACTGGGCGTTGCCCCCGGCCATATCGCGACCCTGCATCAAATGCCGCGTCCGGCGGAGGAGGCGGCAACCTCCGCGCATGAGCCATTGGCCGGCCCGTTCTATGCGCGTCTCAGGGAAATGCTCAACAAGCGAGGGCAGGCGTGATGTCCCGGAGTAAATGGATCATCCTGTTTTTGCTGCTGGTGCCGGCGCTCGCCATTGCGGAAACCGGCATTCCGGCATTTACCAGCACCCCTGCCCCGGGCGGGGGGCAGAACTATTCCCTCAGCCTGCAGACGCTGATACTGCTGACGTCGCTGACTTTCCTCCCGGCGGTGTTGCTGATGATGACGGCCTTCACGCGGATTGTCATCGTCCTGTCCTTGTTGCGGCAGGCGCTCGGCACCCTGCAATCACCGCCGAATCAGGTGATTGTCGGTCTTTCCCTTTTCCTGACATTCTTTGTCATGGCGCCGGTGTTCGACCGCATCAATAACGAAGCCCTGCAGCCTTATCTCGCTGATCAGATGAACGTCATGGAGGCGCTTGAAAAAGGCTCGGGGCCGTTGAAGCAGTTCATGCTGCAGCAGACGCGGCAGGAAGACCTGGCCTTGTTCGTGAAACTTTCCAAAACGCCGCCTTTGCAGGGACCTGAGGCCGTTCCACTGAAGGTTCTGGTGCCGGCTTATGTCATCAGCGAATTGAAGACTGCATTCCAGATAGGCTTCGTGATTTTTATCCCGTTCCTGATTATCGATATGGTCGTTGCCAGCGTGCTGATGTCCATGGGTATGATGATGCTGTCGCCCGTGACGATATCCTTCCCGTTCAAGCTGATGCTTTTCGTGCTTGTCGACGGGTGGAATCTGCTGATTGGTTCGCTAGTGCAGAGTTTCTACGTCTAGGTAGGCACGGCACAATGACGCCCGAAACCGTACTCACGCTGACCCAGCAGGCCTTGCAGATGACAGTCCTGGTATCGGCGCCCATGCTCGGCGCGGCGCTGATAACCGGTTTGCTGGTGAGCCTGTTTCAAGCTGCCACGCAGATCAACGAAATGACATTGTCGTTCATTCCCAAGCTGCTGGTGCTGGTGCTGGTGCTCGTCGTGGCCGGCCCATGGATGCTGAACATGATGCTCGATTACATGCGCCGGTTGTTCCTCGGTATTCCGGGCATGATCGGATAAGTGCGTGAGGGGAAGTGATTAGCTTCACCTCCATTCAAGTGGATGCCTGGATTGCGGCATTCTTCTGGCCTTTCTTCCGGATACTCGCCCTGATCACCACCGCCCCGTTTTTTGGTGCGCGCGGGATTCCGGCTTCCACCAAAATCGGTTTCGCTTTCGTCCTGACCGTGCTGGTCGCCCCTTTAATCGGTCCGCTTCCCGCGGTGCAGCCGGCTTCAGGCCAGGGTTTGTTCATCGTGGCGCAGCAATTGCTGATAGGCGTCGCCATGGGACTGACGATACGCATCGTATTTTCGGCCATCGAAATGGCCGGCCATATCATGGGCCTGCAGATGGGCCTCGGTTTCGCGACTTTCTTCGATCCGCAAAATTCGGCGCAAGTACCCGTGTTGGGCCAGTTCATCGGCATCATTGCGATGCTGTTATTCCTTGCCATCAATGGGCATCTGCTGGTCATCACGGCCTTGGTCGAAAGCTTCCAGGTCTTGCCGATAGGATTACAGCCACTGGCGAGCGAGGGATGGAAAACGCTCGCGTTGTGGGGCGGGGAAATATTTCGCGGCGGGGTGCTTATTTCGCTGCCCGTTATTGCCGTTCTCATGATGGTGAACGTGGCGTTGGCGATATTGACCCGAGCCGCCCCGCAGTTGAATATTTTTGCCGTTGGCTTCCCGCTGACGCTGGCAGTAGGCTTCGTGGTAATCTCGATCTCAATGCTCTATCTATTGCCCATATTAAGTTCCATGATCGAGACCGCCATGCTGATGATGATGAAAATCGTGTCCGAAACCCAACTTCCGGCAGCCTTCTAATGGCGCAGACCGACCGTGAACAGCATGCCTTCAACGCCTATTTGCGCTTGCTGGAAAGCAAAGGGGCAACTCCGGATAATCTGGCACAGCGCCGCGACCTGCTATCGAAGCTGGTGCCCTTGCTTGCGGGCCGGCCTATGGACGGCAATGCCTATCGCGACCAGGTCGAAAACATATTGCAGCAACTGGACAGGACAGGCTGGCCTGCATTCCTCACGGTGGCGCGCGAGTACTATTATTTCTGGGCGAGCGACATCAAGTCGATCGCCGCAATGCACGCGGGCGGCGGTTACGATGTCGCCCATCTCCCCGATTACGTTCCCCTGGAAGATCTTCAGTCCTTGTGGAATAGCATCGACCAGGAAAAATTCGAATTGGCCGAAACCTGGCCGTTGAAAGCCTATGCCTCCGCCTTGCGTGATGAAGGCGCCGATAAGCCGGTAGTGGAAACCCGCAGCAAGCTGGTGAAGCTATTGCTGCTGCGCCTGAGAACGGGCCAGGCGAAGGAAGCCAATCTCTACCGCATTGCAGTAGACACCACGGTCCCGTTGTTTGCGTTGAAGGAAACGCGCTGGCTGTTCCTCATTGTCGTGCGCGAATTCTATTATTTCTGGATCGGCGACCCCGAAGCCGCGAGCCACATTGTGCTCGATGCGCCTGAGACGGAAAGCTAGAGCGCTTTTTCAACCCGCTCGCACAAGGTTTTCAATACCTTGATGCGCGCAAAATTCTTGTCGTTGGCTTCGACCACCGTCCATGGCGCGGAATCGGTGCTCGTCCGGTCTATCATGTCGCAGGCGGCTGCTTCATAGGCCTCCCATTTATCGCGGTTGCGCCAATCCTCCTTCGTGATCTTGAAACGTTTATAAGGCGTATTCTGGCGTGCCTCGAATCGCTGCAATTGCTCTTCCTTGCTGATCTGCAGCCAGAATTTCACCACCAGGAAATTGTGAAGCGCCAGCTGTTCCTCGAAGTCGTTGATCTCGCCATAGGCGCGCATCCAGTCGTACTCGCTGCAAAAGTTCTCGACACGTTCGACCAGCACCCGACCGTACCAGGAGCGATCGAATATTGTCACGTTGCCAAGGCGGGGAATGTGCCGCCAGAAACGCCACAGGTAAGGCTGGGTCCGTTCCTCCTCCGAAGGGGCGGCAATCGGAATGACGCGGAAAAATCGCGCATCGACGGCTTCCGTGATGCGCCGGATGCAACCTCCCTTCCCGGCGGCATCGGCTCCTTCGAAAACGCAGATCACGGACATTTTGGTGAACTTCGGGTCGCGAGTCAGTTTGTTGAGTTTGGCCTGGTAGCGTTCCAGTTTCTTGTCGTATTCCTTGTCTTCGATCCGCTTCGTGAGGTCCAGCTGCGATAGCAGGTTGGTGCTGTCGATGGCGACCTTTAACGGTGGAGCATTGAGCGTGCTGGATCGCGCAGGCTTCTCGTCCAGCCGCTCCCGGATCGCCTGCTGAATGTGCTTGCCGACGGTAAGGTTGCGATAATTGGCATCAAAGCTTTCGACGACTATCCAAGGAGCGCCCGCCGTACTGGTTTCCCGCAGGACACCCTCGGCCACCGTCTTTAATTCGTCGTAAATCTTGAGGTGCTTCCTGTCCTGATCGGTGATGCGCCAGCGCGTCAGCGGATCGTTTTCCAGCTTTTTCATGCGCTCTTTCTGCTTTTCCTTGGAAAGATGGAACCAGTACTTGAGTACCAGTGCGCCTTCGTCGATCAGCATTTGCTCGAAGCGCACGATTCTTTCCAGGGCTTCCTCAAGAGCCTCGTTCTCTAGCTTGCCGTCCGCGCTTTTCAGGATGGGGTCGGTATACCACGAACCGAAATAGATCCCGATTTTCCCCTTCGGGGGCAATGTTCGCCAATAACGCCACATGGGCGGACGCTCTGCCTCCTCATCCGATGGAGGGCCGAAGACATAGGTATCGATATGGCGGGGGTCCATCCATTCGTTGATCTTGTTGACGGTTTCGCCCTTGCCCGCGCCATCCATGCCGGCGATCAGGACGATGACAGGGCAGTTTCGCGATTCAAGCAGATCGAGCTGCGTGTCCAGTAATGCTTCGCGCAAAGGGGCCACTTCTTTTCGATAGGTTTCCTTATCGATCCTGTGCCCGAGCTCGGCGGATTCGAACATAAGAGATTCCTGTGTCATGGAGGCAACATGGAGAATGAAACATTACATCTTCCATGTAAAGATGGTGTCGAAAAGCACCAAAATAATGCAATGCACTCCATGAGGCACAAATATGGTGCATATTTATACGATGGGTTAAATAAATAACTTTTTTAAACAAAGGTTTAAAATTTTGGCGTAAAAATTGCTATTTATAGCCGATTTTAATTAAAAGGGAGAGAAAAATGGAGGCATTACAATCAGCAAGCGATGTGCTCTTCGTATTGTTGGGCGCCATAATGGTGCTTGCAATGCATGCGGGTTTCGCATTCCTGGAGGTGGGTACCGTTAGACGGAAGAACCAGGTCAATGCCCTGGTAAAAATCATGGTCGATTTTTCGGTCTCGGCCATCGCCTATTTCTTCATCGGCTATGGCATCGCCTACGGTATCAATTTCCTCCAGGGGGCTGAAACACTCGCCGTCAAGAACGGTTATGAACTCGTCAAATTCTTCTTCCTGCTGACCTTTGCCGCAGCGATTCCCGCCATCATTTCCGGCGGGATTGCAGAGCGCGCGAAATTCTATCCTCAAGTTGCCGCCACCTTTCTCGTGGTCGGCCTGGTATATCCGTTTTTCGAGGGCATTGCCTGGAACGGTCACTACGGTTTCCAGGACTGGCTGAACGCAGCGTTCGGCGCAAAATTCCATGATTTCGCCGGCTCGGTCGTCGTGCACGCGATGGGCGGCTGGCTGGCCTTGGCTGCCGTGATATTGCTGGGCGCTCGCAATGGCCGTTACGGCAAGGATGGGCGACTGCATGCCTTCCCGCCCTCCAATATTCCTTTCCTGGCGTTAGGTGCATGGATACTCACCGTGGGCTGGTTCGGCTTCAACGTCATGTCGGCCCAAACCCTGCAGGCCGTCACCGGCCTGGTCGCGATGAATTCGCTGATGGCGCTGGTGGGCGGAACCTTGGCCGCGCTGATCCTGGGCAGGAACGACCCCGGTTTTGTTCACAACGGCCCGCTGGCCGGGCTGGTAGCGGTTTGCGCAGGCTCCGACGTGATGCACCCGCTGGGCGCCTTGGCGACTGGCGCAGTCGCTGGTGGCCTGTTCGTCTGGGCCTTCACCTTGACGCAAAACCGCTGGAAGATAGACGACGTTCTGGGGGTCTGGCCGCTGCACGGTCTTTGCGGCGCCTGGGGCGGCATCGCCGCCGGTATCTTCGGTGCCAAGGCGCTGGGCGGCATGGGTGGAGTCAGCTTCGTTTCGCAGGTGCTGGGCACGCTTGCCGGCGTGGGTATCGCTCTCGCTGGAGGCTTTATCGTCTACGGATTGCTGAAGGTTGTGGTCGGTATCCGTCTGGAAGCGGAGGAGGAATTCAACGGTGCGGACTTGTCGATTCACAAGATAACGGCAACTCCTGAAAACGAAGAATAAGCGTCACATGCTGATCGGAATAAATAAAGTCTGTCGGAGGGGAATAAAGTCTGTCGGAGCGATGTAAAAAATGGCTCGGTTATCCGAGCTATTTTTTATGTCTTCATTCGTAGGTTGCGTCAGAACCTAACACCCCCTGTCTTCCCTAAGGATGGCGTAGGCAACGTTGATTCGCTTGCCCTCGGCTTCGGCGACTGCGCGAAGTTTTTGGCCTAATGCGGCAACTTTGTCTGGATGATACTGCTGGATGAGGCGTCTTCGTGCCAGCTCAATCTGTTCCCAAGGGGTAGACTCGTCAGCTTCGAACAACTTGTAGGCGTCCTCCACAGTCAGCGGCACCTCGTCGCTCTTCGGCTCGGACTTGCCGCTGTCCTTGACGAACACAACAGAAAGAACTCCTCCCGAGAGCGAAGCGTAGAAATCGGCCTTGCAAGAGGGGCAGCTGAACTCGCGAGTCTCGGCGCTCAGCTTGATTCGCAACAGTTGCCCGCAACCTTGGCACTTCACCACAGGGTCTCCCTTGGGAGGCGGTTCGCTGCCTTTTTCCGGTTCCTCTGGTTTGGCGCCCTTCAAGACATCCGCCACCTTCTTGGCGAGCGCGACTGCTTTCGGCACTTTCCTGTGAGACAGCTCGGCGGCAAGCTTTTTCAGCTCGGCCGGATTGTCTTTGGACGCCTCGAAAATTTGCTGAAGATCAACGATGGTCTTCTGGATGTAAGGTCTCGACATTGCCTTACTCCTCGACTACGGGCTCGTCTTGGAAGTCTTCTTCGCCCTCGTCCTCGGACATAACCTCGAACGGGTCAACCTCCTTAAAAGCGACCCACTGCGTATTGTCCACCGACTCCGCGCCAAGCGGCTCGATGCCCATAGCCTCCAAGGTGGCAAACAGGTCTGAAACCACCTCCTGCCTCTTCATCACAAAGCTGGAAGCGAAGCAGCGCCAGAATGACCAGCCCGCCCGTTCCAACACCCGTTGGCGAGACATATCGTCCATCCACTGTCCAGGTCCATGGAACTTGTCGCCGTCGCATTCGACAGCCAGTCGGCGACCCTCGGATCCTTCCACCACAAAGTCAATTCGGTAGCCGCCGCATTTCACCTGGGGCCTTATCCGGAAGTTGTGCTTGATGAGCAAGTCGAACATTTCCCGCTCGAAGTCGGATTCGCAAAGTTCGCGCAGAGTGGCAACCTTTGCGGCGTCCTGTATGAATGGGTGCCTGAAATGGCGGATAACCTTGGCGGTCAGGCTGTCGGGGCCGAAGGCGCTCTCGTCCACAGATCGGAACAGGTACATGCGGTCTCTTGCCCGAGACAGCGCGACGTTGACCCGCTGCTCCATTTCGAGGCGGTTGGCAATCGAACGATCGCCCGCAGCCAGCACGTTAGATACGAGCATGATATCCCGCTCACGCCCTTGGAAAACAGGCGGAGCGCCTACAGAAATCGAACGCTCGACGATGTCAGTTTGGGAAATCTGGTCGTTGACCAGCTTCCAGATGTAGTTGGACTGTTCCATGCCCAGCAGCGTGACGACGCCGATGGAGCGCCCAGCCATTTCAGGGTTGTCGAGAATGGCCTTGATTTCGTTGACGACGGCCTTGGCTTCAGGCCTATTGACGTCCCTGTCCCGGTAGCCGCCTTTGACGAACACGTCCACCAAGGGCGGGTCTAGCCGCTCGGAAGCCTTCGGGATTCTCAGGGGCTTGATGTCGCCTTCGTAGAATTCCCTGTTCGAGAACTCGATGATGGCAGGCACGCACCTGAAATGCTCCTTCAGCATGACGGAGTTGCCCGCAAACACGACTCTCGCCAGGTCGTAGACAGACTTCTCCGGAGTCATTTCCGAACCGTGCGGTTGGTCTGCGAGGAACCTGTTCACCAAGTCCTGAATCTTCACCTCCTTCATGCCGACCGCGGATGGCGAAACCTGCTTGTGATCTCCAACGACCAGAAGCTTCTTGCCACGCAACAAGGCTGGTAACGCCCAGATGTCCGACTGCGAAGCCTCGTCGATGATGACCAAATCGAACAAGCCGATTTCAGGCGGAATGGTTTCGGACACGCGCCACTGGGGGAGAATCCAGCACGGTACTGCGCGGTACGCTCGTAGCATCGCCGTCCTGGCGTTCTTGCGGTACCTGACTGCTCGTACGCCTTGACCGGTCCCCATCGCCTGAATCGCGTTCAGGTAGGCTTGCAATGCCTGCCGGGTGTCCTCGGGGGAGTTGTTGTACACGCCCAGCCACGTCTTGTTGGCCACGAGTTGCTGGTAGGTCTTTGCAAGGTCATTTTCGAGTGAATGGCGCTCCTCGAAGAGCTTCTTTAGCCTCTTGTGCCCGTCAATCTGCTCAATGAAGGATTTTGCCGCTCTCCAATTCCATGCTTCCAGCCAAGTGGTCGAAGTCCATGGGTCTTTGTCGTCCGCCGCAGCAACTTCACGCAAGGCTTCCGCCCATTTCGGCGCTCCTGACTGTTCCACCAGTTCGGTAACCCTGTCGATTTCCCGCAAGAAGGGCTGCAGTCCTGCAAGGCGCTTCAATTCGCCCATTAGACCGTGCCAAAGGTCTTGCAGCTCGTGTTCGGCAACGTCCTTGCTGCCCAGCTTGGCGTTCAGGAACGACCTAAGCGCCAATACGACCTTGCCAGAACAGCTGTCGACCTTCGCAAGCAGGTCAGACACCTGATGCATGGCGTAGACCAGCCGCCCCTTGTCCAAATGTTGGGTAAGGCTGACCCGCATGGCTTCCACAAGCTTCTCGCCCTCGGCTTCGAGGCTGGCTGCCACTTCTTCGCCGAACACCCTGCGGGCCTTATCCGTCAGCTTCAGCTCAAACTCGAACACAAGCTTCCGATTATCGAAAATGTGCGTCTGGTAGCTCACCAAGCTGCGGAAAGAATTCTCGACTTCGCCTTGAATCTTGGGCAAGCCGAACTCCCCCGCAATGGCGTTCCAGCGCGCGACAAGCTTTCTGACGTCGAGGAGATAGCCGACGTGCTGCAGAACCTTCTTCCAGTCGTCCGCACCGGATGGCTTGAGGCCGCTTATCAATACTTCCGCGATTGCCGCTCTGGCCTCCTGCTTACCAAATGGCAGAACAAAGGCGCCTTTCCCTGTGACCAGCCTGTCGAGGGCGTCCAGAAAGTCCTGGTTGAGTTCCGCCCCTTGGGGCAACACGGTCGCGTTGCCGAGAATTTCCTTCCGCCTGACTTCCAGCTTGGTAACGTCATCCAGTAGCGCATGCAGAAGCTGCAAGGCTGGGTCTTTCTCGTTGGCCTCAACCAACCTCAATTGGAACCCAGAAGTCCAATCAAAGGCGTTCTTGCCAATCTCGGCGGCCAGTGCCACGCGCTCCGCGAGAAAGTCGGCGAATCTTCCGGCTTCCTCGAACGTCGCGGGAGTGGAGTCGGACAATCCGATGATGTCGCCGAGAACGACGCCGGCCTCGATTTGCTTCGCCTTGACCAAGTCCTTGTGCAGCGCCAGCACTGTTGGCCAAGCCGGGAAGGAATCGGGGCTTGGCAGTCGGCTGCCGAGATACTCCAAGTCCGCGCCGACGGCGCGGCGAGCCTGGCGAACGGTTTGAACGTCGCTGTCAGAAAACTTGGGACTTCCGCTCTTAGAGCTGATTTCGTCTTCTAGCCACGAATGGCTGTCGGCGTTCTCCATGACGAACTTGGCCAACTCTTCAGGAGAGACTTCCCTGCCTTGAAAGGGATACCGCTTCATGTGCTTGTCGGCGTACACCTTGATAGTCTGGTCTACGGAGGCAATCTTGGCGTGTAGCGCGGAAAGATGTTCTTCCAAGCCAGCGATGGCCTTGGCGGCTTGCCCGGGGTTCATCGCGCTGACGCTGGAGGCGATGGTCTGGATGGAGTGCTCGAACTGCTTCATGCCGTCCCGCTCGTCGGACAGCAGCGCAACGCTGAGCGGACGGATTTGCTCTGGCAACTTCTCCTGCAAGACTGCCAAGGCCGACTCGCCCTTGGCAGTGACCAAGACCCGCTTGCCCTGTGCCAAAAAGTGGCTGATGACGTTGGCGATGGTGTGCGTCTTGCCCGTGCCTGGCGGTCCTTGGACAACGACCCCGTCATTCGTTTCCAGCTTCTCGACGATGGACACCTGTTCCTCGTTGTAGGGCATGGGAAAGAATAGCTCGCGAACACCGTCTCCCGACATGCTGGAAGATAGGCCGCGGAAATGCACAGGTTCCCTAGCGCGAACGGCAGTGTCGCCCGACTGCACGAAGCTCTCAATTACGGACGGCAGGGCTTTGGCGTCCTCCACCTTCTTTTTGAGCTTGCGGATGTCCTCCAGGAAGATGTGCTCGGAACGCTTCCGTCCGAACAGCACCCAAGTGTCGGTGATTTGGAGCTTGTCCGTCGCAGACGGAACGACAGGTTCAGGTTGATTGGATAGGTACATCCCATTGGAGTCTAGGTACAACACCGCGTTCTTCAGGGTGCCTTCGTAGGTCGAGGACTCGAAGGGATTCACCCTGTCCGCGGTCGACTCCAGCGAACTCTTCCAGTAGTCCTCCAAGGGGCGAATGCCTTGAAGCTCCATGTCCTCGTAGCAGTCCAATTCCAGACGTGCGTCGATGTTCCGCGGGCGGATTTCCAGCCCGAAGTTGAGGGGGTTCAGGTAAATCTCGCAGGTTTGGGTTATCAGCGGGTAGCGGACGGCGTTGGCGCTGCCAGATTTTTTCCAGACTGCGCAGCCGATGCCCCATGCCAGTTCGATTGGGGTTTCTGCGCCGTCCGTGGAGATGGCTTGCTGAACCGAGAACAGCTTGTTGTAGAAGCTAATGGTTCTGCGGCGAGGAATCTCGGCGGCAGACCACGGCGTCCACAGTTCGGAGACGTACCAGTCAAAGGACTGCTGGAGTTCGGGGTGGTCGGTAAGCTGTTCTCGTCCGATCTCCCGTTTGCCTTCGAGAACGACGAGCTCGGCTTTCAGCTCCGGCGACTTTTCTGGCGACTTGGACAGCGAAACCCAAGGCTTCAGGTTGTCGTCAAGCGCGGGAGGCGAAATTTCGTTGAGGCGAGGGATGCGAAGCCAAAGGTCGTCACCCTCAGTTTGCAGGTTGAACTCGATGCCGGGCAGGCCTTTCATGTCCGACTGGAAGGCGCAGAAGATGTCGGTCGGGACGACGTAGCATGGCTTGCGCTTCAGTTTCTCGACCTGCTCGATGTACTCCAGCAGCCCAATTAGCAGGTTGTTGCTTTCTTCCATGCCGCTCCCTGACATTTTTTGGTTAATCAGGATTATGCACGATTACTGATGCTGCTTCTAACGGGCTGAAATCCTCACGGATAAAAACTAGCTTTTTCTAGCGGAGCTCCTAACTGAGCTAGCGAGCTATAAACGTTCAAGGCGGTGCCGAGTCAACCGCCCAAAGGAGATCTATGCCCACAGCCCTCGGAAAAACCTATCAGCAATATGCTTCGTCTTGACGGTCACATGAGCATCCGCAAAGTTTGGCGAACTAGTCGATTGTCAGTAGAAAATGGCCGCAATTGCTCGAATCCGGACAAAAGAAATTAGTTAGTGTGAGGCTATTTTTACTTGCCCAAGACCGGAAGATTGTCTTCAAGCCATCTTCTATCGTGATGCTGTAACCATTGAATGCCATTCCTGGGAATTTTCTTAAGTCTCTTTACCGGGACTCCAGGATTTGCATTCAGCAGGCTAAGGAAATTCTTCCGGTATTGGGTAATAAGTTTTGTTCGTCGTGCCATTTCCCAGTGGGCTTTTAGATCGGGATGCTTCGCAAAATAATCTTTAATGTAGGCGCGACGAATACCTAGTTCTTGGCAGATTTCGGCTCGCTCTTCGCCGGATTGTAGTGCCAGATTAAGAGGCTGAGCTCCGAGCCTCCTTAACATCTAGTGAGAAGCGCAATGCGCAAGAGATTAGAAGTGAGGGCGGACGTAACAAGGCTCAGGCTTCGGGAACGGTTGTACCAATAAGCAATAAAAAGACTCTTACAGCAGAGGACTTAAAACAGAATGCAAATTGGTATCGGGACCTACTCTAGCTGAAGTTGCCATGATCATCTTACTTACACCGGCACTCAGCGTTGATCTGATTCCATCGGTTAGGCTGGAAGATTGGTCTATACAAGAGCTTCAGACGGCAGAGGAGGTAGCATATTACTTCTGTGGCCGTATTGATGGGCGTGGCAGGATATCAACTAAGATCGTTGAATGGGATTCGGCGCGAAAAATAGGCCGAACGGAAGTGGCAGAATTTATCAGCTGATAGGCGCTCCAGGTAGCCCAGATAATCTAGAGCTTCAGGCGATCCAGCATGCCTGGAGAATTAAATATGCGGCTACTCGCGCAAGAGATGTGACTTTTGAGTTCGTAGGAAAGCGACACTGAGTGTTATCCAGTGATAGGGTCTTTGTAACCTGGGGCAAGCTTGGCGCTATCAATTCCGTACAAGATTGGATGATTTCTTAACCATAGTCTGTACTCCTCACCATCTAGACTTTGATCGGATGAGCAGTCAACACTCCATTGACGTAATAAGTAGCCAGCGATTGCTGCACGGACCTGTACGGTTAACACACCATCCTTCATTTCATAATCCATCATGATGATTTGGTGGTCTTGATCGCTCCTGCGTGGATGAGGCACAAGCTCGAGTTTGACAATGCGACTCCAGTAAGCGTCCTCGCTGGGCATTTCATAGTCTTCTACCTGACTATTTTCGATTAGTGATGGATTTTCAATCCGAGTTAATACGAAGTCTCTGAACCCCTTACGCATTCTGTCGTACGCTCTTACATGCCATCGATGGCCATTGTTGATCAATGCAAAAGGTACGATTTCTCTTGTCGACCTACCGCTGCTAAATGAGTAATAGCAAATGGATGCTGCTTTCTTGCGGTATATCGCATTAGCAATAGGCGCCAGTATTTCTAAGCTGGGTCTGCTCAGTACTCTTGGTGTTTCAGATAAAACCAAAGGTTTCGATTTACTCGAGGCTTCCCCGTAACCTTGTGATAGAGCCTCAAGCACCTGGTCAACAGAGTGGCTGAAGAGAGGTTTGAAATCTTTCACAGGCTGATAAACTTTGCTCTTTTGCTCTAGGACGATATTGCCGTCCGACAAATCTTTATAAAGCGTCAGATCTCGGGTGGCAGCTGCCGAAGCCACGCCGAAACGCTCCATGATGTCTGTCCGTTTTACTTCCCCAAGGAAATAAGCTCGAAATTCAATAAATATAAGGCGCTCAATCTGCCCTTTGGAGAGAGTATTCAGCTTGTTTTCAATCAATTTTCTTAACCTAAATTCGTAACGGTTATTGCTAAGTATATAGATCTCAAAGCAAAACATCAAATACAAAATATTTGTATACATAATCAAAAAGATTATGTATAGTCGTCATTAATCCGCCTAGGCGGTCCAGTATCTCAAAACCACAAGGAGTTATTCATTATGGCAACAAACAAACCCACAGGTGATGGGCATCGCAATGGTGCTGTGCGTCAGCGCAGTCAAACTCAAACCCCATCTGGTAACTGGGTTAAGCGCGATGTTGAGACAGGACGATTTATGGATGTGAAGACCACCGATAAGACCCCGTTCAAGGGTGTCCGGAAGGAAAAATGAAACCACATTTCCCAATAACTACGGAGTTTACTCCAACATGGCAAATGGAATAGCGCATCGATGGGCTGCGGCAGCAGTTGTGGGGGGTATATGCATGCACGCTGAAGCCGACCAGCAAGAAAAAACCGCTAAACCGATTCTCGGTGCGGCCTTAGCGGCAATGCTGACAAATTTGCCAGACATATTGGAGCCCGCAACTCATCCAGGGCATCGGCAATTCTTCCATAGCCTGGCTTTTGCGGGATTGGTTGGTACAGCGGGATATAAGGCGTACAAGTGGGAACCCTCAACTCCATCAGACGAGGCGCTCCGCTTTTTGCTATTGGTTGGCGTCGGTGCTTATCTAGTGCATTTATGTCTTGATGCAAGCACACCCAAGTCCTTACCGCTACTTGGGAGACTTTGATGCAACCTCATGAATATTCCGTCATAGGGTTAGACCGAACCGCTATAGGGAGATATTTAGGTGTGGTAGCGGGAGTATTGGCATCGTTTGCTGCGATGACAACCACACTCTTTTTCAATCTTGCTCAGAGATTCGGCTTTTCCGACGCTGGCACCGGTGTCGCGATTTATCCGATTAATGCTGGGCTCTTTTATTTTCTAGGACATCTGGCATTCAACAAGTACATATGGCGATCCAGAATTTTCCAAGCGATGCTTGGAGTTCCTAACTTGAATGGCGTTTGGGCATGCAAAGGGTTTACCAAGGATAACGACGGGAATGTCACTTATGAATGGGACGCGACTGTCACTATTAATCAAACGTGGGAAAAGATCGTTGTTTACCTCGATACCGGCCAATCTAGATCACGCAGTAAATCCGCATCACTAGTCAAAGAGCCTGGTCGAGGGTACGTATTAATGTACAGCTATCAGAACGAGCCACGTATCGGAGAGCCGGAATTGCGTTCGCATGTTGGATATTGTGAGCTGCTGTTGGACGAGGATCTGAAAACTGCTGAGGGCGACTACTTTAATAATAAAGGTCGAATCACCTTCGGTCGCATGAAATTAGCAAGAAAGGAAAAGTGAAATGGCTAACTATGCAGAAAAACTTGCGAACATGCGCAACCGTCGTCGAGGACTTGATTCGGTCGTCGCTTTGAATAAATCGGTATCGTTCGCTGAGGACTCTGTCAACCTTGTCGAAGCATACGAAAGTCGTGGAACGACAGAAGCTGTTAAGTATGCATTGGGCGCCATGCAAGCGCTGGAAGAAAAGTACACCAAAATTAGCATCGAAGAAGGCGACCGGGTGCGCGACCAGCTCAAAACAGGACTTAACAATGCCGGTATTCCCGTCGAATTTGAATATCAGGGTTCGGTACCCTTGAATATTCATATCAGATTTGCCAGTGATATTGATTTGCTCGTACTTCATGGCGGATTCGTTACTTTGGATTGGACGGGGCCTCGTGCGGGGGGATACACCCAGCTTGGAGGATCAGTATGGTCCGATATGGTGAATTTGAGAACATCGTGTGAATCCGTTCTAGAAGCAAAATTTCCGGCCGTGAAGGTTGATAAAACAGGATCTAAATCGATAGCCCTGACAGGTGGATCATTGCGTAGAAAAGTAGACGTCGTACCTAGCCATTGGCATGACACAGCTGCATACCAGCAGTCGCGTAATAAGTGGGATCGAGAAGTCAGAATTTTAGATAAGGATGCGGGGAAGTTGATTAGTAATCGACCATTTCTGCATATGCAAAGTATCGAAGACAAAGATGTAATAACCGATGGCGGAGCTAAAAAGGCAATTCGGTTGTTGAAAAACATTAAGCGAGATTCATCTCATGACATCAGGCTGACAAGCTATGACATTGCTGGGTTGATTTGGCATCTGGATAACAATGCGTTACGTAAGCCTTATTACTTAGAACTGTCACTGCTAGTAGAGCTGCAAAATTATCTTCAATACCTCATTGATAACCCCGCCTATGCGAAAACGCTCATCGTTCCCGATGGGTCCAGAAAGATTCTGGATTCCAACGAAAAGCTGCAGTCACTCAAATGGTTGAAAAGCGAGCTGGAGGAATTGCTCGAAAGCATTGCACAAGAATTAAATCCATTACTCACGAATCGAGCACTAGCAATAAAGCAACTCAGGGAAGCAAGAATATTTTAAGTTAAGAAGTTGTACTTATACTGAAAGGAGATTCGCTATGGGTATATTTGAAGAGCTTCTGATTACATTCATGTACTCAAAAAGAGCGCAATTTGCATTTGTCATGGGACCGATATTTTTCATCCTGATTTTGTTGATCGGTCACCATATGGCAAATAGCCTTCACTTCGAAGGTGTATATGCGCCTATATCTGATGCGCTGAGGCCGTATGTCGAATTTAGATACGAGCATATCGCTTGGGCAAATCTGATTGGATTTTGGGTACTGGCAGGTAAGATGCTGATAAAAGATAGAAAAAAATATCTATTTTGAGCAGCTATAGAATGTCGCAAGTTTGCGAGTAGATGCTGATGCATCATCTAAATATTTATGGGTCTGGAGTTGCATTCGTTATCCGAATTGTTAAGGCATTGAGGATTATTAAATGACAAACAATACTGCCAAGCCGCGTTATCTCACCAAATCTCGTTTTAAGCTGGCAGTAGAGTGTCCGACCAAACTGTTTTATACAGGTAAACCAGAGTATAAAAATATCAAGCAGGAAGACTCCTTTCTGGAGATGTTGGCCGAAGGTGGGTTTCAAGTAGGCGAACTGGCCAAGTTGATGTATCCCACCGGATACGAGATCAAATCTAAAAATCATGAAGAGGCTGAGTTAGAAACAGCAGAGCTTCTTAAACAGGATGAAGTTGTTCTCTTCGAGCCTGCCTTACGATTTGGCAACCTATTTATTCGCATAGATATTCTTATCAAGCGCAATAACCTCTATGAGCTGATCGAAGTCAAAGCTAAATCGTACAACTCAGCAGATCCTAAGCTCGAGAAAAAGACAGGTGGTGTTATGGCTGATATGTTGCCATACATCCAGGACGTCGCATTCCAGGCGTATGTCCTGAAGAGCTTGTACCCAACCGCTTCCGTAGCAAGTTATTTAATGATGCCTGATAAGGCATTGGCTGTTTCAATCGATGGCCTAAATCAGTATTTCAAAATCGACAAATCAGGAAAGCAAATAGACGTGCAAGTTAGTCCCCTTGCTCAAGCTGAGGGTATTGGATCACCGGTGCTGGTTGCTGTGAATGTGGATCACTTAATCGATTTTGTTAACCACTCAGGAATAGAGTTTCCTGGAGGAGTGCTTTCCCTTCATGAAGCTGCAAGAAACTGGGCAGATGCTTATAGCAAAGATCAGATGATCGACCCTGTCATTGGATCTGGGTGTACTAAATGTGAATTTCGAGCTGATATTGGTGATGTACTCAAAAGTGGTTTCCATGAATGCTGGAAATTTGCGAATGGCTGGAATGATGGCGACTTTGCTGGAGGAACTGTATTAGATTTATGGAATTTTCGTGGCAAAGATGACGTTATACAACGAGGTGCCCGTCGCCTTTCTCAAATCACTCAGGATGACATTAAATTCAAGGTAGGTAGTGAAGGGTTAAGCAATAGCGAGCGGCAGTGGATGCAAATTGCAGGTATACCAAAGGAGCATGATAAAGGTGGATTTTATTTAGATGCTGATTTTATAAGAGCAGAAATCAGCACATGGAAATTTCCATATCATTTGATTGATTTCGAAACATCAGCTGTTGCTTTGCCCTTTTTTAAGGGTATGCGTCCTTATGAGCAGATCGCGTTTCAGTTTTCCCATCACATTATGACCGAGGCCGGTGAAATTCATCATGTCGACGAGTTTCTCCTGGCTGAGCCTGGAAAATTTCCTAATTATGAATTTGCGCGAGCGCTAAAGACATCTTTAGAGCGCGATGACGGGTCTGTCTTTATGTGGAGCCATCATGAAAATACCATCCTGGCGAAAATCATTCAGCAGCTCGAAGAGGACGGTGATGCTCCGGCAGATAAAGATGCTCTTATTGCCTTTCTCAGAACCCTAGTCAAGGGAGGTGAGCGAGCAATGGTCGATCTTAAAGTACTTGCTCAAAAGGCTTATTTTCATCCTGATACAAAAGCAAGTAGTTCTATCAAGAAAGTACTTCCTGCAGTCTTAAAGACCTCACATATGCTTAGGGAAAAATATAGTCGTCCAATTTATGGCGCGTCAGATGGTATTCGAAGCTGCAATTTCAAAGATTTTGTGTGGTGGAGAAAGCATGCGAATGGGACAGTAGTTGATCCTTACGAATTTCTTAAAGGAAGCGCTTCAGCCCTGCTTGGTGACGATGCTGATGTTTATATGGAGGCTGAGGAATATGGTATTGCGGAAGGCGGAGCCGCAGCAACAGCGTATTCACGACTTCAGTTTGAGAGCTTGGATTCAGAGTCCCGCTCACAAATTAAAGCAGCATTATTACGCTACTGTGAGCTTGATACGCTTGCAATGGTAATGATCGTTGAAGCGTGGATGGAGTATTGTGACGCATGATTAATGGTTAATTCGGTCCTATGTGAATCTCTGTAGAAAACTATAAAAATATGGAAAAACCAATCTCGCTCGAACGTCTCTTTACAGAAAAAATATTTCGCATCCCTGATTACCAACGTGGTTACGCTTGGCAGCGAGAGCAGCTACGAGCATTCTGGGAGGACGTAGCCAACCTTAAAGATGAGCAGTCGCATTACACAGGCGTCTTAACGCTTACGGAGGTGCGCAGCTCAGAAATAGAGAGAGGCTCCAAGGAGTTCTGGCTTGTAGATGATCATTCATATCGCCTGTTTCATGTCGTGGATGGCCAGCAGCGGCTGACGACTTTCGTTATCTTCATTCAGGCGTTTGCGGATTTCTTTAAATCGCTTCCTGAACACAACAATAAGTCCGCGCAAGAGATCTATGTTACCGAGAGTCTGAAGCTCTCACACCTTGAAGAGCGCTACCTATTCAAAACAAATCCGAAAGGTGGATTCCGGACCTATAAGTTTGGCTATACGGAAGACAATCCGAGCCAGGAATATCTTCGTTACCGTGTCCTAGATGAGCGGGGAGGAAAGGATATTCAAGAAACGTTCTATACCCTCAATCTTGGTAACGCTAAGAAGTACTTCTCCGAGCAGATTGCCGAACTGCACGCTTTGAGGGGGCAGGAGGGCTTAGCCGATTTGTTCAAGAGACTGACCAAACGCTTACTTTTCAATGAATATACGATTGACGATGAGTTTGATGTTTTTGTTGCGTTCGAGACTATGAATAACCGTGGGAAGAAACTTTCAGACCTCGAGCTTCTCAAGAACCGTCTTATTTACCTTACGACGTTGTACGGCAATGATCAATTGGATGAGGCTGGTCGGAAATCTCTAAGAGACGACATCAATGCCGCGTGGAAGGAAGTCTATTACCAACTTGGTAGAAACAAAGCTAAGCCACTAAATGATGACGATTTCTTACGCGCTCACTGGATTAGCTACTTCAAATATTCACGCGATACGGGACGCGACTATGCGCGCTTTTTATTGGATGAACACTTTACCCCTCAGAATGTGCACGACTTGATTGAAAGAGACGTGCGGCTTGAGACGATCGAGGAACAATGCTCTGAATTCGACCAAGGCGAGGGAGATGACGCGATAACTGATGTTGCTGTCAAACCATTACCAGTAAAGGGAAGCAAGCTCGAACCCGCATCTATTAGAAGCTTTGTAATAAGCCTATGTGAATCTGCTGGACACTGGTTTAATTCTTTCTATCCCTATCTTGCGATCAATATGTCATTGAAGGAAAAGTCCGCCATTGAGCGCTTGAATAGGATAGGGATGGGGTATTTTAGGCCGCTCGTCATGGTAATCCTTAAGACGATAACGTCTGAATCTGAAAGAATTTTGATCTTTGAGAGGATTGAGCGCTTTATATTTATAGCATTTAGAATCGGCACGGCTCGTTCTAACTACCGGAGTAGCGAGTTCTATAATTTAGCTCGCGCTTTGGACCGAGGGGAGACTAATCTTCACGAGATATCGAAGAGTCTAGATGCTGCTTTGCACTATTACTTCAATCATGATGATGGAACACTGCGCATTGACGAGTTCTACAATCTCCTAGTCAAAAAATTTGGGGAAGGCACTGGTTATTACGGTTGGTCTGGTTTGAGGTACTTCCTCTATGAGTACGAGCAGCACCTTCTATCAAATAGCCGTCAGCAAAAAGTCGACTGGGCCGACCTTTTGAAGTCGAGTAGTGATCGTATTTCGATCGAGCATATTTATCCGCAGACACCGACAACCCAATGGGAGGAGGCTTTCAAGGGTCTTTCCGAAGAAAAAAGGGAGTGTTTGGCTGGATCTCTGGGCAACTTGCTCCTTCTTTCTATGTCGATTAACGCTTCGTTGCAGAATGATGCATTCCTCGACAAGAAGGAACCTAAGTACGATTCGAGCGGCAATAAAATTCGAAACGGCTATAGGGACGGTTCGCATTCTGAAATCGAAGTGGCTGCGAATGATTGTTGGGGGCCGGATCAAATATACAGTCGCGGCCTTCGCCTATTAAAGTTCATGGAAAACAGGTGGGACTTCTCGCTTCGCGATGCGGATAGAGAGAAACTCATGTTCCTGGAGCGGTGAGACCGACTTTATCTTTGGAACTAAAATTTTCGAATCGGTTGTATCTGTTCCGACAACCTTTAGCTCCACTTTGCTAATTTTCAAGGTGATTTAACATCAATGAGTTAAGCAATCTCTCCCGACAGACTTTATTTACTCTCATCAATGCTCTGATCAAGATACAACGTAAAAATGGCCCGGTTATCCGGGCCATTTTCATATCTTTCATCATCTCCGCATGGTTTCAATGGCTGTAAGCAGCCTTGATGATGTTCGCGGAACCGGAAGGATTGTCCATAAAGGAAAAATGACCGGTTTTTTCTAGGGCGGCGAAGCGAACATGCTTGGGTAACCTGCGCTTATTCTGTTCCAACGCATAATCCGGGGACCAATCCTTGTCGCCGTAGATCACCTGGGTCGAAACCGAGTCCGGAATTTTTGGATATGCCTGATCCGCTATTTGCGACCACGACGGAGCTTCTTTCATCATCGATTTCATGACCAGCGGAAATCTCTCATCCCGGGTCGGCACGGTCAGCAACTTTTCGACAAATTCGTCGGATAAATTCTTCTTGTTGGCGAATCCGGCCTGGAAGATGAATTTGAACAATGGCGGAATGTCGCGTTTGAAGGGTTCTTCGGTGAATTTACCCACATAAGAAACAACGTTTCCAACAGGGCCGCCAATCAGGGAGCCCATGCTGTCATGCGGATTGAATGCGAACACGTGGGTAATACGGTTGGGCATCTGTGCCGCGAGGCACAGGGCAATCGTCGCGCCGATGGACTCGCCCACGACCGTAATATCGTTCAGATCGAGCTTCTTTATCAGTGCGCTCATCGTTTCTACAAACAACTCTGCATTGTAGGGCTGGTTGAGTTCCTTCGAGGAGCGACCGAAGCCTGGGAGGTCGGGGACGATGATCCGGTAGTTATCTGCCAACAAGGGCACGATGCGTTCCGTATATTCGATCTGGGTGCGCAGCGTGTGTAGCAGCAGCATCGTTCGCTCGCCTCGCCCGGTTTCCCAATAAGAAATGTCGCGCTCATTAACCCGTACCTTGGAATATGTATTCACCTAGATGCTCCTTTTAGCTTTGATACCTTGGAAGAAAATTATCCTGAGGCAAAACTTCGGCCCTGTTCATGGGCCGAAGTTATTGTCCGTCATGCTCAGGATTTTGAATAACGATAGTTAGTCTGGAACTTGCGGGTAAAAGTCTCTGCCGCAGTGTCCGTCTTTCGTGGCTTGCTTTCTTCAGTCACCGCCGGCGTGACGCGGGGTGTTTTACCCAGCACGCTGTTTGAGAATAAATCGAGAGACTTGCCTACGTCAGGGGTTTCGTTGGAGACGGACGTGACGGCCGGCTTCCAGTTGCCCTGAAGGGTTCCTTCGATAAACACGTTCCGGGACTGACTATTCCCTTCTGCGAATGCCACCGAGCTGACGGCGGTAAGCGAGAAGAGCAAGCTGCTGATAAGTACTGTCGTGGTTTTCATGATGCGTATCCTCATTTCAAGTTAAAGAAATGCTCCATTAATTCCTTGATGCAGAGAAGCTTTGCGCAAGTAATTATGTAACATGGATTACATTATCAAGATGCGATTTGCTTTTGTCAACATATTTATATAATCTAGATTAAATTATTTTTGAAAGAGGTTTCGATATGTCTCCGGCAGGTCGTCCAAGAACGTTTGATCGTGAGGAAGCTTTGAAGAAAGCCATGCTGGTTTTCTGGGAGAAGGGCTTTGAAGGGACCACCATGGCTGACTTGATCGCCGCGATTGGTATGAAGGCTCCTAGTGTGTATGCAGCCTTTGGAAATAAAGATGCGTTGTTCAGAGAGGCGGTGGAGCTCTATTTAGGCCAAGTAGAGCAAGGGCCTCTTAAAGCCCTGAGCGCATCAACCTCCATTCTCGATGCTCTCGAAAGCTCGCTGAATGAAAGTGTCAAGATGCTCTCAGGATCCGAAGCATCAAGCTGCTTGATTATGGCGGGGGCGATTAACTGCGCCCCGGAACATCAGGAGCATGTTCAACACCTCAGGAACTTGAGAGCCGGGTACAAGGGGGCTCTGAGGAAAAGATTCGCACAGGCCATAGAGGACAATCAGCTCACTGAAGGAACCGATCCGGACGAATTGGCCGAATTCTATTTTGGCTTCATACATGGCCTGGCCTTGCGCGCAAAGGACGGATCCACAAAAAAGGAACTTCAGTCCTCATGTAAATTCGCCTTGCAGGTGTTGAAGTCGCTGTTGCGGGACTCAAATGCCAAAGTTTAGTGGTGTGCCGGGAACCGCAACTGATCAGACATCTTAGCTTTTCAAGCGTGACTTTTTAAGCCGCAGGTGGCGGCTGGCAACCAAGTGAATTCAGGATATTCGCCATTAGTAGCCCTTAACGACGGGGGCAGTCGGGCTGTCGCATGAAGCCTTGTAGCTGAAATGGCAGCCATTGCGTCAGAAACAACCCAATCTCAATGGGAGGATTTATGAAGAAAATAGCACAGATACTTATCGTACTTATTCTGGGTGCATTCATCAGCGGCTGTGCGACCACGAATCAAGGAAAATATACTCAGAAGTGGAACCAAGGCGAGCCAGAATACTTGCAATTGGACAAGGGCATCACGGTAAGGTATGTCCGTACCGGCAACGGCCCTCCGCTCCTTCTATTGCATACGATACGCACTCAGCTCGACTACTTTGAAAAATTGGTGCCCTTGTTGAGTGACCAGTACCAAGTGATAGCCTTGGATCTGCCCGGACATGGCCAATCCAGTATTGCACCTGAAGCCTATACAGAAGAGTTCTTCCGTCAGGCAGTCAGCGAATTCATCACCAAGCAGGACTTGAAGGATGTCACCCTCGTCGGTGAGTCGATTGGTGGCGTTTTGGCGTTGACCGTCTCTACGGAACTTCCAGATAGGGTCCAGCGGATCGTTTCATTGAACCCCTACGATTATGGAGAAAAATTTGGTGGTGGCATACGTCGCAGCAGGAATGGCTGGATGGTCGGCTTATTCAATATATTCGGAAGCTACACTTTCGAACCGAGATTCGTGACTGCAGCGGTCATGGCAGGTGGTTTTCATGATAGAACACGCTTGCCGGAGGGCTTGCTGACCGAGTTTTCTCTGACAGGAAAGCGGGCTGGCTACCGGCGCGCCGAATATTCCGTGTTCAAGAATTGGAAAACATGGACCGATGCACGGCAGCTCTACTCCCGGATCAAGACACCCGTAACACTCATCTATGGCAGCGATGACTGGTCAAAAATAGAGGAACGAGAGCAGAACCAAAAAGCCATTGCCAACGCGGAGTTGATTACGATTGAAAAGTCGGGGCACTTCACGGCGCTGGAAAATCCCGAAGAGGTGGCCAAAATCATTCTCTCCGGGCGAATTCGATGAACTTAACGGCTGCTGATAAGCCAGGAGTCGAAGACAGAGGTGCAGCGCTTTCTCTCGATGATTTCTGTGAGAAATGAGGGAATGGCAATGGGTGGTATCACCTTTTAGGCCGGTGATGATCTTTAACCTAATCGAATTTTAATTGACCAGTGCCCAGTTTCATCGTCTCGGGCGGACCAAAAACACGCGTCCGGCCTGGCGCGAATAGGTTGGCGCGGTTCAACCTCGGAACTCCAGGATAAGCCCGAGGTTGTACCTCGCTTTACAAACACGCTACAACACGAACTCGAACTTCTGCCAGCCTAGATTTGTTCGGCAGCGGCCTCTTTGATTCCAGCCGCCGCTTGGGAGGCAAGGCCATTGGCCGCTGCTTGTGAATCCTGAAATTCTTCCAGTGCATGGACTCTGCCCCAGCGCAGAGTGAATACGTGAAGGCCTCGGTTGACGTACGCTTCGCCGTTCAGGAGCGTGGCGTTAGCGTCCCACTCGACAAACACGGTGGTATTCCAGGGCAATCCCTGCACCCAGATGTTGTTGACCTTGATTTTGAGATTGGGCAAGACGCGGCCAAGGCGCTCGAACCAGCTGCGCAGTGCCGCCTTGCCATGGCGCTCACCTCCTAGCGCGTGGACGCCCGAAACGCGGTGATGAACATGCGGCGCGACTGCATGCAGAGCTTCATCCCAGCGATGGTTGTTGACGTCCTCGAAAGTCTGGCCGATTTTGCTCTTGACGATATAGCTGTAAATCATGGTTAGTTCCTCCAATTTAGGTGAAAAACGGCCAATCGCGATCGCCAAAACTGAGCTTTGACTGGCCCCGAATCTATGGGATGAAGTCTGTTCACGAACATGCTTTTCATGAGCTTGGTGAATGCAGCTCCATCTTCAGCGGGTATCGGCCGCCGTTAAAACGTCTGATGATTGCGAAACCACTTTGCTTTCCCAACCCCCACCCAAAGCCTTGAATGCGGCGACTGCCGAACGCGCGGCTTCGGTTTGCGCTTGTGCTTTTGCATCGGATGTTCTCAAGAGGTTTTCATCGGCGTGCAGCACCTCGATCAAGCTGACGACGCCTTTTTGGTAGGCGGCGAAAGAGGCGTTCCTGGCTTGCGAAAGCGCGGCTTCGCTTTGCGACAGGGATCCTGTCTGCTCCTCGCGTTTGACCATGGACGAAATGGCGTTCTCGACGTCCTCGGTCGCTCGAAGTGCGGCCTGGCGGTATGCGGCCAGGGCTTCGGCTTCCTGACCCTTCGCCAGATCGATCTGCGCGTTGATGCGCCCGAAATCGAACAGGCGCCAGCGCAGGCCGAGAACGCCTGCGGCCTGATTCGCCCCGCTGCTGAACAGATTGCCGGTTGAGATCGCGGTAGCCGTGCCGAGTAGAGCGGTAATGGAAAATTTGGGGTAATACTCGGCAATCGCTGCGCCTATCCGGGCATTGCTGGCCGCCAGGCGCCGCTCCGCCACAATAAGATCGGGCCGTCGCCTGAGCAGATCGGCCGGCGTGCCCATGGAAGAGATTTGAGGCGGGGAAGGGATATTCTGAGCCGCGGTGAGTTCGGCCCTGTAAGTGCCGGGAGGAACGCCAAGCATGACATCGAAGGCATTCAGGGCTTCCTCAAGGCCTGCCTCCAATGCCGGGATGGTGGCCTGCGTCTGTGCCCGCGCGCCTTCAACCTGATGGACCTGCAGTTTTGGCGCGAGCCCTTTGCTATGGAGCAGGTCGACCAGCGCAAGCAGCTTCTCCTGCGTCTCGAGCTGGTTACGGGCGATGGCAATACGCGTCTGCAAACTGCGAATGATGATATAGAGGTCGGCGGTTTTTGCGGCAACCGCGAGGCGTGTGGCGTTTTTACCCGCTTCCGATGCCTGGTATTCGGCTAGGGCGGCCTCCTGGTCACGACGCAGTCCGCCAAATACATCCATTTCCCAGGAGGCGCTGATATTCGCTTCATACAGGCTACCATTCCGGTCATAGCCGGGCGTGGCATTCAGAATTTGACCGAGTGGGGTTTCAAGCGACTGGTGATTTCTCGTGGCACTCGCGCTGAGGTTGCCGGAGGGCAGCAAGGCGACGTTCGTCATGCGCAGTCCGGATCGTGCCTGGCTGATACGGGCAGAGGCCTGCGCCAGATCCAGATTTTGATCGAAGGCGAGCGATACGAAACGGGTCAGCAATGGGTCGTTGAACCCTTCCCACCAGGTTTCAAGGTTTGCCCTTGCTGCCGCGGAGCGTTGTTCGGCTTGAGTTTTTCCAAGATACTGATCGGCCAGCGGCACTTCCGGTTTTTTATAGTCAGGACCTATGGCGCAACCGGCCGAAACGCTGGCCAATGTCAAAAGTACGAGGGTTCGAAGCATTACCATAATATCCTCACTCGAATAAGTTTGTGACCATATTACCATTTGGTCACATGTTGTCAAATGGTATAAATAGAGGTACCGTAACTGCTATGAACAAATCCACATCACAAGCTACATCTTCAAGAGGACCGGTCGACCATAATGTGCGTACGCAGATTATCGAGGCCGCTGATGAACATTTCAGTCACTATGGCTATGAAAAAACAACCGTATCCGACCTGGCAAAATCGATCGGTTTTTCCAAGGCGTACATCTATAAATTCTTTGATTCGAAACAAGCCATAGGCGAAGTGATCTGCGCCAATTGCCTGGAGACGATCATTGCGAGCGTTCAGGAGGAAATCGGCAGGTCGCCTACGCCATCATCAAAATTACGCTCTGTTTTCAGTGGCTTGGTAAAGCATAGCGTCGAGTTGTTTTTTCAGGATCGCAAGCTGTATGAGATCGCCGCCTTTGCCGCCAGCGAGAAATGGCCCCCCACCATCGCCTATGAGAATGAGATCAAGCAAATCCTCCTGCAGCTCATTCGCGAAGGCCGGGAAACAGGGGAGTTTGAGCGCAAGACTCCTATAGACGAAACCGTTAGTTCTATCCACCTCGTGATGCGGCCTTTCATCAATCCATTGCTGCTTCAGCACAATCTGGACCTGGTCGAAGAGGCTCCTTCACTCCTGTCGGCCTTGGTGCTTAGAAGTTTGTCGCCTTAAATAATTAAGTGACTATTGACTAATTTAGTCACTTAATTAACAATGGATCCCATTCTTCATGGAGGGGATCCTCATGCGACGTCCACAACTTGCCTTAATCGCTGTTATTGGTTTTTTGCCACTGGTATTAATCGGGTGCGCCGAGAAGCCCAGCCCTGATCCACGCATACAGTCGCCACTTGTCAGGGTGGGGCATGTTGAAGCGGCCTCTTCTGCCTCCCGCACTTTTACCGGCACGGTGGCAGCCCGGGTGCAGAGCGATCTCGGTTTTCGGGTCTCGGGAAAAGTCCTGGAGCGATTCGTGGACGCTGGCCAATTCGTCAAAATCGGCCAGCCGCTGATGCGCATCGATCCCCAGGACCTGCAATTGGAAACGCGGGCACGCCTGGAGGCAGTGGCGGCAGCCAAAGCGCTTGCCGATCAAGCGGCAGAGGATGAGATCAGGCATCGGGATCTGGTGGAGGCGGGCGCTGTTTCCGCTTCAACCTACGATCAAATCAAGGCGGCCGCTGACTCCGCCAAGGCGCAGCTCAGTGCCGCAGAAGCACAGGCGGGGGTCGCAAGAAATGCATCCGGTTATGCCGTATTGGTCGCGGATGCAAATGGGGTGGTGGTGGAAACGCTGGCTGAGCCCGGCCAAGTGGTCGCTGCCGGTCAGGCCGTCGTGCGAATCGCCCAGGCGGGGCGGCGCGAAGCCATTGTCCACTTGCCGGAAACCCTGCGTCCTGCGCTGGGCTCCATCGCCCAAGCCAGTCTTTATGGCAGGGATATCTCCGTGCCCGCAAAGCTTCGGCAGCTTTCGAGTGTGGCCGACACTGTCACGCGTACATTTGAAGCCAGATACGTGCTGGACGGTGTATTGGCCGATGCACCGTTGGGCGCAACAGTCACCCTTAGTATTCCCGAAAATCGCGCCACACCTCAAAACAGTCTTCAGGTCCCTATCGGGGCGGTTTTCGATGCAGGGAAAGGCCCGGGCGTCTGGCTGGTTGAAGGATCGCCCGCGCATGTTTCCTGGCGGGCAGTGAAAATTCAGGGATTGGACGATACCTTTGCACGCATCGAGAGCGGCCTCAAAACAGGGGACCGGATCGTCACCCTGGGCGCCAATCTGTTGCGAGAGGGTGAACAGGTCCGTGTTGCAGGTAGCGAAAGCGCGACCCGTGTGGCCGGAGAAGTCCGATGAGCGCTTTCAACCTATCGGCACTCGCCGTCCGCGAGCGCTCCATCACGCTGTTCCTGATCATACTGATCTCAGTGGCCGGCGCGATCGCGTTCTTCCAGCTGGGCCGCGCGGAAGACCCGCCGTTTACCGTCAAAACGATGACGGTGATCACGGCTTGGCCGGGCGCGACCGCGCAGGAAATGCAGGATCAGGTCGCGGAAAAAATCGAAAAGCGCATGCAGGAATTACGCTATTACGACCGGACGGAAACCTATACCAAGCCGGGTTTGGCATTCACGACGGTGACCTTGCTGGACAGTACGCCACCGGCCAAAGTGCAGGAGGAGTTCTATCAGGCGCGAAAAAAGATCGGCGATGAGATCCACAATCTTCCCGCAGGCGTCATCGGTCCCCTGGTGAATGACGAATATGCCGATGTGACGTTCGCCCTGTTTGCCCTGTCAGCCCCAGGCGAGCCGCATCGCCAGCTGGTGCGGGACGCTGAAAATCTGCGCCAGCGCCTGCTTCATGTGGCGGGCGTGAAGAAAGTCAACATCATCGGCGAACAGCCGGAGCGCATATTCATCGCCTTTTCGCATGATCGTTTGGCCACGCTGGGCATTTCGCCCCTGGAAATTTTTGCAGCGCTTAACAACCAGAATGCGCTGACCCCAGCGGGTTCCATCGACACCAAGGGGCCGCAGGTATTCATTCGGATTGATGGCGCCTTCGATCAGCTGCAGAAAATCCGCGATACGCCGATCCCGGCGCAAGGGCGTACCTTGAAACTGTCGGATGTCGCGACGGTAGAGCGCGGCTATGAAGACCCCGCTACTTTCATGGTGCGCAACAACGGCAAGCCCGCCATTCTGCTGGGCATCGTGATGCGCGACGGCTGGAATGGCATCGATCTGGGCAAGGCGCTCGATACTGAAGTATCGGCGATCAAGGCTGAGCTCCCGCAAGGCATGGAATTGGCCAAGGTCACCGATCAAGCCATCAACATTTCCTCAGCCGTCGATGAGTTCATGGTCAAGTTTCTCGTGGCGCTCCTGGTGGTCATGGTGGTGTGCTTCGTGAGCATGGGATGGCATGTCGGCATCGTGGTGGCCGCCGCCGTGCCTTTGACCCTGGCGGCCGTCTTCGTGGTCATGGCGGCGACAGGCAAGAATTTTGACCGGATTACCCTGGGCTCGCTGATCCTCGCACTCGGTTTGCTGGTCGACGATGCCATCATCGCCATCGAAATGATGGTAGTGAAGATGGAAGAGGGCTACAGCCGCATCGCGGCGTCGTCCTATGCATGGAGCCATACGGCCGCCCCCATGCTGTCCGGCACGCTGGTCACCGCCATCGGTTTCATGCCGAATGGCTTTGCGCTCTCCTCGGCAGGTGAATACACCAGCAACATGTTCTGGATCGTAGGCACCGCCCTCATTGCCTCCTGGGTGGTGGCGGTGGTATTCACGCCATACCTCGGCGTCAAGATGCTCCCCGATATCAAAAAGATCGAAGGCGGACATCAGGCCATTTACAGCACCCCGAACTACAACCGGTTTCGCCGTACGCTAGGCTCCGTCATCCGCCGTAAATGGCTTGTTGCCGCGGTCGTGATAGGCGCATTCGTGGTGGCTGTTCTCGGCATGAGCATCGTGAAGAAGCAGTTTTTCCCGACGTCGGACCGGCCGGAAGTATTGATCGAGGTCCAGATGCCTTATGGCACTTCGATCGAGCAGACCAGCGCCGCCACGGCCAAGGTGGAAGCCTGGCTGGCCAAGCAGAAGGAAGCCAAGATTGTTACTTCTTACATTGGCCAAGGCGCTCCTCGCTTTTACCTGGCGATGTCTCCGGAGTTGCCGGATCCTTCTTTCACCAAGATCGTCGTCCGAACCGAGAATCAGGAACAACGCGAAGCCCTGAAGCTCAGGCTGCGCCAGGCCATCGCCGACGGGCTGGCGCCGGAAGCGCGCGTTCGTGTCACGCAGCTGGTGTTCGGTCCCTATTCCCCTTTCCCGGTCGCGTTCCGCGTGTCGGGGCCGGATCCGGAAAAACTGCGGGAGATTGCGTATCAGGTGCGGCAGGTGATGGACGCCAGCCCGATGATGCGTACCGTGAACACGGATTGGGGTGCCAAGGTTCCCACCCTGCACTTCACGCTCGACCAGGACCGGATTCAGGCGGTGGGATTGACGTCGAATGACGTCGCGCAGCAGCTGCAGTTCCTGCTGAGCGGATTGCCCGTCACCCATGTCCGTGAAGACATACGCTCGGTGCAAGTGGTGGCGCGTGCGGCGGGCAATATACGCCTGGACCCAAGCGAGATCGGTGGCTTTACCCTGGTCGGCGCGGCCGGCCAACGCATTCCATTGTCGCAGGTCGGCACCGTCGAAGTCCGCATGGAGGATGCGACGCTGCGCCGGCGAGACCGCACCCCGACCATCACCGTACGCGGCGATATCGCGGAAGACCTGCAGCCGCCCGATGTATCCACTGCCATCAAGGCGCAACTGCAGCCCATCATGGCCAAACTGCCCGCAGGCTATCAGATTATCGAAGCCGGCGCGATCGAAGAATCAGGCAAGGCGACCCAAGCCCTGTTGCCCTTGCTTCCCATCATGATTGCGCTCACCTTGGTGATCATCATCCTGCAAGTGCGCTCGATCTCTGCGATGGTGATGGTGTTCGCCACCAGCCCGCTGGGACTGATTGGTGTCGTTCCCACCTTGCTCCTGTTCCAGCAGCCATTCGGGATCAATACCCTGGTTGGGCTGATCGCGTTGTCCGGCATTTTGATGCGCAATACATTGATCTTGATCGGGCAGATCGAGCACAACCTGAAGGAGGGGATGGACCGTTTCGATGCGGTGGTCGAAGCGACCGTCCAGCGCGCCAGGCCCGTGATCCTTACCGCCTTGGCCGCCATTCTTGCCTTTATCCCGCTCACGTATTCGGTGTTTTGGGGAACGCTGGCGTATACCCTGATAGGCGGTACTCTGGCAGGCACGATATTGACCTTGGTATTCCTTCCGGCGATGTACGCGATCTGGTTCAAGATCAAACCACCCCAGTCCGGTACAAACGCGCCCCCAGCTCCGCTGGGAGCCACTGCTTGACGTTTACAGTCCACTGATCAGGCACGGCTTCATTTAAGTCGTGCCTGATCATGAGGCCTTTTGGGGAGGCGAGTACTGGTTTTTGGAGCAATCCAGGCCTTTTATTCCATTCGGCCTAACGCGGCCAGAAACCATAGCGGCATAAAGGCGTCGAACAAGAGTCTTCTTCGTCGGTTTTGTTTATGTCAGCTATATCCCGGTTCGATCAATCATCCCGCCTCTTGCAGCCGGGCCGCAACTGCTGGCGCATTGAGCATGCCCATCGCTTCAGCATGCTGGTCGATGCGGAAATCTATTTCCGTGCGCTGCGCAAAGCGATCCTCAAGGCCAGGCATAGCGTCTTTATTTTGAGTTGGGACATCGATAGCCGCGTACTGCTGGTGCCCCAAGGTGCCAACGACGGGTATCCGGAACCGTTTGGAGACTTTCTCTATGCGGTGGCCGATGCGCGGCCGGAACTGAATATCTATGTGCTGAACTGGAATTTCGCGATGCTGTATGCGCTGGAGCGCAAGTGGCCGGCGACCCGGCTCGGTTGGCGCGGGCATAAGCGAGTGCAGTTTCACATGGATGCCGAGCATCCCGTCGGTGCTTCGCATCACCAGAAAGTCGTCGTCATCGACGATGCGCTGGCATTTTCCGGAGGGTTGGATATCACGCGTTGCCGTTGGGACACCCCCGACCATGCATGCGACTCGCCCTTGCGCCGCGATAGCGACGGCAAGGCTTACGGCCCTTTTCATGACGTGCAGGCCATGGTCGACGATGGCGCGGCACGGGCGCTCGGCGAGCTTGCGCGCGAACGCTGGGAGCGTGCCACTGGCGAAGAGCCCAAGGGGCTCGCCACGCACGCGGCCGAAGACTTGTGGCCCGAAGACGTTGTTCCGGACATCACCGATATCGATATCGGCATTGCGCGCACCGAGCCGGCGTACAACGGCCGAACCGGTGTCTACGAAGTGCGCCAGTTGCATCTGGATGCCATCGCCGCAGCGCGCCAGAAGCTGTTTTTCGAGAACCAGTATTTCACTTCGGACCTGATATGCAATGCCCTTGCCGCACGCCTGGTGGAGGATGACTCGCCCGAAATCATGATGGTCACGCCCAAAATCCAGAGCGGCTGGCTGGAGCAGGCGACCATGGGCGTGCTGCGTGCCCGTGTGCATCACCGCTTGAAAAAAGCCGATGCGCGAGGGCGTTATCGCATGTATTGCGCGGAGCTGCCGGGGATAAAGAATGGCGGCTGCCTGAATGTACACAGCAAGGTTTTTACGGTGGACGACGAAGTTCTTTGCGTGGGTTCTGCCAATCTCAGCAACCGTTCCATGTCACTGGATACCGAATGCAAGCTGGCGATCGAGGCGCACGGCAACAGGAGTGAAGAGATTCGCGCCGCCATCGCGGGGCTCAGGAACCGGCTGCTCGCCGAGCATCTGGATGTTGCACCGGAAAAAGTGGATCTGCAGTACAAGCGGCTCGAGAGCCTGCATGAAACGGTCGCGTCCTTGCAGAGCCCGGGCCGGTCGTTGATGGTGTTCGACCCCCAGACTACGCCGGAACTGGATGCGCTGATTCCTGACCAGGCAGCGTTCGACCCGGAAAAACCCATCGACGCGGATGAGCTGGTCGAGCAGTTCGTGACACCGGATGTTCACCGACCCGTGCCGCGTCGCCTGATTGCGTTCGGCGCGCTGGCGATCGGGCTGATCCTGCTGGCGATTGCCTGGCGCTGGACCCCGCTGCGCGAATGGGTGAACCTGGCATCCCTGGTCAAACTGGCACGCAATCTCGAAGCCTTGCCTTTTACCCCGGTCATCATCATCGGCGGCTATGCAGTGGGCGGCCTGCTGATGGTCCCCATTCTCTTGCTGATCGGCGTGACGGGGATTGTATTCGGCCCGGTCGCCGGGGCGGTGTATGCAATTGGCGGAACGCTGTTGAGTGCCGTCGTCACTTATGGCATCGGTCGCTGGCTGGGCAAGGATACCGTCAACCGGATGCTGGGGCCGCGCATCCAGCGCATGCACAATCATATTGCCAGGCGCGGCATCCTTGCGGTGGCGGTGATACGCCTGTTCCCGGTAGCGCCGTTCACGGTGGTCAATATTATTGCCGGCGCGTTTCACATTTCCTTCCGCGACTATCTCGTCGGCACCATGCTCGGCATGGTCCCCGGCATCATCATTACGGTCACTTTCGCGCACCACCTGGCGGAAGCGGTGCGCAATCCGAGCCCGGGCGGGCTTGCCGTGCTGGTCGGCGTGGCGGTCCTGATTATAGCCACGGCCATCGGATTGCAGCGGGTCTTTGAACGCAGAAGCAACGCCGAGGCGCAATGAATTTGGACGACGCCAATCTGCTGAGCCCGGTAGAAGAGGGCATGACCCCGGATTTCAATCCATGGCCGGTCACCATTGCCACCTACAACATCCATAGCGCGGTCGGAACCGATGGGCGATTCTTGCCGGAGCGTGTCGGCCAGGTTCTCCTGGAAATGCGGGCCGATATCATTGCCCTGCAGGAGGTCCCGCTGGGCGGCGGCCAATGGCCGGATGTGCTCGGCATATTGAGGGAGGTCACCGGCTATTCCGCGGTCGAGGGCCCCACCCACTGCAATCCCAAACGCCGCTTCGGGAATGCCGTGCTGAGCCGCTATCCGATCATCGCCACGCGCAATATCGACCTCGCCTTCGGCCGCTGCGAACCGCGCGGCGCGCTGGATGCGGATATCGATTGCCATGGCCATCCGCTGCGCGTGATCGCCACGCATCTGGGTTTGCGGCCTGGTGAGCGCCGCGCGCAGATTCGAACGTTGTTGCAGGCGTTCGGCACCAACCAGATGCCGATGATCCTGCTGGGCGATATCAACGAATGGCTGACCTGGGGGCGTCCCCTGCGCATGCTGGAGTCGCATTTCGAAGCAGTTCCGGCGCCGGCGACCTTTCCCTCGCGATTGCCGGTCTTTGCGCTGGACCGGATCTGGATCAGCCCGCGGCGCCGGCTGGTGCATGTCGAGGTACATGCCACGCCGCTGGCCAAACTCGCTTCCGACCATTTGCCGCTGATCGCGCATATCGACGGCTGAATCGCCGATTCAGATCTGCAGCAGCAACTGGCGGATTTTCATTTCATCCAGGCCTTTTCCGATCACCACCACGCGGGACGAAGGTTCTGCTTCGCTCCAGCCGGTGAGCAGGGTGGGCGGGTAAAGCGTGTGCTGCACCGCATGCACGGCCAGCGGGGCAGGGCTGTCTTCGGCATGCACGATGCCTTTCAGGCGCAGCAGTCCCGTGCCGAATCGTTCACAGAGCTTTCGTAGCGCCGGCTCGAGCTGCGACCAGCGGAGCGGCTGGGGCAGGGTGACGGTAAAGCTGGCGATGTCCTCGTCATGCACTTTGCGCGGCAGCTTGCCGGTTGTAGCGGTCGAACCTTGAGGAGCACGCAGCCAGCGCTGCGGCTGGGCTTTTCTGCTCGCCGCGTCAAACAGCCCCACATCCAGGATTGCACCGGGGTCGATATGCCCCAGGGTCATGCGATGCTGCGTCGCGCCTGGGTTGAGCCCGCCCAAGGCCAATGCGAGCGCTTCCAGCTGCTCGCGCGTCGCAATGTCGGCCTTGGAAATCAGCAGCACATCGGCGACCGCTGCCTGCTTGCGCGCTTCGGCATGGCGTTCGATCTGCTCCAGCCCGTGCGTTCCGTCCACCACGACCACGACCGCATCCAGCCGGTAGTTCGTCCCGATCAGGGGCTCATTCAGCAGATTCGCCAGAATGGGTCCGGGATCGGCCAGCCCCGTGGTTTCGATGACCAGCCGGCTGAACTCGGGAATCGCGTGCAGCGCGCGCTTGAAGTACAAGTCACGCAGCGTATCGGCCAGTTCCGTGCGCAAGGTGCAGCACAGGCAGCCGGAGCCGAGCAGGAGGGTGTTGTCGGCAATGTAAGTATCTTCCACCGTGCGGGCGAGGATATGGTCCAGCCCGGCCTCGCCGATTTCGTTGATGACCACGGCCGTGTCCTGCATGCCTTCATGGCGCAGGAGCCTGTTCAGCAGGGTGGTTTTGCCGCTGCCAAGAAAACCGGTGAGGAGGGTGACGGGAATGCGTTTATCCATAGGGGGATGGATTTTAGCATTGCCCCGAACCCTGGCTCACCGGAGGGGGAACTACTTTTCGACGAAAGCGCGTTCGATCACGTAATCGCCGGGGTCGCCGATGCGCGGGGAAATCTTGAAGCCGCGCTTGTCCAGCAGGGCGCTGGTGTCTTCCAGCATTTGCGGGCTGCCGCAGATCATGCCGCGATCCACGGCCGGGTCCAGCGGCGGCAGGCCGATGTCGGTGAACAACTTGCCGGACTCGATCAGGTCGGTCAGGCGGCCCTGGTTGCGGTACGGTTCGCGCGTGACCGTCGGGTAGTAGATCAGCTTGTTGCGCACTTCGTCGCCGAAGAACTCGTTCTGCGGCAGTTCCTTGGTGATGAAGTCCTCGTAGGCCAGTTCATTGACATAGCGTACGCCATGGATCAGCACGATCTTCTCGTAACGCTCGTACGCTTCCGGGTCCTGGATCACGCTCATGAAAGGCGCCAGTCCGGTGCCGGTCGAGAACAGGTACAGATGCTTGCCCGGATGCAAGTCATGCAGCACCAGGGTGCCGGTCGGCTTGCGGCTGACCAGCACTTCCTGCCCGACTTCCAGATGCTGCAGGCGCGAGGTCAGCGGGCCGTTGGGCACCTTGATGCTGAAGAATTCCAGGTGTTCCTCGTAATTCGGGCTGGCGATGCTGTAAGCGCGCAGCAGCGGTTTGCCATTGACGTGCAAGCCTATCATCACGAACTGTCCGTTCTCGAACCGCAATCCGGGGTCGCGGGTGGTCTTGAAACTGAACAAGGTGTCGTTCCAGTGATGGACGCTCAATACTTTTTCTGTGGCGAGTGCGCTCATGTCTTGCTTTCGTTTGCTTTAGTGAATGGCCGCGGTCAGTTTCGGCACCGCGTCGAAAAGATCGGCGACGAGGCCATAATCCGCCACCTGGAAGATGGGCGCGTCCGGATCCTGGTTGATGGCGACGACGATCTTGCTGTCCTTCATGCCATAGGTATGCTGTACCGCGCCGGAAACCCCGACAGCGATATAGAGGTCCGGCGCGACGACCACCCCGGTCTGGCCGACCTGGATATCGTTGGGCGCATAACCGGCATCGACCGCTGCGCGCGTGGCACCCAGTGCGGCATCGAGTTTTTCCGCGAGCGGCGTCAGCAAGGCATCGAATTTCTCCGCGCTGCCGAGCGAGCGCCCGCCGGAGACGACGATGCGCGCCGAGCCCAGCGCCGGGCGGTCGGAGTGCTGGTGCGTGCGGCTCAGCCAGCGCGATTTGCCGAAGGCGGCAGGAGCTTCGACGGTGGTAATCTCCGCATTGCCGCCGAGTCCGACTGCCCGGAAACGGCTGCTGCGCACGGTGACGACCTGGATCGCGTCGCCATTCTGTACCGTGGCATACACGCTGCCGGCGTAGATCGGCCTGACATAGGTGTTGTCGGAAACTATTTCCACCGCATCGGACACCATCGCGACATCCAGCAATGCGGCGGCGCGCGGCAGCACATTGCGCCCGAATGCGCCGTGCGCGGCCAGGATGACGCGGTAGTCGCGGCCGAGAGCGGCGACGATGTTGGCAAGGTCTTCCGCCAGGGGGTGCTCCAGATGCGCGGCATCGGCACGGATGACCCGCGCCACGCCGGCGAGTTGCGCAGCCGTTTTCGCGACTTCGGCCGTGTCATTGCCGGCGACCAGCAGATGCACCGGCAAGCCCCAGGACTGCGCTGCCGTCACCGCGTGATTCACGGAGGGATTCAAATGTTGGCCGTCGTGTTCGGCGAGGATCAATACACTCATGACAGCATTCCTTCTTCCTGAAGTTTGGCGACCAGTTCCTGCACGCTATTGACCTTGATGCCGGGCTTGCGTGCCGGCGGTTCGGAGACCTTGACCAGCTTCAGCCGCGGTGCGGTGTCGGTGCTTAATTCGGCGGCGCTTAGGGTTTCGATGGGTTTTTTCTTCGCCATCATCAGGTTGGGCAGCTTGACGAAGCGCGGGTCGTTGAGCCGCAGGTCGGCGGTCAGCACGGCCGGGAGCCGCACGGCGATCTGCTCGGTGCCGCCGTCGATCTCGCGGGTGACGATGGCTTCATCGCCTTCGACGCTCAAGCCGGAGATGAAGGTGCCTTGGCCGACGCCCAGCAATGCCGCCAGCATCTGACCGGTCTGGCCCGCATCGTCGTCGATGGCCTGCTTGCCCAGCAGTACGATATCCGGCTGCTCGCGCTCGACCAGCGCCTTCAACAGCTTGGCAACGCCGAGCGGTTGGAGCTCGCCATCGGTTTCGACCAGCAAGGCGCGGTCCACGCCCATCGCCAGCGCATGGCGCAATACATCCTGGCTGGCTGGCGTGCCCAGCGACACGGCGACGATTTCCTTGGCGATGCCGCGTTCTTTCAGGCGTAGCGCTTCCTCGACGGCATTCTCATCGAAGGGATTGATGCTCATCTTGACGCCGGCAATATCCACATCCGAACCGTCCGGTTTGATGCGCACCTGTATGTTGTAGTCCACGACCCGTTTCACCGCGACCAGGATTTTCATCGTAAAGCCTTCATTCATCAGTCCTCATTGCGTGGCATTCTATTCGCAGGTAGAATATTTGTTAAATGGATTGTTTAGATAATATCTATCTATTAAACAGATATGAAGTTTACCCTGCGGCAACTTGAAGTCTTCGTCGCCATTGCCCGTAGCGGCAATGTATCGCGTGCTGCTGAGGAAATTCCGCTGTCACAGTCGGCGACGAGCACAGCCCTCGGCGAATTCGAACGTCAATTCGGCTTGCAGTTATTCGATCGGGTAGGGAAATCCTTGCGGCTGAATGAAGTCGGCCGGCAGATGCTGCCCCGCGCCGTCGAACTGCTCGACCGTGCCAACGAAATCGAAGACCTGCTCGAGGGCCGCCTGGGCTTCGGGCCGCTCAGCATCGGCGCCACGCTGACCATCGGTAACTACTTGACTACCCTTATCGTGGCGAAGTTCCTGCAACGCTATCCGCAAAGCCGGGTGCAACTGCAGGTCCACAACACCGCCACTATCGTGCAGCAGGTGGCGCATTATGCGCTCGATCTGGGACTGATCGAGGGCGATTGCAACCATCCCGATCTGGATGTGCAGCCGTGGATCGCGGACGAGCTGGCGATGTTCTGCGCACCCGGCCATCCGCTTGCCGGCAAGAAGCGCGTCTCGCTGGAACAATTGCTGGCCGAGCCGTGGATACTGCGCGAAAAAGGCTCGGGCACGCGCGAGACCTTCGACCGGGCCATGCACAACCATCATTCGCGCCTCAACATCCGCCTCGAACTGGAGCACACCGAAGCGATCAAACGGGCAGTCGAGTCCGGTCTCGGCCTGGGCTGCATTTCGCGCCTTGCGCTCAAGGATGCCTTTCGCCGCGGCAGCCTGGTGCCCGTGGATACGCCCGACCTCGACTTGCGGCGCTATTTCTATTTTCTATGGCACAAGCAGAAATACCAGACCGCCGGCATGCGGGAGTTTCTCGCGCTATGCCGGGAAATGACCGACGGCCTGAGCCGCAGCGACGAAATCGATCTTCCACCCATTGCATGAGATGCCCATGACGCAACGCGACGTAATGACCTACGACATCCTGATTGTCGGCGCCGGCCCGGCCGGACTGGCGGCGGCGATCCGCCTGAAACAGCTGGCGCTGGAAAGCGGACGGGAGATCGGCGTCTGCGTGCTGGAAAAAGGCGCGGAGGTCGGCGCGCATATCGTTTCCGGTGCGGTGATCGATCCCATTGCCCTGGATGAGCTGATCCCCGATTGGCAGGAGCAGGGCGCCCCCCTGGACACGCTGGTGCAGGAAGACCGTTTCATGATCCTGGGCGAAACCCGCGCCCATGCCATCCCGCATTGGCTATTGCCGCCGCTGATGCGCAACCAGCGTGCCTATATCGCCAGCCTGGGCGAGGTCTGCCGCTGGCTGGCGCAGCAAGCCGAGACGCTGGGGGTGGAAATCTACGCCGGCTTTGCCGCGCAGGAAATGCTGTATGACGACAAGGGCCGGGTTATCGGCATCGTGACCGGCGACATGGGCCGCAATGCCAACGGCGAAGAAACGCCGCAATTCACGCCCGGCATCGAAATCCATGCGCGCTATACGCTGATTGCGGAAGGCACGCGCGGTTCGCTGACGCGGCAGCTGGAGGCAAAATATGATTTGCGCCGCAACGTTTCGCCGCAGAAGTACGGGCTCGGTTTCAAGGAAATCTGGCGCGTCGCGGCCGAGAAGCACCGGCCGGGCCTGGTCGAGCACAGCCAGGGCTGGCCGCTGACGGCCGATACCGGCGGCGGGTCGTTTGTCTATCACTACGGCGAGCGGCTGGTCGCGGTCGGCTTCGTTGTCCACCTGGATTACGCCAACCCGCACCTCTCGCCGTTCGACGAGTTCCAGCGGTTCAAGACGCATCCGACGATGCGGGCATTGCTGGACGGCGCGCAGCGCCTCAGCTACGGTGCCAGGGCGATCAGCGAAGGCGGGTTGCAATCCTGGCCGGAGCTGGTTTTCCCCGGTGGCGCCCTCATCGGTTGCAGCGCCGGCATGGTCAACGTACCCCGCATCAAGGGCACGCACAATGCGATGAAGTCCGGCATGCTGGCTGCCGAGGCGGCGTTTACGGCGTTCAACGATGCATCGCGGCCTTCGTCCGGCGATGTGCTGCATGCCTATCCCCAGGCGCTGCGCGCTTCCTGGGTGTGGCGCGATCTCGATGCCGTGCGCAACGTCAAACCCTGGCTGTCGCGCCTGGGTACCTGGGGAGGCACCTTGCTGGGCGGCATGGAAATGTGGCTGGCGGCGTTCGGCCTGCGCCCGCCCTGGACCTTGCGCCACAAGCAGGCCGATCACGAATGCACGCGCCCGGCGGCGGCCATGCCGGGAATCGGCTACCCCAAGCCGGACGGCGTGGTGACCTTCGACCGGTTGAGCTCGATCGCCCTCAGCAACATCGCGCACGATGCCGACCAGCCATGCCATCTTCAGTTGAAGGACGCGGCCATTCCCATCCGCCTCAACCTGCCGCGCTTCGATGCGCCGGAGCAACGCTACTGCCCGGCCGGCGTGTACGAAATCGTCGGCAGCGGCGATGGTGCGCGCTTGCAGATCAACGCGCAGAATTGCATTCACTGCAAGACCTGCGACATCAAGGACCCGATGCAGAATATCGTCTGGGTCCCGCCCGAAGGCAGTAGCGGACCGGTGTATTCGTCGATGTAGCTGGAGCTGCGTAAACCAATAGCCCTCGGAACTACGAGGGCTATTTTTCAGTACCGAGCGGGCTATTCCCAATACGGCGGAAATCCGTAGTACTTGTGCACGCCTCGATTCCATTGTTCGGTCATGGACGGCCAGTCATCCTCGTCGAATCCCGGCGCTTCTTGCAACCGTTCCTTGGGGATCCCGAGTTCATATTCGTTTTCCTCCCAATCGTATTTAAGCGCTTTGAATGGGATGGCAAAGAGTTTTTCTCCCATGCCGAGAAATCCGCCAAACGATATGACGGCATAGGCCACTCTGCCGGTGTTGGGGTCAATAACGACTTCCTGAACTTCACCGAGACTGTCGCCTTCCGGGCTGACCACATCCGTGCCGATCATGTCCGACGCCTTTAGCGGTTCATTGGTAAATCCATATACCTGGTTCATCTTGACTCTCCTTGATGAAGGATGAACAGAAAAATATCTATTCGCATGAAGATCGGAGCCCGCGCTCAGACCTTGCGGAAAACTGGAGGGAAATCACGCATACGCAGTGCAGTCGCACATGAATGCAGAACTGTGGAAGCCGATGAATATTGCTCCATGTGCCGAAAATACGTGGGCCGAGGTAACTAAATAACAATCCCGGATCGGTCGTTTTTTCTTGAGACCTGCACCTCTGATGGACAGGCGGTGGCTAGCTGAGTTCGTACAATTTCCGACCGTAAATTATTAATTCTTTATATAGAAGGGCTGCGGCATGGGAATTTCCAGCCGGGGCGCAACATCCACGCCCGTCAGGGATCCAAACGCATCTGGTCCGACTCCAAGGAGAGCCGGGGGTTAACTACCGGATACCGTACAAGTGTTAAGATGTATTTAAAATGAACGTAATAGCCAAGAAATAAAAAACCATGTTCCGTCGGGTTTTGCGTTACCAGTTCTGATGAAAAACCATCCATGAAATCATCCTTTCGTCGTTTTCCCTTGCCACACTCCTCCATCCACATGCCCCGCCGGGAAATGCTTTTTTCGGTGCTGGGCGCTTTTACCGCGATTTTCCTGCTGGGCGCGGAAGTCAGGGTGATCTCGGACAATACCGCGCTGACCGTGCTGATGCTGGCTTCCATGGGCGCCTCGACTTGCCTGCTGTTTGCGATACCGCACAGTCCGCTAGCGCAGCCGTGGCCGGTGTTCGGCGGACATCTGATTTCGGCGATTGTCGGCCTTGCGTGTGCGCATTGGATAGGCATGCCCGTGATCGCTACCGCCGCGGCTGTGGCGTTGGCAATTGCCGGAATGTATTACCTGCGCTGCATTCATCCGCCCAGCGCCGGCACCGCAATGATCGCGGTCATCGGCGGACCGGCAATACAAAGCCTGGGCTGGAGCTTTGTTCCCGTGGTCGCGCTCAATGCCGGCACGCTGCTGTTGCTGGCGCTGGCGATCAATAACCTGATCCCCGGCCGGCGCTATCCCTTGCGCCATACGCACCATCCGCACCACAAGCAATTCCAGCGGACGGAGCGTGACCAGGCCATGAAGCTCACCGAGGCGGATTTCGGCTGGGCGCTCGATCAGATGGATGGCGTCATTGCCGTCACCGAAGAGGACCTGGTGGATCTGTACGAATTCGCCGTCGAGCACGCGCAGAAACGCAAGGGTCAGCAAACATCATGAGGCGCCGGCTCGCGTCGAAGCGAGCTCCCGCTTGAAGTGATAGATTTGGTTTGTGACCGGGCTGAGCAGCTTTGCTAAACCCTGTCTACCTTGTGGTTGAAAGCCTCGGGTATCTGCGGCAAAGTTGCTGGGTCTGCGATAGAGGTTTCGCAACCTCGGTATAACCCTCTTTCACATTCGTTACTTTCTCTCTGGGTTCTCAATCACGCTGTCATCCAATCGCATTCGGGAGGACGAGTATTGTGAAAAAAAGGCAATTTTCAGCCCCCGACAGGCCGAGAAAATCCAGCGAACACCTGAAGCTTCAGATTCTCGTTTTCGTCATGCTCCCGGTCATGCTGATGATCGCGGGTGCCTGGCTCGCGCTTTTGTTTGACGGAAAAGCAGAGAACGAATTACACGCATCCAACATCATTCCCTTTGCGCTGGTGATCATCTTCACCGGGGGGATGGCTGCTTACACGCTGGGCAAGCTCACCAGCCAGAAGCGGGCTTCCGACAACTTTGGCGCTGTCTTCCGTGCCTGCCCTATCCCCATGGTACTGGTTGAAAAAAATGACATTACCGTCATCAATCCCGAATTCAGCAGGATATTCGGCTACACGCTGAACGACATACCCACCCTCGATGCCTGGTATCCCAAGGCCTATCCGGACAGCGATTACCGCAGCGATGTCATCGAAGCCTGGCGTACCCGGCTGCAGGGGAGCAATCCGGACGGCACGAACTTCGAGCCGCTCAAGGTCAGCATTCGCTGCAAGAGCGGGCAGACCAAATCCGTGCTGGCAACGGCAACGCCGCTTGCTTCGGTGGGCAGCGAGACTTACCTGATCACGCTGTATGACATCACCGAGCAGACCCTGACGCTGAATGCGCTGTCCGAGTCGCGAACCGTGCTGCAATCCATCATCGAAACGATACCCATGCGCGTGTTCTGGAAAGACCGGAACTCGCGTTTCCTCGGGTGCAATACCTCCTTCGCCAGGGACAGCGGTGAAACGGGCGCGCAGGATGTCATCGGCAAAACGGACGCGGACATGTCGTGGAGGGACGAGGCCGCCTTTTATCAGGCGGACGACAGGCTGGTCATGCAGACCAATGCGCCCAAGCTGGGTTATGAAGAACTCCAGACCGGACCGGACGGGCGGAAGAAATGGCTGCGCACCTACAAGCTTCCGCTGCGCAATGCCGCCGGCGAAACCATCGGCATCCTGGGCGTTTACGAGGACATCACCGAGCGCAAGGAAATCGAAAACGAGCTTTGGCTGACCAAAACCATGATCGACTCCAGCAAGACCGCGTTCTTCCGCCTGAGTCCGACGGGCATGGTGCAATACGTCAATGATTATGCCTGCCAGTCGCTGGGCTACGCGCGCGAGGAACTGCTCGGGATGTACCCGTGGGAATTCGATCCCGACTTCAAGGCCGAGTATTGGCCCGGCGTATGGGAGCGGCTGCAGCAGCATGAAATCGTCAATATCGAAACACGCCACCGCCGCAAGGACGGCGCGATTTTCGATGTCGAGGTCACCGGCCATTACCTCTCGTTCGACGGGGAAGAATTCAGCTTCACCTTCGCCCAGGATATTTCCAAACGCAAGGCGGCAGAAAAAGCCCTGCGCACGAAAGAAAGCTACCAGCGCGCATTGATCGATAATTTCCCCTTCATCGTCTGGCTCAAGGATACGGAGAGCCGGTTCCTGGCCGTCAACCAGGCGTTCGCGAAGACTTACGGCTTCAATTCGGCTGAGGAACTGGTGGGCAAGAGCGATTTCGACCTCAGCAGCCCGGAGCTGGCAGAGATGTACCGCTCTGACGATATCAAGATCATGGCGACGCGGCAGAAGGAATCCTTCGAGGAGGAGATCGAAAATCAGGAGGGCAGGGGATGGATAGAGACCTTCAAGGCGCCCGTGATGGACGACCACGGCGAATTGCTGGGCACGGTGGGTTTTGCCCGCGACATTACCGAGCGCAAGGCGGCCGAGGCCGACCTGCGAATCTCGGCCACGGCCTTCGAATCGCGGGAAGGGATGATCATCACCGATGCCGATACCGTGATCCTGAAGATCAACGAAGCATTTACGCGAATCACCGGCTATACCGCCGAAGAATCCATCGGCCAGAGAATGCGTTTGCTGAGGTCGGGAATACATGACCACGCGTTTTATACGGAGATGTGGAGCATCATCAACAGTACCGACAGCTGGCAGGGGGAGGTCTGGAACCGCCGGAAGAATGGCGAGATTTATCCCGAGTGGCTGACGATCACGGCGATCAAGGACCGCAATGGCAAGGTGACGCATTACGTGGGAACCATGATCGATATTACCGTGCGCAAAGCCGTCGAGGAGCAGGTCCAGCATCTGGCGCACCATGACGCGCTGACCGACCTGCCGAATCGTCTGCTGCTGACCGACCGCTTGCGGCAGGCAGCAGCGCAAGCCAAGCGCGACAACATCATGCTGGCGCTGATGTACCTGGATCTCGACAATTTCAAACCGGTCAACGATACCCTGGGGCACAACGTCGGCGACCTGCTCCTGCAACAGGTCGCCTCGCGGTTGTTGGGGTGCGTGAAACGGGAGTCGGATACGGTGGCGCGGCTGGGTGGGGACGAGTTTGTCGTGCTACTGCCGCATATCGAGAAGGGAAGCGATGCGGCAACGATTGCCGAGTGCATACTTGATGCGTTGATGCAGCCTTTCCATATCAACGGTTCCACCATCAATATTTCGTCGAGTATCGGTATCGCCATCTACCCCGAGAGCGCGCAGGAAGTGCATGAGTTGATGAAGAACGCCGACACCGCGATGTATGAAGCCAAGAAGGCGGGACGCAGTTGCATCCGGTTCTTCGAGCCTGACGCATCCGTCGGGATTCCAGAAACCGATAGCTAGGCTGGGCCGTTCAAAAACCGGTCAATGGCCGCCAGCAAGTCGGGATCGTCCGGCGCCGTCATGCTGGAAAAGCTTTTCACCTCGCTGCCGTTGCGAGCGATCAGGTATTTGTGGAAATTCCATTTCGGCCAGTCGCCCGTCACTTCGCCCAGCATTTGGTGAAGCGGATTGGCCTGACCCTCGGTGACCGTGGTTTTACCGAACATCGGGAAATCGACATGGTAAAAGCTGCTGCAGAATTCGGCGATCTGCTGCTCGGTGCCGGGTTCCTGCATGCCGAATTCGTTGGAAGGAAAACCGAGCACGACCAGCCCGCGATCCTTGTACTCGGCATACAGCTTCTGCAGCCCGGCATATTGCGGCGTCAGCCCGCAATAGCTGGCCGTATTCACCACCAGCAATACTTTGCCGGCATATTGCGTCAAGTCTTGCAGCGCGCCGTCCTGCAGACGCGAAAACTGGTGCTGGAGCAGGGCGGGTGCGCTCATGGTGGCTCCTTTACTTGCTGCGGCCGTCATACGAAATGATCTTGAGAGTCGATGGGTCGACCTCGGCCAGGCAGCGCACATTGATGGCCGCCATGGGCTCGCCGGTCGGTCCATTGGCTTCGCTAAAAGGCGCGCAGCCGCAAGTGGGGCAGAAATGGTGCCGGATGATGTGCTTGTTGAAGGTATACGTGGACAGGTCGCTTTCCGATGTCAGCAACCGCATGCTGGTGCGCGGCACAAACCACAACAGGTAACCCTTCCTGCTGCAGATCGAGCAATTGCATTGCATGGCCTGGTCGAGGTCGCCTTCCACTTCGATGGCGATTTTTCCGCAATGGCAACTTCCCTTGTAAGGCATGGCGGTCCTTCCCGAGAAATAATAGGCACCTGCCAATTGCAGGCGGATGTGTTTCTGTTCTTGAATTATTGCAAAAGAGGCCTATCATTGAAACATGCGGGAACATTTTTCGCCCGCATATCTCAATCAATATCCCGACAGAAAGTACGATCCCGAACGCCCACACGTAACTCATATGGAGGAATTCCTATGATGAATACCATCGTCGTCGTCGCCAACGGTTCACGCGCCCGTTTTTTCACCTTGCGCGAGGCCGATACCCCTGAATACGAATCCAGCCCCCGCATGGTCGAGCATGAGACCCTGTTGAATCCCGAGCAGGAAGCCGCCGGCAAAGAACTCTGGTCTGACAGCAAAAGCGGCAGCAACCGCGGCGCGGCGGGAGGGGGCGTGCACCGCTACGACGACCACCGCAACCAGCACCGGGCCGAGTACGAGCGCCGCTTTGTGCAGACAGTGGCCGGCGAAACCCACAACCTGGCGCGCAACGAAGGCGCTGTCCGCGTCGTGGTGACCGCGGACAACCGCATGCTGGGCATGCTGCGCGGGGAACTGCACCGCAACAACGGTTTTGAGCTCAAGGAAGTCGCCAAGGATTACAGCAAGTTTTCCGTGCACGAACTGCACGAGCAACTGGCGGCAATGGACCTGATTCCCGCGCGCCGAAAGCCCGGTTACCAGTAATTCGGCATGTCTCCCATGGCCGGCGGTTTCGACGAGGCCGCCTTTGCCAACTTACGTCTCCGAATGGTCGCCGAGGTGGCGGCCATGGCCGAGCAATACAACCCCACGCCGCAGGAAACTCCGGCATTGTCACCGGCGGTACTCAATGCGCTCGGCAGCGTCCCGCGCCATCGCTTTGTGCCCGAAGCCGAGCGCGAGCATGCCTATCAGAACCGCCCGCTGACGATCGGCCACGGCCAGACGATATCCCAACCCTATATCGTCGCCTTCATGACGCATTTGCTTGCGCTGCAACCCGGCCATCGCGTGCTGGAAATCGGCAGCGGCTGCGGTTACCAGACCGCGGTGCTCGCCGAAATGGGCGCGGACGTGTATTCCGTCGAAATCGTTGAACCGCTCGCGCGCCAGGCCGCGGATACCTTGCAGGAACTGGGCTACGAGCATGTGCACTTGCGGCAAGGCGACGGCTATTTCGGCTGGCCGGAGCATGCGCCTTACGACGCCATCATCCTGACAGCGGGAACCGATCAGGTTCCGCCGCCATTGCCGGACCAGCTCAAGCCGGGCGGAAGCATGGTCATCCCCTTGGGCCAGGCATTTGCGACGCAAGAACTGCTGCTGATCCGGAAGGATGCAGCGGGCAATCTCCATCCGCGGGAAATGCTGCCCGTCCGGTTCGTGCCGCTAACCGGCGACCATTGAGCGTGAGGAGAACTATCTGTTTTTCTTGAATTCCACTGCCTTGGAGGGCCCGGATTGTTATAATTTGCATCACTTGCACCGCTCACTAGGCCTTTAATTATCAAGCTCGCTCCAAGCCTGGTCGTTTCCGAAAACCCGGCCGACCCCTTCAGGTATGTTATTTCCGTCCGCGCCATGTGCGACCTGACGGCGCGGATGGGCGATCTCGACCAGCGTTTCACTCCTTCGCCGACCGCGCTGGAAGGCATGATGGGCCATCACGTGGTGACTTCCCGCCGCAGTTCCAGTTACCAGACCGAGATCACGCTCACCGGCGAGTATCAGAACATCTTTGTGCGCGGACGCGCCGATGGCTACGATCCCGACATCAACCAGCTGGAAGAGATCAAGACCTTCAAGGGCCTGCTCGAACGCATGCCGGAAAACCACCGGCACCTGCACTGGGCGCAAGCCAGGATTTACGCATGGCTGTTTGCCAACGAGCGCAGCCTGGCGGAAATCAATGCGGCCCTGGTCTACTACAATGTTTCCAGCAAGGACGAGGAGCCGATCAGCGCGCATTTCAGCGCCGACGACCTGGAAGCCTATTTCACCGGGCAATGCCGGAAGCTCCGCGACTGGGCGGACCGCGAGGTTGCGCATCGCCTGGCGAGAAACAGGGAGCTGGCGGAGCTGCGGTTTCCGCACCCTACCTTCCGCGCCGGCCAGCGCCATCTTTCCGAGTCGGTTTACAAGACCGCCAGCCTGGGGAAGTGCCTGATGGCGCAGGCCACCACCGGCATCGGCAAGACGCTGGGAACTCTGTTTCCGCTGCTCAAGGCAATGCCGGAAAAGAAGCTGGACAAGATTTTCTTCCTCACCGCCAAGACGTCGGGACGCAAGCTGGCGCTCGATGCCTTGACCGTTATCCACGAGGCTAACCCGGCCCTGAAGCTGCGCACGCTGGAACTGGTGGCGCGCGAGAAAGCCTGCGAACATCCGGACAAATCCTGCCATGGCGATTCCTGCCCGCTGGCCAAGGGCTTCTACGATCGCCTTCCCGCGGCGCGGCTGGAGGCGCTGGAACTGGGCGTGATGGATCGCGACGCCCTGAAGTCGGTCGCGCGCAAGCACCAGGTCTGCCCGTATTACCTGGGGCAGGACCTGGTCAGCTGGAGCGATGTGGTGGTGGGCGACTACAACTATTATTTCGATCTCTACGCGGTACTCTATGCCGGCACGGTGATGAACGAGTGGCGCGTGAGCGTGCTGGTGGACGAGGCGCACAACATGATCGAGCGCGGCCGCAAGATGTACAGCGCCGAGCTGAGCCAGTTCGAGTTCGAGCACATGCGGCAGAGCGCGCCCAAGGCGCTGAAGTCGTCGCTGGACAAGCTGAGCCTGGCGTGGGTGCGGCTGGTGGAGAATCAGGAAGCGACCTACGAGGTCTACCCGGCCATCGACGAAGAACTGCAGTTCGCCTTGCAGCGCGTGGTGACGCGCATCACCGACTATCTCGCGGAGCATCCGACCACCAACGACGCCGGGCTGCTCAATTTCTATTTCAACGCGCTGCAATTCGTGACGCTGGCCGACTCCTTCGGCCCGCATTCGATGTTCGACATTACCCGTATCGCTCAGCGTACCAGCCTGCTGCATGACAACACGGTGCTGTGCATACGCAACGTGGTGCCGGCCCCGTTCCTGAAAACGCGCTTCGAAGCGGCCCAATCCGCCACGCTGTTCTCGGCGACGCTCAGCCCGTCACATTTTTATAGCGATATGCTGGGGCTGCCGGACAAGACGCCCTTCATCGACGTGCAATCGCCATTCAGCCCGGAACAGCTTGAGGTCAAGATCGTCAGCCATATCTCGACGCGCTATCTGCGCCGCCGCTATTCCATCATGCCCATCGTGCAACTGATGGCCAGGCAATACCGGAAACAGCCCGGCAACTATCTGTTATTCGTCAGCAGCTTCGAGTACCTGCAGCAGGTGTACGAAACGTTCGGCGAACGCTTCCCGGACATCCCCATCCGGCAGCAGTCCCGGCTGATGAACGAAGCGGAGCGGGAGGAGTTCGTGCGGCGTTTCACCCCGACCTCGGAAGGAATTGCCTTCGCGGTGCTGGGCGGCTCGTTCGGCGAAGCGATCGACCTGCCCGGCGATCGCCTGGTGGGCGCTTTCATTGCGACGATAGGTTTGCCGCAGATCAACGAGATCAACGAGCAGATGCGGCTGCGCATGGAAGCCATTTTCGGCCTGGGCTACGAGTACACCTATCTCTATCCCGGCTTGCAGAAAGTGGTGCAGGCGGCCGGCCGGGTCATCCGCACGAGGGAGGACCGCGGGGTGATTCATTTGATCGATGACCGTTACACGCAGCCGGAAGTCAGGAGCCTGCTGCCCGGCTGGTGGAAGATCGAAGAAGACTGAAAGAGAGCGCCGCAGGCATCAGACCTGGGCGATATGCAGCGGAATGCGCCTGCGCCCGAACTGCCCGGCGAACTTGCTGAAACACCCGGCGATGACGGTACCGCAGCGCACGCATTCGCCCGCTTCGGTCAGGTCGTACTGCTCGATGCGATACCAGTCGCGCACGATCACAGCATTGCGACAACTCGGGCAGAAGGTAGTGCCGCCTTCGGTGTCGTGCACGTTGCCGGTGTAAACATACTGTAGCCCCGCCGCAAGGCCGATATTGCGAGCCTTGGTCAAGGTCGCCGGCGGCGTGGGCGGCAGCTCGGTCATCTTGTAATCCGGGTGGAAGGCGGTGAAGTGCAGCGGCACGTCGGTGCCCAGCTCCTTCGCGATCCAGTCGCACATCGCGCCGATTTCCGTATCCGAATCGTTGCAGCCCGGGATCAGCAGCGTGGTGATTTCGAACCACACCTTCGTTTCGTGTTTCAGGTAGCGCAGGGTGTCCAGCACCGGTTGCAGGTGCGCGCCGGTCAGCTTGTAGTAGAACGCCTCGGTGAACGCCTTGAGGTCGACATTGGCCGCGTCCATCTTCGCGTAGAAGTCGCGCCTGGGCTGGTCGTGCATGTAGCCAGCCGTGACCGCCACGGCCTGCACGCCCACTTCATGGCAGGCATCCGCCACGTCCATCGCATATTCGGTGAAGATCACCGGATCGTTGTAGGTAAAGGCCACGCTTTTGCAGCCGTTGGATTGCGCCGCCCGTGCAATGGCTTCCGGCCCGGCCTGGTCGGCCAGGCGGTCGAAATCACGCGATTTGGAGATATCCCAGTTCTGGCAGAACTTGCAGGCCAGGTTGCAGCCGGCGGTGCCGAAGGAAAGAATGCTGGAGCCGGGATAGAAATGATTGAGCGGTTTTTTCTCGACGGGGTCGACGCAGAAGCCGGAAGAGCGGCCGTAGGTGGTCAGCACCATTTGATCGCCGATGCGTGCCCGGACAAAACATGCCCCGCGCTGGCCTTCATGCAGCCGGCAGTCGCGCGGGCACAGGTCGCACTGGATGCGGTCATCCTCCAGCCGATGCCAGTAGCGTGCGGGGTAGCGGTCGAGAACGTCGATGGTCTCGCTCATCGCTCGTGGCCTCCGGAATCCGGTTCACGCCATTTGGTCACGGTATAGCGCGACAGCCTGATCCCGCTGTCCCAGAACGCGGCCGGCAGACCGGCCTTGGTCTTCAGGTGCGCCAGAAACTCCTCCGGCTTGGGCAATTGCTCCCATACCTGCGGCAGGAAGGTGCCGCGGTGGCGGCCGTGTTCCAGCACCACACCGTCGATGCCCGGGCGCAGGCTTGCCAGCGCGTCGGCTTCGTCGGTAAATGCGATCGCTTCCTGCGGCGACAGCAGCGAAACCTCGACCTTCGTCAGGTCGAATTCCTTGACCGTCAGGGGCGGGAAGCGCGGATCGCGAAAGCTTGCGGCGACAGCATTTGCGCGCACGTCTTCATGCAAGGGGCGATGCGCTTCCAGGCTGCCGATACACCCGCGCAGGCGTTGCTGCTGGGTCAGGGTCACGAAGGTTGCGCCCGGCTCTTCCAGCCAGGTACCGCCTTTGACCGGAGGCCTGTCGGCCAGCCCCAGGTAGTCGGCGATTGCCCCGCGCGCCAAAGCGAGCAATGTCGATCCCTTATCGAGCTCGGTCATGATGCGCCTCGGTAAATGCAAATGCGCCATAGCCCACCACGCGGTTGCGGTCGCCGGCGGTATCGCCCGAATTGCGCAGGTCGAGGAGGTGTGGCGTCATGCCGTGATGACGCGCGGCCACGATGAGGCCGTTGACCGGCGTTCCGCCACAGGCCTGCTGATGGGTAACGGTTTCTTCCAGGCGCAGGATGGTTTTCGCCGTTGCGCTATCCGTCGCGATCGCGGCGTCATAGGGAAGGTAATGCGAAAGATCCGAGCTGACGACGATCACGGTTTCCGGTCCGCCCCACAGGGTTTCCAGGACCTCGGCCACTTCCTCGGCACTTGCCATGCCTACCGCCAGCGGCAACAGCCTGAAATCCGTCAGCACCGTTTGCAGGAAGGGCAGGTGCACTTCGAGCGAATGCTCCAGCTCATGCGCCTGCGGGCTGATCGTCACCTGGGGCAAGTGTGCGATCTGCTGCACCGCTTCTGTGTCGATATCGACCTTTCCCAATGGCGAAGCAAAAGCATCTGCTCCCGGCAACGCAAGTCCGCGAACGGCCACCCGATGCGTCGGGCCGAGCAGTATGACCCGGCGTATGGTGTCAGCACGCGGCTGGAGCAACGCGTAAGCGGTAGCGGCGATGGGGCCGGAATAAATATAACCGGCATGCGGCACGATCAGCGCCTTGGGCACCAGCTGAGGGGCACGGGAAGCCACGTCGCTCAGCATGGCTTGTACGTCATGCGCCAGCGTTTCGGCAGTGCCTGGGTAGAACATGCCTGCGACGGCCGCAGGGCGAGTAATCGACATGTGCGCTCCTTTATTAGGACTGGCTAATAAATGGTCACGTTCGGGCTGGAATCAAGGCCCGGCATGCTATGATTTTGCGATGTCCACGCCTAAGAACTACGTCCTGATTCCCGCCGCTGGCAGCGGCAGCCGCATGGGAGCGGAGCTGCCAAAACAATATCTGCCACTGCTCGGCAAGCCCATGATTCATCATACGCTTTCCGTGTTTTGTATCCACCCTGACATCAGTCGGGTATTTGTCGTACTGAGCCCGGACGATACCGGCTGGGAGCGATACGATTTTTCGGATTTGGGCGGCAAGGTGGAAGTGTTGCGTTGCGGCGGCGCCACCCGCGCGGAAACCGTACTCAACGGGCTCGACGCGATTGCCGAACGAACGCAAGCGGACGACTGGGTGCTGGTCCACGATGCCGCCCGTCCATGCTTGACGCGGGAGATGTTAAACGGCCTGTTGGCGAATGTGGCGGAAGATGCCGTGGGCGGCCTGCTCGCCGTACCGGTTGCCGATACGCTGAAGCGCGAAGGAAAAGACGGGCGCGTCGACCATACCGAACCCCGCGCCGGTCTGTGGCGCGCGCAAACGCCGCAAATGTTTCGCTGTGGCTTGCTGCGTCAGGCCTTGCGGGCCATCGGCACCGATACCCCGACCGACGAAGCGCAGGCGGTGGAATTCCTCGGCCACGCCCCGCGCCTGGTGATGGGCGACGGGCATAACCTGAAAGTGACCTACCCGGAGGATTTGGTGATTGCCGAATTGCTCCTGAATCACACGGAAACGGAAAAATGATCAGAATCGGCCACGGTTTCGATGTCCATCAACTGGTGGAAGGGCGCAAGTGCATCATCGGCGGGGTGGAGATTCCGCACGAAAAAGGCCTGAAAGGGCACTCGGACGCCGACGTGCTGCTGCATGCGATTTGCGATGCGTTGCTGGGCGCGGCCGCGATGGGCGATATCGGCAAGCATTTCCCCGATACCGACCCACGTTTCAAGGGCATAGACTCGCGTGAACTGCTGCGGCATGTTGCGGCGCTGCTCAAGGAGAAAGGCTACGTTGTGGTCAACGTGGATGCGACGGTAATCGCGGAAGCGCCCCGGCTGGCGAAGCATATCGCGGCAATGTGCGCGAACATCGCGACGGATGTCGGGGTAGCGAGCGATTGTGTTAACGTGAAGGCGACGACAACCGAGAAGTTAGGTTTCACCGGCCGCGGAGAAGGGATTGCCGCCGAGGCGGTGTGCCTGATCCAGAAAATCTGATTGCCGATATCACTCTCCGGCATGCCGGCCGTAGATAGCCCGTGCAGCGTTGAGGCGGAACTGACTGCCTGCCGAAACAACGTATCAGCGGTTGATTTGCGCAAGTATTTCGTTGGCCAGCTTTTCCATCCGGTCCAGGCTTACATCGGCTTTCTGCAGAAAATCATCATCGTAGCGATCGGGTTCAGCCCAGTGCTTGCCCGTGATCTGGCATCGTTTCGCAAGCTTGCCAATTCCGATGTCTTCAAGGGCAAAGCCCAGTTCTGTCCATAAGACCGCCAGGCGTGCTTCCGTCTTCGGTTTGCGCTTGCCTGTTTCCTTCATGCAGCGAAGATAGACGGCGGTTTCCCGGGAGGCGGTAATGACCTCCCTGAGCGCGCGGATGGACTGTTCCTTTCTTTCTTTGCTCGCCCGGCCTAGATTCGTCAGCCAAGAACTGGCATGTCTGAGTAAATCCCAAATCAGGCCCGCACTTATATCTGCCATATCATCCTTGCGCTCGCCGGCTTGCTTTGAGTAATACCACCAGCGCGCCCGCGCCGCCATCGACATCCCGCGCCTGGCAATAGGCGAGCACTTCATCGCGCTGCATCAGCCAACTGCGTAGCTTGTTCTTCAGCACCGGCTCGCGGTTTTTCGAACCCAATCCCTTGCCATGGATAATGCGCACGCAGCGCGCGCCGCGCTTCTTGCAGAGGGCGAGGAATTCGACGACGTACAGCCGCGCTTCATCGGCGCGCATGCCATGCAGGTCCAGCTGTTCCTGGATGACCCAGTGGCCGCGTCGCAGCTTGCGCAGGAGGTCCGGGGAATGGCCGTCGCGGAGGTAAAGAAGCTCTTCGCCGCTTTCGAGTTCGTGCGCGGGAATGTAATGGTCCGATAGCGAATCGGCGAGCGCCTGGTATTCGTCGTGGAGGAGTTGCTGCGGGACTGGGCGCGGCTTTTTTGTTGGGTGCAGCACGCGTGGCGGCTGTTTCAGCGGGCGCGCATCCTTGATCGCCTCGCGGAACAAGTGGGTATCGTCGTCGGAATCGTTGGCCACAATAAGAAACGCACCGGGTGATGAGCGCTTATTTTCTCATTTCCCGGTGCGCTATGGTGAGACGCTTCTAAATTACGGCTTAAAGTTTCAGTTCGCCCAAGCCGTCCAGGTAGCGCTCCGCATCCAGTGCGGCCATGCAGCCGGTGCCGGCGCTGGTGACGGCCTGGCGGTAGATATGGTCCTGCACGTCGCCGGCGGCGAATACGCCGGGCACGCTGGTCGCGGTCGCATTACCGTGGCGGCCGGCCTGGGTGATGATATAGCCGCCTTCCATGTCCAGCTGGCCTTCGAAGAGATCGGTGTTCGGCTTGTGGCCGATGGCGATGAACACGCCTTTCAGTGCGATCTCCTTGGTTTCGCCGGTCTGGTTGTTCTTGAGGCGCATGCCGGTGACGCCGGTATTGTCGCCCAGCACCTCGTCCAGCACATGGAACAGCTGCAGCTCGATCTTGCCTTCCTTGACGCGCTCCATCAGCTTGTCGACCAGGATGGCCTCGGCCTTGAACTTGTCGCGGCGATGCACCAGCGTCACCTTGCTGGCGATATTGGCGAGGTACAGCGCTTCCTCGACCGCGGTGTTGCCGCCGCCAATCACGGCGACTTCCTGGTTGCGGTAGAAAAACCCGTCGCAAGTGGCGCAGGCGGACACGCCCTTGCCGGCGAAGGCCTCTTCCGAGGGCAGGCCCAGGTACTGGGCGGAAGCTCCCGTGGCGATAATCAACGCATCGCAGGTGTACTCACCGCTGTCGCCGACCAGGCGGATAGGCTTCTCGTTCAGCTTGGCGGTATGGATATGGTCGAAGATCATTTCCGTATTGAAGCGCTCGGCGTGCTTCTGGAAGCGTTCCATCAATTCCGGGCCTTGCACGCCATCGGCATCGGCCGGCCAGTTATCCACCTCGGTGGTGGTCATCAATTGGCCGCCTTGTGCCAGGCCGGTAATCAGTACCGGTTTCAGGTTGGCGCGGGCAGCATAAACGGCGGCCGAATAGCCGGCAGGGCCCGAACCGAGAATGAGCAGGCGTGCGTGCTTGGTGGACATGACTTCTACAACTCCTAGTGTTTACTGAAATGGTTTCGCCGCAGCGAAATGCAACCGCCGCGGCGTGGATTGCCAATTTTACCAGCTTAGCTTTCGAGCAGGCTGCGGAGCATCCAGGCCTTTTTTTGGCTCCGGCCGCGCTTCGCGCTTAACTTGCTGGGCAAGTTAGCCTTCACCGAAAGACTGCCTTGGATGATTAGTTTTCCAGCAGGCTGCGGAGCATCCAGGCAGTCTTTTCATGCACCTGCATGCGCTGGGTCAGCAGGTCGGCGGTGGGCTGGTCGTTGGCCTTTTCCACAACCGGAAATACGGAGCGGGCGGTACGGGCGACGGCTTCATTGCCTTCAACCAGCAGGCGTATCATTTCCTGCGCTTTGGGCACGCCGTCGACTTCCTTGATCGACGTCAGCTTGCCGAAGGCAGAGTAGGTGCCCGGTGCCGGGAAGCCAAGGGCGCGTATGCGTTCCGCGATCAGGTCGGTGGCCGTCCACAACTCGTTATATTGGGTCATGAACATCAGATGCAAGGTCTGGAACATCGGGCCGGTGACGTTCCAATGGAAATTGTGCGTCCGCAAATAGACGGTGTAGGTGTCGGCGAGCACGCGTGAAAGCCCATCCGCAATATTCTTGCGATCCTCGGGAGAAATACCGATATCGATTTCCTGACTCATGTGACCTCCAATTTTATTGTTGATGCTTGTGAAAAAATAATAGCCCCATCGGTGCGATAGCGCTAATTGATTATCTAAATACTATTGATAGCAGGCGGCTATTTTTCTTCTATCCATTCCACGCATGGGCTTCGGGCTTGCCGGATGGCATCGATCAGCACTTCGACTGCCTGCGGACGAGTGAAGCTTTTGCGCCAGACCAGCGCCACGCGGCGTTTTGGGCTGGGTTGAGTGAACGGAATGAAGCGCAGCATCGCGCTGTCTTCGCGTACCTGTCCGGCAGCAGTGCAAGGCAGGATGGTCATGCCGACGCCGGAAGCGACCATGTAACGTATCGTTTCCAGCGAGCTGCCTTCCAGTGTTTGTTGCATGCCGCTCGCCGAAGTTCCGCGGGCCAGGGCGGGGCACACTTGCAAAACCTGGTCGCGGAAGCAATTGCCCGAGCCGAGCAGTAGTACGGGTTCGTTGCCGAGATCCTGGGGAGGAATGGCGGCACGGTCGCGCCAGGCATGATTGAGCGGTACGGCAACCTGAAAAGGCTCGTCATAGATCGGCCGGATGACCATGCCCGGTTCTTCGAACGGCAGCGACAGGATCGCCACGTCCAGCTTTCCCTGTTTCAGTTGTTCGCGCAGGCTGGCGGTATAGCTTTCCTGGATCAGCAACTGCATGTTGGGCGCCGACTCTCGCAGGATGGGGAGTATGGTCGGCAAGAGGTAGGGGCCGATGGTGTAGATCGCGCCCAGCCGCAAGGGGTGGGACAGCGGATCGCCGCTTTGCTGGGCGATGGTCTTGATCGCAGCGGCGTTTTCCAGCGTGCGTGCCGCCTGGGCGACGATTTCCTCGCCGACGTGCGTCAGGGTGATTTCGTTCGAGCCGCGCTCGAAAATCATCACGCCGAGCTCTTCCTCAATCTTCTTGATCCCGACGCTCAACGTGGGCTGGCTGACGAAGCAGGCTTGGGCCGCTCGGCCGAAGTGCCGTTCGCGCGCCACGGCGACGATATAGCGTAATTCCGTTAATGTCATCTTGGTGGTTTCGTTGAGGTTAAAGTCCGGTAAAATCCAATTTTACGCGGATACTGAGCTCACCAGACAGCATGTTTTTCCAAAAAAAACCGTCATCTGCCATTTCGCGCCGCGAGGCCGTTCCCGAGAAGACCGCCGGCCTGCTCCGCGAGGCGTGGTGGCTGGTGCTGGTCGTCGCGGGCAGTTACCTCGCCGTCATCCTCTTTACCTATCATCGCGAAGATCCGGGCTGGTCGCACAGCGCCAGCGAAGACGCCGTCATCCACAATGCCGGCGGACCTTTAGGCGCATGGCTGGCCGATATCCTGCTCTATCTGTTCGGGTTTTCCGCCTGGTGGCTGGTGGTGCTGGCCTTTTATGCGATGTGGTGGGTATATCAGCGACTGGAAACCGCCGCGCAGGCGGAGCGGCCCTTCCTGCTGTTCAATTTCATCGGCTTTGCCCTCATGCTGCTGGCCTCCAGCGCATTGGAGGCGGGGCACCTGCTGCAACTCAACCTGCTGCTGCCAATGGCACAGGGCGGCATGCTGGGCAGCGTCGTCGACGGTTTGCTGCGCCAGATGCTTGGCTTTGCCGGTTCGACCATGGTGCTGCTGCTGGCGTTCGCTACGGGTTTCAGCCTGTTTACCGGCTGGTCGTGGCTGAAAATCACGGAGAAATTCGGCTTGTTGCTGGAAGGGTGTTACCGCTTCCTGCGGCAGAGCTGGCAGGACTGGCAGGACAAGCGCGCAGGCAAGGTGGCCGAGCAGTTGCGCGAAGAGTACGTGGAAAGCGAAAGGAAGCGCGTCGAGGATAGGCCGCCGGTGCAGATCGAAACGCCGCAGCTGGAAATTCCCAAGAGCGACCGCGTGGAGAAGGAACGCCAGACGCCATTGTTCCAGACGATGCCGGATTCGCCGCTGCCGCCGCTACACCTGCTGGACGAGCCCAAGGGCGCCGTCGAGGTGCAGAGTCCCGAAACGCTGGAATTCACCTCGCGCCTGATCGAACGCAAGCTGATGGACTTCAATATCGAGGTCAAGGTGACCTTCGCGCTGCCCGGCCCGGTCATCACGCGCTACGAATTCGAACCGGCGGCCGGCGTCAAGGGCAGCCAGATCACGAATCTTGCCAGGGACTTGGCGCGGGCGCTGTCGGTGGTCAGCATCCGCGTCGTGGAAACCATTCCCGGCAAGAGCTGCATGGCGATCGAAATCCCCAATCCCAAGCGGCAGGTGGTATGCCTCTCGGAGATTCTCGGTTCGCAGGTATATGCCGACATGGGCTCGCCATTGGCGATCGCGATGGGCAAGGATATTTCCGGCAAGCCGGTGGTGGCGGATCTGGCCAAGATGCCGCACGTGCTGGTGGCAGGTACGACCGGGTCCGGGAAATCGGTCGCGATCAATGCGATGATCCTCAGCCTGGTCTACAAGGCCGATGCAAGCAAGGTGCGGCTCATCCTGGTCGACCCGAAAATGCTGGAGTTGTCCGTTTACGAAGGCATTCCCCACCTGCTGGCGCCGGTGGTGACCGACATGCGCCAGGCGGCGAGCGCCTTGAACTGGTGCGTGGCCGAGATGGAAAAGCGCTACCGTCTGATGTCGACGCTGGGCGTGCGCAATCTGGCCGGTTACAACCAGAAGGTGCACGACGCCGAAAAAGCCGGCAACAAGCTGACCAATCCTTTCACGATCACGCCGGACAATCCGGAGCCGCTCGAAGAAATGCCGCTGATCGTTGTCGTGATCGACGAATTGGCGGACATGATGATGGTGGTCGGCAAAAAGGTGGAAGAGCTGATTGCGCGCCTGGCGCAAAAGGCTCGTGCTTCCGGCATCCACCTGGTACTGGCGACCCAGCGCCCGTCGGTGGACGTGATCACCGGGCTTATCAAGGCCAATATCCCCACGCGCGTGGCGTTCCAGGTGTCGAGCAAGATCGACTCGCGCACGATCCTTGATGCAATGGGGGCGGAGGCCTTGCTGGGACAGGGCGACATGCTTTACCAGCCGCCCGGCACCGGTTATCCACAGCGGGTGCACGGCGCGTTCGTCAGCGACCAGGAAGTCCACCGCGTGGTTGAATATCTCAAGACGCTGGGCGAGCCGGACTACATCGAGGGCATACTCACCGGTGAAGCGGAGCAAGGCGAAGGCGGCGAAGGCGGAATGCCGGGCGAGGGCGGCGGTGAAACCGACCCCTTGTACGACCAGGCGGTCGCCATCGTGCTCAAGTCGCGCCGCGCCTCGATCTCCGCCGTGCAGCGCCATTTGCGTATCGGCTACAACCGCGCCGCGCGACTGATCGAGGAAATGGAGCGCGCCGGTATCGTCTCCGCCATGCAGTCCAACGGCAACCGCGAAGTACTCGCTCCGGCAGGCAGTGATTAAGAATCGGCCCTGATCTCAACTGTCGCAACTAATATATTCATACAAAGAGAATTTTATGCGTTTTATTGTTTCTGTTTTGTTTGCTGTGCTTGCCACGTCGGCAAGTGCCGATGAAATCCAGACCCTGAAGAATTTCTTCCAGAACGCGACTTCCATGCGTGCAAAATTCCAGCAAACCGTGGTCGACAATCTCGGCCGCAAGGTGCAGGAAGTGACGGGCAGCATGCAACTGCAGCGCCCCGGTAAATTCCGCTGGGATTACGACAAGCCCTATGTGCAACTGATTGTCGGCGACGGCAAGAAGGTCTGGCTGTACGATCCGGATCTTAACCAGGTGACGGTCCGTCCGCTGGACAAGGTGTTGGGCTCCAGCCCCGCCGCGCTGCTGGCCGGCAGCAAGGAAATCGACAAGACATTCGACCTGAAGAACGTGGGCACACAGGAGGGGTTAAGCTGGGTGGAGGCTATCCCTAAGGAAAAGGATACCGGCTTCGAGCGCGTGGTGCTTGGTTTCAAGGGCAACATGCTGCAAGAGATGGAAATGCGCGACAGCTTCGGTCAGGTGACCGTGATCGAATTCAGTCAACAGGAACTCAACCCGAAGCTGAATGAAAAGAGCTTTCGCTTTGCGCCACCCGAAGGCGCGGACGTATTAAGCGAGTAATACTCCAAGGATGAAATGACCGGCGACTGGCAATGACTCTGCCAAGTCGGTCGGGAGTTAACATCAGGACTCACCAGGGGCTGGGCATCGCAAACATTGCATTGATATGGGAGCTCGGCGCTAGCTTCGGTCATGTGGGCACATTGCTGCCATTGGCCAGGCAGTTGCGCGAGCGCGGGCATGCACCTGCACTTGTCTTGCGCGAACTTCGAAATCTGGCGCATTTGCCTGATAGTCGCGAATTCCGCCTGTTTCAGGCTCCCGTGTGGCTGGCCCAGGTGTCGGGGCTGCCGGAGCCGCCGCTCAATTACTCCGAAATCCTGCTCCGTTATGGTTACCATGATGCCGCTGCGCTGACCGTTCAGTTGCAGGCATGGATAGACTTGTTGACGACGATACGCCCTGAGGCGGTAGTCCTCGAACATGCGCCCACTGCGGCGCTGGCTGCGCGCCTGCTCGAAATTCCGGCAGTGGCGGTGGGAGGCACCTTCAATATTCCGCCCCGGCAGACGCCTTTGCCGAACATGCGTCCTTGGCTGACCGTACCGGATATTCGTCTGTCCTCCAGCGATAAACTGGTGCTCGATAATATTAATCGCGCCATGAATAACCTGGGAAGGGAACCGCTCGACGCGATGAGTGAATTGTTTGACAATGCCACCTGCCTGCTTTGCGCTTATCCTGAGTTGGATCATTACCCAGGCCGCAAAGGCGGGCGTTATATTGGTCCCCTTTTCATGTCCCAGTCGGGAGAGCCGATTGATTGGCCAGAAGGCAACGGAAAGAAAGTATTCGCGTATCTGCCTCATTCGATTAGAGGCTTTCGGGAAATACTCGATGCATTGAGTGCGCTGCCGCATAGCGTCATTGCTATATCGCCGGGGATCAGCGAGAAGCTGGGCAAGCAATATTCCCACGGCAATTTTCTCCTGACATCCAGGCCATGTCAGCTGGAATCCATCGCGGAAGCTTGCGATCTGGCAATCACTGCGGGCAACAATGGAACGGTAAACAGTTTGCTTTCGTACGGCGTACCGCAATTGATGTTTGCCCAGCACCTCGAGCATTACCTGTTCGCACGGCGTATTGCCGAATTGGGAGCGGGCGAAGTGATCGATCCGGAACAACCTATGCCGCCGCTACTACCGCTCATCAATCGCCTGCTCGAACAGGAAAGTTATCGCTTTAACGCGGGTGCTTTCGCCCGGCGTCATGCCGGCTCGGGTGTGGATCAACGAGTTGATTCGATCACGGATATTGTCGTGGCAGTGATGAAGGAATTCAGATGAGTGATCTGTTCGCTCCCGCCGAACCCCAGGCCCCGCTGGCCGAGCGTCTGCGTCCCAAGTCGTTGGACGAGGTTGTCGGGCAAAGCCACTTGCTGGGGCCCGGCAAACCGCTGCGGTTGGCGTTCACCTCGGGCAAGCTGCCTTCGATGATATTGTGGGGACCGCCCGGAGTAGGCAAGACCACGCTGGCGCGGCTCATTGCGAATACCGCCGACGCGGAGTTCATTCCCCTGTCCGCTGTGCTGTCGGGAGTGAAGGATATCCGCGAAGCGGTGGAGCGCGCGCAGCACACGCTGCAGCAAACGGGCCGCCGAACCATTCTCTTCGTGGACGAAGTCCATCGTTTCAACAAGTCGCAGCAGGACGCCTTCCTTCCCTATGTCGAAAGCGGCCTGTTCACCTTCATCGGCGCCACTACGGAAAATCCGTCCTTCGAGGTCAACAGCGCGCTGCTTTCGCGGGCCCAGGTATTCGTGCTGAATGCCTTATCCGAGCCCGAACTGGGCGTGCTGTTCGACCGCGCGCTGCTGCTGGAGTCCGGCGGGCTGGCGGTGACGCCGGAAGTGAGGGAACAGGTACTGGCGTATGCCGATGGCGACGCGCGGCGCTTGTTCAATTTCCTCGAGCAGCTGTTCAACGCCGCGCATACCTCGGACGTGAGCGACATCGACGAGGAGTTCCTCAACAGCACGCTGGCCTCCAAGCTGCGCCGCTTCGACAAGGGCGGCGAGGCGTTCTACGACCAAATCTCCGCGCTGCACAAATCGGTACGCGGTTCCAGCCCGGATGCCGCGCTGTACTGGTTTCTGCGCATGCTGGACGGCGGGGCCGACCCGCTTTACCTGGGGCGGCGCATCGTGCGCATGGCGATTGAAGATATCGGTTTGGCCGATCCTCGGGCAACGGAAATCGCTGCAGCCGCATGTGAAATTTACGAACGGCTTGGGACGCCCGAAGGAGAGCTGGCGCTTTCAAACGCGGTGCTCTATCTTGCCGTCGCGCCCAAGAGCAATGCAGCCTATATGGCCTACAACAAAGCCAAGGCCTTTGTTGCGCAGGACAAGTCGCGCCCCGTGCCCCTGCATTTGCGCAATGCGCCCACCAAGCTGATGAAGCAGCTGGATTACGGCAAAGAATACCGCTACGCGCACGACGAGCCGGACGCCTATGCCGCCGGCGAACAATATCTGCCCGACGAAATGCCGCCGATCAGGTTTTACGAGCCGACGCCGCGCGGGCTAGAGGGGAAGATAGGCGAAAAACTGGCGCATTTGCGGGAACTGGACCGCAAGGCGAAAAAGAAGGAATAGGCTTCCGGTACCGGTCGGAGCGCCATGAAGCGCTCCTCCTCGGCTCAAACCCTAATTGACCACACAACCCGCGCCACCAGGGATCAACCCGGTATCGAAGGTGCCCAAGCCATTGCCGACCGTGTCGTCTTCGTCGAACTCGGGCAATCCGGGATCGCCGGGCAGCAGGACCGGCGCGGTATTGGCATCCTTGACGTAGGCGAACTGGCCGACTTCGACATCCAGGTTGCCTGCCGTATTGACGACATTGATCTTGCCCTGCTTGACGTCGATGTATTGCCCGTCCGGCAGCTTCCCGCAATTACTTTCGCACAGCAGCGAACCGTAGTCCGTGCCGCGGATGCCGATGGTGGCGATCGCCGTCTTGTTGCGGTAGGCATCGCGATTGCTACGTTTCCCCACGAGGCCGGTAATGGTGCGCAGGCCGCCCTTGACCATGGTGAAGAACAGATTGTCCTGCTCGGGCTTGTCGGCTTCGAAACGGTAGCTGTCGATGGCGATCGTCGTTTCAGGGCGCAAGGTGATCTCGCCGCCGTCGGTAAACTTCAAGCGCGCAAAACTGTTTTTCTCGGTGGTGATGCTTTCGCCTGCGTCCACTTCCGATTGTTGCGAAAGCAGGCGCATCGAGCCGTCGGCTTTCCGCGCGGAGACTGTACCGTTCAGGTTGGTGACGATCGCGGCGGCGGCCAGCGCGTCGACGGAAAAGAGCAGTGCGCAGGCAAGCGCCAGTAGCGTGCTTGTCCGGGAGAAAGTATGCATCAGCTGCATTCCCGCACCTCGCTGAAGGGCGTGCCGATGGGATAGGGACTCCAGTTTACGTCGGAAGGATAGGAGCTGTCGCCGGGGCCGGTCTGGCCAGGGCCATAAGGATCCAGGTACGGATTCGTTACCATGGTGGTGGTAGTGTTCTGCCCCACAATACCGGTAATCGGACCGGCTGGCGCATAGGTAATGAACAGGTTGTTGTTCAGGATGGCGAGATTGTCCAGGTTGGTTCCTGTGAAGAAGCCTGTAAAGGAGTTGAAAGGCGAAATCAGTACACCTTCCACTCCATCAAGCACAAATCCTCCGGAAAATAGTGTGGGGAAATACAGGAAAATCGTATTGTCCGAGAACGTGCTGATGTGAGAGCCGCCCGGCCCGGCGGTATTCGAGTTCAAGTAAAGCTTGCCCCCGACTTGTAAGCTGATTTCCTGATCCGCGACAAGCTCGCTACCTTCGCTTAGTACAATATTGCCATCGCTAACGATGGCAATATTGTCCACGGAGGAGTCGCCAATGGTGGAATTGTTCATGGTCAGCGAACGGACGTTCATTGTTATGTCGTTGATGGCGTCAAAGATGACATTTGTCATGGAGGCGGCTCCGCCTACGTCAATTATCAGGTGGCCTCCAGTTATGATGCTCATATTGGCGACAGTCATCGAACCCCCGATACTGAATTGGGCCGATCCATTGGCAAAGATATCCGAGCTGTCTGCAGTGAATGCACCGCCAGTAGTAAGATTCAAGCTGCCTACGGCCTGAATCTGTGAGTTGTTGATGGCCGTGTAGGAGCTGCTCGCGGCGAGGATGAGATCGCCTGAAACCTCAATGAGAGAGTCATCGTCCATGAATACCGAGCCGACCTGCATGGTGGCGCTCGTTCCTTGGGCTTCAATGGCGCTGTTATCCATCGATAAATTGCCGCCGTTATTTACCGTCAGATTGTTGGCCGCAACGATGGAGCTATTGGTGAGGGTAATGGAGCCATTGGAAATGCTGACGTTGTTGTTGGCGGAAATGTCACTGGAGTCAACCAGGCTCAGGGCGCCGGTGGCCGTCAGATCGTTCGAAGATATTTCGAACTGATTGCTCATCTGTATTGAGCTGCCACGCAATATGGCCGTTTGGTTCACATTGACATCGACGTCTCCTGAGCCATCGCCGATCAGCTGTAATGTGCCTGAGCCTGCATTGATGGTCAGATTTTCCGCAGTCATGAAGCCTTCGTTCATCTGCACCCCAATGCCGTTGATCGTGAGGTTGCCGGTGCCGGCATCCAGGCCGGCCCTATCAAGGACTACGCTTTGGGCCAGGCCTGTAAGGGGGTTGGTACCGCCTCCAAGGACGATATTGCCTCCGTTCGAGTCTATGGTTGCACTGCCCGGGGTGTCGAAAATGAAGTTGATTCCACCGGAGCCGTTGGCGTCAGCATCTGCATTCAGTGTCACATTGAGCGGGCCGGACAAGGCTTCAATGTCGATACCGGAGTTGACGGTAATGTCATTATTGGCTTGCAGCGTCAATGTCACGCCGCTGCCATAGGCCGAGGTAATGTCGGAAGCGACGATAATATTTCCCGCATCCGGGCCCGCAGCAAAAGTATTGATGGTGACGCTGGTGTTGTTATCCAGTTGCGTTTCTATGGTGGATGCAAGCGTGCTGTCGATGGTGATGTTAGTGGGGTCTATCAGCCAATGACCGCCGGTGCCTTCTGCCGATAATGCGCGCAGGTTGAGGTTGATGCCATCAAGATCCAGGGTGGCTCCCGATGTTTCGGCGAATCCGCCATTGCGGCCGGAAGCATTGAACTGGCCTGCGTAGGTGCCTTGCTGTGCGGCAAATCCTTGAAAGTAACCCCCGTCCAGCGTTTCAGTGCCTTTGGCCTCGACGATACTGGATGAAGTGGTTTCCACCGTTCCGGCGGACTTGAAGTAGATCTTGCCAGTCGCATCCTGAGTCACGGTATTGGCCGAGACTCGCCCGCTGTTCAGTACGCTGAAGATATTGCCGTCGTTTTCCAGCATCAGCTGGCTGAGATTGACGTCCTGGCTGTTGGCACTGACCAGCACGCGCAAGGACGGGTCGGTCGAATCGACGATTTCCACGGAATGGCCGGCGGCGAGTATCGCTTCGCCGGAAGGCGTGTCGATGATGCCGCTGTTTTCGACCTGGGTGCCGATCAGGTAGACGAATCCGCCGTTCGGCGTCCGTATGTTGCCCTGGTTGACTACATTGCCGGGGGTGGCGATATCCGCATTATAGCGATGCTTGCCGGCGAGAAAGTCGCCATCCTCGATATTGAGCGTGGAGGCAACCAGTCCTGCTACATCCACCACCGAACCGGCGCCGAACACGATGCCGGCGGGATTGATGAGGAAGACGCGCCCGTTCGATTGCAGCGTCCCCAGGATCAGCGACGGATCGCCACCGGTGACGCGATTCAGCACGGCCGAGGTCGCGCTTTGCTGGATAAATTGCGTGGTTTCGCCGGTGCCGATAGAAAAATCGTGCCAGTTGATGATGGTGTTGGGGCTGTTAGTGACGGTGAGCGTGCTGCCGGAACTGGTGATGGCCGCGCTGCCGCTGGTGACCGTCGCGCCGTTCGGATTGGCCCAGGCGGCGTTCGAGGCGAGGCAGGAGGCGACGGCCAACGCGGTCAGGCGCATGCGAAACATGTTGCCTGCCATCGTTTTATCGAAGTTCATCATCATGGCTCCTTACCATACCCAAGCCATACTGAAGTGTATGAAGCTGTCGCCATCGTCGCGGCTTTGGGTGTAGCTGGCGGATGGGTTCTCCGTCACGTCGCCGTCCACCACGACAGCGGCATCGACGCTGCCGAGGAGGTGCTTGCCATAGCCGAAGCGCAGGCCGGCGCCGACGCTGCCTATGGTCAGGCTGTTGCCCACAGGGTCGCCGAAGACATTGTTCATATTGGAAATATGCCCGAAATCGTAAAAGGCCAATGCCTTCAAGCTGAGTCCGCTGGCCAGCTTTCCGCCGAAATTGGGACTGACCATTTCCACGCTGGCCCGGTAGCCCTTGTCGCCGGTAAATGCGCGTTCGTGCCAGCCACGTACCGAATCCATGCCGCCAAGCCCAAACTGCTCGCCGGGATGCAAATGATCGCTCGCAAATTGTCCGTTGGCGGAAAGATGCAGTTGCCAGGTCGTGGCCACCTGCTCGGTGAAATCGATGCCCCAGACATAACGAGTGAAATCATCCTCGGCCAGCCAGGGGGGGCTGGCGTGATCGTCCGCATTACTGTGGCTTGTGACCGAGGCAATGTTGTGTATAACGCCGGCATTGAAGCTGACCTGGCGCTCCAGGGTTTTCCACATGGCGGCGTAGGTGGCGCTAACCGGCAGGACCGAGACCTCGGGCGTCAGATTGAACCCGCCGAACGTGACCTCAGGGTCGTAGTCCCGGTAATCGAGACCGAAATTGAGCTTGTGCTGGTAGTTGCCTATCCTGTCCAGGTTCCAGTTGTAATGTGCGCCGAGCACCGTGCCCTTGCTGGTGATATTGAGCGCCCCGTTGAGCAGGGTGCCGGCATCGACATCGGAATAGGCGGCCAGAAAATCGATGGAATCGCCCAGGCGATAGAGCGGAATGCTGTAGCCGAAGCCGAAAATACGCATGTCGCTGAACCCGAGGTCGGATTGCGGCGTGGTGATGAATTGCGCGCTGAAACGATGGTCGCGGTTAAACAGGTTGTAGTTCTGGTAGCCGATGCCTATACGCACGTCCTTGGTCTGCTCGTTGCCGGTATTGTCCAGAGTGAGAAAATATTTCTGCGGTTTTTCGTCGATCACGCGCACTGTGGCGTCGATGCCGTCCGGGTCCTGTTCGCTGGTCTTGAAGTGGACCGAGGCGTATTTGGCAGGATTTTCATTAGCCACTCGCAGATTGTTTGCTACCTCACGCGCATTCGGGGGTTCGCCGATGCGGAGGGCGGGAACGGTGTTGAGGATGTTGGCATCGTCGAAAAAGTGATTGTTGAGCACTTCGACTTTTGCGATTTTCTGTTGAATGATATTGACGCGAATGACGCCGTTCTCCAGCGCCTGCTCCGGGAGGATCACGCGCACGGCCTGGTATCCCAGCTGCTGGTATGCCTGCTGCAGCGCCTGCATCGCGCTTTGCACATCGCCGAAGTCTTTGGATTTGCCGGTATAAGGCGCCACGATGGCATCCAGCTCGCCGGCAGGAATCAGCGTATTGCCTTCAATCTGGAAACGAGCGATGTCGAATTTGGGGGAACTGGGGGTGGTATAGGTTTCCACCGCCTGCGAGAGCGATGGCGCCATGCCGATGCAGGCAAGCATGATGGCTGCCAAGCCAAACCGTGTCGCTTGCAGAGCGTGTTTCAAACTATCCCCCCCATTACCTCAAGCAGAACAATCACATGCGGTGTTTCATTTTTACAACAGGATGAATTTTCTTGTGGGCAATGTCAATGCATTCCTGAGCCTATCCTATAGCTTTAATAGCAAATAGACACGCGAATTGTATCCATTGTTGGGGAATTGCAACAATTCAATGACAAACCCTGAATTGCAGCTTTCAAGCGGAGTTTTCCGCTTGGGCAATCTTTGAACCACGAGGCGCAATCTGGAAGGTAAAATAGGCGAAAAGCCGGCCTTGAGCGCTAGGCCAAAAACAATCAGCAATTTTCGGAGTTTCCATGTTAGATATTCAATTGTTGCGTAGCGATCTTGCGCATGTCGTCCAGCGGCTGGCTGTGCGCGGCTTCGCCTTCGACGAAAGCCAGTTCACCGCGCTGGAAGCCGAGCGGAAAACGGTACAGACCCGCACGCAGGAATTGCAGGCCAAGCGCAATGCCACTTCCAAGAACATCGGCATCGCCAAATCCAAAGGCGAGGATGTTTCCGCGATTCTCGCCGAGGTTGCCACGCTTGGCGACGAATTGAAGGCGGCCGAGGAAAAGCTGGCGGTTATCCAGGCGCAATTGCAGGATTTTCTGCAGAACGTACCCAATTTGCCGCACGAATCCGTACCGGTGGGAAAGTCGGAAGCGGATAACGTCGAAGTGCGCAAGGTCGGCACGCCGCGCAGCTTCGATTTCGAGGTCAAGGACCATGTCGACGTCGGTAGCGCCCTGGGCCTGGATTTCGACACCGGCGCCAAGCTGGCAGGCGCTCGCTTCACCTTCATGCGCGGGCAAATGGCGAAACTGCATCGCTCGCTCGCCCAGTTCATGCTGGACGTACAGACCGGTGAGCATGGCTATACCGAGTGCTACACGCCCTACATCGTCAATGCGGAAACCTTGCGCGGTACCGGTCAGTTGCCCAAATTCGAAGCGGATCTGTTCGCGGCGAAAAAGGGTGGGCAGGAGGGCGAGGGCGAGGCGCTGTATCTCATTCCCACCTCAGAAGTTACGCTGACCAATACCGTGCGCGACGAAATTGTCGCGGCGGAAGAGCTGCCGATCAAGCTGACCGGCCATACCCCGTGCTTTCGTTCCGAGGCCGGCTCTTACGGTCGCGACACGCGCGGCATGATACGCCAGCACCAGTTCGACAAGGTGGAGATGGTGCAGATCGTGCATCCGGAGAAGAGCTATGAAGCACTGGAGGAAATGGTCGGGCACGCCGAAGCCATCCTGCAGAAACTGGGGTTGCCGTATCGCGTGATGTCGCTGTGCACCGGCGACATGGGCTTCGGCGCGGCCAAGACCTACGACCTCGAGGTGTGGCTGCCGGCGCAGAACGCCTATCGCGAAATTTCTTCGATTTCCAACTGCGAAGCCTTCCAGGCACGGCGCATGCAGGCCCGGTTCCGCAGCGGCCAGGGAAAGCCGGAACTGTTGCATACATTGAACGGCTCCGGCCTGGCGGTGGGGCGTACGCTGGTGGCGGTTTTGGAGAATTACCAGAACGCAGACGGCAGCGTCACCATTCCTCCTGTGCTGCGGCCTTATATGGGCGGACTGGAAAAGCTCGCTTAGTCTTCACTGCCAGAAGCCGGCTCGTGCTGGCTTCTGGCAGTTATCCTTAGGTACGACGGCGCGATTTCTTCTGCGCAACGCCCATTCTTGCCATGACATGCCCGACCATGCCATTCGCGAGTTCGTGCTCTCCCATGAAAATCTTGCCGATTTTTTCTTTCGCCAGCAGCCGCGCTTCTTCTTCGCTATGCGTCCGCACGACCACTTCGATATTGGGATTCAGCAAGCGTGCTGTTTCCACCATTTTTCGTGCGGCAAAGCTATCCGGAGTGGCGATGACCAGCATGCCGGCTCGCGCGATATGCGCCTGGATGAGGACGGCCGGATCGGAAGCATCTCCCGACACGGCGGGAATTTCAATCGCGCGCAGGGTTTCGACGATGCCGCGGTTCTGTTCGGCCACCACATAGGGAATTCCATGTTCGTTCAGCGTTTCGGCAATGCGCCGTCCGACGCGCCCATAACCGACCAGCACCACCTGGCCGCTTAGCAAGGTTTGATCGGTCGACATCGGCAATTGCGCCAGCGGGTCGTCGCTGAGCTCCAGCCGCCGCGCCAGTGCCGAGCGGGAGCGGATCCAGACCTGGGCCGGCTCGATGGCGGCAAACGCCAGCGAGTTGAGCGCAATCGAGATCAGCGCTCCGGAAAGGATCAGGCTCTGGCCTTCGGTACCCAGCAGTCCGAGGCTGACACCCACGCCGGCGAGGATGAACGAGAACTCCCCGATCTGCGCCAGGCTGGCACCGACCGTCAGGGCGGTATTGAGCGGATAGCGGAACGCCAGCACCAGGGCGATCGCCGCGAGCGTCTTGCCGAAGATGATGATGGCCGCGACGGCCAGGACCTTCATCGGCTCGTTGATAACGACCTGCGGCTCGAAGAGCATGCCGACAGAAACGAAGAACAGCACCGAGAAGGCATCGCGCAAGGGCAGGGACTCGTCGGCGGCCCGATGGCTGAACTCCGATTCGCGCATCATCATGCCGGCGAAGAAAGCGCCCAGCGCGAACGAGACCCCGAACAGGCTGGCCGAGCCATAAGCCACGACCACCGCTGCGGCAATGACGCACAGCGTGAACAATTCGCGCGAGCCGGTGCCGGCCACCAGCCAGAGCAGGCGAGGGAAAAGCCGGCGGCCCACGACCAGCATGAGAACGATGAACGCCGCTACCTTGGCCAGCGTGATGCCCAGCGTAATCCATACCTCGCTATCCCATACGCCTCGCTGTGTGGCGTCGGTGGAGTTGCCGAGCAGGCCGGCGATCACTGGCATCAGCACCAGTACCAGCACCATGACCAGGTCTTCGACAATCAGCCAGCCGACGGCAATGCGGCCGTTGATCGACTCCAGCACGCCGCGCGCTTCGAGCGCCCGCAGCAGCACCACCGTGCTGGCGACCGAGAGCGAGAGCCCGAACACGAGCGCGGCACCGATGTCCCAGCCCCAGTACGTTGCCGTGGCCATGCCCAAGGCGGTCGCCACCGCGATCTGCACAATGGCGCCGGGTACGGCGATGCGTTTGACCGCCAGCAGATCATCCAGCGAGAAATGCAGGCCGACGCCGAACATCAGCAACATCACGCCGATTTCCGCCAGTTGGCTCGCCAACTCCATGTCGGCGACGAAACCCGGTGTCGTGGGGCCGATCAGGATGCCGGCGACGAGGTAGCCAACCAGGGGAGGCATGCGCAATTTGGAAGCGATGAACCCCAGCACCATGGCAAGGCCAAGGGCGGCGGCAATCGTGGTAATCAGGCTGACTTCATGAGGCATGGATAACTCTTGTAAGTCTAACGGGCAGGCTTCATCAGCCAATCGGAGCCGATCAGTTCGAAACCTGGCAATATCGGGACGTGCTTATGTTCGTATTTTTCCAGAATGCGGTAATAGGTGCGTATGGATTCCACGAAGTGCACAGGCGCGCCGCCGCGCGCATAGCCGTATTGCAGCGTCGAGAAATACTCTTCCCGGGTCAGCAGGGGCAGCGTTTTTTTCACATCCGCCCAGGCATCGGGACTCAATTTCATCCGCTGCGCCAATACGCGCGCATCCTCAAGATGGGCATAGCCGATGTTGTAGGCGGCAAGCGCCAGCCAGGTACGGTCCGGCTCGGGCACGCGCTCGGGTATCGTTTCTTTCAGCACCACCACATAGCGCGAGCCGGCCATGATGCTTTGCACAGGGTCCAACCGATTGGTCACACCCATGCGGTCGGCCGTTTCCTCGGTCAGCATCATCATGCCCCGCACATTGGTGGGGGAGGTGGCGAACGGGTCCCAGTGCGACTCCTGGTAACTGATGGCCGCCAGCAGGCGCCAGTCGATGCCGGTCAGCTCCTCGGCCTGCTTGAAAAGCCCGAGGTATTTCGGCAGAACGGTGCGCAGCTTGATCAGGAAGCCGGTCACGTCCATCGGGTTGACGCGCTCGGAATGGCCGTAATAGCGATCGAGCAGAATGCGCAGCGTGCCGTCCTGCTTGATGCGGGAGAAAAACTTTTGCGACTGCTGATACAGCCATTCATCGCCATTCTTGCGGAACGCCCAGGCCAGTTCATCCTTCTTGCCGAAATTCAGTCCCGCGCCCAGATTGGGGTAATAGTTCTGCACCATTGCGACCAGATGCGAATCGGCAATTGTGTAGTCCAGTGTTCCATCGGCCACGCGTTCGAGCAGTTCCTCGCTGTTGACGCGCTGCTCCTCCGCCCAGCGCAGCCCGGGCACCTTCACGGCTACTTCGTTCAATCGCTCGGCGTAGCTGGTGCCGGTGGGAATGGAGATGTCGGCATCGGCAAGATCGCTGGCTTTTTGGGGAGCATTGCCCTTCTCCTTGTTGTAGACCACCTGTTGCTGAACCGTCTGGTAGGGCGGGCCGAATCGCACCAGGTGCTGGCGTGGGCGGGTAATGCTGAGGTTGGCGGCGGCGATATGGGCTTTGCCCTTGATCAAGGCCGGGATGACCTGCGAAACGTTTTCCACGAGCACGATCTTGAGCCTGACTTCCTGTCCCAGCTCCTCGCTCAAATCCTGCACAAAGAGCTTGGCGAGATCGTATTCAAACCCGGCGAATTCCTTCTGGCCGTTGACGTAATAGGTTGCCGGCCCGTTGTGAGTGACGACGACCAGTTCACGGCTTTCCTTGACGGATGGGAGAGGTTTTGCCGGTTTCTGGCAGCCGCCGAGAACGAGCAAAGTCAACAGGATTGCCAAAGAGCGCATAGCCGCAGTTTCCCGAAGTTAGATCGCTTTGTCCAGAGACGTGCGGCGAAGGCTTGTGCTAAAATTCGGCCTCGCTGCGGAGAGGTGGCAGAGTGGTCGAATGCGCCGGACTCGAAATCCGGTATAGCGGTCTCCGTTATCGAGGGTTCGAATCCCTCCCTCTCCGCCAGGCATCAAAACATGGAAGCGCCTTATAGGCGCTTTTTTGTGCCCGTCATTTGCGCGCTGCATGGGTGCGCATCATTATTTAAGGCCGATGGAGTGCAGCGCCTTTTCTCCGGTTTTTCTGATATCGCCGAAATAAGTGCTGGTTTGATAGGCCACGATGAAGGCCAGCGCATAAAACAATGCCTTGCGATCTCTCGACAGCCGCATCAAGGCATCGAAGAGTGGATCGGAGATCGCATGTATCCGCGTGAAAGCATAAGTGCTGGCCATGCCTATGAGCGCGCCGGCCACGAGGTCGCTCACGTAATGGAAGCCGCCGTAGAGCCTGGGGAAGGCAATGATGAAAATCGACCAGAAGAGAGCGAGCACGCCCAATTTCCGCGAGGCAAACCAGATGCCTAATACCATGGCGAAAGCCAGTCCCGTGGTATCACTGGGAAACGAGCTCCAGTCATTGGTATAGCCGCCTGCGGGAAGCACGAACTCGAACTCTCCGCTCAAGGCGGGACGAGGTCTGTGCGGGCCGAGGTTCTGAACAACACGGGTAATGACCAGGGCAATGAAGCCGCCTGCCATGCCATTGAAAACAAACCTGCGGCGCATGCCTTGCGGATCATTGGAAAACCATAACCACACCATCAAGGTGACCAAAGGCAGCATCTTGAAAGTGTTCATCTGTAAAATTTCGAGCACAATGCGGTCGAAGAAATGCGATTGCCCGGCAAAGCTATTCACGAACTTGGTGATCGCAATATCGATCTGGACCATGACCTCCCCCTCCGATTTTTATTAAGTACTGGGCCTGCCCGAACTGCGACGGGTGGTCAGCAAACTATATTACAGATTAGTTGCCATGGGATGAGCGAAGTTTCATGCTTGAGGTTGAGACTGAAATTTTTTTATTCCTCTGCCACTTCCTTCAGAAGATGCAGAAGAAAAAAGCCGGTTATGCCGGCTTTTTTTCTATGCTACTCCCTGGCTTGCCAGGTAATCCTCGTAGTTGCCGGTGAAGTCGGTAATTCCCTCCGGCTTGATTTCGATAATGCGTGTTGCGATGGAACTGACGAATTCGCGGTCATGCGAGACGAAAACCAGCGTGCCCTTGTACTTGTCGAGCGCGGTGTTTAGCGCTTCGATGGACTCCATGTCCATATGGTTGGTTGGCTCGTCCATCAGCAATACATTCGTGCGGGCCAACATCAGCTTGCCATACAGCATGCGGCCTTTTTCACCGCCCGAAAGCACCTTCACGGATTTCTTGGTGTCCTCGCCGGAGAACAGCAGGCGCCCCAGCATGCTACGGACGGTATTGTCATCATCACCCGCCTGGGTGAACTGCGACATCCACTCGAACAGCGGCTCACCTTTTTCGAACTCGTATTCATGATCCTGGGCAAAATAGCCTATCTTGGCCTTTTCCGCCCATTTCACCTTGCCATGCTTGGGCGTGAGATCTCCCGCCAGGCAACGCAATAGCGTAGTTTTACCCACGCCGTTTTCCCCGATGATGGCGACCTTCTCGCCGGCGTCGATCATCATGCTGAAGTCATTGAACAGCGGCTTGTCGAAGCCGTGACTGAGCTTTTCGATCTCGACGGCCTGGCGATGCAGTTTTTCCTTCTCGTCGTACTCGAAGCGGATGAAGGGGTACTGGCGGCTGGAGGGCTTGAATTCCTCGATCTTGATCTTGTCGATCTGCTTGGCGCGGCTGGTCGCTTGCTTGGCCTTGGAAGCGTTGGCCGAGAAGCGGCGCACGAATTCCTGCAGGTCGGCAATCTGCTGCTTGGCCTTGGCATTATCCTTGGCTTGCTGGGCGCGTGCCGCGGTAGAAGCTTCCATGTAGTCGTCGTAGTTGCCCGGATAGACTTTGAGCGTGCCGTAGTCCATGTCGCAGGTGTGCGTGCAGACCTGGTTCAGGAAGTGACGATCATGGGAAATGATGATCATGGTGCTGTTGCGGTTATTCAGCACGTCTTCCAGCCAGCGGATGGTATTAATGTCCAGGTTATTGGTCGGTTCGTCGAGCAGCAGGATATCCGGATTGGCGAATAGCGCTTGTACCAGCAACACGCGCAGCTTCCAGCCAGGCGCAACCGAACTCATCGGGCCAGTGTGCTGTTCGATGGGAATGCCCACGCCCAGCAGCAATTCACCGGCGCGTGCTTCAGCCGTGTAGCCATCGAACTCGGCGTAGACGCTCTCCAGCTCGGCCGCGCGCATGTAATCCTCTTCGGTCGCTTCTGGATTCATGTAGATGGCGTTCTTTTCAACGCTGGCCTTCCACATTTCCTCGTGCCCCATCATGACGACATCCAGCACGCGCTGGTCTTCGTAAGCGAACTGATCCTGCTTGAGGAAGGCCATGCGTTCGTGGTTGTCGAGCGAAACATTGCCGGAGGTGGGCTCCATCGCACCGGCGAGTATCTTCATAAACGTGGATTTACCGCAGCCATTGGCGCCGATGAGGCCGTAACGATTGCCATCGCCGAACTTGACGGAGATGTTGTCAAAAAGCGGCTTTGCGCCGAACTGGATGGTGAGGTTGCTGGTAATGAGCATCGAGATTTCTTGGTTAATTGAATTGATTGGTAATGACGACGTCGTCCATCGGCAACTGTCCGCCGCGCGGGTACGCTTCCTTGGTACCCTTGCCGATGGCGACGAACATCGCGACGACATGGTCGTCAGGCAGGTTGATCAGCTTGCCGACGGCATCGAAATCGAAGCCATCCATCGGGCAGGAGTCATAGCCCATATCCTTGGCAGCCAGCATCAGCGTCATCGCTGCTATCCCGTAGGAACGCATGGCTTCGTCGCGCTGCACTTGTTCGCGCCCTCTGTAGTACTGGTCGATGGCGGGTACGAGGAAGTCCTGCACCGGCTGCGGTGCATCCTTCCAGTAGCGCGCGGGTTCCTGGTTCCAGGAATTGAGGTCGGCGGTCAACACGACGAGCAGCGAAGCATCGGTGACCTGCGCCTGATCCCAGCTGACGGCGCGAACCTGCTTGCGCAACTCCGGATCGCGCACCAGCACGAAGCGCCAGTTCTGGATGTTGAATGCGGTAGGAGAGAGCATCGCGAGCGACATCAGCTGTTCGACTTCCTGCTCCGTCATCTGGTGCGCAGGGTCGTAATGCTTGACCGCGCGACGCAATTCGATTGCTTCTTTGACTTGCATGGGGCCTCCTTTATTGCTGATAACGGATATTGACAATGTCGAGCGCGAGATCGCCGACGGGGCGCCGCCAGACGACACTTTCCCCGACCTTTTGACCGATCAGTGCCTTGGCGAGCGGTGAAACCCAGCTGACCTTGTGGCTATGGATGTCGGCTTCGTCCTCGCCGACGATCTCGAAGACATGCGTCACACCTTCTTCATCCTCGACCTCGACGATGGCGCCGAACAGGGCGATATCCTGCGCCTGCTCGGCCGGATTCACCGGAATCGCCCGTTCCAGCCTGCCTTGCAGGTAGCGCAGGTCGCGGTCGATGACAGCCATTTTCTGCCGCGCCATCGGGTCTTCCTTGAGCGGGCTCCATTGCAGGCGCTCTTGCTCGAGCGCTGCCAGCTGTTGCTGGAGCTGGGCAAGGCCGGTGGGCGTGACGTAATTCGGATGCTCGCTTTGCGGACGCTCCGGTAGATCGGTCCCGGCGTGTTCGAGGTCGTTTTCCTTGACGAAGGCGCGGCTCATGATGGTATCTCTCAGCCGCCCAGCGCATCGACCAGCTGCCCGCTGGTCTGGCGCAGACGCAGGCTGATCAGGCGGGCCAGCTCCATCAGCAGCTTCACGCCGAAGGCGGGGTGCTGCTGCAGGCATTGCATGAAATTGTTCCGCGTAAGCAGGACCAGCGTGCACGGTTCAGTGGCACGTATGGTGGCCGAGTAGGGGAGCCCGTCGATGAGCGACATTTCGCCGAAAGTCTTGCCCGGGGAAATCACGGCAATGCGCTGAGCAGCGCCTTCACTATTATTCTTGAGCACCTCGATACGCCCCGAAACCAGCAGGCCCATGCAGTTGCCGTGCATGCCCTCGGGGAAAATGTCGATGCCGGCTTCCACGGCGTAGGCATGCATGTATTCCGTCAGCTGGCGGATCTCATGGCCTTCGAAGCGGCTGAACAACTGGGCTTCGGCCACCATGTCGAACAGCGTGTCCTGAAATGCGCTTCCTTCGCCGATGAGGTTGAGCCCGCTGATGCCCAGCGCTTCGTCCGCCATTATTCCCACTCGATAGTGGCGGGCGGCTTGCCGGAGATGTCGTACACCACGCGATTGATGCCGCGCACTTCATTGATGATGCGATTGGAAACCTTGCCGAGCAGGGTATAGGGCAATTCGGCCCAGTGCGCCGTCATGAAATCCTGGGTCTGCACCGCACGCAGCGCGACCACGTATTCATAGGTGCGGCCGTCGCCCATCACGCCGACGGATTTCACCGGCAGGAACACGGTAAAGGCCTGCGAGGTTTTTTCGTACCAGCCGGAAGCGCGCAGTTCCTCGATGAAGATGTGGTCCGCGCGGCGCAGCAGTTCGGCGAACTCGCGCTTCACTTCACCCAGTATGCGCACGCCCAGCCCCGGACCGGGGAAGGGATGGCGATACACCATGTCGTGCGGCAAGCCAAGTGCCACGCCGAGTTCGCGCACCTCGTCCTTGAACAGTTCGCGCAAGGGTTCCAGCAGCTTCAGGTGCAGCGTTTCCGGCAGGCCGCCGACGTTGTGGTGGCTCTTGATGGTATGCGCTTTCTTGGTCTTGGCGCTGGCCGACTCGATCACATCGGGATAGATGGTGCCCTGCGCCAGCCACTTGGCCTGCGGCAGCTTGGCGGATTCCTGCTGGAATACCTCGACGAATTCGCGTCCGATGATCTTGCGCTTTTCCTCGGGGTCGGTGACGCCCTGCAGGTCGCCGAGGAATTTCTCGCTGGCATCGACATGGATCACCTTGACGCCCAGGTTGTTGGCGAAGGTCTGCATGACTTGCTCTGCTTCATTGAGGCGCAGCAGGCCGTTATCGACGAACACGCAGGTCAGCTGGTCGCCGATGGCGCGATGGATCAGCGCCGCCGCGACAGAGGAGTCGACGCCGCCGGAAAGGCCGAGGATGACCTGGTCGGAGCCGACTTCGGAGCGGATGCGGCCGATGGCTTCCTCGATATAGTCCGGCATGTTCCAGTCGTAACCGCAATTGCAGATATCGTGCACGAAGCGGCTGAGAATGGCCTTGCCCTGTAGCGTATGCGTGACTTCCGGGTGGAATTGCACGCCATAGTACTTGCGCTCCTCGTCCGCCATGCCGGCGATGGGCGTGGATGCGTTGCTGGCGATCACCTTGAAGCCTTCCGGCAGCGCGGTCACCTTGTCGCCGTGGCTCATCCACACGTCGAGCAGGCCGTGGCCCTCGTCGTTGCTGCGGTCCTCGATATCGCGGAACAGCGCCGAGTGGCCGCGCGCGCGGATTTCCGCGTAGCCGAATTCGCGATGCGTGGCGTTTTCCACCTTGCCGCCCAGTTGCGCCGCCATGGTCTGCATGCCGTAACAGATGCCCAGCACCGGTACGCCCAGGTCGAACACCGCCTGCGGCGCCTTGGGCGTTTCGTTCTCGTATACCGAGTTCGGGCCGCCGGAGAGGATCACGCCGGCCGGCTTGAAGTCGCGGATGAAGGCATCGTCGACATCCCACGAATGCAGCTCGCAATAGACATTGGCCTCACGCACACGCCGGGCGATGAGCTGGGTGTACTGGGAACCGAAATCGAGGATCAGAATTTTCTGGTGCATAGGATGGGCTGGCTGATGTTGATGGATGAACGTGACCGGCAAAAGCCGTGTCAGTCGGAAAGGTAATACTCGACCGTGGACACCACGCGCACCTTCTTGATGTGCGCGGTGCTGGAGTCGCGGTTTTCTATCGTGAACTGGCCCTGGTTGGCGCGCTTGATCTTGCCCAGCGAGCTGTCCGAATCCTTGGCGAACTTGTCCGCCGCCTGGCGCGCGTTCTTGGTGGCTTCCTCTATCATCGCAGGCTTGATCTGGTTGAGCTTGCTGTAGATGAATTCCGTGTTGTAACCCTCGCCGGCAAGCGCGATGCCCTGCTTGCCGAGGTCGACCAGCTTGATCATCGCCTTGCGCACGGCGTCCACCTTGTTCGAATAGACCGTGATCGTCGAGGTGGCGGTATAGCGGAAGCGCGAACCCGCACCGTTATCGCCGTATTCGCGCGCCTGCTTGTCCACGACGGCCGGGGCCGAGATGGTGATCTCGTCCGCTGCAAAGCCGTTCTGTTCGAGGAAGTCCGTCACCAGGGCGTTTTTCTCCTGGATCGTCTGGTACAGGCTGCCAAGGTCGTTGCCCGGCTCGCTGAAGGTGATCGGCCAGATCGCAATGTCTGCCGCTACCTCGCGTTCCGACAACCCCTTGACTTCGACCGAACGCTCCATCAGCTTGAGGTTGGTCAGGCTGTGCGATACCAGAAAGCCCAGCAACGCCAGCCCGGCCAACAGGCACAGGCCGAGGATGGCGGCTTCCAGGGTATAGCGGGTTCTGTCGAAAGGGGTCGTCAAGGTGCTCAGTCGATATGGTAGTTCGGTGCTTCCTTGGTGATCTGCACATCGTGCACGTGCGATTCACGGATGCCGGCGGAAGTGATTTCGACGAATTCCGCCTTGCTGCGCATGTCATCGATGGTGCCGCAACCGACGTAGCCCATCGAGGCGCGAAGGCCACCCATCAACTGATGGATCACGGCCAGTACGCTGCCCTTGTACGGCACGCGGCCTTCGATGCCTTCCGGCACCAGCTTGTCGGCGTTGCCTTCGGTGTCCTGGAAGTAGCGGTCGCTGGAGCCCTTCTGCATCGCACCGACCGAACCCATGCCGCGGTAGGACTTGTAGGAGCGGCCCTGGAACAGTTCGATTTCTCCCGGTGCTTCTTCCGTGCCTGCGAACAGGCCGCCCAGCATGACCACGTTGGCGCCGGCGGCGATGGACTTGGCGATATCGCCCGAGTAGCGGATGCCGCCGTCGGCGATAAACGGAATGCCTGCGCCTTCCAGCACCTTGGCGACATTGCTGATGGCGGTGATCTGCGGAACGCCGACGCCGGCCACGATACGGGTGGTGCAAATGGAGCCCGGGCCGATCCCGACCTTGACGGCATCCGCACCGGCATCCACCAGGGCTTGCGCGGCGGCGGCGGTGGCAATATTGCCACCGATGACCTGCACTTGCGGGAAGTTTTTCTTGACCCAGGTGACGCGGTCCAGCACGCCTTGCGAATGACCGTGGGCCGTGTCGACCACTACCACGTCCACGCCGGCTTCGGCCAGCAATGCGACACGCTCTTCGGTGCCATCGCCCACGCCCACGGCAGCGCCTACGCGCAGGCGGCCCTTGCCGTCCTTGCAGGCGAGCGGGTGTTCGCTGGATTTCTGGATGTCCTTGACCGTGATCAGGCCTTTGAGATCCCAAGCGTCGTTGATGACCAGCACGCGCTCCAGGCGGTGCTTGTGCAGCAGCGCCATCGCCTCTTCGCGCGGCGAGCCTTCGCGCACGGTGACGAGGCGTTCGCGCGGCGTCATGATGTTGCTGACCGGCTGGTCGAGATTGGTTTCGAAGCGCAGGTCGCGGTTGGTGACGATGCCGACGACTTTGGTGCCATCAACCACCGGCAGCCCGGAAATCTTGTACTGGCGTGTCAGGGCCATGACTTCGCGCACGGTCATCGTGGGCGGGATGGTGACCGGGTCGTTGACCACGCCGGATTCGAAACGCTTCACACGTGCCACTTGGACAGCTTGCGCTTGCGCAGTCATGTTCTTGTGGATGATGCCGATGCCGCCTTCCTGCGCGAGCGCGATCGCGAGCGGCGCTTCGGTGACGGTATCCATCGCTGCGGAGACCAGCGGAATGTTCAGGCGAATGGAGCGGGTTAACTGGGTTGCGAGGCTTACATCGCGAGGCAGAATGTTGGAGTGCGCGGGAACCAGCAGCACATCATCGAAAGTAAGCGCTTTTTGAAGCAGACGCATATACTATCCCTTGTGGCAAAAAGCGATTATACAGGTTGGTCGCTTGCGGGTAAATCCGCTGCACAGGTTGTCAGGATACGAGCGAAGGGTTAATGTTTTGCCATTACGCTTTAAGGGGAATATTAAAATGAAAAAATGGCTTATCGCCTTATGCTGCTTGCCATTGCTGATGTCGGCTACAGTTTCGGCGGAAATCTACAAATGGAAAGACAAGGCGGGGAAAACGCAGTACTCCGATTCACCACCCTTGAGCAATATTCCCTACACCACGCTCTCCGGCAAAAAATCTCCTTCTTCAGCAACTGCGGCTCCAAAAACAGAGGAAGCCGCCAAAAACGGCAAGACTACGCCAGCCGCACCTGCCGACTTGAACGATCCTGAAGCGTCGAAAAACAAGGTTTCGGACGAGCTGAAAGAAAAAGCAGCCAAGGATGCAGAAGCGAAAAAACAACAGGAAGATAAATTAGCCGCCGAAAAGAAAGCGAATGAGCAGGCCTGCAAGGCTGCCCGCTCGCGGCTCGCGCAATTTGAACAAGGCGGGCGTATCTATCGCACGAACGAGCGCGGCGAACGGGAGTATTACGGGGACAAGGAAATCGCAGCAGAAATCGAGAACGCCAAAAGCGACATTGCGGCCAGCTGCGAATAATCGCCGGTAAAGTCCGAGTTATTCTGCGGCAGGTGCGTCCCCGCCGCCCTTCTTCATAATCTTGCCTTCCGCCGCCCGCTGGCGGCGAACTTCCTTGGGGTCGGCGATCAAGGGGCGGTAAATCTCGACCCGGTCGCGTTCGCGCAGTACGGTATCCCCCTTGATCAGCTTGCCGAATATTCCCAGTTTGTTCTGAGCGGGATCGATTTCAGGAAATTTACTGATAATCCCGCTTTGCAGGACCGCCTGTTCGGCGGTGGTGCCTTCGGGAACCATCAATTCCAATATCAATTGCTGCTTCGGCAGCGCGTAAGCGACTTCAACCAGGATTTCGTTATTCATTTGGGTGCGTAGATGATTTCCGCGCGTTCGACGAACGCATCAACAAAGGTGTTGGCGATATGGCTGAACACCGGGGCAATGATTTTTTCCAGCAAATGGCTGGAGAACTCATAGTGTAACTGGAATTCTATCTTGCATGCGTCGTCGGATAGCGGGATGAAGCGCCACACGCCTTCCAGCTGGCGAAAAGGTCCATCCACCAGTTTGATGTCCATCAAGTTGGGAAATACCTTGGTATTTTCTGTCGTGAATTTTTGCTTGAGCCCATGGTAATCGATATGCAGCGTCGCCACTGTGGTGCCTTCATCGCGTTGAACCAGGTCTACGCCGCCGCACCAGGGGAGAAACTCCGGATAGCGTTCAGGGGCATCGACCAATTGGTACATCTGGGTGGCCGAATGCGGGACCAGCACGGATTTTTCGACTTGCGCCATGGGCAGGGAGCGATTAGGTTAAAATGATGCGATTCTAAGCCATTCCAAATTCCATGAGCATCGCCCAGAACAAAAAAGCCTATCACGACTACTTCATTGAAGAGAAACATGAAGCCGGCATCGTGCTCGAAGGCTGGGAAGTCAAAGCTATCCGCGACGGCCGCGTGCAGCTCAAGGAAGCCTACGTCATCATCCAGCACGGCGAGATTTACCTGATCGGCTGCCATATCACGCCACTGGGCGCCGCTTCGACGCATATCCGCCCGGACTCGACCCGGACCCGAAAACTTTTATTGCACAGCGAGGAAATCGCCAAGTTGATCGGCAAGGTCGAGCGCGCGGGTTATACCCTGGTGCCTTTGGACATGCACTACACCCGCAGCCGGATCAAAGTCGACATTGGTCTCGCCAAGGGGAAGAAGCAGTACGACAAGCGCGAGGCCGAAAAGGAGCGTGATTGGGAACGGGAAAAAGGCAGGATTATGCGGGCGGCCAACAAATAGCGCGTATAATTGCAGTTGCTGTGGAACTTGCCTGGCCGGTTTCCGGTCAGTAACAGCGAATCTGGGGGTGACCCGGTTTCGACGTGGGTTACAAAGCAGTGCAGGGCATACCGAGGACCAGTCACCTCGTAAAACAACTGGAAAAAGTATAGTCGCAAACGACGAAACTTACGCTCTAGCCGCTTAATCCCGGCTGGACGCTGCACCGAAGGGCCTCTCGGTCGGGCGGGGTAACCCGCAGCAGCGTCATTAAGAGAGGATCGTGCCGTATCGGGTTACTTGATACGGTATTAAATCCAAGGTAACTCGCCTTGCCTCAGCTTGTCGGTTGGCGGTTGCAAGGTTAAATCAAACAACCAGACTAAGTATGTAGAACTGTCTGTAGAGGGCTTGCGGACGGGGGTTCAATTCCCCCCACCTCCACCAATACCTTGTTTTTATCTAGTCTAAAGAAGTTCAGAAAACCCGCTTTAATCCTAGTGATTCGCGGGTTTTTTGTTGTCTGCCAGTCCTGCGACGTCCAGTGTCAGGCTATTGCATCCGGGTTATGTACATTCAAGGCTTCTCAAATAAAGCCGGTATTATCGCGGTTTATTTTTTTGGTGTTTCATCTATTTGATTGTGATTGTTACTGAAGAGCTTTTAATCGGCCTAGAGTACGAAAGATTTTAAACAATGGACTTATATAACCTCAAAGTTAACCGAGGTTAGCGTTCCGGTGATTCCTGCCAACGTTGCGAACTGGACCGCATTTGCCCCTCCGGCGCCATCGGCATCGTAGAGGAGGGCTCCTGTGTCGCTGTTATGGACGATGCGGGCATCCGCGCTTTGCGCCTCGGAAGTGTTTCCGGACTGGAAGGCGCTGCCGGCAAGGGCCCCTATATTCAATCCTGCAAAGATATCCTGGTCCAGATGGAACAGGTCCTCGACGGTCAGGAAGTCCTGTACCGTATCTCGGTTCGCCTCGATCAGTGAGCTATCGAAGACGAAGATATCCTGCCCGGCCCCCCCCGTCAGAACATCGTTTCCAATGCCGCCATTCAGCGTGTCATTGCCATCCCCGCCGATCAGGCTGTCACTCCCCGCCCCGCCCTGAAGGTTATCGGCCCCGAGGCCACCGTCGAGCACGTTGTTGGTATCGTTGCCGATGAGGGTGTTGTCGGCGGCATTGCCGACGAGGTGGATGCGGGTCTCCGCAGTGCCGCTGGCATCGAGGTTCTCGATGTTGG
>Ga0196981_1000040_pt1 | contig 161390 bp, 157 predicted proteins | sample S3_2013CmetaG_FD_155462 | JGI IMG/M metagenome (GOLD analysis project Ga0196981, IMG submission 155462) | Soil microbial communities from Anza Borrego desert, Southern California, United States - S3_20-13C | ecosystem: Environmental > Terrestrial > Soil > Desert | place: USA: California...
GCCGGTATCGAGAACGGTGACCTTGCGGCGGGCCCGGCCGAGCTGCAGGGCGGCGGCGAGACCGGCAAAGCTGCCGCCGATGATGATGACGTCATCCATGGTTATGGGCTCCGTGTCGTGGATGAAGGGGGGCAGGTTGAGCCTGGCGTGCAATATCGTCCACCGATACATGCTCGGGACGGGCAGCCAGCAGGGCTCGGCATCGGCGAGAACGTCGCCCGGTGACGGCTACGCGTCGCATGGCGCCGCTCCCACGCTGACGGATTGCGGGCAGGCTTCGGTCGAGGCGCGCGTTGCCGCTTGGGACGACCATCCACCGCCCAGAACGCGGAACAGGCCGACCGAGGCCCGCGAGGCGTCGGCGCGTGCGGTGGCGGCGGCGTCCTCGACGTCGAGCAGGCGTCGTTGAACGTCCAGCGCATCCTTCAGACTCAGACCCCCAAGATCGTAGGCCGTCCGCGCTGTCGCGTTGGCCCGGGTCAGCGCGGCCCGACTCTCCTCCAGTTCGAGCGCATGTCGGTTGCCGCGCGCCAGGCGAGAGAAGCCGTCCTCGGCCTCCGACGCGGCTCGCAAGACGGTCAAGCGATAGGTCGCCGCGGCCTCGCGCGTCCGGCCTCGCGCCGCCTCGACTCCGCCCCGCGCGGCGCCGAAGTCGAACAGCCGTCCTGACAGTCCGGCCGAGCCTGCGGCCTGCAGCGTCTCGTCGGACAGGAGCCCTGACAGGCCCGACGACAGGAAGCCGACCAGGCCCTGGATGGTGAGGCGGGGGTAGTAGGCCGTCAGGGCTTCGGCGACCCGGGCGTCCGCAGCCGCCAGCCGGCTTTCCGCCGCGACGATGTCGGGCCTGCGCACCAGGAGGGCGGCGGGGCCGTCGTCGGTCGTGACCGCCAGCGCGGCGGGTACGACGCCCTCGCCGAGAATGGCGGCGGCTTGGCCCGGGGCCCGCCCCGACAACAGGTCGATGCGATTCAACGCCTCGTCGCGTCCCGCCTCCACCAGGGGAAGCATGGCCCTGGAGGCCGAGGCGTCGGCACGGGCCTGGTCCATCTCGAAGCGGGACGCCGCGCCTTCCGCGTAGCGGAGGGCGACCAGATCGAGCATTTCGTCAGTGGTGCGCACCCGCGCCTGGGCGATTGTAACCCGGGTCTGCAGTTCCCGGGCTGTGATGTAGGCGCTGGCGATCTCCGCGGCGACGCTCAGCCGGGCGCCTTCGACGTCGATCGCCGCCGCCCTCTGGTCCGAGACCGCGGCGCGGCGCGCGGCTGACAGTCGGCCGAAGAGATCCAGTTCCCAGGACGCCGCGGCGCCCAGGCCATAGAGATCGCCAGTCCTGTCATAGTCAGGAGACGCTGACGCCATCCGCGCCAGGGGATCCTCGAGGGACTGCCGCTGTGTCGATCCGGATGCGCCGAACGTCGCTGAGGGCAGGCGATTGGAGGACGCGACCCGCGACGCCCCGGCGGCCTGCTGCAGCCGGGCGGCGGCCGCTTCGATGTCCAGGTTGCCGAGCAGGGCGTCCTCGACCACGCGATCGAGCACCGGGTCGCCGAACGCACGCCACCAGTTCGGCTCGAGGCGAGCCGTCCGCAATCCTTCGGCTTCGAGCCTCGATGCGGCGAAGGCGGCCGGCAGAGCCACAGGCGGCGTCGGTGACGGCTGGCTCGCGCAGGCGGACAGCGATATCGTGGCAAGCAGGATGGCAGGTAGAGGAGCCCTCATGGGAAATCCCTTGCTCAATGTAGAATGACGAAATATATTATCTTTCATGAAAAGCAAGCCCGAGAGTCCAACGACCGAAGCCAAGCGCCCCGGCCGCCCCAGCGTCGATCGCCGGGAGGAAATCCTGGCGGCCGCCGAGCGGCTCTACGCATCCGTCGGGTTCGACAAGACGACCATCGGCGACGTGGCCCGCGAGTTGGGAATGTCGCCCGCGAACCTCTACCGCAGCTTCCCGAACCGCCAGGCCATCAATGAGGCCATCGCCGCCCGCACACTGGCAGTCATCGAGGATCGGGCCTGGGCAGAGGCGCGGGCGACCCGAGATCCCGGCGCCGCGCTGGAGGCGCTGAGCCGGGCCGTGCTGGAGGAAACGCTTCGCCTGTCGTTCAGCGGACAGCGCGTGAATCAGCTTTGCGCCGTGGCGGCGCGGGAAAAATGGCCGGTCGTCGACGCCTACCTGGATGGCCTCCGGGGCGCGGTTCGCCATGTCCTCATGGAGGGGCAGCGGATGGGCGTTTTCGCGAAGGGGGACCCCGAAGGCCTGGCCGACACCGTCTGCGCCGCCCTCACCCGAATCTGGCACCCGTCCATGATCGAGGTTTTCCGCGAGGAGGATTTGGCGGCCACCAGCGACCGCATCTGCCGTCTGCTCGTTCAGGGTCTGAGGAACGGGTAGCGCCAACCGGAATCATAAAATGATAGATGAGGGCATTTTTCATCTTTCATTTTTGAAATGACGGCGGTAGGTTTACGGAGAAGTGAACCCTCTCACAGGCCCTCCGATGTCCGTCCCGCTCCTGCGCCCCGCCGCAATCTTCATGCTCCTCGCCCTCGCCGCCTGCGGATCTGGCAAGGCCGGCGAAACGGCGGAGGCGCCGCTGGTCCGCACCGCCCTTGTCGGGGACGCGGAAGCGGCGCCCATCCGCTACACCGGCGTCATCCGGTCGCGCACAGAGAGCGATCTCGGCTTTCGCGTCGGCGGCAAGATCGTCCAGCGGCTGGTGGATCCCGGCCAGCGGGTACGACGCGGCCAACTCCTGATGCGCCTGGATGCGGTGGATCTTCAGCTCGCCGCCAGCGCGTCGCGGGACCAGCTTCGGGCCGCGGAGGCCCAGGCGACGCAGGCCGTCGCGGAGGAGGCCCGGCAACGCCGTCTGCTGGAGGCGGGCGCCGTCTCCCGTTCCGCCTACGACCTTGCGCTGGCGAACGCCCGGTCCGCGCAGGCCGCCGCAGCTGCCGCGCGCTCCGGCGCCAGCCAGGCGGGAAACCAGGCCGGCTACGGCGCCCTGTTCGCGGACGCCGACGGGATCGTGACGGAGGTTCTGGTCCAGCCCGGTCAGGTCGTCCAGGCGGGCGCGGTCGTGGCCCGGCTGGCGCGCGCGGGAAGCCGGGAGGCCGCCGTGGCGGTTCCCGAGACCCAGCTCTCGAGCCTGCCGCGAAACGGACAGGCCTTCCTCTACGGCTCCAACGCTCCGCTGTCGGCGCAGCTGCGCGAGGTCGCGGGCGTCGCCGATCCCCTGACGCGAACCTTCGACGCCCGGTTCGTCCTCAACCGGTCCGATCTGCCGCTCGGCGCGACCGTCACGGTCGAACTGCCTCGGGCGACGACCGCCGAGCTCCGGATTCCCCTCACCGCATTGCATGATCGGGGGGGCGGGCCCGGCGTCTGGGTTCTGCGAGGGGACCGCGTCCGGTTCAGACCGGTGCGGGTCGCGAGGCTTGGCGAGGAGGCGGCTTCGATTGAGGCCGGCTCGCTCGCCGGCGGCGAACGTATCGTCACCTTGGGCGCGCATCTGCTGCGCGAGGGCCAACGCGTCCGGATCGCCATTACGCCGGTCGTGCGGTCATGAAGATCCCCAATCTTTCCGCGGTGGGGGTCCGCCATCCGTCCGTCACCCTGTTCCTGATCATCGCCATTCTCGCGGCCGGGGCCTTCGCCTTCCTGAACCTCGGTCGTGCCGAGGATCCGACCTTCACCGTCAAGGTGATGACCGTCACGGCGGTCTGGCCGGGCGCCACCGCCGAAGAAATGCAGAACCAGGTCGCCGATCGGCTCGAGAAGCGACTGCAGGAACTGCGCTACTACGATCGCGTCGAGACCCAGGCGCGGCCCGGCGTCGTCTCGATGACCGTGACCCTGCTGGATACGACGCCGCCCGCCGCCGTGCCCGAGGAATTCTATCAGGCCCGCAAGAAGCTGCAGGACGAGGCGGTCAACCTGCCCCGGGGCGTGATCGGCCCGATCGTCAACGACGAATTCTCCGACGTCTATTTCGGCCTCTTCGCGCTTCAGGCGGTCGGCATGCCGCACAGGGACCTCGTCCGCGAGGCCGAGACTCTGCGCGAAGGCCTGCTGCAGGTCGAGGGCGTCAAGAAGGTCAACATCATCGGCGAGCAGCGCCAGCGCATCTTCGTCGAGCTGTCCAATCGGCGGTTGGCGACGCTCGGCATCGCGCCTGACAGGATCATCGGCGCCCTCGCCCAGCAGAACCTGCTGACCGGCGACGCGACGGTTCAGACCGGCGCCCAGTCGGTCAACATCCGCGTCGCCGGCGCCTTCGACGGGGTCGAGGCGGTGCGCGACACGTCGGTGGCCATCGACGGCCGCAGCTTCCGGCTCGGCGACATCGCCGACGTGCGGCGCGGCTATGAGGATCCGGCCTCCTATCTGGTCCGGCACGACGGCGCGCCCGCCATCGTCCTGGGCGTGGTCATGCGTGAACGCTGGAACGGCACCACCCTGGGCGAAAGCCTGGCGGAGAAGACGGCCGAAATCCGTGAGGAACTGCCCGTCGGCCTGACCTTCACCCAGGTGGCGGACCAGTCGAGGAATATCGAGGAGGCCTATGGCGAGTTCATGCTCAAGTTCGCCGTGGCGCTGTCGGTCGTGATGATCGTCAGCCTCCTCGCCCTGGGTTTCAGGGTCGGTCTGGTGGTCGCGGCGGCGGTGCCGCTGACGCTGTCCGCCGTGTTCGTCATCATGCTGATCACGGGGCGGGACTTCGACCGCATCACGCTGGGCGCTCTCATCCTGTCGCTGGGCCTGCTCGTCGACGATGCCATTATCGCCATCGAGATGATGGTGGTGAAGATGCAGGAAGGTCTGGACCGGGCGGCCGCGGCGACCTTCGCCTGGGGCGCCACCGCCGGACCGATGCTGACCGGCACCCTGGTCACCGTCATCGGCTTCATTCCCGTGGGCTTCGCCCGCTCCACTGCGGGGGAATACGCCGGCAACATCTTCTGGATCGTCGCCTTCGCCCTGCTCGTGTCGTGGCTGGTGGCGGTCTATTTCACGCCCTACCTCGGCGTGAAGCTCCTGCCGAAGATCAAGCCGGCCCCCGGCGGGCACGACGCCATCTACGCGACGGCCCGCTACGAGCGGCTGAGGGCCTGGGTCCGCCGGTCCGTCGCCAGCCGAGGGACGGTCTCGCTGGCGGTCGTGGCCGCCCTGCTGGTCGCCGGCGCGCTTCTCGCGCTCGTCGTGCCCAAGCAGTTCTTCCCCACCTCGGACCGGCCCGAACTTCTCGTCGAGGTGTCGATGCCGAAGGGTACGAGCATCCGCGCGACGGAGGCCGTCGTCGCGAGGATCGAGGCGGACGCGCGCAAACTGCCCCAGACGCGCTTCGTCGATTCCTACGTCGGCGCGGGGGCTCCGCGCTTCTTCCTGTCGCTGAATCCCGAACTGCCGGATCCCTCCTTCGCCAAGCTGGTCATCCTCACCGAGGGTCACGAGGATCGCGACGCCCTGCGGAGGGCCCTGACCGAGCGGATCGCCGCGGGCGCCTACCCCGAGGCCCGGGTCCGGGTGAACACCCTGCTGTTCGGCCCGCCCGTTCCCTATCCGGTCGCCTTCCGCGTCTCCGGCCCTGACCTGAACCAGGTGCGCGGCATCGCCGCCCGAACCGCCGACATCGTCCGCGCCGAATCCCGCACCCGCGAGGTCAACGTCGACTGGGGCGAGCGCGCGCCTTCGGTCAGGCTGGAGTTCGACGAGGCGCGCCTGCGTCTTCTCGGGCTCGATCCGGCCAGCGTGTCCCGGCAGGTGGGAGCCCTCGTCTCGGGCGTGACCGTCTCGCAGATGCGCACGGGCGACCGCACCGTGGACATCGTCGTCCGCGCCGCCGGTGACGAGCGCAGGGATCTGGCGGGCCTGGACAACCTCGTGATCACGACGGCGGACGGCCGCTCGGTCCCCCTTAGCGGCGTCGCACGGCTGGTTCCCGGGTTCGAGGAGCCGATCCTGCTCAGGCGCGACCGGCAGCCCACCGTCACGGTGCGGGCGGACGTGGCTCCGGGCGTCCAGCCGCCGGTGGTGACGGCGGCGATCCTGCCCAAATTACGCGAACTGAAGGCCGGCCTGCCGCCGGGTTACGCCATCACCACGGCGGGTTCGGTCGAAGAGTCGGGCAAGGCCAATGCCGCCCTGGCGCCGATCTTCCCGCTGATGATCGTGCTGATGCTGACCGTGATCATGGTCCAGACGCGATCGTTCAAGATGACGGCCCTGGTGTTCGCGACCGGACCGCTCGGACTGATCGGCGCCGTACCCGCCCTGCTGCTCACCGGCACGCCGTTCGGCTTCAACGCCATCCTCGGCCTGATCGGCCTCGCCGGCATCCTGATGCGCAACACCCTGATCCTGGTCGACCAGATCGAGGCGGAGCGGGCGAGGGGACTCGATCAGATCGACGCCGTGGTCGAGGCGACGGTGCGGCGCGCCCGGCCCGTTCTTCTCACGGCCCTGGCGGCGGTTCTGGCCTTCCTGCCGCTGACGCTTTCCACCTTCTGGGGCGCGCTCGCCGTCGTGCTGATCGGCGGTACGCTGGTGGGAACGGCGCTCACGCTTTTCTTCCTGCCAGCCCTCTACGCCCTGTGGTTCACCGGCCGATTGCCCCGGTTGAAGGTCCGCGGAGGCGCGACGTCAAAGCAGGATTCCGGCGGGCCGGATCATGTTCCCGTTGTCGCGCCGAGGGGTTAGTCCATGCCGTTGTCCCCGCTCCCAGAGGTCGGTCGAAAGAGGGAGCGCCCCTGGCCGCGCCTCCCTGAGGCTCCTTCACGAGCTTGATGACGCCCTGAGCCGAACCGAGGCCGATGGCTTGCTCGATCGGATCGTCGCGCTCGAACGGCGCGTAGATGACCTGTCGGCTGATCGATCGGGGGAGTGAGGCCGCCTTACTCATCTCCGGCCCCGCTGGCGCCCGCCCTTCAGCGTTGAGGCCGTGCTGCCCCGGTCTGATCGATGCCACTTGTGCAGTGCAGCATTCCGTGTAACCATCCGCAAGTCGCGTATCGAACGCGATGTCCAGCGGTCCGTCCCCAACGGTGGGTGACGCTCCGACATTCAACAGATTTCGGCAATGAAGCCGCCCGGGGCGCTCTGACAGGAGCCGCGCCGAGGCGGCGTTTCTGCGTCCGCGATCCGCCCTGATTTTGCGACCGAACCTGAACGACGGTGGATGACAATGATCGACAAGCGACAGCTTCTGAGGGGCGGCGGATCGCTCCTGCTGGCCTCGGGCGCGATCCCCCTTCTGGCGGGATGTGGCGAGAAGAAAGCAGCGCCCGGCCGGGCGCCCGCGCCGGGCGGAGCCGTCGAGAAGCCCAGCCTCAAACTGGGATTCATCAAGCTGACCGACATGGCGCCGCTGGCCGTCGCCAGGGAGAAGGGGTTCTTCGCCGAGGAGGGCCTGAACGTCGCGCTGGAGCCCCAGGCCAACTGGAAGGTGCTGCTGGACGGCGTCATCGGCGGCCAGCTCGACGCCGCCCATATGCTCGCGGGCCAGCCGATCGCGGCGACCATCGGTCTGGGCACGAAGGCTGACCTGATTGCACCCCTGTCGCTGGATCTGAACGGCAATGCGGTCACGGTGTCGAACCGCATCTGGGCCCAGATCGAGCCGGGCCTGCCCAAGGGCGCCGACGGCAAGCCGACGCACCCGATCCCGGCCTCGGCGCTGCGGCCGGTGGTCGATCGCTTCAAATCGGAGGGCAGGCCGCTGAAGTTCGGCATGGTCTCCCCGGTATCGACCCACAATTACGAGCTGCGCTACTGGCTGGCGGCCGGGGGGATTCATCCGGGCTTCTATCTGCCGGGCGACGTGGCGGGCGTGACCGGCGCGGACATCCAGTTGTCCGTGACGCCGCCCCCGCAAATGCCCGCGACGCTCGAGGCCGGCACTATCGAAGGCTACTGCGTCGGCGAGCCGTGGAACCAGGCGGCGGTGAAGAAGAAGATCGGCGTGCCGATCATCACCGACAACGACATCTGGACCCGGAATCCGGAAAAGGTGCTGGGCATGACCAGGGCATTCGCCGCCCGCTATCCGGCGACCACCACCGCCCTGATCCGGGCGATCATCAAGGCGCAGCAATGGCTGGACGCCGATGACGGCTCCAACCGGGCCGAGGCTGTACAGATTCTGGCCCGACCCAACTATGTCGGCGCCGACGCCGACGTGATCGCGGCCTCGATGACGGGGCAGTTCACCTATGCGCCCGGCGACACGCGGCCCGCGCCCGATTTCAACATCTTCTTCCGCGACTTCGCCGGCTATCCGTATGCGTCGGATGCGGTCTGGTACCTGACCCAGATGCGGCGCTGGGGGCAGATCGCGGAGGACCATCCCGATCAGTGGTATATCGACACGGCCAGGGCCGTGTACCGGGCCGATCTCTACACGGCCGCCGCCAATTCCCTGGTGGCCCAGGGGACGATCCCGGCCGCCTCCGTGCCCACCACCGACGGTTTCAAGGGCGTGCAGAGGGGGTTCATCGACGGCGTGACCTACGACGGCCGGGCGCCCAACGCCTATCTGGCGAAGTTCGCGATCGGGCTGAAGGCGGGGCAGGCGGTCACCGCCGCCGGCGTCGCGGCGGCGTGACCGGATCGCGGGGATGCAGGAAATGACCATGAGCCAGTTGAAGTCCGCGAGCGATGCGGTCCAGACCTCGATCAAACCTCCCGCCCTAGCCGCCCTGCAGGGCGCATCTCCCCCGAAGGCCCCGGAATCTCCGCGCTTTGGGGGGCAGCCCTCCGGGGGAACCGGTCTTGTCCCGGGTTTCGCCGCCCTCGGACCCAAGGCCCGGACGGTGATCCTGCCGATGGTCGGGATCGTCGTCTTCATCCTGCTGTGGGCGTTGACCGCGCCGATGGTGAAGACCTCGCTGGGCGCCTTGCCGGGACCGGTCGCCGTGGCCGCGCAGGGCGTGTCTCTGGTCGAGGAATGGCAGGCGGGACAGGCCGAGAAGTCGGCTTTCTATGCCGCCCAGTCGGACCGCAACGCCGCACTCGAGGCCGCCGGTCGCGGGGGCGAGGCGCAGCATTTCCGATATTCGGGCTCGCCCAGCTTCATCGATCAGATCTTCACCTCGCTGTTCACCGTGGCGTTCGGCTTCGCCCTGGCTTCGCTGGTCGCCGTGCCGCTGGGACTGGTCTGTGGCCTGTCGAAGGGGTTCAACGCCGCGTTCAATCCGCTGGTGCAGATTTTCAAGCCGATCAGCCCCCTGGCCTGGCTGCCCATCGTGACCATGGTGGTGTCGGCGACGATGACCAGTCCCGATCCGATGCTGCCCAAGAGTTTCGTCATCTCGGCCATCGTGGTGATGCTGTGCTCGCTCTGGCCGACGCTGATCAATACGGCGGTGGGCGCGGCTTCCATCGACAAGGACCTGCTGAACGTCGGCCGGGTGTTGCGTCTCAGCCCGTTCGCACGACTGCGCCGCCTGATCCTGCCCTCCGCGCTGCCCTACATCTTCACCGGCATGCGTCTGTCGCTGGGCGTGGGCTGGATGGTGCTGATCGCCGCCGAGATGCTGGCCCAGAACCCGGGTCTCGGAAAGTTCGTCTGGGACGAGTTCCAGAACGGCAGCGAGCAGTCGCTGGCGCGGATCATGTTCGCGGTCATCGTCATCGGCGTGATCGGCTTCCTGCTCGACCGGCTGATGATGGCGCTGCAATCGCTGGCTTCGCGGAACCACGAGAAATGAGCCCCCCGATCCTGTCGCTGAAAGGCCTGTCCAAATCCTATGTCGGCGCGTCCGGCGAGGAGACCAATGTGCTGGCCGGCGTCGATCTCGATGTCGAGGAAGGGGAGTTCGTCGCGGTTCTGGGCTTCTCGGGCGCCGGCAAGACCACCCTGGTCTCGCTCATCGCCGGGCTGATCCAGCCGGACACGGGCCAGGTCCTGATCAGGGGCGAGCCCTGCGCCGGGCCGGGACCGGATCGCGGGGTGGTGTTCCAGAGCTATTCCCTGTTCCCCTGGCTGACGGTCGAGCAGAACGTGCGGCTGGCCGTGGACGCCGTCCACCTGTCGATGCCCGGGGACGAGCGCGCTGCACTGGCGCGGTCCACCCTGAAACTGGTCGGCCTGGATCACGCGCTGGATCGCAAACCCGCCCAGCTGTCGGGCGGGATGCGCCAGCGGGTGGCGGTGGCGCGGGCGCTGGCGACGAAGCCTGAAATCCTGCTGCTGGACGAGCCCCTGTCGGCGCTGGACGCCCTGACGCGGGCCAAACTCCAGGACGAGATCGAGCGCATCCGCGGCCAGGAAAAGCGCACCATCTTCCTGGTCACCAACGATGTCGACGAGGCCCTGCTGCTGGCCGACCGGATCGCAGTCCTGACCCCGGCGCCCGAGGCCCATATCGGCCGCATCTTCGACGTCGCGATCGCCCGGCCGCGCCTCCGCACGGACCTGAACCACGACGAAGCCTACAAGACGCTGCGTAACGAGATCGTCGGCTATCTCGGACAGCTCGCGGGCGGGGTGAAGGAGACCGCGCCGTCCAATGTGATCGACCTGCCGACCGTTGCGCCGCTCGATCTGCTGGCGCCGCCCAAGGCCTACCAGGACGCCGCCTACAGCCCGATCAACCGGCGCTATCTCGAGTTCTACAACCTGTCCAAGGTCTATCCGACCCCGAAGGGGCCGCTGACCGTCGTGGAGGACGTCAACCTGCTGATGGACCGGGGCGAGTTCATCTCCCTCATCGGACATTCGGGGTGCGGCAAGTCCACGGTGCTGACGATGGCCGCGGGACTGAACCCGATCTCGGACGGCGGCATCGTGCTCAACGGGCGCGAGATCGAGATCGCCGGACCGGACAAGGCGGTGGTGTTCCAGTCTCCGTCACTGATGCCTTGGCTGACCGCGCGCCAGAACGTGGCCCTGGGGGTCGAGCGGGTCTATCCCCACGCGACGCGCGCCGAACGGGCCGACATCGTCGCCTACTATCTCGAGCGGGTCGGTCTGGGCGACGCCATGGACAAGATGGCGGCCGACATGTCGAACGGCATGCGCCAGAGGGTCGGCATCGCCCGCGCCTTCGCCCTGTCGCCCCGGCTGCTGTTGCTGGACGAGCCGTTCGGCATGCTGGACAGCCTGACTCGTTGGGATCTCCAGGACGTGCTGGTCGAGGTCTGGAACCGCACCAAGGTCACCACCGTCATGGTCACCCATGACGTCGACGAGGCGATCCTGCTGGCCGACCGCGTGGTGATGATGACCAACGGTCCCAACGCCACAATCGGCAAGGTGCTGAAGGTCGATCTGCCGCGTCCGCGCGACCGGCGGGCGCTGCTGGGCCACCCCCAGTTCTACGCCTATCGCGAGGAGGTGCTTCAGTTCCTCGCGGACCACCAGCACGACACCCACGCCGACGCCGCATGATGGCCCTGCCGGACCAGGCCTGAACGCCGGTATTGTTGCACTGCAAAATAACCCCTTGCCGCCAGGGGTGAAAAGAGTCACCTTCGAGATGTGAGGCAAGGGCGCCTCGCAGTTCTGGACATTCCACCGGAGGATTGTCCGACCATCGCACCCCTGACCTGTGTCGGGCCCCGGGGTGATCGAGATTTGGCAAAGCCGCCATGCAGCCGCTGGGAAACCAGCGTCCGCATGGCGGCTTTTTTCGTTTTGAGGCCTCGGAATGGACGGTTTCACAAGGACCATGGAGCGCCCGGCGGTCGTCCCGCTGGAGAGCCGGGAGCATCTGGTCGTCATCGGCAACGGCATGGCCGGATGTCGAGCGGTCGAGGAACTGCTGGCGCGCGACGCCGGACGATATCGTGTCACCATCTTCGGGGCCGAGCCCCATGTGAACTACAACCGGATCATGCTGTCGCCGGTGCTGGCGGGCGAGAAGACGTTCGATCAGATCGTGATCAACGACCGGGCCTGGTACGACGACAACGCCATCGATCTGATCGTCTCGGATCCTGTCGAGGCCATCGATCGGATCGGCAAGACGGTGACGGCGCGGTCGGGGCGGGTCGTCGGCTACGACCGGCTGCTGATCGCGACGGGGTCGGACCCCGTGATCATCCCGGTGCCAGGCCACACGCTGGACGGGGTGATCAGCTTTCGCGACATGACCGACGTCGACCGGATGATCGCGGCCGCGGACGCCGGCGGAGACGCCGTGGTCATCGGCGGCGGGCTGCTGGGCCTCGAGGCCGCGCATGGTCTCAGCCTGCGCGGCATGAAGGTCACCGTCATCCACCTGATGTCGACGCTGATGGAGCGTCAGCTCGACGAGGCCGCGGGCTGGTTGCTGAAATCGGCGCTGGAAGCGCGGGGGCAGACGATTCTGACCGGCGGCGACACCGCGGAGATCGTTGGCGAGACCTGCGTGGAAGGGGTGCGGCTCAAGGACGGGCGGCTGATCCCGGCCTCGCTGGTGGTCATGGCCGTCGGGATCCGACCCAGTGTCCGACTGGCGCGGGAGGCCGGTCTGGCGGTCGGGCGCGGCATCCATGTCGACGACCACATGGTGACGTCCGACCCGGCGGTGCTGGCGGTCGGGGAATGTGTCGAGCACGCCGGTCAGGTCTATGGCCTGGTCGCGCCGCTGTGGGACATGTGCCGGGCGCTGGCCGACGGCCTGACCGGGCGGCCGACCGGCTATCGCGGATCGGTTACCTCCACCAAGCTCAAGGTCTCGGGGATCGACGTGTTTTCCGCGGGCGACTTCTCCGGCGGGGACGGCGCGCAGGACATCGTGCTGCGGGACGCCTCGCGCGGCGTCTACAAGCGGGTCGTGGTCAGGGAGAACCGCATCGTCGGCGCGGTCCTGTATGGCGATACCGGCGACGGCGGCTGGTATTTCGACCTGATGAAGAAGGCCGAGGACGTCAGCGCCGTCCGCGACATGCTGATCTTTGGCCAGGCCTTCGCCCTCGGAGGTGGGCCGGGGGACCCTAACGCGGCCGTTGCGGCCCTCTCGGACGATGCCGAGATCTGCGGCTGCAACGGCGTGTCCAAGGGCAAGGTGGTCGCGGCGATCACGGGCGGGGCGACGACGCTGGACGCGGTGCGGTCAGGCTGCAAGGCCTCGGCGAGCTGCGGGTCCTGCACCGGACTGGTCGAAAGCCTGCTGACTGTGACGCTGGGCGACGACTACGACGGCGAACGGGCCGTCAAGACGATGTGCAAATGCACCAGCTTCGGCCATGACGACGTACGCCGGGAGATCGTGGCCCAGGCCATGCGGTCGATCCCCGAGGTGATGCAGAGGCTGCACTGGTCGACGCCCGACGGCTGTTCCTCGTGCCGGCCCGCGCTGAACTACTATCTCCTGTGCGCTCTGCCGGGCGAATATGTCGACGACCAGCAAAGCCGGTTCGTCAACGAACGGATGCACGCCAACATCCAGAAGGACGGCACCTATTCCGTCGTGCCGCGGATGTGGGGCGGGGTCACCAATCCGCGTGAACTGCGGGCCATCGCCGATGTGGTCGAGAAATACGACGCCCCCCTGGTCAAGGTCACGGGCGGCCAGCGTCTGGATATCTTCGGGATCAAGAAGGACGACCTGCCGGCCGTCTGGGCCGATCTGAACGCCGCCGGGATGGTCTCGGGCCACGCCTACGGGAAGTCGCTCAGGACGGTGAAGACCTGCGTCGGCTCGGACTGGTGCCGGTTCGGGACCCAGGACTCGACCGGTCTGGGCATCCAGACCGAGCGGATGACCTGGGGTAGCTGGATGCCGCACAAGTTCAAGATCGCGGTCTCGGGGTGCCCCCGCAACTGCGCCGAGGCGACGATCAAGGACTTCGGCGTCATCTGCGTCGACAGCGGCTACGAACTCCACGTCGGCGGCAACGGCGGCATCAAGGTCCGGGTCACGGACCTGCTGTGCAAGGTCGCGACCGAGGCGGAGGCGCTGCACTACTGCGCCGCCTTCATCCAGCTGTACCGCGAGGAGGCGCGGTATCTGGAGCGCACCGCGCCCTGGATCGAACGGGTCGGACTGGAGGCCATCAAGGCGCGCATCGTCGACGACGCCGAGAGTCGCGACGCCTTGGCCGCGCGGTTCCACCATTCGCAGAGCTTCAGCCAGGACGATCCGTGGGCGGCGCGGGCCAACGGCGCCGAAAGCGAGCAGCACCAGCCCCTCAGCCTGATGGAGACCGCGTGATGGCCGCCGATCGCTGGATCGATGTCGGGCGGGTGGAGGATATTCCCCAACGCGGCGCCCGGACCATCGTCATCGAGGGCAGCGAGGAGATCGCCGTCTTCCGCACGGGAGACGACGCCGTCTTCGCCCTGATCAACCGCTGTCCGCACAAGGGCGGTCCGCTGAGCCAGGGGATCGTGCATGGCCATAGCGTCGCCTGTCCGCTGCACAACTGGAACATCGCCCTGGCGACCGGTCAGGCGCAGGGGCCCGACAGCGGCTGCACGCCGACGGTGAAGGTCCGGGTCGAGGACGGGCGTATCCTGATCGATGCCGCCGCAACCCTGATCGTGATGGTCTGAATGACCGGGCCGGTCTCCACCACCTGCCCCTATTGCGGCGTCGGCTGCGGCGTTCGGGCGACGGTGACGGCCGGGCGGTCGGTGGAGATCGCCGGCGACCGCGGGCACCCGGCCAACAGCGGGCGGCTGTGTTCCAAGGGTACGCATCTGGGCGAGACGGTGGGGCTGGACGGCCGGCTGCTGTATCCGATGATCGGGGATCGCCCGGTCGGCTGGGACGAGGCGCTGGATCTTGTCGCCAGCCGCTTCTCCGCGGCGATCGCCGAACACGGCCCCGACAGCGTCGCCTTCTATGTCTCGGGCCAGCTGCTGACCGAGGACTACTATGTCGCCAACAAGCTGATGAAGGGGTTCATCGGCTCGGGGAACATCGACACCAATTCGCGCCTGTGCATGTCCAGCGCTGTGTCGGCGCATCTGCGGGCGTTCGGCGAGGACGTCGTGCCGGCCTGCTACGACGACCTGGACCAGGCCGATCTGATTGTCCTGGTGGGGTCCAACACCGCCTGGTGCCACCCGATCGTCTGGCAGAGGATCGAGGCGGCGCGGGCGGCGCGGGGGACCAGACTGGTCGTCATCGACCCGCGCCGGACAGAGACCGCCGACCTGGCCGACCTGCATCTGGCCCTGCGTCCCGGCAGCGACGTGGCCCTGTTCAACGGTTTGCTGGCGGGCCTGCGCGCGAGGGGCGCCCTGGACCCGAGCTATCTGGCCGCGCATGTCGCCGTGCCTGACGGCTTCTGGGACGCCCTGGAAAGCGAGGGCGATCTCGATGGGACCGCCGCAACCTGCGACCTTCCGCGCGCCGACCTGGAGACCTTCTTCGATCTGGTCGCCGGTCATCCGCGCACGGTCACCCTGTTCAGCCAGGGGGTGAACCAGTCGACACAGGGCACCGACAAGGCCAACGCCATCATCAACGTCCATCTGGCGACCGGCCGCATCGGCAAGCCGGGAGCCGCGCCGTTCTCGATCACCGGCCAGCCCAACGCGATGGGCGGCCGCGAGGTCGGAGGGCTGGCCTCGACCTTGGCCGCGCACATGGATTTCGCCGCGGACAATGTGGATCGGGTGCGGCGGTTCTGGAGCGCGCCGAATATGGCGACGGCTGCGGGTCTGAAGGCCGTCGACCTCTTCAGGGCGGTCGGCGACGGGCGGATCAAGGCGCTCTGGCTCATGGCCACCAATCCGGCGGTCAGCATGCCCGAGGCGGGGGCGGTGAGGGCGGCCCTGGCGGCCTGTCCGTTCGTCGTGGTGTCCGATGTGATGGCGGACACGGATACCGGCCGGTTCGCCCACGTCCGCCTGCCCGCCGCCGCCTGGGGCGAGAAAGACGGCACGGTGACCAACTCCGAGCGGGTCATCAGCCGTCAGCGGCCCTTTTTTCCGCCCCCCGGCGAGGCGCGGGCCGACTGGCGCGCCCTCGCCGAGGTGGCGCGGCGCATGGGTCACGGGGACGCCTTTGCCTGGACCACGCCGGGCGAGGTCTTCGACGAGCATTGTCGCCTGACCGCGTTCGAGAACCAGGGCGGCCGCCGGCTGGACCTGTCACCCCTTATCGGCCTGGACGAGACCGCATACGTCGCTCTGGAGCCGACCCGCTGGGGCCGCGATCGCGAGTTTGCCGATGGTCGGTTCTCCACCCCCGACGGACGCGCCCGAATGGTGGCGGTGACGCAGGGGCCGTTGGCGGCGAACGCCATGACCCTGAATACCGGCCGCTATCGGGATCAGTGGCACACCATGAGCCGCACCGGCCTTTCGCCGCGCCTGTCCCAGCATCGACGCGAGCCCCTGGTCGAGGTTCATCCTGACGACGCGACCTTGGCCGGGCTTGTCGAGGGCGACCTGGCGGCGGTCACCACGGCCCAGGGGCAAAGCGTGTTCCGGGTCTCCATCACCGACGCCCAGAGACGGGGCGAGGCCTTTGTGCCGATCCACTGGACCGATCGCACGGGCTCCGGCGGGCGGGCGGGCCTGCTGCCCGGGGGCGCCGTCGATCCGGTCTCGGGTCAGCCGGGCTTCAAGCTGACGGCGATGACCCTGTCCAGGCTCGAGACCGAATGGCGGGGCTTTCTGATCATGCGCGGGACGCCGGCGGTCGAGCCGGGCTGCGTCTGGTGGGCCGCCGTCGCCGTACCGGGCGGACGCTTGGTCGAACTGGCCGGAGACGGCGACCCGGCCGTTCTGGAAGCCCTGCTGCCTTCGGGCGATCGCATGACCGCCGTCGATCCGGCCCGCGGTTCGCTGCGGACGGCGGTGTTGACCGAGGGCCGGTTGGCCGGGGCGTTGTTCGTCGCGCGGGACGGGTCGCTGCCCGGTCGCGACTGGCTGATCGCCCAGTTGTCCGAGCCCGTCGCGCCGGTCGGGCTGCTGGCCGGCCGCGCACCCGGCGCGACCGTGGATCGCGGCGCCATCGTCTGCGCCTGTTTCGATGTCGGCGCCTGCACCATCCTGGCCGCCATCGCGAACCAGAGACTCACCACGGTGGCCGAGGTCGGCGCCGCCCTGTCGGCCGGGACCAACTGCGGCTCGTGCCGCCCCGCCATCGCCAAACTGATCGCCGCCTGAGGAGGACCGCCCATGGCCCGCCGCGCCACCGCAAATGAACCCGCCCTGATCGCCCCCGGCGAGGTCTGGCTGGTCGGCGCCGGCCCTGGCGATCCTGAACTGCTGACCCGTCAGGCTGAACGGTTGATCCGCGCCGCCGACATCGTCTTCCACGACGCGCTGGTGGGGCCGGGCGTTCTGGCCCTGATCCCGGCGGGCGTCGAGAGGGTCGGCGTCGGCAAGCGGGCGGGCGCCCATTCGAAGGATCAGGGCGGGATCAACGATCTGCTGCTGGCGGCGGCGCGCGCCGGGCGGCGGGTGGTGCGGCTCAAGGGCGGCGACCCCTCGATGTTCGGCCGGTCAGCCGAGGAGATCGGCTACCTGAGCGCGCACGGGGTCCGGGTGCAGGTCGCGCCGGGGATCACCACGGCCAGCGCGGCGTCGGCGCGGGCGGGGGTCTCGCTGACGTTGCGAGGCCTGGCGCGTCGCGTCCAGTTCGTGACCGCCCACGCCCAGGCGGGCCACGCTCTTGATCTCGACTGGGATGCGCTGGCCGATCCGGCGGCGACCCTGGGCGTCTACATGGGGCGCTCGGCGGCGCCGGAACTGACCCGCCAGTTGCTGTCGCGGGGCATGGCCGGGGCCACGCCGGTGCTGGTCGCGGTCAATGTAAGCCTGCCGGACGAGCGTCTCGTGTTCACCCGGCTCGACCTGTTGCCGCTGAGCGTCGCCACCCTGGCCGAGGATGCGCCCACCCTGCTGCTGATCGGCCAGGCGGTGGGCCGACCGGAGCAGACGCCGGCCTTGCGGTCCTCACACGCGACGGCCAGCGTCACGGGTTCAGCGGCATGACCGGAAGAATTCTCGGCGCCGTGCTGGCGGGCGGACGGTCGAGCCGGTTCGGGTCCGACAAGGCCGTGGCCCTGTTCGAGCACCGGTCGTTGCTGGATCACGCGATCGCCGCCCTGTCGGATCAGGTCGACACAGTCGTGATCTGCGGACGCGATCTCTCCGCGCGGCCCTGCCTGCCGGATCGCCCCGGGCCGAATCTCGGCCCCCTGGGCGGGCTGGCGGCGGCGCTGCGCCACGCGATGGATCACGGCTACGAGGCCGTGGTCAGCGCCGGCTGCGACACCCCGATGCTGCCCGCCGACCTGGTGTTGCGGCTGCAGTGCGCCGGCCCGGTCAGCTTTCTCCGCGAGCTGCCGGTCACGGGCTTGTGGCCGGCCGCCGTGTCGACCGACCTGGACAGGTTCATCGTCGACAGCCCCAGCCGGGCGATGCGTGCATGGGCGGCCTCGGTCCGGGCGGTCGCGGTCGACCTCCCGCGCCCGATCGCCAATATCAACACGGTACAGGACCTGCGCCGCCTTGAACTGGCGAGCTGACGTGCGCGTCGGCGATTGACCCGACGACCCCGGGGCTAGTCCACAAAACCCTGGAGCTCTGTGGGCGGTGGACCGGTCGCGCCCCGCCGGTGCGTCAGACCCTGCGGCCGTCTGCCATCGACAGGACGTCATGGGCGAGCTCGGCGAGGTCGCGGTCGTCATGGGATACGATGATCATCGGCGTTTCGAGGGTGTCGCGCAGGCGCGCGAAATACGGGATCAGCGCCGCCCGGCGGCCGGCGTCCAGACCGGTGAACGGTTCGTCCAGCAACAGCAGTCGTGGACGGGCCACGAGGGCGCGGGCGACGGCGACGCGCCGGCTCTCGCCGCCCGACAGGCTGAGCGGCCAGCGGGTCTCGAACCCCTCCAGCCCCACCAGCGCGAGCGCCGCCGCCACCTCAAGCGGGGCGCGGGCATAGCGACGGCCGAAACCCACATTGGCCCCGACGCTCAGATGCGGAAACAGCCGGCCGTCCTGGAACACATAACCCACCCCGCGCCGATGCGGCGGCGGCGTAAGTCCCGACGCCGTGTCGGCGACGATCGCGCCGTCGACGACCAGTCGGGCGGCCTCGACCGGGATCAGCCCCGCCAGCCCTTGAAGCAGGGTGGTCTTGCCCGCCCCGGACGCGCCGACCACGGCCACCGCGCGCGCCGTCGTCTCGAGCCCGGCGTCGAGCAGGAAATCGCCGCGCCTGGCGCGTACGTGAAAGGCGAGGCTCATCGGAGGCTCCCGCCGCGCAGCGCCCGGCGGGTGAGCCATTCCGCGGCGAGCAGGGCGGCGATCGAGACGACGACGGCCACCACCGCCAGCCGCATCGCCGCGGGCTCCCCGTCCACCCGCTGCAGCGTCGTATAGATGGCGACGGGCAGGGTCAGGGTCTCGCCGGGTATGGCTCCCACGAAGGTGACGGTGGCGCCGAATTCGCCGAACGCCCGGGCGAAGCCGAGCGCCATGCCCGCGATCATGCCCGGCGCGGCGAGAGGCAGGGTGACGCGGGCGAAGACGTGAAGCGGCGGCGCGCCCAGCGTGGCGGCCGCCTGCTCCAGTCGGGGGTCGACGGCCTCCAGTGACAGCCGCATGGGCCGTACGACCAGCGGCAGGGCCATGACGGCGGCGGCCAGCGCGGCGCCGGTCCAGTGGAAGGCGAGGGTCATGCCGAAGGTCTCACGCAGCCAGCCGCCCACCGGCCCCCGCGCGCCGAACACCATCAGCAGGACCAGCCCCGTCACCACGGGCGGCAGGACCAGCGGCAGATTGACCATCGCCTCCAGCAGCCATCGGCCCGGCAGGTTCGTCCGGGCCAGCAGCCAGGCCAGGGCCAGGCCGAGCGGCAGGGTGACGACGAGTGACGCCGCCGCCACCTTCAGGGACAGCAGCAGCGCCTCGATCTCGAAGGGCGTCAGGGGCTCAAGCATCGGGGCCGCCGGGCGGGGTCATCGGGGTGAAGCCGTGGCGACGGAAGATCGCGGCCGCCACGGGGGATCGCAGGAAGCGCAGGAAGTCGGCGCCGCCGCCACTCGCGCCCACGGTCAGGGCGGCGGGATAGACGATCTCCGGCCGGCCGACGGTGGAGGGCTCCGCGACAATGCTGACGGCCTTCTGTCCGATGGCGTCGCTGCGGTAGACGACGCCCAGCGCGACCTCGCCCCTTGAGACGAAGGCGCGCACGGCGCGCACATCGGCGGCCGTCACGAGCCGGGACTGGACGTCATCCCATCGTCCGGTCTGCTCGAGCCAGGCCCTGGCGTAGGCGCCTGCCGGCACGCTCCCGGGATCGCCGATGGCGAGCCGACCTCTGGTCCGGAGCAACCCGTCGATGGGATCGCCCTCGATCCGCGCATCCGCGGGGGCGATGACCACCAGTGCGTTGCCCAGAAGGTCGCCGCGGCTGCCTGCCTGGATTCGGTCGGCGTCGGCCAATCGGTCCATCCATGCGCGATCCGCCAGGATCACCACATCCGCCGGAGCCCCCGCCTCGACCTGGCGGGCCACGGCCCCGCTGCCCGCGAAGGACAGGCGCACCCCGATCCCCGTCGCCGACCGCCAGGCGTCCGCGACCTCTTCCAGTGCGTCGGTCAGGGAAGCCGCGGCGAACACCGTGACCGGCCGGGTCTCGCGGGAGGATGGCGAACAGGCGGCGAGGGCCAGCACGACCGTCGCGGCGAGGGCGGCGCGGCGGGAGTAGGGGGTCACGGGGCCGGCCTCAGCACCTGGACGGGCGCGCCGACAGGCGCAGCCGGCGCCAGCGGCGGGCGGCGGATCAGGGCGTCGGCGGCGGCCATGACCCCGACCAGGGACGAATCCTGGTTGGGAAACGGCGTCGCCCACAGGACGCCGTCGTCGGCGATGCGAAGGCGCGCCCGCATGTAGTGGTCGCGAGGGCCGTTGACGGGCAGGGGATCGGCCAGCCGGGCTGTGACCATGTCGGGGCCGGCCTCGCCGTGCTGGAGCGCGCGCAGCAGCGGACCGAGGAACAGCTCGGCGCAGACGAGAGCGGACGCCGGATTGCCCGGAAGGCCGAGGACGAGCCGGCCGTCGGCCAGCCGCGCGAACCAGACCGGCTTGCCGGGTCGCACGGCCACGCCCTCTACGCTGAGGACGGCGCCAAGGCCGCGCAGGGCGGGCTTGACCCGGTCGTGATCGCCGACCGAGGCGCCGCCCACGGTGACCAGGACGTCGAAGGCCGCACTGGAGACAAGGGCGGCGATCGCATCCTGATCGTCCCTGGCGATAGGCAAGGGCTCGGGTGCGCCGCCCTGGCTGGCGACGAAGGCCGCCAGGGCCGGGGTGCAGGAATCGTAGATCTGATGAGGCGCCACCGGTTGACCCGGTTCAACGAGTTCGTCGCCGGTGGCGAGGATGGCGACCCGTGGCCGTCCGCCACAGACCACGTCGCGCGTTCCGGTCGAGGCGGCCAGCGCGAGACGCCACCGGTCGAGGCGGACGCCCGCCGCCAGCAGGACCTCGCCCCGGCGAAAATCGCCGCCGCGGGGCCGCACGCAGGTCCCGTCTCTGATCACTGACGACAGGACGACGAACTCCCCGTCCGATTCCGCCTCTTCCTGGATCACCACCCGGTCGGCGCCCGGCGGCAGGGCGGCGCCGGTGAAGATCCGTGCGGCCTGGCCCGGACCGATAACACATCGGGGGGCGTGGCCCGCCGCACTCTCGCCGACGATGCGCAGCCGGGCGCCGGGCGCGACATCGGCGGAGCGGACCGCCCAGCCGTCCATCGCCGAGGCGTCGAACGGGGGTTGATCCCGGCCGGCCAGGACGGGCTCCGCCAGCCATCGGCCGGCGGCCTGACGCAGCGGGACGCGTTTGACCGGCAGGGGCGTCGCCGCCTCCAGCATCAGCGTCCGGGCGGAGTCCACCGTCGGCAGGGTCACCCGCGCGTCCAATCACCCGACGCGCCGCCGGACTTGGCCGTCAGCCGCACGGCGTCGATGGTCATGCCCCGGTCGACGGCCTTGAGCATGTCATAGAGGGTCAGCAGGGCGACGGCGGCCGCCGTCAACGCCTCCATCTCCACGCCGGTCTGACCGGTCGTACGCACCCGGGCGACGACGCCGAGCCCGGCGCCGTCCTCCAGCGGTTCGACCGAAACCTTGACCGAACTGAGCATCAGCGGATGGCACATCGGGATCAGGTCGGCGGTGCGCTTGGCCGCCATGACCCCGGCGATCTCGGCCACCGCGCGCACGTCGCCCTTCTTGCCGCCGCCCGAGAGCGCTGTCGCCAGGGTGTCGGGCCGCATCGTCAGCCGCCCCTCGGCGACGGCCTCACGAGTCGTCACCGCCTTGTCGGAGACGTCGACCATCCGCGCGCGGCCTTCGGCGTCGATATGGGTGAGCCGGCCCGGGGATTGCGCGTCGGGCATCAGACCTCCAGCAGCCGCGGCATCAGTTCGACCATGTTGCAGGGCCTGTGCCGGCTGTCGAGTTGCCAGCGGATGATGTTGTCCCAGCCGTCACGCACCGCGCCGTTGGATCCCGGCAGGCAGAAGACGAAGACCCCGTCGATGATCCCGGCGGTCGCCCGCGATTGCAGGGTCGACAAACCGATGGTCTGGTAGCTGACCTGGTGGAAGATCACCGAGAAGCCGTCGATCCTCTTGTCGAACAGCGGCTCCAGGGCTTCCGGCGTCACGTCCCGACCGGTGAGACCGGTGCCGCCCGTGGTGATGACGGCGTCGACCGCGCCCGCCGCGATCCACGAACGAACCCGGGCGCGAATGGCCTCCACATCGTCGGTCACGATCTCATGCGCGGCGCAGACATGACCCGCGGCGGCGATGCGATCGGCCAGAATCTTTCCGGAGGTGTCGCTATCCTCGTCGCGCGTGTCCGAAATGGTCAGGACGGCGATGCGGACGGGCGTCACCGGCCCGTCGATCAGCCTGCCGCCGGGCGCCGGCAAGGTCGACAGGTCTGGCGTATCGGTCATCGGTCTGGCGTCTCCGGAGCCCAGCGGGCGAGGTCTTGATGGTCCTGCGCGCGAGGTTCGATCCAGCGCACGCCGTCCGGTCCCTCCTCCTTCTTCCAGAAGGGGGCGCGGGTTTTGAACTGGTCCATCAGATAGTCGACGGCCTCGAAGGCCGCGCGTCGGTGGGTCGCCGCCACGGCGACGAATATGATCGGCTCTCCGACCGAGATGGGGCCCCAGCGATGGATCGCGAGAATGTCCTGTACCTCGAAGCGCGCCTCGGCCTCGGCCTCGATCTCCGCCATGACCGTCTCGGTGAACCCGGGATAAGCGTCCAGGGTCAACAGGGCCACCGGCCCTCCGTCGCCCGCGCCGCGCGTCAGGCCGGTGAAACTGGCGATGGCGCCGGTTTCGGTTCGTCCGGCCGAGAATTCCGCCAGCAGGGCGGCGGGGTCGATGGCGTCCCTGGTGATGTGGATCACCCTATCCTCCGCTGACCGGTGGTCCGAAGGCGATCTCGTCCGACATCGAGACCGGCGCATCGTCTCGCCGCAAACTGTGCGGGATGACGGCGGCGTTCAGGATCACCAGGGTGCTGGGGTGGTCGAGCCGTTTCGGAAGGCGGGGATCGCTTTCCGCAACCGCCGCCTTGATCGCTCCGAGGGTCGTGACGTCGATCTCGCGCTCGGCCCAGCCGGCCATGTCCTGAAAGGCGCCGAACAGCTTCACAGTCGCCATCTCAGCCTCCCGTCATCGACATGGGGCGCGCCACCGCCGGCGCCGCCCCGCGACGTTCGATCCGGAAATCATGTCCCATGGGCTTGCGCGTGATCGCCTCGCGGATGGCCGATCGGAGATGGCTGTCGTCAGCCGGGTGTTCGCGCAGGACGGTGCGAAGATCGGCCTTGTCGTCCTGCCCCAGGCACATGAACAGCTCGCCCGTGCAGGTGACGCGCACCCGGTTGCAGGTCTCGCAGAAGGTGTGGCTCATCGGGGTGATGAAGCCGAGCACGCCTCCTGTCTCCTCGACCCGGACATAGCGGGCCGGGCCGCCGGTCCTGCGCGTCAGCGGCGTCAGGGTCCACTGCCGTTCCAGGTCGGCCCGGACATCGGCCAGCGAGAGGTACTGATCCGTCCGGTCGCCCTCGATCTCGCCCAGGGGCATCGTCTCGATCAGGGTCAGGTCCATGCCCCCTGCGTGGGCCCAGCGCACCATCCCGGCGAGTTCGCCCGCGTTGTCGGCCTTGAGGGCGACGGCGTTGATCTTGACCTTCAGCCCGGCCGTTCGCGCCGCCGCCAGCCCGGCCATGACCCTGTCCAGGTCTCCGCCCCGCGTGATGCGGCGATAGGCGTCGGGGTCCAGGGTGTCGAGCGAGACATTGATCCGCCGCACCCCCGCGCGGGCAAGCCCCTCCGCATGGTCCGCCAATCGGGTCCCGTTGGTCGTCAGGGTCAGTTCGTCCAGGGCTCCGGACCGCAGATGGCGCGACAGGTTCCCGACCAGGTCGATAAAGCCCTTGCGGACGAGCGGTTCGCCGCCCGTCAACCTCAGACGCCGGGTCCCGAGATCCACGAATGCGCTGCACAGCCGGTCCAGTTCCTCAAGCGAGAGAATCTCGGATCGCGGCAGGAAGGTCTGTCGCTCCAGCATGCAATAGGTGCAGCGCAGGTCACAGCGATCGGTGACGGACACCCGCACATAGTCGATCACGCGTCCGAACGGATCGACCAGCGCCGGCGAGGCGGGGCGGGCGGCGGCGTGCGAGGCGGAATGGATGACCGTCATGCGTCGGCCTGGTCGCCGCGGACCGGCGCCGGCGTCCAGGGTTTCTCGCAGCAAGGCGGAGGCATGAACATCCTTGTCTGGCGGCCGGAGCGGCCGGTCCGGCCGTCGGTTCGCCACAGGCCGATAGTATACCGCGCGGCGCGGAATCCGACCATAGGACGGGATGCGCCGATGAGACGCAGCGCTCCCCTTTCTGGCCCGAATTTGGCCTCTGCGTCAGAACCCGGGCGTCCGGGCGACCACAAAGCTTTCCCACGCTTCCCGGCTGTTGAAGTCCAGCCCTCCGTCCCAGGCCGAGCCCATGTAGTAGGTGAAGGGCTGGCCGGGCGTGACGCGGATCAGGATCAGGTAGTTGTCCGCGTCCTCGGCGAACCCCTCGACCATCGCCGGGTCTACCAGGATGGCGATCCCCAGAGAGCCGTGTTCCGGGCTCCGGGGCTCCCAGAACATCAGCCGGCCGTTGGCCGCGTCACGGGTGACGAAGCCGCGGCCCGCATCGGTGGCGCGTTTGGAAATGCCGATGCCGACGATCAGGGGCTCCGCGGTGTCCGACCGCAGCGTCGAGGTCATCCGGGTGAAATTCGACCCGAGAGGCAGGGAGAACTCCCGGGTCTCCCAGACGCGGCGGGCGACGTCCACCGGCCAGGGCCGGTAATCGACGCTGAAGCGGGCCTCGTCACCGCCGGTCTCGTCGATCCGCCAGGTCGAGAAGTTCCGGCTGGTCCACAGCTTGTTGTCGTACCAGACGCCCAGTCCGCCGGCGCCGCGCCCGCGGCCGACGTCGTAGTAGTCCAGCCCCTCGCCGCGATCGACGTGGTAGTTGGGGAAGCGCAGCTGGCGGTCCATGAACGGGTAGCGGACCCGTTTGGCCCAGACGTCGATGCCCGATCCGGACGGCGGCTCGCGGGCCTCAAGCGCCGGACCGTAGATGCGGTGCGCCACCCGGTCGTTCTCCCACAGCAGGTCGTCCAGCCGGTCCGGCGCGAAGCGGGCGACCGCGCGGGGCTGACGCTGGTCGGTCGGCGGCGGGGCGAGGGGTTCGATGGTGGAGGGACGGTTCAGGGCTGAAGGATCATAGGCGAGGGCGCGGGTGGCGCGCATTTCGGCTTCGCGGCGACGCCGCTCCTCCTCGCCGACCACGGTGACCGGAGCGGGCGGGGTCGGGGTGGTGGCCGCGATCACTCCGGGCGCATCGCGGGCGGGCTCCGGCTCCGGGAGAGCCTGGATCTCGCCGCCCAGGTCGCCGATCTCGAGGGCGGCCAGCACATAGGCCCCCGAGGCGTAGAGGCCGGTCTCCTCCGGCCCGGTGTGGACCGGCTGGTCGCCGGTCTTCTGGGCGGCGCCGATCAGGCCGTTCGGCAGGACGTGGCGGTTAAGCCCCGCCCAGCCCTTCTGCACGGCGGGCAGGTAGATCTCGCGCTTCAGCAGGCCATGGTTGACGCCCCAGGCCAGGCCATAGACGTAGAAGGCGGAGCCGGAGGTCTCGGCCTCCGGATAGAGCTCGGGCGCCAGCAGGCTGGCCCGCCACAGCCCGTCCGGCTGCTGCAGGTCACGAATCCGGCCCGCAACTTTCTGGAACAGGTCGACATAATAGGCGCGGTCCGGGTGGTCGGCCGGCATGGACTCCAGCCAGCGCGCCAGGCCGGCCATCACCCAGGCGTTGGCCCGCGACCAGTAGACCGGCTGGCCGTTCGCCTCGATACGGCCGATGAAGCGCTCGTCGCGCAGGAACAGACGCTGGTCCGGCACCCACAGGCGCTCGGCGGTGCGGCGCCATTCACGGTCGGCGGCGGCGAGGTATTTGGGGTCGCCGGTCAGGGCCGACATGCGGGCGAACACCGGCGGAGCCATGAACAGGGCGTCGGCCCACCACCACACCAGCGCCGGCGTCTCCGTCGACCGGTTCAGATGCGGGACCTGCCAGTCCAGCCGCTGGCGCAGCGGCATCAGCACGCCCTCCTGGCCCCGGCGGGCGTAGAGCTCTTCGTAGAGGTCGCCGATGGCGATATCGTCCGCGTTGAGCAGGGTCGGGCCCGAGCGGGCGCCGCGGACGCTGTAGTTGTAGTGCTCCGCCACCGCCGTCAGGAACCGCAGCGTCTCCGGATCCTCGGACACCCGGGCCAGGCGCGCCGCTCCCACATAGAAGGTCGCGGCGACCCAGTTGGACGACATCTGCGACAGGTTGCTGCCGGTGGACAGGGCGATCGGTTCCCGGGCCATGGCGGCGATCTGCGACGAGGCGACATACTCCGCCGCAGCCAGGGCCTCGGCGCGGGAAGGCAGGCGCGCGGGATCGGTGTTGAGCGAGGGTCGGGGGCGGGGGGCCAGCCATTCGGCCTCGACACCGGGCGGCAGGGCGGACGTCGCCTGCGCCAGAACCGCCCCCTCCGGCAAGGCTGCCGCGATCGTAGTCGCCAGAGCGGCGGTGACGACGTATCTCAGGCCTTGGCGCATCAGTCCTCCACGGCGCAGGTCGCGCCTTTCATTATTTGCTCTCGCATACCATAAAATGGACTTGAGCTCGCCGCCAAGGTAACCGGTGTCTTTTTTGATGCGTCGGTTATATCCGGCAGTGTCGTAGAACAGCCGCCGGACAGGAGGGACCCATGCCCCAACCGCTCAAGCTCAATCCCGATCGGCTGTTTCCGTCCGATCCGGACACGCGCGCCGTGGCGCGGCGGCTCTACGCCGGGGTCAGGGACCTGCCGATCATCAGCCCGCACGGGCACACCGATCCGTCGTGGTTCGCGCTGAACGAGCCGTTCGCCAATCCGGCCGAGCTGCTGATCACGCCGGACCACTACGTCTTCCGCATGCTCTATAGCCAGGGGATGGCGATGGAGGACCTGGGCGTTCCACGCGCCGATGGCGGGCCCGTGGAGACCGATCCGCGCAGAATCTGGCGGCGCTTCGCCGAAAACTATCACCTGTTCCGGGGCACGCCGTCGCGGATGTGGCACGACTGGGTCTACGCCGAGGCCTTCGGCATCGACGTCCGCCTGTCGGCCGAAACGGCGGACCACTATTACGACGTCATCGACGCCGCGTTGAAGACCGCCGCCTTCCGGCCCCGGGCGCTGTTCGACCGCTTCAACATCGAGGTGCTGACCACGACGGAGTCGCCGCTCGACACGCTGGAGCATCACAAGACCATCCGGGACTCGGGTTGGAAGGGCCGGGTGCTGACCGCCTATCGCCCGGACCCGGTGCTGGATCCGGACTATGAGGGCTTCCGCGACAATCTGAAGGTCCTGGCCGACCAGACCGGTCGCGATACGCTGTCGTGGGACGGCTACCTGCAGGCCCTGCGCGACCGCCGCGCCGTCTTCGCGGAGATGGGGGCCACCTCCACCGATCATGGCCACCCGACGGCCTTCACCGCCGACCTGCCGAAGGCGGAGGCCGAGGCCCTGTTCCGGCGCGTCTCGACCGGTCCGGCGACGGCGGAGGACGCCGAGCTGTTCCGCGGCCAGATGCTGACCGAGATGGCCGCCATGTCCGTCGAGGACGGGCTGGTGATGCAGCTGCATCCCGGATCGTTCCGCAACCACAACGCCACGGTGTTCGACCGTTTCGGCCGCGACAAGGGCGCCGACATCCCGACCCGGACCGACTATGTCCGGGCGCTGAAGCCGTTGCTGGACCGGTTCGGTTCGGACACCCGCCTGACCCTGATCCTCTTCACCCTGGATGAGACCAGCTACAGCCGCGAACTGGCCCCGCTGGCCGGCCACTATCCGGCCCTGAAGCTGGGCCCGAGCTGGTGGTTCCACGACAGTCCCGAGGGCATGCGCCGCTTCCGCGAGCAGGCCACCGAGACGGCGGGCTTCTACAACACCGTCGGCTTCAACGACGACACCCGCGCCTTCCTGTCGATCCCGGCGCGGCATGACGTGGCCCGGCGCATGGACTGCGGTTTCCTGGCGAAGCTGGTGGTCGAGCACCGCATGGAGGAGGACGAGGCGCACGAGGTGGCCCGGGCCCTGACCTATGATCTGGTCAAGGCGGCCTACAGGCTGTGACCCGCCTGTCCGAAGCCGCCTTGCCCGGCCTTCCCGCCGATGTGGCCCATCCGGCCTATGACCGGGCGGCGGTGAAGACCGGCGTCGTCCACCTCGGCATCGGAGCGTTTCACCGCGCGCATCAGGCGGTGGTGTTCGACGACGCCCTGGCTGCCGGCGACCCGCGCTGGGGCGTGCTGGGCGCCTCGCTTCGATCACCGGGGGTGCGCGACCAGCTGGAGCCGCAGGACGGCCTCTACACCCTGGTCGTCCGCGACGGCGCCGGGGAGCATCTGCGCGTCATCGGCGCCTGCCGGGGTGTTCTGGTCGGGCCGGAAGACCCCGGCGCCCTGGTCGCGGCCATGGCCGACGCGGACGTGCACATCGTCACCCTGACCGTGACGGAGAAGGGCTATCGCCTCGACCCGGCGACGGGTGAACTGCTGGTCGACGACCCCGATGTCGCCGCCGACTTGGCGGACATCTCGGCGCCCCGCACCGCCCCGGGCTTCATCGTCGCGGCCCTGAACGTGCGTCGGGCGGCGGGCCTGAAGCCGTTCACCGTCATCAGCTGCGACAACCTTCCGCACAACGGCCGCCGCATTCGGGCCGCGGTGCTGGCCATGGCGCGGCGTGTGGAGCCGGCGCTGGCCGACTGGATCGCGGCTGAGGGCGCCTTTCCCCAGACCATGATCGACCGCATCGTCCCGGCGACGACATCGGAGGACATCTCGCGGCTCGAGGCGCGGCTGGGCGTCCGCGACGAGGGCATGGTCAAGGCCGAGCCCTTCACCCAGTGGGTCATCGAGAATCGCTTCGCCGGCGAGCGCCCGGACTTCGCCGCGCTCGGCGTCCAGCTGACCGACGCCGTGGAGCCGTGGGAGGACGCCAAGCTGCGCCTCTTGAACGGCGCGCATTCGGCCATCGCCTATCTCGGCGCCTTGTCGGGTCTTGAGCATGTGCACGAGGCCGTGGCCCGGCCCGCCCTCCGGGCCTATGTCGACGCCTTGTGGGACGAGGCGGAAACGACGCTGAACCCCCCGCCCGGGCTCGACATCGCCGCCTATCGCCGCGAGCTGATGGCGCGCTTTTCCAACCCGGCCCTGATGCACCGGACCCGGCAGATCGCCATGGACGGGTCGCAGAAGCTGCCGCAGCGGCTGCTGGCCGGGGCCGCCGAACGGCTGGCGGCGGGGCAGGGGATCGCGGCCATCGCGCTGGGCGTCGCCGCCTGGATGCGCTGGCAGTCGGGCGTCACCGAGAGCGGCGAGGTCTTCGTTGTCGACGATCCGCTCGCCGCCCGGACCGCGGAACTGCTGGCCGGCGCCGACAGCGATCAGGCCCGGGTCGCGGCCCTGCTCACGCTTTCTGCGGTGTTCCCGCCCGCTCTGGCGGCGGACCCTCGCTTTGTCACGGCGGTCACCGAGGCTTCCCTGTCGCTCACCATGCACGGCGCGGTCGGGGCCGCCCGCCGTGTGACGGAGAGTGCTCGATGAGCCGCGTGCTGATCCTGAACCCGATCGACGATGTCGCCATCGCCCTGGACGACATCACGGCCGGCGAAACGCCCGAAGGCATGGCGACGCCCGCCCGCGCCGACATCGCCACCGGCCACAAGATCGCGCGCCGGTCCGTGACGGCGGGCGGGGTTGTCCGCCGCTATGGCCAGGTGATCGGCCGCGCCAGCGCCGACATCACCGCCGGCGACCACGTCCACGTCCACAACCTGGCCATGGCCGACGACGGGCGCGAGGCCGAGGTCGGCGTTGACGCCCGTCCTCCCGCGCCCCTGACCGGAGCCACATTCCAGGGCATCGTCCGGCCGGACGGCCGCATCGGCACGCGCAACTTCATCGGCGTGCTGACCAGCGTGAACTGCTCGGCCACCGTGGCGCGCCGGATCGCCGACGCCTTCCCCGACTCCGGCCTGCCCGCCGGCGTGGACGGAGTGGTCGCCTTCACCCATCAGGGCGGTTGCGGCGGCTCGTCACTGTCCGGCGACGTGGAGGTGCTGCAGCGGACCTTGGCGGGCTATGCGCGGCATCCGAACTTCCATTCGATCCTGATCGTCGGTCTGGGCTGCGAGGCCAACCAGATCCCCGACTGGCTGTCCCGCTCCGGGCTGGCGGCGGGTCCGAACCTGCGCACCCTGACCATCCAGGAGGCCGGCGGCACCGCCCGCGCCATCGAGGCCGGCGTCGGCGTGGTCCGCGAACTGGTCGAGGAGGCCGCAAGGGTTCAGCGCCGGCCGGTCTCCGCCGCCCATCTGACGGTCGGCCTTCAGTGCGGCGGTTCGGAAGGCTGGTCCGGCGTCACGGCCAATCCGGCGCTGGGCGCGGCGGTCGACCTGCTGGTCGCCCACGGCGGCTCGGCCATGCTGTCGGAGACGCCGGAAATCTGGGGGGCCGAACACCTGTTGCTGCGCCGCGCGGCCTCGCAGGCGGTGGCGGACAGGCTCAACGCCCGCCTCGACTGGTGGCGGGATTACGCCGAACGCCACCAGATGGAGCTCAACAACAACCCGTCCCCCGGCAATCTGAAGGGCGGCCTGACCACCATCCTGGAGAAGTCGCTGGGCGCGGTCGCCAAGTCGGGCTCGACGCCGCTGAACGACGTGATCGGCTATGCCGAACCGCTGCGGGCCAGTGGTCTCAGCTTCATGGACAGTCCCGGCTATGATCCGTGCTCGGCGACCGGGCAGATCGCCTCGGGGGCCAATCTGATCGTCTTCACCACCGGGCGCGGCTCCGTCTTCGGCGCCAAGCCGGCCCCATCGATCAAGGTGGCGTCCAACGCCAGGTTGGCCAGCTGGATGGACGAGGACATGGACATCGACGCCTCGCCCGTCCTCACCGGCGCGACCGTGGCCGAGGTCGGCGAGGAGATCTTCCGCAAGATGCTGGCCGTCGCCTCGGGCGAACCCTCGAAGTCCGAGGCGCTCGGCATCGGCGACAACGAGTTCGTGCCCTGGGCGGTGGGCGCCTACCTCTAGCTGGGTCCGCGCGCTTGCTCTCGGCAACCCATCCGTTATCGTGGGATTGATAGGCACAATATGGAACGCCGCGCCCAGCGGCGGAGGACGCGCCCATGCATCGCCGGCACATGCTGCAACTCGGATTGACGGGCGCGCTCGCCTCGGCCGCCCCGGTCTGGGCCCAGGTTTCCGGCGCGACGCTGAACGCCTCGGACTTCGGCGCGGCCGGAGACGGCGCGACGATCGACACGCGCGCCATCCAGGCCGCCATCGACGCGGCGGCGGCGCAGGGCGGCGGCACGGTGGCCCTGAACCCGGGCCTCTATCTGTCCGGGTCTCTGTTCGTGAAGTCGGGCGTCACCCTGGCGATCGGCCGGGGCGCGATCCTCAGGGGTCTGCGCGACCTGTCCGCCTATCCGATGGTCCGCACGCGCGTGGCGGGCATCGAGATGGAGTGGCCCGCCGGGCTTCTCAACGTCTATCGCGAGCGCAACGCCCGGATCACCGGCGAGGGCACGGTGGACGGGGATGGCAAGGTATTCTGGGACAGCTACTGGGCCATGCGGCGCGACTACGACCCGCGCGACCTGCGCTGGGCGGCGGACTACGACTGCCGGCGTCCGCGCCTGATTCACGTCTATGACTCGGACCAGGTGGAGGTCTCGGGACTGAACCTGACGCGGTCGGGGTTCTGGACGGTGCACGTCTGCTATTCGCGCGACGTCACGGTGTCCGACCTGATCGTACGCAACAACATCGGCGGGCGGGGACCCTCGACCGACGGCATCGACATCGACTCGTCCGAGCGCGTGCTGGTCGAGCGTTGTGATCTGGCGGTCAACGACGACGCCATCTGCATCAAGGCCGGACGCGACTGGGATGGTTTGCGCGTGGCGCGGCCCTGTCGCGAGGTGCGCGTCCGCGACTGCGTGGTCCGCGACGCCCTGGCCGGCATGACCTTCGGCAGCGAGACGTCGGGCGGGTTCGAGGACATCGAGGTGTCCGGCCTGCGCATCGAATATCCGGTGCCGCTGGGCATATTCTTCAAGTCCGGCCACACCCGCGGCGGGACCATCTCGAACATCCGGCTGAACCGGATCCACCTGCAGGACGTGGCCACCCTGTTTCGCGTCAATCTCAACTGGTACCCGAGCTACAGCTACGCCCGGATCCCGCCGGAGATCACCGACGTGCCGGACTATTGGCGCGCCCTGGCGACTCCGGTGCCAAGAGAGCAGGGCATCCCGCACATCCACGATGTCCGTCTGTCGGACATCAAGGCGGTGGGCGGCAAGATCGGCTTTGAAGCGGCCGCCTATCCCGAAGCGCCGCTGCGCGATTTCACCTTCGAGCGGCTGGACTGGGATGTCCGCGAGGCCGGCTCGATCGCCAACGCCGAGAACTGGCGCTTCGTCGACTGCAATATCGACACCCTGGACGGGACCGGGCCGAAGATGACGGACTCGCGCAACGTGACCGGCCTGCGGACCCGCGCCGCCTGAGGCCAGCCAGAAAAAGAAGGCCCGGAGCTTTCGCTCCGGGCCAGTCAATCGCGCTGAAAGCATTCAGGGAGGGAAGGATCAGTACTTCCAGCGCAATCCCACGGCGACTTCGCGGCCGGTGTGACGGTAGTCCGACACGCGGTCCGTCGCATCGACGTAGCGGTCGACGTACTCGTCGGTCAGGTTGATGCCCTCGAGCGAGAAGGTCAGGTTGTCGGTGATGTCGTAGGACATCGAGAAGTCGACGTTGAGCGTGTCGTTGACGCCCTCTTCCGAGTTGCCGTTGCTGCCCGGGAAGGACAGCAGATACTGGCTGCGGTGCGCGGCCGAGACGCGAGCCTGGAACGGTCCGTCCTCGTAGTAGAGGGTCGCGTTGTAGGTGTTCTTCGACTGCCCCGTCAGACGGTTCTTGCCGGCCGTTCCATAGCTCACCTCGGAGTCGACGTAGGTGATGTTGCCGATGAAGCCGAAGTTCGACCAGAAGCCGGGCAGGAAGGTGAACGGCTGCTGGTACTGGATCTCGATGCCGTTCAGGGAGCCGCCTTCGCCGTTGAGCCTGCGGGTGACCTGGAAGACGTCGGTCGGCTGGGCCGCGCCCTGCAGCAGTTCGTTGGGCAGGCCCAGGTCGCTCCACACGACGGACTGCGTCACCGAGGTGATGAAGCTGGCGATGTCCTTGTGGAAGACCGCGACGGCCAGCAGGCCCTCGTTCTGGAAGTACCATTCGATCGAGGCGTCGTAGTTTGTGGCGCGGAAGGGCTGGAGGAGCGGGTTGCCGTAGGACACCGTGCGCGTCGTCGGGGACACGCCGCCGCCCGGGGTCAGGTCGCCCAGCGAGGGACGGGACATCACCTTGGCGGCGGCCAGGCGGATGAGCAGGTCGTCGCGCGGTTCAATCACCAGGTTGAAGGACGGCAGGAGATCGTCGTAGGCGTTCGTGGCCGTGACATAGTTGTAGCTCGGCGGGGCGCCCGCCTGGGTGACGGTCTGCCAGCCCCTCGATTCGACTTCGGTCCGGGCGTAGCGGAGGCCGAGGTTTCCGCGCACCGTCATGTTGGCCATGGTGGTGTTGAAATCGTTCTGGAAGAAGACGCCCTGGTCCGTCTCCTCGACTTCCCGTTCGCTGCGGTTGGCGACCAGCGGATCGTCGTAGATGCTCAGGAACTCGGCGATCTTGCCGATGTCGGGGATGATGTAGTTCAGGTTCGACCCCGCCGGCACGCCGATCCCGCCGTCGATGCTGACGACCCTGCCGATCGAGTCGACGTCGGTCAGCCGGTCCGCGCCCGAGGGGCTGGTGATCGCCCGCGCCAGGCCGAAGTTTTCGAAGCCGTAGGTGCGGTACTCGCCACCGAACTTGAACGTCAGCTCGGGCGTCGCGTCATAGGCCAGCGATCCGGCGGCGACATTGTTTTCGAAATTGCCGCCGCTGCTGCTGCGCGTGGCCTGGACCAGGGTGAACCGGTCGCCCGAGGTGACGTCGAAGCCGTAGTTGATCATCGGCAGGCGATCATTGTCACGGAAGTCGATGGTGTAGCCGTTCACGCCGCTGGCCTCGAAGGCATAGGCGACGTTGAGCGGCGTGCGCGCTTCCGATCGGTTGGCGCCGATTTTCAGATTGCCGTGCAGGCTGTCCGTGAAGTCGTGCCGGACGTTCAGCGACGCCTGGTAGAAGTTGCTCTCGTTACGCGTGAAGCCGTTTTCCGAGCGGACAAGGACGTTGTCGTAGACGCCGTAGGACAGGATGTTCTTTTCGGGATCGATCTCATAGTCGCGCAGGATGACGTTGTTCACGGCGGCGCGGCTGAAGGACCAGGCCTCGAGGTTGGGGCTCTCCAGTTCGGAGTTGAACCGCGACCACAGCATGTCCAGCACCACCTCGGTGCGGTCGCTGGGACGCCATTGCACCGAACTGGTCAGGCCCAGCCGATCCTCCTGGGTGTTGCCGAAGGTGTATCGCGGAATGCGCGGATAGAAGGCGTTCAGGACCTCGGTCCGTTCGGCGCTCGTCGTGCAGGGCGTGCATCCGCCGAAGTTCTGGCCGACGCCGTAGGCCTGGGCGGGATTGCCCTTCTGCCAGCGGGTGGTGTTGAAGCTTTCAAGGATCGGCGAGCGTTCGGAATAGGCGACCGACACCAGGGCCCCGAAGGTCTCGTCCTCGTTCGACCAGCTCAGCAGGCCGGCCAGGCGGGGGACGGTCGTTTCCGACAGGTCGTTGTATGAGCCCTGCACCGACATGGCGGCGTTCAGTCCGCCGCCGCCGAAGTCCAGCGGACGGCCGGTCTGCAGATCGACCGTCGAGCCCAGCGACCCTTCCTCGATTTCGGCCGACTGGGTCTTGCGGACCCTGATGCTGTTGAACAGCTCCGAGGCGAACATCGAGAAGTCGAAGCTGCGGTTACGGTTGCCGCCGGAGGCCGCCTGGGCCTCGAGGCCGTTGATCCGGGTCCGGGTAAAGTCCGCGCCCAGGCCGCGCACCGAGATCGTCGTGCCCTGGCCGTTGACCCGGTCGATGGTCACGCCCGGCAGGCGCTGGATGGCCTCGGCGAGGTTCTGGTCGGGGAAGTCGGCGATGTCCTCGGCGAGGATGGCGTCGACTGCGCCGGCCTCGCGCCGCTTGATGTTCAGCGCCTGCTGAAGGCTGGACCGGAAGCCGGTGACCACGATCTCCTCGACCTCGACCGCTTCGGCGTCCTGGGTCGGTTCGGCGACCGGGGCGGCGGGGGCCGTCGGCGGGGTTTGCGCCATGGCCGGCAGCGCGGCCGCCAGGGCGAACGCGGACACGCCGGCGGCGCACAGGGCTCGGGTAGTGATGGGTCGCATGCTGTTTCCTCTCCCCGACCCGGCGCTCTGGCACCGGTGTCATTTTTTGGTATTCTGTCGCGCATAATCGGATGCGGCGAGTTCCACTTCTTGCAACAGCTTCTCGCTTTTTGCAACATGGAGCCGGAGCTGCCGCGTGACGGTTGGCCGACGGGAGAGAAATATCGTGAAAATCAAAGCCTTGGGCGGCATCGCCCTGCTTGCCCTGATGAGCGCCTGCGCCACCGGATCGCAGGCGGGACTTCCGGCGGCCGGCGAAGAGGGGCGGCCGCTGGCCTTCCCGGGAGCCGAGGGCTTCGGTCGATTCACCACCGGCGGCCGCGGCGGTCGGGTCATCAAGGTCACCAATCTGAACGACGCCGGAGAGGGCAGCCTGAGAGCCGCTCTTGAAGCGTCAGGACCGCGGATCGTCGTCTTCGACGTCGACGGCACGATCCCGCTGACGACCGACATCATCGTGCGCAACGGCGACCTGACCATCGCCGGCCAGTCGGCGCCCGGCGGCGGGATCACGCTCAGGGATCACGCCATCCAGATCAACGCCGACAACGTCATCGCCCGCTACATCCGCGCGCGCATGGGCGATGAGGCGGGCGCCGAGAGCGACGCCTTCTCCCTGGGCGCGGGCGAGAACATCATCATCGACCATGTCTCGGCCAGCTGGGCGAACGACGAGACCCTGTCGGTGACCCAGCGCTACGTGCCCGGCGGCGAGATCCGGCATCTGACCAATGTGACCGTGCAGTGGTCGATCATCTCGGAGGCGTTGAACAACGCCGGTCACGAGAAGGGCGAGCACGGCTACGGCAGCCTGATCCAGGGCAGTTTCGGCGCGAAATACTCGTTCCACCACAATCTGTGGGCCCACCACCAGGCGCGCATGCCCCGCATCGGCAACTACGCGGCGGCGACCGAGGATCCTGAAGGCGTGATCTACGACTTCCGGAACAACGTCTTCTACAACTGGGGCGACGGGGCCACGACCGACTTCTACAACTGGCAGACCGGTCTGGACCGCGGCTACAACATGGATCCCTTCTACGGGCGGCCGGACAACCAGAGCCGCTGCGCCGCCGGGGCCAACCTGAATTCGAACTCGGTGACCAGGGCGAACCTGGTCAACAACGCCTACATCCAGGGCGCCAACACCTGCGCGCCCCTGACGATGTACCTGCGCAACCGGGGCGCGGCGGTCCATCTGTCCGGCAACACCATGGACGGGGTGGTCATGCCCGACCAGAACGCCTCGGTGATCTCGTCGATGGGCGAGGGGTGGAAACGCGACGAGCCGTTCGAGTTCGCCGGCGTCCGCACCCAGACCGCGGCCGAGGCCTTCGAGGCGGTGCTGGCCGGCGCCGGGGCGTCGAAATGGCGCGACCCGGTCGACGCGCGCGTGGTCCAGACCGTGCGGGACCGGTCGGGTCGCATCATCAACTCGCAAGCCGATGTGGGCGGCTGGCCCGAACTGCCGCGCGGCGAGGTCCAGCACGACGGCGACGGCGACGGCATGCCGGACTCCTGGGAGCGGGTGAACGGGTTGAACCCCGCTGACGCCGCCGACGGTCCGGCCGACCGCGACGGCGACGGGATCACCCACGTCGAGGACTATCTGAACAGTCTGGTCAGCTGACCGCAGCGCGCGGTGAAGGTGAGGGGCTCCGGCGCAAGCCGGAGCCCTTTCCATACGGGCGCCCGTCAGGCGGTCCGCGCCACCTCCGCGGCGTAGACGTGGTTTCGGCCGTGCATGTTCGACACGAACAGCACCCATTTCCCATCGGGCGTGAAGGTCACATTGGGCTCGAGCCGGTAGTCGTGGCGGGCCATGTCGACCAGCCGTTCGGTGCGCAGATATTCGACCGAGATCAGGCCGTCCTGGTCGCTGTCGGGATCGCCGTCAATGACCGGTTCGGGACGCAGCAGCACCAGCCATTTGCCGTCGGGCGCATGGGCGACCATGTCCGCGTCGCCGCCGTCGCCGGCGAAGACGGTCCCGTCCGGCGCGCTGTTGAAGTGGACCGACCAGCTGTTCTGTTCGACCCGGCGATAGATGCGCTTGCCGGTCTCCAGATCGACCGAGGCGACCCAGAACACCTGGCCGCGCGGGGTCTGCAGGTCGTACATCACCGCCTTGCCGTCCGGGCTGAACCACTCGTGGCCGAAGATCTCGAAATTCATCGTCCGCCGGTGCAGCATCCGCAGGTCCGTGCCGTCGGTCCTGATCGTCCACATCCGGTCGACCCGGTGCCACGGGCCCTCGTGCGAGAAGATGATCCGGTCGGGATCGGTCGGCGAGAACTGCGGATGGTTCAGCCAGTCGGTCGCCGAGTGGATGACCCGGCGTTCGCCGGTGCGCAGGTCGACCACGAACAGCTCCATCGGCACGCGGGCGGCCCAGCGCTGGAGCATGCGCACGCCCTTGGCCTTGGCGAAGTTCAGCGGCTTCCCGTCGGGTCCCAGCGCCGCGTACTCGGCCTGACCGGCGCGGCGGTTGCGGGGATCGGCGGCGTCAGGCTGTAGCGGCGGGGCGCCATAGGCGACGGTGCCGACCACCAGCGTTTCATCCGCGTTGATCGAGCTGAACTGCCCCTGCTCGATACGGGCGACGCGGCGAGTCCGGCCGCTGTCGACGTCGACGGCGTAGAGGGTGCGGGACCGGTCGGTCGGCTGGCCCTCGCCGGGTTCGGAGACGGTGTACCAGGCGGTGCGGGTCTTGCGCCCGGTCACCATCAGGTCCGCGTTACCGTCTGGCACCAGCACGGAGCGGCGGAAGCCGTTGTTGAGCTCGACCTTGATGATCCCCTCGGAGGACGAGAAGACCAGCACGTCGCCCTCGGGCGTGAAGCTGTTGCGGTAGAAATAGAGCTTGTTGCCCCCCTCGTCGCCGGACAGACGCACAACGCGGTGGCCTGTCTTCGGATCGATCCAGTCGGCAGGAACCGGACCGTCCCAGGTCGGCCACGGCGGCGGCGCGTCGCCGACCTGATGGATCGGCGGTGCAGTGTTCGGGGCCGGAAAGACCGGCGCGCCCGTCGGCGAAGCGATCGGCGCCGTCTGGGCCTGGACCGCGCCCGCCAAGGCGCCGACGGCCGGGGCGGCGAGCAGCGCCTTGAGGGCGGTGCGGCGGGACGTCGTCGCGAACGTCATGGGGCGTTCCTCCGTGTTTCGTGGATCATGGCGCGGGCGTCAGACCTTCGACGCGGACGGTCCAGCCCTCCTTCGGAAAGCCCGGGGCGTGGCCGGTCGAGCCGTCCCAGCCGCCGGCCATCAGACCGACGGCCATCAGCAGCGAGCCATTGGACGGGAAGTAGGTCTCGGCGGCGCGGCGATAGCCCGGCCCGTCCGGATTGACCGCCATCTCGACCCCGCCGGCCCCGGCCGAGACCGGAACCAGTTCATCGGCATGCTCGTCCAGATGCACGCGCGGGGTCATGCCGGTCGGGCCCCACTGGTTGTTCTTCAGATCGGCGAACAGCCAGTCGACCGCCTTGTCCGGTTCGCCCAGCCGGGCAGCGGTCATGGCCATCATCGGGAAGTCCCAGCCCCAGGTCTGGCGGATGTCCCAGTTCGCCTCCACCGCCTCGAAGGTGCGGCGCATGGCGTCGGGATCGATCCGCGCGCCGGGGATGAAGCCGTAGGCCATCAGGAAGGAGGGATGATCGCGGTTCCTGCACTGCGGCTCGGCGGCGTGCCGGCGGCAGGCGTCGGAGGCGGCCGTCTCCCAGAAGTCGGGCACGTTCTCGACCGGCAGGTAGAGGCCGTCCTTCATGGGGGGCGGCGCGATCCTCGCCAGCGCCGCGTCCCAGTCGGCGCGACGGGGTTGACCCCTGCGCGCGCGCCAGGCCTGGGCGGTCTCCAGGGCCCAGCGGAAGTATTCGACCTCGAACGTCGGATTGGTCGTGGTCAGGGGATCGTAGTTTTCCTGCGCCGGGATCATTGGAGGGCCGAGGTTCAGCCGGCCGCCCTGGTCCAGCGGCCATGAGGCCAGCAGGTCCGCCGACGCCTCGACCAGTTCTCCATAGCGGTCCAGCAGGGCCAGATCCTTCTCCGCCCGCCAGACCAGTTCGGCCAGCAGGATCGGGTGCGGCTGCTGCCACATGATGAAGGGCGAGACGAGGCTGGGGCTGTTGCGTCCTTCTGGCCCGGCCATCTTGGGCCACCAGGCGCCTCTCACGCCGTGGCGCGCCGCCTCGGCCCGGGCGTTTTCGAGATTGCCCAGATACCAGGGCAGGCTGCGTTCCAGCAGATCGGCGTGACCCCACATGGCCTGCCAGCCCGAGTGCCACGGGTGCATCTCGAGATGGAATTTTCCGTACCAGCTGTTCGAGAACAGGCCTTCTTCCTGGGGCGGCAGCTCGCCGGCGCCGTTCACGGCCGAGAGGTACTGGGACAGCACCACGCGGCGCTCCAGCTCGGCCGCGCGCGGATCGGTGCTGCCCGAGAAGTCGACCGCGCCGCCCCGGCTCCAGAAGTCGCGCCAGTGCGCCGTCGTCGCCCGGACGCTATCGGCGAAGGCGGGCGTCGGGACGTTGCTGTTCTCCCGGTCGAAGCGGACCATGACCGTCAGGCGTCGCCCGTCTGTCGGGGTGACCTGGAAGTCGGTGTCGCCGGCCCGCCCGATGCGGCCGTCGGTCACGATGGCGGAGACGTAGTTCGTGTCGTCGATGGTGCGACGAATGCGCGTTTCCTGCGCCGTCTGCGAGACGATGGAGAGGCTTTGCGCGCCTGTACTCTCGAACGAGGTCGGGTCCGGATTGATGGCCGGATCGACCGCCGGATAGCGCACCTGCACGCCGAGACCCCGTTGCTCGACCAGCGTCGAGGCGATCTCGACCATGACCATGTCGAGGGTCGGGTGGACCCGCGTCGTCACCTCGACCGGCTGGCCGTCATAGCTGAACCGGCTGGTCAGGGCGCCGGTCCACATGTCCAGAGTCTGGCGCGTGTCCGCGACCCGGGCGAACTCCAGCGGCTGGCCGTTCGTGAACGTCAGTCCGATGCGGCTGAGCGAGAACCGGTGGGGATTGGCCCTCAGCCAGGTGAAAGCCGGATTGGTTTCAGCCTCGGCCCACGAGCGCATCCAGGCGTAGGGCTGCTCGCCCCGGTTAGGGACCGGCACATTCACCAGCCCGTCCTGCTCGATGTGGCCCTCCGGGTTCGGGAAGGTATGCCAGGCCCATTGGGCCATGGTCAGCAGCGGGGCGAGCTCGGAATACTGCTCCGGGAAGGTCTGCAGTCCGGTGATGTCGGCGGTGAAGCCGATGTCGCCATTGCCCAGCATAACCGGCGCGTGGCGGTCGATGGCCGTCAGCGTCGGATTGTGGCGCGTGACAAGGGCTTGCCGGTCGATCGGCGCGGCCGGCGCGATCGCCGCCGCTGGCTCGACCGTCTGCGCGCAGGCGGCGGTCGGTCCGGCCAGCAGGGTGAAGGCGAGCAGGGCGGTGCGCAGGCCCATCAGATCGCCTCCCTGCGGCCGAGGCCCGCGCCCTTCCAGCCGTACCAGGCCACGACCGCGAAACAGGCGGCCGGCAGCAGGAAGGCGACATTGGCGCCGTAGAGATCCGCGATCTTGCCCATCGGCCAGGGCAGCAGGACGCCGCCTCCGATAGCCATGACCATCAGCGAGGACGCCCGCTTCGTCGAGGCGCCCAGACCCGTGGTGCCGAGGGCGAAGGTCGTGGCGAACATGGTCGACATGAAGAAGAAGACCGCCACGAGCGCGATCGGCGAGACCTTCTCGATCCCCGCCGCCACGATCAGGGTCAGGACGACGTTGATGACGCCATAGGTGGTCAGCAGGACCCGCGGCCTGACCTTCAGCAGCAGCCCCGTCGCGGCGAAGCGTCCGACCAGATAACCGATCGCGGCGAGCGACAGCATGAAGGCCGCCTGCTGCGACGTCAGGCCTTCCCAGTTCTGCGTCGCCAGATTGAGGAAGTAGGCCCCGATGCCGACCTGGGCGCCGATGTAGAGCGCCTGGGTGATCACGCCGGCGATGAAGTGCGGCTGCCGCGACAGGGGCTTGGCGGGCGCGTCGCCGGGCATGGCGTCGCCGTGGTCGGACAAACCGGTCTCGGGCAGGCGCGCCCGCCAGACGGCGATGGCGAAGGCGACCACGCCGATGGCGATCAGGCCGTAGACGATCTGGATCGAGCGGGTCGCGCCGCCCAGGGCGGCCGTTGTGGTCGGGCTGAAGAAGACCGCGCCGCCGATCAGGGGTCCGAAGAAGACGCCCAGGGCGTTGAACGACTGCGCCAGATTCAGGCGTTGCGACGCCCTGGCCGGGTCGCCGAGCACGTTGACATAGGTGTCGGCCGAGGTCTCGAGCACGCACAGGCCGGCGGCCAGCACGAACATCGAGCCGACGAAGGGGACGAAGGCCCCGGCCGCGGCGGCCGGGATGAACAGCAGGGCGCCGACCGCGGTGACCACCAGGCCGGTGACGATGCCGACCTTGTAGCCGCGCGCGTGCAGCAGCATGCCGGCCGGGAAGGAGAGCAGCAGATAGGCCCCGAAATAGGCGATCTGCAGCCAGGCGCTGTCGGCCTGGCTGATCGAGAGCGTCTCCTGGAAATGCTTGTTCAGCACGTCGAGCAGACCGTAGGCCAGGCCCCAGATCAGGAAGCAGGCGATGGCGAAGGCGAGGGGGCCCTTCAGCGAACCGCCTGGCACGGCCAGGCCGCCGGGGGTGTGGGCCGCGTCGGTCTCGATGACCATGTAGTCTCTCCTGGTGTCCTCTGCGGCCTGTCCGTCTTGGCGCGGATTGCGGCGGGTGAAAGTCAGATGCGGTAGATCGCCTCGGCGTTGGCGGCGAAAAGGCGGTCGCGCTCGTCGGCGCTGAAGCTGGCGGTGATGGCGTCGAAGGCGGAATAGAAGGCGTCGAACGTTCCGTGGACGCTTTCGACCGGGAAGTCCGAGGCGAACATGGCGCGCCCGGTCCCGAAGGCGTCGATGCACTCCAGCACGACCGGGCGAAGGGACTCCCTCGTCCACGCGCGGTCGGTGATGCCCAGGCCCGAGATCTTGATCGAGACCTGCGGCTGGGCGGCGAGCAGGCGCAGGCCGCTCCGCCAGCGCGCCATGCCCGCCTCGTCGCGATCGGTCGGCAACCCGGCGTGATTGACGATCATCGGCACGTCCGGATGGTGCGCGGCGATCCCGGCGGCGGTCTCCATCTGCGACGGATAGAGCTGAAGATCGAAGGACAGGCCATGACGCGCCAGTTTCGAAAACCCGGCGACCCAGGCCGGATCGACGAGCAGGTCGCGGGCCATGTAGGTTTTCCGTGGGTTCTCGTGCCAGCAGACGATCTGGCGGACGCCCCGCACATTCGGCCGGGCGGCATGGGCTTCGAGCAGGGCCTCCAGATCGGGATCGAGCAGATCGGCGCCCGCGACGATCGCTTGCGGATAGCCACAGGCGTCGGCCATGGCCTGCAGCCAGTCGGTCTCGCCCAGCTGCTGGCCGCGCGGCATCCCGGCCTCGACGTGCACGATCTTCTCGACCCGCCAGCCGGCCGAGTCGGCGAGGTAGTCCTTCAGCAGATAGTCCCGGCCCGCGATGGGGCGCATGTCGCCGGCGGGATTGTTCGGCAGGGGATCGTCCTGCAGCCAGCCGTAACGCGCGCGGGAGAGGTCCCACAGGTGGACGTGCGGATCGACGATGCGAAGGTCCCTGCCCACCCGCCGGCTCCTAATAGGTCGTCCGCCCGCCCGACGTGTCGAAGGTCGAGGCGGTGGTGAAACTGCATTCCTCGGACGCCATGAAGCACACCATGGCGGCGCTCTCCTCGACCTCGCCCAGACGGCCCATCGGGATCCTGGAGCGCATGTAGTCGACCTGGCTCGGCGGCAACTGATCGAGGATCGGGCTTTCGAAGGTGGCGGGCGTCAGGCTGTTGGCGATGACGCCCCTGCCGGCCAGTTCCTTGCCCAGGGATTTGGTGAAGCCGATGACTCCGGCCTTGGAGGCGGAATAGGCGCTGGCGTTGGGATTGCCCTCCTTGCCCGCGACCGAGGCCACGTTGACGATCCGGCCGTAGCCGTTCGCCAGCATGTAGGGGACGATCGCCCGGCAGCAGTAGAAGACGCCGTTCAGATTGATGTCGACCACCCGTTTCCAGCTTTCGATCGGGAAGTCCTGCACGGCGGTGGTCGCGCCGGTGATGCCGGCCGAGGCGACCAGGACGTCGACGCGGCCCAGCGCCTCGTTCGACGCCCTGGCGGCGTCGGTCACCGCATCGGGGTCGGCGACGTCCAGCGCCACGAAATGGGTCGCGCCGATCTCGGCGGCGACGGCGGCGAGGGTCTCGGCGTTGAGGTCCCACAGCGTGACCTGGCCGCCCTCGGCGACGATGCGCGCGGCTGCGGCCTTGCCGAGGCCGGAGGCCCCGCCGGTGACGACCGCGGTGCGGCCGTTGAAGCGTCCCCGAAAAATGCTCACGCCGCCCCGTCCTTCGTCCAGGCGACGACCGGCTGGCGCTGCTGACCCAGTTTCTCGATGCCGAGGGCGATGACGTCGCCCGCCTTGAGGAAGACCTGCGGCGTCCTGCCCTCGCCGACGCCGGGCGGAGTGCCCGTAGTCAGGATGTCGCCGGGCTCGAGGGTGATGAATTCGCTGACGTAGCTGACCAGCTGTTTCACGTCGAAGATCATGGTCCGCGTATTGCCGGTCTGCATGCGCTGGCCGTTCAGGTCCAGCCACATGTCCAGGTCCTGCGGATCGCCGACCTCGTCGGCCGTGACCAGCCAGGGGCCGACCGGGCCGAACGTATCGCAGCCCTTGCCCTTGTCCCACTGGGTGCCCTTCTCCTTCTGGAAGGCCCGTTCGGAGACGTCGTTGACGAGGACGTAGCCGGCGACATGGTCCAGCGCCTCGGCCTCGCTGACGTAGCGGGCGCGGGTTCCGATCACGACGCCCAGTTCGACCTCCCAGTCCGACTTTTCCGACTCCCGCGGGATCATCACCGGATCGTCCGGGCCGCCCAGGCAGGAGATGGCCTTGGTGAACAGGATCGGCTCGGTCGGGATCGGCAGGTTCGATTCCGCGGCGTGGTCGGCGTAGTTGAGCCCGATGGCGAGGAATTTCCCCACGCCCGACACCGGCGCGCCGTAGCGGGGCTGACCGTCGACCAGCGGAAGGGAACCGGTGTCAATCTCGGCCAGCCGCTTCAGCCCCCCGGGCGAAAGATGATCGGGCGTCAGATCGGTGATCACGCCGGACAGATCCCGGATGCGGCCGTCCGCGTCCAGCAATCCGGGCTTCTCCTGGCCCCGGGGGCCGTAGCGCAGCAGTTTCATTCGAGGACCTTGTCTTTAGCGCGCGTAGGGACGGTGCAGGGCGATGTCGCGGTTCAGTTCGACGCCGAAGCCGGGCGTGTCCGGGACCTTCAGGCGGCCGTTCACGGGCACGGGCTCGCCGATCAGCTGGGGATGGAACATCGGCACGACCTCGTCGGCCCCGGGCGCCATCATCAGGAACTCGGCGAAGGGGCTGTTATGGCGGGTGACCACGAAGTGGTAGCTGTAGACCGACGAACCGTGCGGGATCATCAGCACGCCCTTGGCGTCCGCCAGGTCGGAGATCTTGATCAGTTCGGTGACCCCGCCGCACCAGCCCACGTCGGGCTGGATGATGTCGCAGCACTCCATCTCCAGCAGCATGCGGAACCCCCAGCGGGTCGCCTCGTGCTCGCCGGTGGTGACCAGCATTCCCGGCGGAGCCGCCTTCTTCAGCGCCTGATAGCCCCAGTAGTCGTCGGGGCTCAGGGCTTCCTCGATCCACTTCAGCCCGTAGTCGTGCGCGGCATGGGCCAGACGGGTGGCGTAGTTCAGGTCCAGCGCCATCCAGCAGTCGAACATCAGCCAGAAGTCCTCGCCGCAGGCGTTCCGCATTGTCTCCAGTTCGGCGAGATTCTTCCCCAGGCCCTCCTCGCCCTCGGCCGGGCCGTGGTGCAGGGGCATCTTGCCGCCGATGAAGCCCATCTGCTTCGCCAGATCCGGTCTGGCGCCGGTGGCGTAGAAGGTCAGTTCGTCGCGCACGGCGCCGCCCAGCATGGCGAACACCGGCTCCTGCCGCAGCCGGCCCAGCAGATCCCACAGCGCCAGATCGACGCCCGAGATGGCGTTCACCACCAGCCCCTTGCGGCCATAGTACTGGGTGGAGAAATACATCTGGTCCCAGATCTTCTCGACCTCGGACGGATCGCGGCCCTCGAGGAAGCGGGCCAGATGCTTCTCGACGATCCAGGCCGCCGGCTCGCCGCCGGTGGTCACCGCGAAGCCGACGACGCCGTTCTCGGCCTCGATCTCCACCACCAGGGTGCCGAGGACATTGATGCCGAAGCTGCGGCGGCTCTGGCGGTATTCGGGATACTTCGCCATCGGGGTGGCGATATGGTCGTCGATCCAGTGGCCGTCGGCCTGGTCGTGATAGTCGGCGCCGCCGCCGCGCACTACGAAGGCGCGCACATGCTTGATGCGGGGCAGTCGGCTCACGGGCGGCGTCCGGAAATCTGGCGATCCGCTCCCATCATGCGGGATATCACTGGCGTTCCTCCGTGCGCCGCGTCAATAATGTTGGCCGGCGACGGGCCCACTTGCGCGGTTTGCTACATTCTGAGAATGAGGATTACGAAATGGGACGGACGCCGTCAATCAAGACCGTGCAGGTCGAAGGGGAGGAGGAGGCCGGCGCCAAGGCGTCCGGCAGCCAGACGCTCTTGCGCGGCCTCGACGTCGTGGAGGCCCTGATCGAACGGCCGCTCCCGCTGGCCGAATTGTCCGAAAAGCTGGAACTGACCCGGAGCACCACCCACCGGCTGGCGTCGGCCCTCGTCGACCGTCGCCTGCTGTCGTTCCGTCCGCGCGAGGGCTACAGCCTGGGCCCCAAACTGCTGGAGCTCGGCCACGCCGCCAGCCAGCAGATGCACCTGCCGCGCGTGGCGCGGCCCTGGCTGGAGCAACTGTCGGCGGCGACGGAGGATACGGTCCATCTCGGGGTCCTGGACGGCCGTCAGGCGCTTTACCTGGACAAGGTGCCGGGGCGCCGGCGAATCAACATCGGCTCCCGGCTGGGCGAGCGGCATCCGATCGCCTCCACCGGGCTGGGCAAGGCGCTGATCCTCGACAAGACCGAACCCGAATGGATCGACTTCTACGCGCCTGAGGGCGCGCCGGTGGACACGGCCGCGCGCGCGGTCTGGCTTGAGCGGATGCGCAGCTACGCCCAGAAGGGCTACGCCTTCGACCTTGAGGAGAACGAGGATCAGATCCGCTGCGTCGCGGCGCCGATCCGGTCCGTCGACGGCAAGATCGTCGCGGCGCTCAGCGTGTCCTCGGCGGCCCAGTACATGTCCGATGCACGGATGGCCGAGTTGACGAAGACGGTCAGGGACGCCGCTGACGCGATCAGTTGCGACCTCGGCTGGATGCCCAAACCCTCGATCTGACCAAGGCTGGAGCCCGCATGCTGCTTGAAGACAAGGTCGTCCTGATAACCGGCGCATCGCGGGGGATCGGAAGGGCGACCGCGGTCGAGGCCGCGCGACAGGGGGCGAATGTCGCCCTCAACACCTTCAATGACGACGCGGCCGCCGCCGGGGTGGTTCGCGAGATCGAGGCCTTGGGACGCAGGGCGATCGTCGTCGACGGCGACGTGGCCCGGCCGGACAGCGCGACCACCTTCGTCAGCGCGGCGGTCGACGCCTTCGGCCGGGTCGACGTCTTCGTCTCCAACGCCGGCATATGCCCGTTCCATGCGTTCCTCGACATGCCGGTCGAGACCCTGCGGCGGACCATGGAGGTCAACCTGCACGGTGCGTACTTCATGACCCAGGCGGCCGCGAACCAGATGGTCCGTCAGGGGGAGGGGGGCTCGATCGTGGCGATCAGCTCGATCTCGGCCCTTGTCGGCGGCGCGATGCAGACCCACTACACGCCGACCAAGGCCGGGGTGCACAGCCTGATGCAGTCCTGCGCCGTGGCCCTCGGGCCGCACCGGATTCGATGCAACTCCGTGCTGCCGGGCACGGTCGCCACCGACATCAACAAGGATGATCTCGCCGACCCCGGGAAGCGGCGATACATGGAAGGGCGCATCCCCCTTGGCCGACTGGGGCAGCCGGAAGATATCGCCTCGGTCGTCGTCTTCCTGGCGTCGGACATGGCCGGCTACATGTCCGGCGCGGCGCTGCTGGTCGATGGCGGCGCCTTCGCCAACTTCCAGTAGGCCGCCGATGATCATCTCCTCACCCGACGACTATCGCGAGGCCGCGCAACGCCGCCTGCCGCCGTTCCTGTTCCACTATATCGACGGCGGGGCCTACGCCGAGCAGACCCTCAGGCGGAACGTCGAGGACTTTCAGGCCGTGGCCCTGCGCCAGCGCGTGCTGAAGAACATGGCCGACCTCAGTCTGGAGACGCGGCTGTTCGACGAGACCCTCCGGCTGCCGATCGTCCTGGCGCCGGTCGGTCTCACCGGCATGTTCGCCCGGCGCGGCGAGGTGCAGGCGGCCAGGGCCGCCGCGTCGCGCGGCATCCCCTTCACCCTGTCGACCGTCTCGGTCTGCCCCATCGAGGAGGTGGCGCCGGCCATCGACCGGCCGATGTGGTTCCAGCTCTACGTCCTGCGCGACCGGGGCTTCATGAAGGACGCGCTGGAGCGGGCGAAGGCGGCCGGGGTGAAGACGCTTGTGTTCACCGTCGACATGCCGGTGCCGGGCGCGCGTTACCGCGACGCCCGGTCGGGGATGAGTGGACCGAACGCGCCGGTGCGCCGGATGGTGCAGGCGATGACCCATCCCGGATGGGCCTGGGATGTCGGCGTGCGGGGCCTGCCGCACGATCTGGGCAACGTCTCGCGCTACCTCGGCAAGGCCACGGGCCTGGCCGACTACATCGGCTGGCTGGGCGCCAATTTCGATCCGTCGATCTCGTGGAAGGATCTGGAGTGGATCCGGGAGTTCTGGGACGGCCCCATGATCATCAAGGGGATTCTGGATCCGCAGGACGCCCGCGACGCCGTGACGTTCGGCGCCGACGGCATCGTGGTGTCGAACCATGGGGGGCGGCAACTCGACGGCGTGCTGTCCACGGCCCGCGCCCTGCCTGCGGTCGCCGGGGCCGTGAATGGTCGACTGCGCGTGCTCGTCGACTCCGGAATCCGCAACGGGCTGGACGTGGTCCGCGCCTTGGCGCTGGGGGCCGATGCGGCGATGATCGGCCGCCCGTTCGTCTACGCCCTGGCGGCGGGCGGGGAGGCGGGCGTCGCCAACCTGCTGGACCTCATCGAGACGGAGATCCGGGTCGCCATGACGCTGACGGGGGCGACGTCCATCTCCGCGATCGGGCGCGACCTGATCGCCGACGCCTGACCCCGGCATCCCTTCGGCATGTTCAAGAAGGGTATGAAAGGCGTCTATCAGCACTGCTCCGAGAAGCACCTGAACCGCTACGTCACCGAGTTCGGCTTCCGCCACAACACCCGCGCCCTGCTCGGCTTCAACGACACCATGCGCACCGATCTGGCCATCCTCGGCGCCGCCGGGAAGCGCCTGAACTATCGGCGGACGAAGCCTACGTTCAGGTTTCAGGCGCTCCGCCTCGCCCGCCTTCGCAAGAAGCGCGGCAAGGGCTAGGGTTCGCGCCTTATCGAGGGAGGGCGGAATGGCTGTTGAGGAAATCCGGTGCGCCGTGTGCGGCTTCACCGCGACTCACATTTCGGTCGGCGGGCGCGGGAAAATGGAGATCAACGCTATCGAACTTCTTCAAACCTGCCACCTCGCCAAGCAGGAATCGCCCTTCAATATGGACTGCAAGCACCTGAACGAAGCGCTTACTCGGCCCCGGCGGGCGTAAACGACCACGGCAGAACCTCGCGCCCGCCGACGTCGGTGTCGCGCGCCTCAATCGTTATCGTGCCGTCGAGCGCCGCCTTCGGCTTCGCAGCTTTCGGCTTGTGCGGCTTCGGCGGGGTGTTCAGCATCCGCTTGAGCACTTCGTCGCGGCGCTCGGCTACGGGATCTGGGTGATCTGTCATGCCTCAACCTCTGTCGCACTACGAGAAGCCTGGTAGCCAGCGCCCGCTCCTCTTTACTTCAGCCAGGGTCTCAATCCGAGAGCGGCCTGAGCACGCACTGCTGGCGATGACTATCGTGGCGAAAGCGGCTGAACTGGACGCCTACTTGTCCGGCCTGATGATTACTTTCCTCGGTGCCAAGGCAACGCCGGCCTTCGCAATGTTCGACGCCATCCACCAGACGGCTCAGAATGCTGGCCTTCGGGCGATCGCCAAAACCGTCCTCTCAAAGGAGGATCATGACCTTTTCAGCGCCCTTCTGCTACTCAGGAAAACCGCTGAGGGGCATCGCAACCGCCTAGCCCACTGGATATGGGCCTACTCCGAGGACATCGAAGACGGATTGCTCCTAATAGACCCGCCGGACAATTTTGCCTTTGCTGTCCGAAATTATGAGCGGCTATCGGCGGGTCAGCGGTTCTCGGGTGGGGGTGACGGGCCAGACCGCAGCAAAATACTAGTCTATACCAAACAAGACCTTCAAGACGCAGTCGAAATGTTTGATCGGGTTCAGAGTTGGTTCATGGTCTTTAAAACACATGTGGACCGACATCTGCAAACAGAGCCCCTGCTATATCGGGTGATGCTATCCGACACTGAGTTTCGTCAAGCACTCGCCCGTGTGCCGGGCGCAGCTCTTCCGCCAGCTCCGCTATCACCGCGAAAGAAGCGGCCTCGACCTGCTGACGAGTAAGGCGCTTCGACGCTGAGGCCGGGGCTGTCATAGGGTTATTCCTCGGTTTGCATAGTGCATGGCTAGGATTTTATTCGCATTGCGATCTTGACCGCTGGGCCTGTCGCTCCATTTCACACGGGCGTGGCCCATGGCCGCGCGGGGTCTTTGACAGGGGGAGCTACGGGCGCGGCGGGTCAGCGGCGCTTTCGCGGTGGAATTTCCGATAATCTGGCCGCGCGGCGCGTCCTCGCCCGCCATGGCGACGCCGCACCGCACGGAATTACCTGCGGTTTTTTCGGATTTGTCCGAAATGGCCGAAGTGTCCCACCAATTTTCGCGGACACTTTCCCGTGGCGGATCGGCGGCGCCGGCGGCTGGCTCGTGGCTACGGAACAGGGCCGGCCAGCGCCTCGATCAGGTCGCCCATGTTGCGCACGAAGGCGGCGGTGGAGATCACCTCGACCGGATAGTCGGTGCGCCAGGGCGAGGTGTCGTAGATGTCCCCGACATTGGTGGATTGGTACTCGCCGCCGGTCACGGCGGCCGGCGCCTCGCCGATCCAGGGGTTCGAGACGTTGGTCATCGGCGTCGGCCAGTAGCCGCGCGCGTTCAGGCCCGAGACCAGTTCTGCCGAGCGGCCCGCCGAGGGCGCCTGCGGCCGGCGACCCTCGGTTCCCATGTCGCGGAAATTGACGTCCCGGAGCGTGAAGTATTTCGGCAGGGTGTTTGTCCGCGGCCGCGCCAGCAGGGGCGAGGTGCGCCGGATCTCTTCGCTCGACAGCGCCTGGACCTCGGCCAGTTCGGCGCGAAGGGCGGCGGTGTCGAGGTTCCGGAACGAGCCGTAGTGGCCGATGACGCGGTCGGGGTTGGCGTCGGCGTAGTATTCGCCGTTGGTCGCGTTGGAGCCGCGCCGGTGGATATAGACGGGGGTGTTGGAGCCCTCGAGGATGAAGGTCGGATGGGTCCGTCCCGGCGCCCGCAGGGCCGGCGGAACAGCCACCTCGTCCAGCCAGTCCAGCGCTTCCGGCAGGCGCGCGAGGTATTTCCGGTCGCCCGTCAGGCGATAGAAGCCGATCATCGAACGGATGTTGCTGGCGGTGGTGTGGGTCGCGAAGCCCCTGGGTTCGTAGGTGCGCGCCCCGGCCGGCTTCAGCGTGTCGGGGAAATGCTGCAGGCCCCAGGCGGGCTGCGGCGCCGGCTGCTGGGTCTCGACGAAGATGTCCATGCCGCGACGGATGGCGGCGGGCAGGCGGGCGTCCCCGAGCGCCTGATACGCGTAGAGCAGAAACTCGATGTTCTCGCCGGCGACGTCGTCGTTGAAGGTGATGTAGCCGGTGTAGTCCTCGTGCCCGTGCAAGCCGGCGTTGGCGACCCGCGGGAAGCGCTGCGGCCAGCCGCCGTTCGGGTACTGGCTGTCGAGGACGAAGGCGATGGCCTTGTCCAGGGGCGCCTTGAAGCGCCGGTCGCGCTTCGCGAGGTACATGCGCAGCATGAGCTGGGAGGCCTCGGCCGTGCCGGCGTCGTCGAAGGTGGCGTTGCCGTAGTAGCGCTGGAATTCCTCCAGCCGCCAGGCGTTCTTGCCCACCGTCTCGTACCAGCGGCGCAGCGAGTCCTCGCCGGCGGTGTCGATGACGTAGTTCCACCCGCCGGCCGGGTGCTGGCCGCGGATCAGGGCCCCGGCCGCGGCGACGGCCGCGTCGTAGAACTGTTCATCCCCGGTGGCGTGCCAGGCGTCGAGGAAGAGGTGCCCCACCGTCGCCGTGCCGGGAGGCTGGACCCAGATCATGGTCGGCAGGGCCTCCAACTCGCCCCAGCGGCGCGAGAAGTCGGGCAGGACATTCCAGACGTAGCCGCCGCCGACCGCGACCTCGTCGGTCATGAAGGCCGTCGCCCGCTTCATGGTCGCCAGGATGCTGGCCCTGTCGGGCGCGGACCGGGCGAGCGAGGGCGCGGCGGTGGCGGCGAAGGCCGTCGCGGCGGCGGCCGAGAGCAGGGCGCGGCGGTTCATGGACGACGACATGGCGACCTTCCCGAAGAATGTTCCCACGATACGGCTCTGCGGCCGCCTCAGCGAGACTGAAGCACGATTGACACCGGTTTCCTAGTCGCGGGAACCCATCGCGTCCGACGGATCGTTCGGAGGCTTGCGCCACCGTCGTCAGCGCTTGATGTCGAAGCCATCCGCGGACATGGCGGCGCGAACCTCGTCGGCGGTGAAGAGGTTGAAGTCGCCATGGACCGAGTGTTTGAGCCCGGCGGCGGCCAGGCCGAAATCCAGCGCGTCCTGGTCGGACCAGCCGTTCCACAGGCCGAACAGGACGCCCGAGGCGAAGGCGTCGCCGCCCCCGACCCGGTCGACCACGCCGGTCATGTGGATCGCCTCGGCCGTGGTCTCGCGCACCTCCGCGCCGTCCCGGGTCAGCATGACCGCGGACAGGGCCTGATCGGCGACGCTTTCCTGGACGCGCAGGGTGCAGGCGATGCGCTGGAGCGAGGGGAAGGCCGCGAAGGCCGCTGCGGCGGCGCTGCGGCGGCGGACGGCCGGATCGGCGTCGTCGAAGGTCCGGCCCAGCACGAGGGCGAAGTCGCGATCGTCGGCGAAGGCCAGGGTGGATGACGAGAGCATGCGGCCCAGGGTGGCCGGCGGATCGCCCTTCCACTCCGCCCACAGCTTGCCGCGGAAATTGCCGTCGAAGCTGATCTTGACCCCGGCCGCTTCGGCCGCGGCGCAGGCCGCCAGCGCCGCGGCCGTGCCGGTCGGCCCGATGGCCGGCGTGACGCCGGAGACGTGCAGCCATTCGGTCCCGTCCAGCAGACCCGGCCAGTCGAAGGCGCCGTCGACGTGCTGGACGAAGGCGGAGCCGGCCCGGTCGTAGAGCACGTCCGCCGGCCGCCGCACGGCGCCGGGGGTCATGAAGTAGAGGCCGAGGCGGCCCGGGCGGAACTGGACAGGGGAGGTGTCGACGCCGTGCCGGCGGGCCTCGTCGCGGACGGCGCGGCCGAGGGCGTTGTCCGGAAGCACGGTGGCGATGGCCGCCGGCGCGCCGAAACGGGCGAGCGACACCGCCACATTGGCCTCGGCCCCGCCGGGGCGGATGGCGAGCCGGGGCGACTGCATCAACAGTTCGCCTTCCGGCGGGCTGAGCCGCGCCAGCATTTCGCCGAAGCAGAGGATGCGGCCGCGCGTCGAGGTCGTCATGCGGCGGAGCCTAGAGGGAGATCAACGGGCGAGCCAGCCGCCATCGACCGGCAGGATCGCGCCCTGGACATAGTCCGACGCCCGGCTGGCCAGGAAGACGGCGGCGCCGCCCAGGTCCGACGGGTCGCCCCAGCGTCCGGCCGGGATGCGGCCGAGGATCTCCGCCGAGCGCACCGGATCGTCGCGCAGCTGCTGGGTGTTGGCGGTAGCGAAATAGCCCGGAGCGATGGCGTTGGCGGTGATGCGGTGTTTGGCCCACTCGTTGGCCATGAGCTTGGTCAGCCCGGCGACGCCGGATTTCGAGGCCGTGTACGACGGCACCCGGATGCCGCCCTGGAAGCTGAGCATGGAGGCGATGTTGATGATCTTGCCGCCGTCGCCCTGTTCGATGAACCGGCGGGCGACCACCTGGCTCATGAAGAAGACGGTCTTCAGGTTGATGTTCATCACCAGGTCCCAGTCGGCTTCGGTGAAGTCGACGGCGTCGGCGCGGCGGATCAGGCCGGCGTTGTTGACCAGGATGTCGACCCGGCCGAAGGCGGCGAGCGTCTCGTCCAGCACCCGCTGGACCGGCTCGATCGAGGTCAGGTCGGCCTGGATGCTGACCGCCTTGCGGCCGAGCGCCTGAACCTTGTCCACCGTTTCGTCGGAGTCGGACAGGGCGACCGAGGCGATGTCGGCCCCGGCCTCGGCAAGGGCGAGGGCGATGCCCTGGCCGAGTCCGACGTTGCCGCCGGTGATCAGGGCGACCTTGCCGGTCAGATCAAACGGGTTGCTCATGACGGTCTTTCCCTCGCGCCCTATTTCAGCTGACAGATGTCGAGCTTGTGCATGTCGGTGTAGTCGAGGTTCTCGCCGCCCATCCCCCAGATGAAGGTGTAGTTGGACGTGCCCGAGCCCATGTGGATCGACCACGGCGGGCTGATCACGGCCTCGCCGTCCTGGACCACGATGTGGCGCGCCTTGTCCGGTTCGCCCATGAAGTGGAAGACCCGGTCGTTCTCGCCCAGGCCGAAGTAGAGGTAGGCCTCCGAGCGCCGGTCATGCAGGTGCGGCGGCATGGTGTTCCAGACGCTGCCGGTTTTCAGCACGGTCACGCCGAGCAGGAGCTGGCAGGACTTCACCTTGGCCGGGACGATGTACTGGTAGATCGTCCGCTCGTTGGACGTTTCCAGCGCGCCCATCTCGATCGGCACGGCCTCGTTGATCGAGATTTTGGCCAGCTCGTAACGGGCGTGGGCGGGCGTGGCGATCAGATAGAATTTCGCCGGGTTGGCCGGATCGGCCGAGGCGAACGCGACCTCGCCCGAGCCCATCGGCACATACAGGCCGTCGCGGAAGCCGAGGTCGATCCTCTCGCCGTCGACGATGACCGTGCCGGCCCCGCCGATGTTGACCACGCCCAGCTCGCGGGCGTGCAGGAAGGGCTTGCCTTCAAGGGACGGCGGCTCGGAATGGGTCGGAAGGCTCAGGACGCCATTTGTCGGCTCGGCCCCGCCGATGATCATCCGCTCGTTGTGCGAATAGTTCAGGCTGACCTTGCCCGGCTGGAACAACCCGCTGACCAGGTAGCGGTCGCGCAGCTGGTCGTTGGTCGCCCCCTCCATCATGTCGGGATGGGTGCCGTGATAAATCTTGTCGTACATGCCGAGTCTCCCTGGGCTCGCGGCCAGCATTCCGGGCGGGTCGCGGCCCGCGGTTGCCGACTAGGTAACCGGTGTCAGAGTCCACCGCAAGCGACTTCGAGACCCCCAGGCTAGGCGAACGGTATGGCGGATTTGCGAATCACCAGGGCCGGATGCACCTCCGGCTGTTCCAGCTTCGCCGGATCGACGCCACGCATCGGCGCCAGCAGCTTCTCGGCTGCCATCCGTCCCATGTCGCGAATCGGCAGGCGCACGGAGGTGAGATTCGGCCACACCCGCGCCGCCATGGGCAGGTCATCGTAGCCGACCACAGACAAGTCCCGCGGCAACTCGAGCCCGCGATCGCGGGCGGCCTGCATCACCCCCAGGGCCATGTCGTCATTGAGGGTAAAGATCGCAGTCGGCGGCTCAGGCAGGGAGAGCAGGGCGTGCCCCGCCTCGACGCCCGATTCGAAGGTGTAGCCCCCCTGGATGTCATAGGCCGGATCCATGGGGATGCCGCAGGCGGCCAGTGCGTCGACGAAGCCCTTGCCGCGCACGCTTGAGGACCGGAAGGACGTCAGGCCGCGGACCATGGCGATGCGACGGTGGCCCAGATCGGCGAGGTATCGCGCGGCCTCCGCGGCGCCGATCCAGTCGTTGGTCACGATCATGGAGCCGGGTTCGTCCAGCGCTACCGAGGCGATCCGCACATAGGGGCAGTCGAGCTCCCGCAACAAGGCGATGACGCGCTCGTCCTCGGACACAGAGGGCGGCATGATCACCCCGAACAGCCGCTGGCGCTCGACGAAGTTGCGGATGTCTTCCAGCAGGGTCCCGGAGTCGCGGTTGCACGGATGCACGACCAGCTCCAGGCCTGAGCCGCGCAGCGCGTCCAGCACGCCCTGTTGCATGTTGACCACATAGGTCGGGCTGGGCTGGTCGTAGATCAGGCCCACCAGGAATGAGCGTCGGAAGGCCAGACCCCGCGCCTGCGGGTCCGGGACGAAGCCCAGTTCCTTGATAACCGCGTTGACGCGATCGCGCGTGTCCTGCCGGACGAACGGCGCCTGGTTGATGACGCGCGACACGGTCTTCTTCGAGACCTGCGCCTCCCGGGCCACGTCGTTGATCGTAGACCGTTTCCCCGGCTTGGTTGAGCGCGGATCGTCCTGAGCCAAGGCGGCCCTCCTCCTGTGGACGCTAAGGCATAGCTGGTCGTCGCGACCGGCGCCATGGGGTCATGAAGCGCATTGACACCGGTTTCCCCAGCCGCCCATTATCATCGCAGCGTGTGGGGCCCTCCTTGACCGAGTTTGAGACGACAGTGACGCGATCATGAGCCTGGCCCCGATCGAGTCCAATCCGACGGCGCGAGCGATCGCCGAACGTTTCGTGTCCGCCCGCCTGGCGGCGCGGGCCACGGCCGATTATCCGGGTTCCGTTCCCGCGACGCTGGCTGAGGCCTACGCCATCCAGGAAGAGGCGATCGGCCTCTATCGTGACCGCATTGTGGGTTGGAAGGTCGGCGGCGTCCCGCCGGCCCAGCAGCCGGCGTTGGGCGTTCACCGCGTGGCCGGTCCTGTCTTTGCAGGCAGGCTGTGGGCGGCGGCCGACGGCGGGCGAACGCCGCTCCCGGCCATTGCCGGCGGTTTCGCGGCGGTTGAATCGGAGTTCGTGGCGCGCATCGGCCGAGACGCCGATCCGGCCCGGCTGGAATGGACGCTGGCGGACGCCATGGCACAGGTCGACAGCGTCTTCGTCGGCGTCGAGCTGGCAGGCAGTCCGCTGCCGACGATCAACGATCTCGGCTCCGTGGTCGTGGCCTCGGATTTCGGCAACAATGCCGGCCTCGTGCTGGGACCGGAGGTGATCGACTGGCGGGACCGTCTGGATCACCTTGAGGTCGAAACCGTGATCAACGGCCAGAGCCTTGGTGTGGCCCGCCACACCGCGCTGGCCGGCGGAGCGATGGAATCCGTGCGCTTCCTGCTTGAGCATTGTGCACAAAGGGGCCGCCCGCTGCAGGCGGGGGCCCTGGTCTCGACGGGGGCGGTCACCGGCGTGCACCGGGTGGACGCCGGCGACGAGGCGGTCTGTATCTTCAGGGGTGTCGCGGAGCTTTACTGTCCGATCGTTCGGGCCGCGGCGGGATATTAAAATCTGGCGTCAACCCGCCCGTCGTTCAGACGACCCAGAAGCGGAAGGCGCCGAGGAACACAGGAACGGGTCTGAACCATGTCTGACGCCACCACCGCGCCAATCCAGGTCACGGCGCCCCCACCGGGCAAGTACCGCTGGGTCATCATGTGGCTGCTGTTTGCGGCCATGGTCATCAACTACGTCGACCGCCAGATGATCGGCGTGCTGAAGCCGACGCTGCAGACCGAGTTCGGCTGGAGCGAGACCGACTACGCCAACATCATCTTCTGGTTCCAGGCCGCCTACGCCGTCTCCTATCTGGTCTTCGGCCGGATCATGGACCGGGTAGGCGCGCGATGGGGCTTCGGCGTCGCCTTCCTGATCTGGCAGATCGGCCACATCGCGCATGGCGCCGCGCGCGACCTGAGCCACTTCATCATGGCGCGGGTGGTGCTGGGCGTCGGCGAGGCCGGTGGCTTCCCGGGCGGGATCAAGGCGGTCGCCGAGTGGTTCCCCAAGAAGGAGCGCGCTTTCGCGACCGGCCTGTTCAACGCCGGCACCAATATCGGGGCCATCGTCACGCCGCTGGTCGTGCCATGGCTGGTGTTGGCCTTCGGCTGGCAGGCGGCGTTCGTCGTCACCGGCCTGCTGGGTCTGATCTGGCTGCCCATCTGGCTGCTGGTCTATCGCCGGCCACGTGAGCAGAAGCGGGTTACGCCCGCCGAACTGGCCTGGATCGAACAGGACCCGGCCGACCCGGTCGAAAAGATCGGCTGGCGCAAGCTGCTGACGGTCAAGGAGACCTGGGCCTACGCCGGGGGCAAATTCCTGATCGACCCGATCTGGTGGATGTTCCTGTTCTGGCTTCCCGACTTTCTCGGCAAGCGCTACGGCCTCGACCTCAAGACCTTCGGTCCGCCGCTGGTCGCCATCTACCTGCTGTCGGACCTCGGGTCTGTAGGCGGCGGCTGGCTGTCGTCGCGGATGATGCACCGGGGCATGAGTCTGAACATGGCCCGCAAGACGACCATGCTGATCTGCGCCCTGTGCGCCGTGCCGGTGGCCTTCGCCGCCTTCGCCTCGAATGTCTGGCTGGCGGTGGGGATCATCGGTCTGGCGACCGCGGCCCACCAAGGCTTTTCGGCCAACCTCTATGCCTTCCCCGGCGACGTCTTCCCACGCTCCGCCGTTGGCTCGGTCGTCGGCATCGGGGGGATGTTGGGCGGGATCGGCGGCATGATCATGGCCAAATACGCCGGTTTCGTGCTGGACAGCATCGGCACCTATACGCCGATCTTTGTGGTCGCGGCCTCGGCCTATCTGCTGGCGTTGCTGCTCATCCACCTGATCTCGCCGAAATACGAGCTGGCGAAGGTCTGACGGAGGACGGGCCGGGCGAGCGATCGTCCGGCCGGGTCCATTTTCGCGACGCGTGGCCCTCAGGTCACAGGACAGGCACGCCCAGGGATGGCGCTCTGGCCCGCCTGTGGTCCTCCACGGCGGGCCTTTTTGTGGCCGGCAAGCGCCGACGGGGGCGGTTCGGGAAGATGAACGCCGGTCTTGCCATGCCCCGAGACCTGTGCCTAACCTTGTCATGACACCGGTAGCACAACTTGATCAACAAGTGATGACACCGGTGTCTCTTGCGAGCAGCGAGAGGCCTGAACGGGGGCGACGGATCTCCGACAGACCACATTTGGGAGGAGACAACATGACCCGACGTAACCAATTCGCCCGCCGCGCGTGGGCCGCGACCGCGTCTTTCGGCGCATTGGCGCTCGCTCTGGCCGCCCATGACGCGGCGGCGCAGACCGCCGCGGCGCCGCAGGACCCCTCGCAGGAAGACGGGACCCAGGTCGAGGAAGTGGTCGTGACCGGCTTTCGCGCCAGTCTGGCGAGCGCCCTGAACATCAAGCGGCGCGAGGCCGGCGTGGTCGACGCCATCTCGGCGGAGGATATCGCCGACTTCCCGGACACCAACCTGGCCGAATCCATCCAGCGGATTCCCGGCGTGTCGATCGATCGCGACGCGGGTGAGGGCCGTTCGATTACGGTGCGCGGGCTCAGTTCCGAATTCACGCGGACCCGTATCAACGGCATTGAGGCGCAGGCGTCGACCGGCGCGACGGACTCCTCCGGCGGCGTGAACCGCGGCCGCGGTTTCGATTTCAACGTCTTCGCGTCCGAACTCTTCAACAACATCACCGTTCGCAAGACAGCGTCCGCCGAGGTCGAGGAAGGCTCGCTCGGCGCCACGGTCGACCTGCGCACGACCCGGCCGTTCGACTATCGGGGCTTCACCGCCGCCGCCTCGGTACAGGGCGGGTACAATGATCTGTCGGAAAGCTGGAGCCCGCGCTTTGCCGGCCTGATCTCCAACACCTGGATGGACGGCAAGTTCGGGGCGCTGTTATCAGTCGCCTACAGCGACAAGGATTCGATCGAGGAAGGCTTCAGCTCGGTCCGCTGGGGTCCGGCCAACGGCGACAACGGCTTCCAGAACCCCGGCGCCTTGCCCGGCGGCGCCGGCGCGGCCGGGGGACTGTTCCACCCCCGTATTCCTCGCTACGGCCGACTGATCCATGAACAGGAACGACTGGGCGCGACCCTCTCGCTGCAATGGCGCCCGTCCGATGCAACCACGCTGAGCCTCGACGGCCTCTATTCGAAGCTGGACTCGACCCGGAGCGAGAACTTCCTGGAGGCCTGGTCGCTCAGCCGCAACGCCACGCAAGGCGGCAAGCCGCAGGTCGACATCATCGACGCGGAGGTGGATCCGGAAACCGGCGAGCTGATCTATCTGCGGCTCGACGACATGGACATGCGGACCGAGCAACGTCTCGACATCCTCGAGACCGAGTTCACCCAGTACACGCTGGAACTGGACCACCGGTTCAATGACACGGTCAGCTTCAACGGCACGGTCGGCCGGTCGAAGTCCGAGTTCGGCAACCCGTCCCAGATCAACGCCATCATCGACCATCAGAACGCTGACGGCTGGTCGATCGATTTCCGCGACAACCGCGACCTGCCGCTGATCGTCTACGGCTTCGACGTCACGGATCCCAATCAGTGGAGCTTCACCGGACCGGCGGCCGCCCAGCCCCGATCTGAGCTGCGCATCAGCTCCAGCTTCCAGACCAACACCTATACGACCGCCGACGGGGCCTTCCGGTTCGAGCTCAGCGACGAAGTCACCTTCAAGGCGGGCGCCAGCTACAAGGAATATGAGTCGGTGGGCACCGGATACGCCCGGGTCAGCAACTCCGCGCCGGCGCTGCCGGGCGGCACGTCCATGGCCGACGTCACCGAACTGCTGACCGGTTTCGGCAGCGGTCTCGATCTGCCGGCCGGCTCGGCCACGTCGTGGGTGACGCCGAATCTGGACGCCATCATCGATGTCTTCGGCGCCGGCTGCCTCTGCGACACCGGGGTTGCGGGCGGGGATTTCCGCCTGCTGGGACTGGAAAACGGCTCCACGGCGCTGGGCAGCTGGCGCGAGGTCACGGAAACCGACACCGGCGCCTGGGTTCAGGCTGACTGGGACGCCGAACTCTATGGCATGCCGTTCCGGGGCAATCTCGGCTACCGCTGGGTCAAGACCGAGGTCGAGGCGCTCGGCTACTCGGCGCTGAGCGGCGTGACGACGGCGGTGACCGGAGAGAATGAGTACGACGACTTCCTGCCCTCGATGAACCTGGCGCTGGAGCCGGTGGAGGATCTGATCATCCGCTTCGGCGCCGCCAAGGTCATGGCCCGCCCGCCGGTGACCAACCTGGTGCCGGTGTTCGCGCTCAGCGCGCCTCTGGCGGCCAACCGCACCGCCTCGCTCGGCAACGTCAAGCTGGAGCCGTACCGCGCCGACACCGTCGATCTGTCGATCGAATGGTATTTCGCTCCGGAATCGCTGCTGTCTTTCGCGTGGTTCTACAAGGACATCTCGACCTATGTTCAGACCACCCAGCAAACGCTGACCTATGCCGAGCTGACGGCGCTCAACCCCGAGGCCTTCCCGGCCGCCGCGGATCGTCCGCCGTCGGATCAGTATGTCTTCAGCACGCCCGCCAACACCCCGGGTGGTCCGCTGAAGGGCTTCGAGATCAGCTATCAGCAGCCGTTCACCTTCCTGCCGGGGGCGTTCTCGAACCTGGGCGTCCAGGCGAACTACACCCATGTCGAGTCGGAGATCGACTACTGCACCACGGCCGCCTGCAGCGCGTTCGTGACAGCCAATCTGGTGAATCTGTCGCCCGAGGCCTGGAACGCCACCCTCTATTACGATGACGGCCGCCTGAACGCCCGCGTCTCCGCGGCCTATCGGGACAGCTATTACCAGCAGGTGCCGGGCGCCAACGGCGGCACGCGCGGCATCGTGGCGACGGGCAAGACCGAGACGACGAGCATCGACGCCTCGGCCTCCTATGACGTCACCGACCACCTGACGCTGACGCTGGAAGGGATCAATCTGACCGACGAGGCGAACCGCCAGAACCATGGCGAGCTCGATGGCGTTCGCGACAGCACCTACGTCTACCACCACACCGGCCGGCAGGTTTACGTCGGCGCGCGGTACAAGTTCTAGGAACGCCGCGAAAGCCGGGGACGCCGACGATCCGGTCGGCGTCCCCGACCTTCCTACAGCAGGCTGAAGCGTGAAGGTGGCAGGGCGGTTCGGCTGAACCGCGCCTCGGCCACCGCGCCGTTGAAATAGTCCACGCGGTTCAGGCGGCATCCGACCGATGACCGGCCCGGTCCCTGCGGCGCGAAGGCGATCTCGGCCTCGCCCTGCAGCACGCCGTCGACATAGCTCCGGTACATCCGGCCGTCGCAGGTCTGGGCGACGTGATGCCACCGCCCCACCGGATGCAGCTTGTCCGGAAATAGCAGGGTGTGGTTGTAGCCGGGTCCCTTGACGAAGGCGTCGAGCGTCCATTGCCGGCCGTAGACACGGATCTCGAAAAGCATCCGGGTGCCGCCCGAAGGCGCGTCCGGGAGAGCCGGATCCTCCTGCAGGTGGAACCAGCGTTGTTCCTCCGCCCCACCGTCAGGTCTGAACAGGGCCTCGAAGGTGAAGGCCGACGCGCCCGCCAGGGGGTGGCCGGCGATGAAGACGGCGTCGGTGCTCCCGTTGAACTGGAGGGCCCGCCCCCGGGGACCCTCAATGATCGCTGGAGCGCCCTCGACGCTGGCGGGAAAGCCTCCGATCCGGTCCAGGCGATCGAATGACCAGACGGTCTGGCCGGCAGCGGGCAGGGGAGGCGCGGTGACGCAGCCTCCCAGCGCCACGGCTCCGGCTCCCCGCAGGATGTCTCTCCGTCTCATGGCTTTCTATACCCCTTCCCAAGACCTCGACTACCCGCGGCATCGGTCAACTGAGGATAGGCGACGAGGAGGACCGGGTCTTTATCGTCGCGTCACGGGCAGGGTGATATCCCCAGGTCCCGGCGCAGCCCTCCCGCTGATGGCCGTCACGCCCGGGCTGTTCTAGGCTTCGCCGGGAATCGCGGCGATCGACCGCGCAGGGGGACTGCCATGGCCCGCACGCCAACGACGCCGAGGTCCGCGCGAGGCGCCTCTCCGAAGCCCGTCAAGGCCGCGCCCGGCGTCGCCGTTCCGGACCCGGCCGCCCCCCCGCCCCCGCCGCCGGCGAGGAAGCCGCTGTGGACCCACCTCTATTTCCAGGTGCTGCTCGCCATCGTGCTGGGCGCGCTGATCGGGCATTTCTGGCCGACGTTCGGGGAAGGCCTGAAGCCGCTGGGCGACGCCTTCATCCGGCTGGTGAAGATGATCATCGCGCCGGTGATCTTCCTGACCGTGGCCACCGGCATCGCCCACCTGCGCGACCTCGGCAAGCTGGGCAAGGTGGTCGGCAAGGCCTTCGCCTACTTCCTGACCTTCTCGACCCTGGCCCTGGTCGTCGGCCTGGTCGTCGCCAATGTGGTGCGGCCCGGCGCGGGCATGAACGTCGACCCGGCCACGCTCGATCCGGCGGCCGTCGCCCAATACGCCTCGAAGGCCCACGAGACCTCCATCGTCGGCTTCCTGATGAACATCATTCCCGAGACCGTGGTCGGCGCCTTCGCCGGCGGCGAGATCCTGCAGGTGCTGTTCTTCGCCATCCTGTTCGGCGTTTCGCTGGCCGTCATCGGCGACCGCGCCCAGCCGGTCATGACCGTGCTGGAAAGCGTGTCCGAGGCCTTCTTCAAACTGGTGGCCATCCTGATGAAGGCGGCCCCCATCGGCGCCTTCGGGGCCTTCGCCTTCACCATCGGCCGGTACGGCATCGAGTCGGTGATCAACCTGGCGGCCCTGGTCGGCACCTTCTACCTGACCTCGGCCCTGTTCGTGGTCGTGGTGCTCGGCGCCGTGGCCCGGTTCAACGGTTTCTCGATCTTCAGGCTGATCCGTTACCTGAAGGAGGAGCTGCTGCTGGTCCTCGGCACCTCCTCGTCCGAGGCCGCCCTGCCCAGCCTGATCGAGAAGATGGGCCGCGCCGGCTGCGACAAGTCCGTCGTCGGGCTGGTCGTGCCGACCGGCTATTCCTTCAACCTCGACGGCACCAACATCTACATGACCCTGGCGGCCCTGTTCATCGCCCAGGCCTGCGGGGTCGACCTGTCCATCGGCGATCAGCTGCTGCTGCTGGCCGTGGCCATGCTCAGTTCCAAGGGGGCGGCGGGCGTCACGGGCGCGGGCTTCATCACCCTGGCCGCCACCCTGGCCGTGGTGCCTTCGGTGCCCGTGGCCGGCATGGCCCTGATCCTCGGCGTCGACCGGTTCATGAGCGAATGCCGGGCCCTGACCAACTTCATCGGCAACGCCGTCGCCACCATCGTGGTGGCGAAATGGGAGAAGGGGCTGGACCGCGAGGCGCTGGACCGCGCGTTGTCGGGAGCGCCCGGCCCGGTGACGGCCGGTTCAAGCGAGGCCGACGACGACTAGCCCCGCCCTGCCGCACGTCGCGGTTCAGACTCAAAACAGGGTCTGAACAGTCTGAAGAGTCTGAACGAATGTGCGGGAAAACAACGGGTTGAGGTTCCGATCGGTCAAGCGGCCGGACCCTCGGAAAAGCCCTGTCGGACGCGGCTGGAGCCGCCGCGTCGATCAACTGATTTTCAAAGACCCCGCGCCGGGACGCGCCACCGCATGTGAGGCGTCCCCGCGGGAGATCAAGAGCGGGGCAGGAAAATATTCCTGTCCGTGGCGCGGCGGCGGCCCGGCCTAGCCGCGCGCGGCGCGCTCCAGCTCGGCGATGTTCAGCCGCTTCATCTGCATCATGGCCTCGAACACCCGCTTGCGGACGCCCTCGTCCGGGTCGGACAGGAAGCGGGTCATCGCATGGGGCACGATCTGCCACGACAGGCCGTAACGGTCCTTGACCCAGCCGCATTGCTCGGCCTCGGGCACGGCGGACAGGGCCTCGGTCGGCCGGTCGACCTCGGCCTGGTCCTCGCAGTCGATCTGCAGCGAAATGGCCTCGTTGAACTTGAAGTGCGGGCCGCCGTTCAGGGCGGTGTAGCGGCTGCCGGCGAGGGTGAACTCGACCACCAGCACGTCGCCGGCCTTGCCGTCGGGATAGTCGCCCGGCGACCGGATCACGGCGTCGACCCGCGAGTCGGGGAACAGCGACACATAGAAGTTCGCGGCTTCCTCGCCCTGCTTGTCGAACCACAGGCAGGGGGTGACTTTCTGGCGTGGGGGGAGGGCGGTCATGGGGTTTCTCCTCTGCTGTCGGTGATCCCTATATTAAACCGAACGGTTAAATGCAAGCTCTCGCGACTGCGGCCCGGGGGCGGCTCGCCAGCGGGCGAAATGATCCCGATCCTCAACGGATTCCCAAGGCCCCGCCCGCGTTCGGCGCTCCGAATGAGACTGCCGGCTCACGCCGCAGGAACAGGGACGGACCTTCTGCGCCTGCGAGGAAGCAGGTCCAGGGGGGCGATAGCCGACTTCTCGCCGAACTAGATGACTAGCATTCTCTGGGGCAGCAGCGCCTCGGCTTCAGCCGGACTGCGCGCGGCCAAATAGCGTCTGTGGGGAAATTTGCGCCCCAGCAGAGCACAGAGATCGTAGGCAGAGGTGTCGTTGCTGACGAAAATAGTAAAGTGTCCCTCCTCACCCTTCGCACTGAACGCGGAGAATACTGAATCCATCTGCTTGGGCGTCGCCTTTGCGTGTGGATTGCGAATGTCGATGATCCAGTCCCAGCTGGCGACGGCGGGATGCTGCTTCACCAGCTGAACGGTCGTCTCCGCGACCGTGGTCGTCTGGGGCTCCGCGAGAACAGTGAGCCAAACCCGGCGTATTCCCCGGTCCAGTTTGATATCGATGGACATGCTTCCATTTGGGCGAGCGGGGGGAAACAAGAACTTAATTCCGGCTGCTGGACGACCGACCGGTCACCGAAAGGCCACGGTTCCGCTTGTTACGGTAATGGACATTCGCCATTGTCCGCGGCCATCGCACTGGCGGGGTCCGGACGGCCATGGGCGACTACACGCTGAAAATCGTTCCACAGGGTCAGTCGGAACCGACCGAAACGGTCATCTTGAGCCGCCCGGGCGAGGTTCTGGACGCCATCCCCGCGCTGCTGGACGCGAACCCCGACTGTTATCGCATCCACGTATATCTCGGGCAGGCCCGGCTCTTCTCCGTCGACTGCACAGGGAAGAACGTGGATGACGTGGAGTAGACGTCGGCCGCGGCCTGATCCGGCTTGAGCGCATAGCCGCCACCTTCCCCACCCCGGTCGTCGAGCCGGCGGTCGCAACGTCCGCAACGGTCGAAGGCCGACCTCCACAGTCCGCCAGCGGGGCCATGTCGCCGTCCGTTGTGCCCGGCAGGCCTCCACTTCGTGTCCGGCCGCGCCTCGCGCGGAGGAGTTTTCAAGGCTGTCAGCCTCGTCTAGATTCCGCGGATGGGCGGACCCGACATGCGGATTATCATACTGGCGTCATCGGCGTTGATGCTGGCGGCGTGCAACCCTTCCAACGGCCGTGATGCGGAAGGCGTTCGGGACCCGGAGATCGCGACGGCGAACCGGATCGAACCGGATGACATCGTGACCTTCCCCAAGGGACCCGTAGTCTGCCGCACGGAACGGGCGCTGAGGGCAGCCTTCATCGACACGCTCGCGGGAAACGAGCCTGAACTCGGCACGCGATTCGAGGGCGACGCCCAGTGCATTACGCTTGATCCGGCTTCGCGGTACAAGGTCGTCGGCACGGATCAGCTGGGCCATGAAATGCCCGAGGCCGTCATCCTCAGGGTCGTTGAGGACAAGGCGGCCGCGGGCGGGCAGGAGATGTTTGTGCTCGTCCTCGACCGCAGCTTCGTCAGGGTGGAGGCGCGGCCGGACCGCTGATCCCCGGGAGGCCCGGCTGGCCGCAACGGGTCCGAAGCCGACGGTCAGCACATGCCTGGATCGAACATCGACGCGGGCGCGCCCCAAGGCGAACCGACCGAACGTCGGCAAGGGGTAGGAAGCGGAAGTTCAGTTGATGTTTGACCCGCAGACCCAACGGGTCATTCGACGCGCGCCAACGTCATATGTGCCGAATACGACCAGCATGTTCGAGTCATCCAGACCGAAGTTGTCCTGATCGGCCCGAAGAAGGTGCCGTCCAGGCGGATAGTGCGCCGCCCCAGGCCCTTGGTAGAAACGGATGCTGACCTTCGACGTGTCCGACCCAAGCCATGGGGCGGTGAGAAACCACAGTAAATACCAATCATTACGCCAGGACGCTGCTGACCAAGCATAGTGCCGAGAGTCCCAGTTCTGGACCGAGCCCACGCATGGGTCCTGCTCGACTAGCCGATCGATCTCATTGGCCAATGCGGAGGAGGGGCGAGGAGTAATAGTCAAGCCGAGGATAAGCAGACCCGTGAGGATGATGCCGCTGGCTAGCAGCAGTCTGCCTTTCCGTCTTCTGGGGCGCGCGCGCATAGCCTCACGGTAACCCCCGGAGCGAAGTCCGAAAAGGGTCGGGAGCTGACGTTGGTTCGGAAACGTGAGAGACGCTCCCGCCAGCCAACGAAGGAGCGCCCATGCCGCCGACGATGTTCGGAATTCCCAACTGCGACACCGTCAAGAAGGCGCGCGTCTGGCTCGACCGGCATGGCGTCGCCTACGCCTTCCACGACTACAAGAAGGCGGGAATCGACCGCGCGCGGCTGGAGGGCTGGGTCGCGGCGCATGGCTGGGAGGTCGTGCTGAACCGCGCCGGCACGACCTTCCGCGCCCTGCCCGAGGCGGACAAGGCGGCTCTCGACGCCGACAAGGCCATCGGCCTGATGCTGGCGCAGCCGTCGATGATCAAACGCCCGGTGCTGGACCTCGGCGACCGCACGCTGGTGGGGTTCAAGCCGGAGGCCTACGCGGCCGCCTTCGCCTGATCAGCGCGTCAGGGTGAACCGCGCGGGCTCGCCCGACTGGGCGTCCGGGCTCAGCCAGACGTCGAACAGCCCCGGCTCGACCGTCGGCCGCAGGTCGCGGCCGAGGAACAGCAGGTCGGCGAAGGCCAGCGGGATCGACACCTCGACCGAACCGCCGGCCGGCACGGTCACGCGCCGGAAGCCCTTCAGCAGCCGGCCGGGCTGGGTCACCGAGGCGGCGCGGTCGCGGATGTAGAGCTGGACCACCTCCGAGGCGTCGCGCGCGCCGGAGTTGGTCAGGGTGACCGAGGCCGCGATCTCGCCGTCCCACGCCATCGTCGGCGCCGACAGCCGCACGGCCGAATACTGCACCGGCGCATAGGTCAGGCCGTGGCCGAACGGATAGAGGGCGGTGTTCGACGTTTCGCGGAACTGGGCCTTGAAGCCCTCGCTGCGCGACGCGGCCGGGCGGCCGGTGGTCTTGTGCGCGTAGTAGAAGGGCGACTGGCCCGAGAAGTGCGGGAAGCTGACCGGCAGCCGGCCGGTCGGGGCGTGGTCGCCGAACAGCACGTCGGCGACGGCGTTGCCGGTTTCGGACCCCAGGAACCAGGTGGCGAGGATCGCCCGGGCGTCCTTGACGGCCCCGGTCAGCTCCATCGCCCGGCCGTGACGGAGCAGCACCACCACCGGCTTGCCGGTCGCGGCGACGGCCTCGGCCAGCGCCAGCTGCGGTTCGGGAATGCCGATGTCCACGCGGGACTGCGATTCCGCCGACATGTTCTGGCTCTCGCCGATGGCCAGCAGCACCACGTCGGCCTGGGAGGCGGCGATCACCGCGGCCTCGACGCCGCCTTCCAGCGGGGCTTCGACGTCCGAGCCCTTGACCACGCTCAGCGAGGCGCCGGGGCCCATGGCCGCGCGCAGGCCTTCTTCCAGCGACACCGCCAGCTTCGGGTCCTTGAAGATCGACCAGGGGCCGAACAGGTCGACCTTGTCCGCCCCGAACGGGCCGATCAGGGCGATGCGCTGGCCGGTCTTCGGCAGGGGCAGCAGGCCGCCGTCGTTCTTCAGCATCACGATCGACTTGCGGCCGGCCTCGCGGGCCAGGGCCAGATGCTCGCGGCTGCCGCTCACCCGACGCTCGATGCGCACGTCCGAGCCGCGGTAGGGGGTCTCGAACAGGCCGAGCGCCGCCTTGGTCATCAGCACCCGCCGCACCGCCTCGTCGACGCGCGTGAGGGGCACGTCGCCCGACTGCACTAGCTCGGGGATGTGCTTCATGTACAGGCCGCTCTTCATCGACATGTCGACGCCGGCCATCAGGGCGATCCGCGCCGCGTCGCGGCCGTCGGCGGCGAAGCCGTGGGCGATCAGCTCCTCCTCGGAGGTGTAGTCCGAGACCACGAAGCCGGCGAAGCCCCATTCGCCGCGCAGGATGTCGGTCAGCAGCTGTTCGTTGCCGCTGGTCGGCACGCCGTTCAGGTCGTTGAAGGCGCTCATGGTCGACAGGGCGCCGGCGTCGAAGGCGGCCTTGAACGGCGGCAGATAGACCGAGCGCAGCTCCAGTTCGCTCATGTCGGTCGAGTTGTAGTCCAGGCCGGACTCGGCGGCGCCGTAGGCGGCGAAATGCTTGGGACAGGCCAGCAGGGACGACCACGCCTTCAGGTCGTCGCCCTGGAAGCCCCGCGTCCGCGCCGCGGCGAAGAGCTTGCCCAGCAGCACGTCCTCGCCGGCGCCCTCGACGACCCGGCCCCAGCGCTGGTCGCGGCCGATGTCGACCATGGGGGCGTAGGTCTGGTGCACGCCCGCGGCGCCGCCCTCGACCGCCGCCGCCCGCGCCGTGCGCAGGGCCAGGTCCGGATCCCAGCTGGCCGCCTCGCCGAGCGGGACGGGGAAGGTGGTGCGCAGGCCGTGGACGATGTCGGCGGCGAACAGCAGGGGAATGCCCAGCCGGCTGTCGCGGACCGCCATGTCCTGCACCAGCCGGGTCGAGGCCGCGCCGACGCCGTTGAACAGGGCCCCGATGCGGCCGGCGCGGATGTCGGCGGCGGTCTGTTCCTGGTTGGGGTCGAGCGTATCCCCCGGGTTGACGCCTTCGGGCCGCCAGCGGAACGGATCGTTCTGCAGGTTCAGCTGACCGGCCTTCTCCTCGATGGTCATGCGGGCGATCAGGGCGTTGACCCGCTCCAGATTGGCCTGCGCCTGCGCCGCCGCGATGCGGGGCGCCATCATCATCCCGGCCGCCAGGGCGCCTCCGGCCAGAAGGGTGCGGCGGGTCGGGGCGGGGAGAGGCAGGTGACGCATGTAACCGGTTCCATCTGACAGAGACGCAGGACTAACGGTCGCGCCGCGTCCCGCCTACCCTCGATCGATCACAAGGCGTTGCGTGGCGGCTATCGGTCAGCGGCGCCGGCGCAGCCATTCGATCACCGCGGCCCGTTCGGCGGCGCTTCCGCCCTGATACGGCATGTCCGTGCCGGGCACGACCGCTTCGGGATCGGCCAGGAACCGCTCCAGCGTGGCCTCGTCCCAGACCAGCCCCCGCCGTCCGGCCGCCCGCATCGCGTCCGAATAGGCGAAACTCTCCACGGCCCCGGCGCGCCGTCCGATCACGCCGCCGAGACCGGGCGCGGGGCTCCGGGCGTCCTCCCGCAGCGAATGGCAGGCCGCGCAACGCTGGAAGGCGCGCGCTCCGGGCTCGGGCGCGGCCTGGGGAGCGGGCGGGGCGAGGGCGAGAATCAGGAGCCAGATCACCGGCGGCTCTCAGCCGCCGCGCCGGATGACCACCAGCCGGTCCGCGCCGGACTCCGCGCCCCAGACCTCGCCCGGCCGGCCCAGCATCTGGCGCACGTTCGCGCCGGGCCGGTCGCTGGGGAAGCTCTCGAAGGCCTCGGTGACCGGATCGAAGCGGACGATGGCGTTGGCGGCGAAGTCGGTCAGCCAGACCTTGTCGGTCTCGTCGACATAGACGGAATAGGCCTTCGGGGCCTCGCCCGGCAGTTTCCAGGTGCGCCAGCTGCCGTCCCGGGGGTCGTGGACGCTGACATTGCCGCTGTTCCACTCGCTGACCCACAGCCGGCCCTGGCTGTCGGACCAGATGCGCCGCGCGCCCTGGTTCGGGGTCGGCGGCTCGACGATGGTGGCGGCGCCGGTGTCGAGATCGACCTTCGCGATGTGGCTGCCGGCGAGGGAGGCGTACCAGATGTCGCCCGAGGGCGTCGCGGTGATGCCGTAGGGGCCGCGGCCGCGCGGCGCCGCCCACACCTTCATGTCATCGGTGGCCGGGTCGAGGCGGCCGTAGAAGCCGGTCTGGCCGGTGAACCAGATGCGGCCCCGTCCGTCGAAGGCGGCGGTGTTCAGGTTGACCGGCCCGGTCTCCGGCGGCAGCGGCCAGACCCTGACCTCCCGCGTGCGCCGGTCGACGCGGACGATGGCGTTCTGGCCGCCGTCGGTGATCCAGGCGTTTCCGTCCGGGCCGACGATGACGCCGTGCGGGGCCGAGCCCTCGCCCAGCGGCACGATGACCGTCTCGCCCGTTTCGGGGTTCAGGATGCCGTGGCCGCCGCGCTGGACGGTCCACCAGACCTCCTGGCCGTCGGCGGTGACGGCGACGTCGTGGGCGCGGCCGCCGGGCGGCAGCTCATAGTAGCGGACCTCCTGCGCCGTCGCCGGAGCGGGCAGGGTGCAGGCGCCGACGGTGCAGGCCGCCACGGGGACGGCGAGGGCGATCCAGAAACGGTTCACGGCGCTGACCTCCTCGGTTCGACGGAGGGATCATAGCGCAAATCGGGGTGGGTTCAGCCCTCGACCTCGGTCTCCGGCCGGTCGTGGCCGTCGGCCCGCTCGGTGATCCAGCGACCCGACGTATCGGCGTATTCGATCAGGGCGTCCTCGTCCGGCACCTTCTGCTCCCGCGCGGCCGCCGCCGCCGCCGCCCGGGCCGAGGCGTGGTCGGGATAGGTTTCGGAGAAGGTGTCGCCCAGCCGGTAGGCCCAGCCTCCGTCGTGTTCGACGATGCGATAGGTGATCTGGACCATGGGCGGTTCTCCGGGGCGGGGGCGGGTTCAGGCGGCCGTTACGGCGAACGCGAAACAGGCGTCGCCAGTTGCAGGCCAAGGGTACGCAGGCGAACAGAACGCCATCTTGCCGCCTTCCGCGGTGAAGTCGACACCGGCCGTCGGCGGCTCCGCCGTTTCAGCGCAGTCTGACGGTCGCCGCCACGCCGAAGTGATCCGAGGGATATTCGCCGTTGACCGGCGTGGCGCCGATGACCGAGGCGCCGCCCGGGCTGAAATACGCCGTCTCCGCGAAGATGTGGTCGATGACCCTTGGCGCGTGGCCCCTGGCGGGGCTCAGCGTCGTCTCCGCCGAGCCGCGGGGCAGGGCGCTGAAGAAGCGGGGGCCGGTCAGGGCGGTCAGCCCGGCGTCCTCCTGCGTCGCGTTGAAGTCGCCCATGACGACCAGCGGCGTCCCGTCCTGCGGCAGCCAGGCCATCAGGTCGGCGATCTGCTGCGCCCGCACCGGGGCGGCCTCGGGCTGCCAGGCCAGGTGGGTGTTGACGATGTCGACCGCCCGCCCGTCCACCGAGACCCGGATCCGGATGGCGGTGCGGTAGTCGTTCAGCGGCTCCAGCTTCCTCGACTCCTGCGCCAGCACCGGCAGTCGGCTCAGGATGGCGTTGCCGTAGCGGCGCGGCGCCCCCTCCAGATCGGTCGAGACGAAATGCATCTCATAGCCGCCCAGGGCGTCGGCGATGGTCCGCGCCTGGTTGGGCAGTCCGACGGCGGCGTCCTCCAGCACCTCCTGCAGGGCGATGACCTCAGGGTCCGCGGCCCGGATCGCCTCGACCAGCAGCGGCAGCCGCGCGGCCCAGTCGCCCTGGTTGTGCCAGATGTTGAAGCAGACCAGCTTCAAGGTCCGGCTCGCGGTCGGCGCCGGAACCGTGGCGCAGGCGGCCATCGACGCGGCCATTGGCGCTCCCGCGAGTCCGGCGAGCAGGATGCGGCGGTTCAACATGGGCGATTCGTCCGGTTTCGGCTGATGTAATCGGTTTCATTCGCCTTACGAAAGTTTCACCTCGCCAATCGCATCCGTACGCCGCCCCCACCGCCTCTTGTCGTCAGAAGGCCGAAGCATCAGGCTCCGGTTTCGAGAAAGAGGGGATACCCATGGAAGACTTCATCCCGCTGTTCGCGATCTTCGCGGTCTTCGGCACCATCACCGCCATCATTGTCGGACCGACGTATCTGAAGTCGCGCGAGAAACGCGAAATGCAGACGACGATCCGCCACGCCATCGACAAGGGCCAGGATCTGCCGCCGGACCTCATCGACGCCATGACCAAGGACGTCGCCAGCAAACTGCCCTCCCGCACCCGGGACCTTCGCCGCGGCGTCATCTGGCTGGCGGTCGGCATCGGCATCGCCGCCTTCGGAACCGTCAGCGAAATGGGCGGAAACCACTGGAACGAGGGCTTCGACAACGGTCTGCTGGGGATCGCGTGCATCCCGGTCACCATCGGCCTGGCCTTCATCGTCCTCAGCTTCTTCAACCCGAACAAGGAGTAGGGCCGCGAGGACAGGGGGAACAATCATGACCCAGCCTCTGGTCGATCGACACGACGTCGAGCTCGCCGCCCTCGCGGCGGCGGGCGGGCGGCGGGAGTTCGGTGAACTGGTGCGCCGCCACGGTTCGGCGGTGCGCGCCCTTCTGCGGCGGATGGGGGCCCAGTCCTCCCTCGCCGACGACATCGCCCAGGACGCCTTCATCCAGGCGTTCCAGCGGTGCGGCGAGTTTCGCGGCGAAGGGACGTTCGCGGCCTGGGTCAAGCGGATCGCGGCGCGTCTCTACATCAAGCGGGTCGCTAAAGAATCCCGCTATGTCGCTGAAATCGAGACCGAAGACGCCGCGCCCGTGACCGATCATGCGGGCCTGGTCGATCTCGATGAAGCCCTGAAGGCGCTCAGCGAACCCGAACGTCTCTGTGTCTCCCTCTGTCACGGAGCGGGCATGGCGCATCCCGAGATCGCCTCCGCCCTGAATTTGCCACTCGGCACGGTGAAGTCTCATGTCAAACGTGGTCTGGATAAACTCCGCGCGCGGCTCCAGCCGGAACCCGCGCAGTCCCTGGGGAGAACGCAGCATGTCGGCTGACGAGTTCGATCCCTTCGTGGAGCGTCTGTTCGCGCGGACGCCCGCCATGCCCGACGCCGCCCTGTTCACCGCCCGGGTCGAGCAGCGCCTGCAGAAAGGCTCCCGCGTCCGCTTTCTCGCCCTGTCGCTGGCCGGCCTGATCGGCGGCGCGGTGGCGGTGCGCGAGACCATGAACGTCGATATCGACCTCGGCGCCCGTGACGGCGTGGTGGCCGGCGATGCGCTCGGCCAGGGCATCCAGTCCGCCTCGCTGAACATCCAGAGCTCGGTCCAGTACGGCCTCGAGCAGGTTGGCCTGGCCAATCTGGAATTGGGATCGATGGGCGGCATGCAACTGTTCTGGATCGCCGCCGGGGTTCTGATCGTCGCCGCCGCCGCCGGGGTGATGAAGCTGTCGCAGGAAGTGTGATCCCCCGTCATCCCTGATTGGCGATCAGGGATGACGGGGCGGCCGCAGGCTCCTATCTAGTCTCCGAACAGGAGGCCCGTCCCATGTCCAGCCAGAAGCAGGAGGCCGTCCGGCGCATCGCCGCCCCGGATATCCGGGCCCGGAAGGGCGGCGAGCCGATCGTCTGCCTGACCGCCTATGACGCGCCGACGGCCGCGCTCCTCGACGACCACTGCGACCTGCTGCTGGTCGGCGACAGTGTCGGCATGGTCGTGCACGGCATGCCCAACACGGTCGGCGTCACCCTGGAGATGATGATCCTGCATGGCCAGGCGGTGATGCGCGGCTCGAAGCGGGCCATGGTCGTCATCGACATGCCGTTCGGCTCCTACGAGGGCGGCAAGGAACAGGCCTACGAGAACTGCGCCCGGGTTATGAAGGAGACCGGGGCCCAGGGCGTGAAGCTGGAAAGCGGCCCCACCGTCGCGGAGACCATCGCCTATCTGGTCCAGCGCGGCATTCCGGTCATGGGCCATGTCGGTCTGCGTCCGCAGGCGGTGCTGACCGATGGCGCGTTCAAGGCCAGGGGCCGCACGGACGAGGAGCGGCTGCGGGTCATGTCGGAGGCCGAGGCCACCGCCGACGCCGGCGCCTTCGCCATCGTCATCGAGGGAGTCGCTGAGGGGCTGGCCCGCGACATCACCGAGGCGGTGGACAAGCCCACCATCGGGATCGGCGCCTCGGCCGCCTGCGACGGTCAGATCCTCGTCACGCCCGACATGCTGGGCCTGTTCGACTGGACCCCGAAATTCGTCCGCCGCTACGCCGATCTGCGCACGGACATCGATCGGGCGGTCGCGGCCTATGCCGAAGACGTCAAGGCCCGCCGTTTTCCTGCCGAAGTCGAGACCTACTTCTCGAAAAAGCCGGTTTCGCCATAACGGCCGCGTTGCGGTGCGTTGAGTGAGCCTCTAGGGTCCGGCCGGTTGGATTTTCTGCGACTTTTGGGGCGACGCTACCGTGGTTGATGTCTTCGATCAGGTCGAGGAGGAGCTTCGCTCCGATCGATACAAGCGGCTGGCCCGCACCTGGCTGCCCGTTGTCGGCGGCGTGCTTCTGGTCGCGTTGATCGCCGCCCTGGCGTGGTGGGGCTGGCAGAAGATGGAGACGTCGAAAGCCGACAAGGCCTCCATCGCCTATCAGCGCGGTCTCGAATCGCTCGAGGCGAACAACCCGGTCGGGGCCGACGCCGCCTTCACCCAGGCCGCCGACGAAGGCAACGCCGCCTACAAGGCCCTGGCGCTTCAGCACCGCGCCGGCATCGCCGTCCAGGCCAACCGCATCCCGGACGCCGTCGAACTGTTCGACGAGGCCGCCAGGGCCTCCCGCGATCCGCTGCTGGCCGACGGCGCCGCCTGGAAGGCCGCCCTGCTTCTGATGGACACGGCGCCGCTCGCGGACATCCAGGCCCGGCTGGAGCCGCTGGCCGAGGAAGGCCGGCCGTTCCGCGCCTTCGCCCGCGAAGCCCTGGCCATGGCCCAGTTGCAGCACGGCAAGGCCGCCGAGGCCCGTTCGACCCTGGTGGTGCTCAAGAACAGTCTCGATACGCCGCGGGAGATCAGCCAGCGCGCCGATCTGACCATCTCCGCGATCGACGCCGGCATGGCCCCGAACCTCAAGCCCATCACCGACGCCATGGCCGCGGCCGAGGCGTCCGCCGCCCGCGCCGGGGCCGCGCGTCCGCAGGGCGGCCAGGCCGCTCCGACCGCTCCGGCCCGCCCGTGAACCCCGCCTTCAGGACGTCCGCCATGAACCGCGTGCTTAAAGTCGCCCTGCTCTGCGGCCTCGCCGCCACCGTCGCCTCCTGCGGCACGGTCCGCAAGGTCCTGCCCTTCGGCCTCGGCGGTTCCGACGAGCCCCAGGCCACGGCGACCGAGGGCCAGCGCATTTCGGTGCTCGAGTTCGAACAGCAACTGGCGCCGTCCGCCGCCCTGTCCGGCCGTGACTTCTTCCTGCCCGGTCCCCAGCCGGCGACCGCCTGGACCCAGCCCGGCGGCAATCCCGAGAACGCCGTTGAGCACGTGGCCGCGGCCGCCGAGTTCGCCGTCGGCTGGCGCCGCGACATCGGCGCGGGCTCCTCGGACAGCCGCCAGGTCATGGCCCCCGTCGTGGCCGACAACGGCCGCGTCTTCGTCATGGACGGCGAGGCCACGGTCACGGCCGTCGATTCCTCCAGCGGCGCGGTCGCCTGGAAGGTCAGCGTCAAGCCGGACGAGAAGGAGTTCCAGCGCAGCTTCTTCAGCTTCGGCATGGGCGGCAGTTCCACCGGCGGCGGCTTTGGCGGCGGGGTCGCGGTCGGCGGCGGCAAGGTCTTCATCTCGTCCGGCTACCGCACGATCAGCGCCGTCGACCAGGCCACCGGCGCCGTGCTCTGGACCACCCCGGTCGACGTGCCGGTCCACGGCGCGCCCACCGTCTCCGGCTCGCGGGTCTATGTCGTCGATGTCGAGAACCAGATCTTCGCCTTCGACGTGAACACGGGCCAGCAGGCCTGGACCTATCGCGGCATTCCCGAGCCCGCCCGGCTCATGCGGGCGTCCAGCCCGGCCGTGACCGGTGAAACCGTGATCGCGCCCTTCTCGTCCGGCGAAGTGGTGGCCCTGCGGGCCGCCACCGGCCAGCCGGTCTGGCAGCAGGTGCTGTCGCGCGCCAGCCGGACCAGCGCCCTGTCCGAAATCCGTGACATCGCCGGCCGTCCGGTGGTCAGCCGCGGGGTCGTCTACGCCGTCGGCCATTCCGGCGTGATGTCGGCCATCGACGTGCGCACCGGCCAGCCGAAGTGGCAACTGCCGATCGCCGGCGTCAACGCGCCCCTGCCGGTCGGCGACGTGATCTATGTCGTGTCCAAGAGCGGCGAGCTGACGGTGATCAACCGCGAGACGGGGCAGGTCTACTGGACCCGCGACCTTAACGAGGGCCGCGTCCGCCAGGAAGGCGGCTTCTTCGGCATGTTCGACCGCACCGTGCGTCCGGTCTGGTCGGGGCCGTTGCTCGCCTCGAACCGGCTGGTGCTGGCCAATTCGGACGGCGAACTGGTCGCCTTCGATCCGAAGACCGGCCTGCAGACCGCCTCGATCAATCTGGGCGGTCCCGCCTTCATCGCCCCGGCCGCCTACAACGGCGCCCTCTATGTGCTCACCGACCGGGGACAGCTGGTCAGCATTCGCTGACCCCATGGCTCCCGATCTGCGTTAGAAGGCCGACATGGCTCTCAAAGTCGCCATCGTCGGCCGCCCCAATGTGGGCAAGTCGACATTGTTCAACCGCCTCGTCGGCAAGCGCCTCGCGCTGGTCGATGACCGCCCGGGCGTGACCCGGGACCGGCGCTACGCCGACGGCAACATCGGCGACATCGACCTGACGCTGATCGACACGGCCGGCTACGAGGACGTCACCGACGAGAGCCTCGAATCGCGGATGCGCGAACAGACCGAGGCGGCGCTCGAAGACGCCGACCTGATCCTGTTCATGATGGACGCGCGCGAGGGCGTCACCGCCCTGGACCGCATCTTCGCCGACCGCCTGCGCCATCAGCACAAGCCCGTCGTCCTGCTGGCCAACAAGTCCGAGAGCCGCGAGAGCGGCGGCGGCATCGGCGAGGCCTACGCCCTCGGCTTCGGCGAGCCGGTCGCCATCTCGGCCGAGCACGGCGAGGGCATGGCCGACCTCTACGCCGCCATCGTCGCCGCCAGCGCCGACATCTTCATCGAGGAGATCGACGAGCCCGACAAGCCGATCCGCATCGCCATCATCGGCCGGCCCAACGCCGGCAAGTCGACCCTGATCAACCGCCTGATCGGCGAGGACCGCATGCTGACCGGCCCCGAGGCCGGCATCACCCGCGACTCAATCTCCGTCGACTGGGAATACGAAGGCCACAACATCCGCCTGGTCGACACCGCCGGCATGCGTCGCAAGGCCCGGGTGCAGGAGAAGCTGGAGAAGCTGTCGGTCGCCGACACCATCCGCGCCATCACCTTCGCCGAGGTCGTCGTGCTGGTCATGGACAAGGACGACGCCTTCGACACCCAGGACCTGCAGTTGGCCGACCTGGTCGAGCGCGAGGGCCGGGCCCTGGTCTACGTCGCCGCCAAATGGGACCTCGAGACCGAGCCCCAGGCGAAGCTCGCCAAGCTCAGCCAGATGGCCGAGGACAAGCTGCCCCAGCTGAAGGGCTCGCCCTTCGTGGCCCTGTCGTCGCACAGCGGCCGGGGCGTCGAGCGGCTGATGCCCGCCGTGCTGCAGGCGCACGCCACCTGGTCGGTCAAGGTCAAGACCAAGGACCTCAACACCTGGCTGGCCATGGCCACCCAGAGGCACCCGCCGCCCGCCGTCGACGGCAAGCGGATCAAGCCCAAATACATGGCCCAGACCAAAGCCCGCCCGCCGACCTTCGTGCTGATGGCCAGCCGCGCCGAGGCCATGCCGGAGCAGTACAAGCGCTATCTGATCAACAATCTGCGCGAGTCCTTCGACCTGCCGGGCACGCCGATCCGCCTGATCGTCAAGGCCGGGAGCGAGAACCCCTATGCGCCGGGCGGCTCCAGGTCGGGGCCTGAACGCTACAAGGGTGACGCCAAGACCGCGCCGCGCCGGGTGCTCAAGAAGGCCGAGAAGGCCGACCGGCTGTCCAATCTGCCCGGCAAGGCGCTGGAGCAGAAGAAGGCCGGCAAGGGCAAGACCAGGCCGCTGGCGGGTCTGAAGTCGAGCGCCAACAAGAAGGCCGGCTCGTCCGTCGCCGTTCAGAAGGGTGCGCGGGGCGGGGCCCGCCAGGTCTCCCGATCGGGCCGCGTCCGCACCGGCCAGAAGCACCTGCCGAAGAAGTAGCCGCGGCCGTTGACCGCGGCGTCCGGCATGGCAGACTGGTCGCCGGTCGGGGAACAAACGCCATGAAACTCATCGCCTGCCTTGCGGGATCGCTGCTGCTGATGGGCGCGGCCGCGCCGCAGAACGCCGGGACGACGTGCCCTCTCGCCCGGGTCCCCGAGGTGGAACGGCCGGTCAAGCCGACCCGGCCGCCCGTTCCGGGATGCGTCAACGAGGCCCGGGGCACCCACACCTGCCGGAACAATGCGCTGAACGCCTACCAGGCGTCGCTCCGCGACTACGAGGAGGCCTTCACCGCCTACGTCAGCGCGGTGAACGCCTACATTTCCAGGCTCGACGACTATACCCAGGAAGCGGTCCGCTACGCGGAGTGCGAACGCCGGACGGTGGCCCCCACGGCCTTCATCTCGGGCTGAACCGGCGATCGGTCGGGCGCCCCGGATCACTGGCGCTCCGGGCGAGGGAGGCGTCCCCGATGCGCGCTTGCCGTGTCCGTCTTCTGCTGTCACCTTGCATGACGCTGTTCCGTGGGAGAGGCCGTTCCGATGCTGCTGGAGATTCTCGTCGCCCTGACCCTGTTCCAGGAGCCCGCGGCCCCGGCGGCCGTCGCCCCGTCCGGACAGGAAGCCGCCGCCGCCCCCGCGCCCGAGGCCGCGCCTCCCGCGCAAAGCCGTCGCGAACGCCGGGCCGAGATGGTTTGCGAGAACCGGGCGCCGACCGGCTCGGTGATGTCGCGACGGATGTGCCGTTCGCCGCGTCGCGCGGCGGCGGAGCAGTCCGCGGCCCGGGTCTACGTCGATCAGGTCACCGCGGGCACGGCCAACGAGCCCCCTCCGCAGTGAAGCGTTTCGCCGGCGGTCAGCGACCGGCGTAGAGGCGATCGTCGACGTCCTGTGCGCCGCTCAGCCCGCTGAGCGCTTCCTCCACGGCCGCCAGCAGCCGGCTGGCCGTGATCGGCTTCGGGATATGGCCGTCGGCCCCCGCCTCGATCCCGGCCGCGACATGTTCGGGCATGGTGTTGGCCGTCAGCATCATCACCAGCGTCGGCGGCCGGCCATGCGCGGCTTCCCAGGCGCGAATGGCGCGCACCGCCGAGAGGCCGTCGAGCACCGGCATCTGCATGTCCATCAGCACCAGGTCGAAGACCTCGGCGTGGAACGCTTCCAGCGCCTGGGCTCCATCCTCCACGCAGGTGGTGTCGGCTCCGGCCCCCGTGAGGATCAGATCGACGACCTTGCGGTTGGTGGCGTGGTCGTCGGCGACCAGCACCCGGAGCGTCCCGTCGAACTCCGCCGGCTTCGGGTCGCCGCCGGGCGCAGCGAGGGCCGCCTCCGCCAGGGTGAGCGGGAGATCGGCCCAGAACATCGAACCCTCGCCGGGCGCACTGGTGCAGTCCAGGTCGCCGCCCATCAGGTGCGCCAGCTGCTGGCAGATGGCCAGGCCCAGCCCGGATCCGCCGAACCGGCGCGTGATCGAGCCATCGGCCTGTTCGAAGCGGCGGAACAGGCGCGCCTTGTCGGCGGCGTCGAAACCCGCGCCGCTGTCCCGCACCGACAGCCGCATCACGCCCTCGCGCACGATCGAGGCGCCGACTTCCACGACGCCCGTCTCGGTGAACTTGATCGCGTTGGACAGAAGGTTGGTCAGGATCTGACGGATCCGGGTCGGGTCGCCCTCGATCTGTCGGTCCAGCGCGGGGTCGATGGCCAGGCGAAGGTCCAGGCCCTTCTCCTCCGCCTTCAGGCGCGACAGGGCGGCCGTGTTGCGGATCGCGTCGCCGAGGTGGAAGGCCGTCCGTTCCAGGGTGATGCCGCCGGATTCGACCCGGGCGAGATCGAGGATATCGGACAGCAGCCGCTCCAGCGTCTCCCCGGAGGCCCGGATGATCCCGGCGATCTCGTGTTCCCTGGGTGGTAATTTGGCGCGGCAGAGCAGGTCGGCCATGCCGACGACGCCGTTCAGCGGCGTGCGGATTTCGTGGCTCATATTGGCGAGAAACTCGCTCTTGGCCTGGTTCGCGGTCTCCGCGGCCGCCTTGGCTCCGGCCAGTTCGACCGCCGACCGTTCGAGGTCGGTCTCCCGGCGCTTCAGGGCCGTTATGTCGACGGCGATCGAGACGGTCCCGCCGTCCGACAATCGCTGGTCCTCGAACCGGTAGCACCGGCCGTTGGACAGCTCCTGCTCGCGGGGGCCCTGCGCCAGCCGCCGGGTCTCGAGGCGATCGGCGAGCCACTCTTCCTCCCGGCCGGACGCCTCGGGGTGGCGACCGGCGGCGAGGTCCCGCCGGAGCAGGTCAGAGAAGCTCAGCCCGACCTCCAGGCTGCTGCTCGCCTCGTCCGTGCCGCCCGCCGCAACATATTGCCGGTTCCAGATCACCAGCCGATCGTCGGGGTCGTAGAAGGCGAGGCCGGCGGGGAGGACGTCCAGCGCCTCCTTCAGATACATCAGGTACGAATCCTTGGCCGCCTCGGCCTCGCGCGCGCGCCTCAGCGCCAGTTCAAGCCGGGCCTCGCGGCGGTGCTCGGCCGTGATGTCCCGTGACGTGGCCAGCAGGCGCACCACGGAACCGTCGGCGTCCCGGACAGGCGACACCACCGTGTGCCACCACCGCGGCCGGCCCCTGGCGGTCGGGCAGTAGGCGGTGAAGCTCGTGGCATGACCTTTTCGCGCCTGATCGAGGGCGGCGATGAGCTCGGCCCGGGTTTTCTCTGGCCAAAGGTCCTGCCAGGGCTTGCCCCGGTTGCTCTCGAAGCGATCGATCTCGAGCAGTTCCAGCCCGCGCTCGTTCATATATTCGACAGAGCCGTCCAGATTCAGGATGCGCATGACATCCTGGCTGGCGCGCGCCACCGCCGCGAAATAGCCCTCGCTGAATTCTGACGCCACGATGTCGCTCCGATCGGGGACAATCGCGCAAAAATCGCAAAGGTTTCCTGAACACGCGGCGAATGAACGCGATTCGATTCGAGGCTGCCCGCCGGCCGACCGTCTCAGATCAGGGCGGCGACCCCCGGTCCCTGGCTCCAGTCCTTGAAGCTGACCTCCAGCGGCGGCTCCAGATCGCCGCGCGCCAGCTCGACCATCAGCGGGCCGATGGCCGACGGATGCACGACCGTTTCCGGGTCCTCGCCCGGATAGGCCTGGGCCCGTAACTGGGTGCGCATCCGGCCCGGGTCGACGATCGAGGCGCGAACCGGCGTCGACTCGATCTCGTCGGCCCAGCATTTGACCAGGGCCTCCGCCCCCGCCTTGGTCGCCGCATAGGCGCCCCAGAAGGCCTTTGGCGCATGCGCGACGCTGGTCGTCACATAGATGGCGCGGCCGGCGTCGGACGCCCTCAGCAGCGGCTCCAGCGAGCGGATCAGACGGTAGACGGCGGTGAAATTGGTCTTCTCCACCTTGGCGAAGCCGCGCGGGTCGGCGTGGCTGACAGGCGTCAGGCCCTCGGCCCCCATGGTCGCCGCCGCCTGCACCCAGATGTCCAGCCGCCCGAAACGCTCGTGGATCGCCCCGCCCAGCCGGTCGATCGCGCCGCCGTCGACCAGGTCGAACGGGATCAGGGTCGCGTGGCGGCCCGTGGCCGCGAAGATCGCGTCGTCCAGCTCCTCCAGACCGCCCTGGGTGCGGGCGGTGGCGATGACGTGCGCCCCGGCCTTCGCCAGAGCCAGCGCGGTCTCGTAGCCGATGCCGCGCGAGGCGCCGACGACGAGGGCGATGCGGTCTTTCAGGGGAAGCTCTGACATGGCGGCCTGATAGCGCGCCGTCCCGTCCGCCGAAAGCGAAACCGCCTCAGAAGCCCGGCGCGGGCTGCCACAGGCTGAAGCTGACGCCCTGGTCGTCGCTGACCACGGCGGTCAGCCCCGACCGCGTTTCCGACGGCACCGCCGCCTTGCCGCCGAGCGCCGTCACTCGGGCGCACAGGGCCGCCACGTCATCGACGCGGAAATACAGGTGCGGGAAATCCCTGGCCCTCTCCACCTTGGTGAAGCCGAACGGCGGATCGCTGTCGGCCACATGGGCGTAGGTCGGGTGCGACTGCGTCTCGTCGAAGGTCCAGCCGAACGCCTCGCCGTAGAAGGCGCGGGCCTTGTCGATATCCGGGGTGTCGATCGTGAAGTAGCCGAGCTGGATCATGACTTCCTGCGCTGCGAGGATCCGGGCCGGATGCCGGGCATCCGCCCGATTTCGCAGATGTTAAGCGCTGACCAGCAGGGAAAGTTGCCGCGCCGCCACCTCGCGGCCGCCTTCCTCGATCTCGCGATCGAGCAGCCGGGTCGGGTATTCGCCGGTGAAATAGTGGTCCGTGAACTGCGGATTGCGCGGATCGCGGGGACCGGCCTCCATGGCGTCGTACAGGCCGTCCACCGACAGGAAGCCGAGCGAGTCGACCTCGAGATGCGCCCGCATCTCCTCCAGCGTCTTGTTGGCGGCGATCAGCTGGTCCCGCTCGGGCATGTCGATGCCGTAGAAGTCCGGCCACAGGATCGGCGGCGACGCCGAGCGCAGATGCACCTCGGTCGCGCCCGCGGCCCGCACGGCGCGGACCAGCTTGACCGAGGTGGTGCCGCGCACGATCGAGTCGTCGATCAGCACCACGCGCTTGCCCGCGATCACCGAGCGGTTGGGGCTGTGCTTCATGCGCACGCCTTTCTGCCGGGCGCCCTGGCTGGGCTGGATGAAGGTGCGGCCCAGATAGTGGCTGCGGATGATGCCCATTTCGTAGGGAATGCCGCTCTCCTGGGCGTAGCCCAGCGCCGCCGGCACGCCGGAGTCCGGCACCGGCACGACCACGTCGGCCTCGACCGCATGTTCGCGCGCCAGGCGGCGGCCCATGCGCTTGCGCACGTCATAGACCGACTTGCCGTTCACGATGCTGTCGGGACGCGAGAAATAGACGTATTCGAACAGGCAGGGCCGGGCCCCGCGGGTCGGGAAGGGCTTCAGCGACTGCAGGCCCTCGTGATCGATCACGATCACTTCGCCATGCTCGACATCGCGCACGAACTCGGCCCCGATGGTGTCCAGGGCGCAGGTCTCGGAGGCCAGCACCCAGGCGTCGCCGAGGCGGCCCAGCACCAGCGGACGGATGCCCAGCGGGTCGCGCGCGCCGATCATCTTGGACCGGGTCTGGCAGACCAGGGCGTAGCCGCCCTCGATCCGGCCGATGGCGTCGATGAAGCGGTCGACGATCTTGGCCTTCCGGCTGCGCGCGATCAGGTGAAGGATGACCTCCGAATCCGAGGTCGACTGGAAGATCGCCCCTTCGCCGACGAGCTGGTTCCGCAGATAGAGGAAGTTGGTCAGGTTGCCGTTGTGGGCGATGGCGATGCCGCCGCTGTCGAGGTCCGCGAACATCGGCTGGATGTTGCGCAGGAACGACCCGCCCGAGGTCGAATAGCGCGTGTGGCCGATGGCGGCCGAGCCCGGCATGCGCTCTGACAGGTCCGCCCCGCCGAAGGCCTCGCCGACCAGCCCCATGTGCCGTTCGGTGTGGAAGCGCGCCTCATGCACGCTGGCGATGCCGCAGGCTTCCTGGCCGCGATGCTGCAGGGCGTGAAGGCCGAGAGCGACAACCGACGAGGCGGCGTTCGGCTCCGCGCCCCAGACGCCGCAGACGCCGCATTCGAGGCGCAGCTGATCGTCATCGGCGTCACGCCAATGCTCGCGGTGAACGACGGGTTCGGCGATGGAGTGGGGCATCGTCGGGGCTCCGATGACCGGGTTACGCGACTAGGGGGCGGCGCGCGGGGAGGTAGGCCTGGATTGCGTCGGGGGCAAGGCTTGATCGTCCTTAAAGCCTCTGCTCACGGACGAACTGACCACCGGCGACAGGGCGTCGGCCCCCCGTCCAATCCCCGGCAGGACGATCTGGATGGCGCGGGCCGCCCCGGCGGTGACGGGCCGCAGCGCCGCCTCTGTCAGCCAGCGCGGCGTTTTTTCGCCGGGCAGGGCGGCCACGATGACCAGATGGACGGCGCCCAGCAGCACCAGCGCCCGTCCGGCCCCGACGAAGACGCCGACGAACCGGTCCAGCCCGCCGAACCGGGGGTGGGCCTGCGCCCGCTTCGACAGGGCCGAGCCGAAGATGCGCACCCCGAAATAGATCAGCAGGAACGACGCGACGGCGGCCGCGATCGTCCCCGCCCAGTCGGGATCGACCAGTCCCCGCCCGATCGGCGCCGTCACCGGCAGCGCCACCAGCGCCAGGAAGGCCGCCAGCATGAAACTGAACAGGGTGATGATCTCGCGCGTGCCGCCGCGCACCCAGCCGGCGGCGGCCGAGGCCAGGATGACCAGTATGGCGATGACGTCGAAGCCGGTCATGGGCGCTCGGGAAGAGGAAACGATCCGATCTCAGTAGCGGTTTTGCGAGATTCGTTCGACCGCTTCGGTCAGCCGGTTCACCGACGTCACCTTCACCCCCTTGTCCTTGACGGTCAGCGGCGGGGACAGGGCCTGGTCGAAGCCCAGTTTTTGCGCCTCGCGCAGCCGCGCCTCGGCCCGCCCGACGGCGCGGATCTCGCCCGACAGGCTGATCTCGCCGAACACCACGCAGCCCTGCGGCAGGGGCATGTCCGTCGCCGAGCTGACCAGCGCCGCCGCCGCCGCCAGATCGGCGGCCGGCTCGTTGATGCGCAGCCCCCCGGCCACGTTCAGATAGACGTCCTGATCGCCGAACCCGAAGCCGCAGCGCGCTTCCAGCACAGCCAGCACCATGGCCAGCCGCCCGGTGTCCCATCCGACCACGGCCCGGCGCGGCGTGCCGTAGGCCGATTTCGACACCAGCGCCTGCACCTCGACCAGCACGGGCCGCGACCCTTCGATGCCGGCGAACACCGCCGCGCCCGGCGCCCGGTCCTTGCCCTCGCCGAGGAACAGGGCCGAGGGATTGGCGACCTCGCGCAGGCCCGCGTCGCCCATCTCGAACACGCCGATCTCGTCGGTGGCCCCGAAGCGGTTCTTGCCGGCCCGCAGGATGCGGAACGGATAGCCGCGCTCGCCCTCGAAGCTCAGCACCGCGTCGACCATGTGCTCGACCACGCGCGGCCCGGCCACCTGGCCGTCCTTGGTCACGTGCCCGACCAGCACCACCGCGACGCCTTGCGACTTGGCCAGCCGCACCATCTCGCCGGCGCAGGCCCGCACCTGGGTGACCGAGCCCGGCCCCGCCTCATGCGCGTCGGACCACAAGGTCTGGATCGAATCGACAATGACGATGTCGAATTTCTCGCGCTTCAGCGTGCCGAGGATCTCGCGCAGGGCGGTGGCCGAGGCCAGCTCGACCGGCGCCTTGTCCAGCCCCATCCGCTTCGCCCGGGCCCGGATCTGCTCGACCGCCTCCTCGCCGGAGATATAGGCCACGCGCCGCCCCGACATCGCCGCCCGCCCGGCCACGTCCAGCAGCAGCGTCGACTTGCCGACCCCCGGATCGCCGCTCAGCAGGATGGCCGATCCCGGCACCACGCCGCCGCCGCAGACCCTGTCGAACTCGGTCACGCCGGTGACGATGCGCGGCGGCTCGGGCGTGTCGGACTGCAGGGTCTCGAACTGGACGCCCCGCGTGCGGCTGCTGGAGGCCGGCTTCAGCGCGCCGGGCGGGGCCGAGCGGCTCTCCTCGACGATCGAATTCCACTGGCCGCACGCGCCGCACTGGCCGGACCATTTGCCGTGCACCGCCCCGCAGGACTGACAAACATGGATTGCGCCGTCTCTCGCCATGCGACGGGCTTACAGGAGTCGGGGCGGGCGGGGCAGGGGGGCGCCGAGGTGATACGACCGAAAATGACGTAGCCACTATCCGCTTACAATCGACCCGAGATTCGCGTAACAATGTTCTCGTTCGGCCCGGGGGCATGTGATGGACGCTTACGGCAATCTCACCAGCGTCCCGGAGTTTTCGAACGGTCGGCGGCTCCGGCTGATCTCCTACATGGATCCGGACATCGCCTTCGGCCTGCACGCCTCTCGCCCGCACGGCGGCGGGGCCCCATTCATCGGAGAGATCGAGGCCTTGTCGCTGGAGTATTTTATCGGCGTCCAGCGCCTGTCATCCGGCGGTCCCGATTCGAGCGTCCTCCGCGCCGAGGCGTCCGGAGACGACACCTTCACCCTCGCCTGGGACGCCGACCCCGGCTGCCTGCTCTCGTGGGGCGGCGGCTCCTTCCTGCTGTCGAACGACAAATCCCCGCTTGAGGATATGGGCCAAAGCCCCGCGTCGCGGTTCACCGTCGACTTCGTCGATGGTTGCTGGTTCGCGCTCAACAACCCGGACCGGAACCGCGTGGTCGATGTCAGCCGCTTCGGTACGGCCGAGCGGACGCCGATCATCCCCTTCGCCTGGAACGGCGGCGACAATCAGAAGTGGCGGGCCGAGACGGTCAGCTAGGTTTCGGACGCCATTCGGCGCCGATCAATCGGGACACCCACGATGGACCCCTACGGAAACCTCACCACCTCGGCCGAACTCGCCGGCGGACGACGCATCCGGCTGATTTCCTATCTCGACCCCGATGTCGCCCTGGGCTGTTTCGATTCCTCGGACGGCGCGGGCTGGCCGCGTCTCGGTGTCCACCGGCTGTCGTCCGGCGATCCAGACCGCACGGTCTTCCAGACGGGCCGGCAGCCCCATTTCAGCGAAGGCGACTTCTATATGATCTGGACGGACGAGGCGGGCTGCGTCGTGTCGATGGAGGGCGACTCGGACGGCTGCCTGACCTGTATTCCGATCACCGGCGGCGGCGACGGCGACCCCCCGGACTATCCGGGCTTTACTGCGGACTTCGTCAATGGATGCTGGTTCGCGCTCAACGATTCTCTCGGGATTCAGGTCGTTGACATCAGCGAGTCCGGGACCGGTGAACAGAACCCGGTGATCGCCTTCAAGTGGAACGGCGGACCGAACCAGATCTGGCGCGCGCAGGACGTCGATTTCACGCCGCCCGCCGTCTTCGATGATGAGGCGATGCAACAGACGCAGTCGGCGGCCGGGCCGGGCCGGGTTTCCCAGACCGCCGCCGACTAGCCCGCGTAGACCCGCCGAACGCGCCCGGTGACCGAGGTCAGCAGTTCGTAGGCGATCGTCCCCGCCGCCGCCGCCGCGTCGTCGATCATCCGGTTCGGACCGAACAGTTCGACCCGGTCGCCGACGGCCACGTCCAGACCCGTGACGTCCACGGCGCACACGTCCATCGACACCCGCCCGACGATGGGCCGCAACTCGCCCGCGACCGAGACCAGCCCCCGGGGGCTGTAGCTGCGCAGCACGCCGTCAGCGTAACCGGTGGCGCAGGTGGCGATCCGCGTCGCCGTCCCGGCCATGAAGCCGCGGGAATAGCCGACCGTCTCGCCGACCGGCACGTCGCGCACCTGCAGCACCTCGGCGGTCAGGGCGGCCACCGGCCTGATGCGGTCGTCCGGCCGGCCCTCGGGGCCGCTGCCGTACAGGCAGACGCCGGGGCGGGTGGCGTCGAAGGCGTAGTCGGGGCCGAGGAAAACGCCGCCGGAATTGGCGAACGAGCGCACCGTTCCCGGATACCGCGCCGCGGCCGCCGCGAAGGCGTCCCGCTGGCGCGCGTTCATCGGCTCGGCGGGGTCGTCGGCGCAGGCGAGATGGCTCAGCACCAGGTCCAGCCCCGGGAACGGCTCCGGCGCCGCCTCCGGGCGGAAGCCCAGCCGGTTCATGCCGGTGTCGATCTGCATGCCGCACGCGCCGCCGCCGGCCGCTCGCCATTCGGCCAGCTGGGCCCCGGTGTTCAGCACCGGGCGAAGATCGGCGTCGCGCAGGCGAACGGCTCTGCCCGCCAGACACCCGTCCAGCACATAGATCGCGGGCACAGGTCCCAGCGCGGCCCGCAAATGCTCGCCCTCGCTGGTGCGCGCCACGAAAAAGGTCCGCGCGCCCTCGACCATCAAACGCGCGGCGCAGGCGGCGGCCCCCAGGCCGTAGCTGTCGGCCTTGACCACCGGATGCACGGGCACGCCGCCGATCGCTTCAAGCGTGCGGTAGTTGGCGGCGAGCGCCTGCAGGTCGACGGTCAGCAAGGCGGGAGCGGGCATGCCCCATCTAGGACCACGCCGTTGTGCGATGCAACACGAACGTCAGGCCTGGAAGGTTTGACCGGCTGCCCGCCGGGTGTTCTGATGTCGGCGTTATCTGGCGGAGGGGCGACGATGCGACACCTGGGACGGCTTCTTGACCTCGCGGTCCCGCTGATCGTCGGGCTCGCCGTCTCCAGCGCGGCCTTCGCCCAGGACGAAGCCGGCGGCAACGCCAGGGGCGGGGATGAGATCTCCAACACCCACCACGTTGGCGATCATCAGGGGCCGATCGGCCCGTATCTGAGCGCCGCCGAGCTCCGCAACTGGCCGCAGGGCAGCCGGCGCGCGGTCCCCGAGCGGCTGGTGCGGGAACGGACGGGCGAAATCCTCGCCGAGACCGGCACGCCCTGCGAGATCGTCGCCGCGTACAATCCGGGAGAGACCCGCCAGCGCAAGGAGATCTACGAGGTCGCCTGCCGCGAGGGGCCCGGTTATCTGGTGATCGCGGCCGAAACGCCCGCCGTGCTCAACTGCCTGCACCTGGCCGCCACCGAGGAGGCCCAGCGGGCCGACGACGCCTCCCGGCCGGTGACCTCCCTGTGTCTGCTGGACGGAAACAAGGACGCGGCGGCCGCCTTGCGTCCGCTGGCGGCGCGGGTCGATCCGGACTGCGTGGTCGATCAGGCCGCCTGGATCGGCCGCGTCGGCGAGGACCAGGACCGCTACGAGATCGGCTGTGACGGCCGCGACGGGCTGTGGCTGCAGACCCGCGTCAACCAGACCGCGGTGACGGAGTCGTTCTCCTGTCTCGATCTCGCGGCCATGGGCGAGGCGTGCAAATTCACCACGGAAGCCGAACAGGCCGCGACGGCGGCTTCATGGCTGCCGGCCGACGGGCCCCGCTGCGCCGCCGATCGGGCCCGGGTCGTCGGCGTGGCCGGCGGAGCCCGCTATTACGAGCTCAGCTGCGGCGCCGAGCCGGGGCTGATGCTGAGGCTGACGGCGGAAGGCCGGTTCGATCAGGCCTGGCCGTGCGCTCAGGCCGCCGGCATCGCCGGCGGCTGCAAACTGGCGCGCGCGGAGTCCTGACGCCCCTGGAGCCGTTCGAACGCCTCGCCGTTCCCGTCGAACAGATGAGCCTGCCCGCCGGACACGCGCAGCTTCACCGTCTCGCCGACGGCCGGACGAACATCGCCGGGCAGCAGCACCGTCAGGGCCGCCTCGCCCGCCGTCAGATAGGCGTAGGTGGCGTGACCCAGGGTCTCCACGAACGCGACCGTGGCGGCGATGACGTCGCCCCGGCCGGTCAGGCCCAGGTGTTCCGGCCGCACGCCCAGGGTCACCGCATCCCCGGGCGAGGCGCGTGACGCGTCGACATCGACCTTCACGCTCTCTCCGGCCGCGGTGCGCACCGTCGCCCCCCGCGCCGTCGCCGCGACGATTTCCGCCGGCAGCAGGTTCATCTTCGGACTGCCGATGAATTCCGCCACGAACAGGTTGCGAGGCCGCTCGTAAAGCGCCATCGGCTGGCCGACCTGTTCGATCACGCCGCCGTTCAGCACCACGATCCGGTCGGCCAGGGTCATCGCCTCGACCTGGTCGTGGGTGACGTAGACCATGGTCGTCTTCAGCCGCTCGTGCAGGCTGGCGAATTCGTAGCGCATGCGCACGCGCAGGGCGGCGTCGAGGTTGGACAGCGGCTCGTCGAACAGGAAGACCTGCGGCTCGCGCACGATGGCCCGGCCGATCGCGACGCGTTGCCGCTGTCCGCCCGACAGGGCTTTCGGCTTGCGGTCGAGATAGTCGGTGATGTTCAGCGTCCCGGCCGCGCTGCGCACGCGCCGGTCGACCTCGGCCTTGTCCAGTTTCGCAAGTTTCAGCCCGAACGCCATGTTTTCATAGACGTTCATGTGCGGATAAAGGGCGTAGGACTGGAACACCATGGCGATGCCGCGCTCCGACGGAGACAGGTCGTTGACCGCCCGTCCGCCGATGGCGATCTCGCCGGCGTCGGCCTCTTCCAGGCCGGCGATGGTCCGCAGCAGGGTGGACTTGCCGCAGCCCGACGGCCCCACGAAGACCACGAACTCGCCGTCCGCGATCTCCAGATCGATCCCCTTCAGGACCTCGGTGGCGCCGAAGCGTTTGGTCACCCCGGTCAGCCGGACGTCCGCCATGTTTCCTGCCCGCCGCTGTTTCTTGCGTCCGGCCCGCCGCGCTTCACGCTGCCCGAGGCCATCTCTTGCCGCCACCGTAAACGGTTACAGGAGGTCTGCAATCCTCTCCCGAACCGCGGGGCCGCCGGGTCGCTACCGGCGCCGTCGCGCGGGCGTCCCTGTCCGACCCGGCGCGATCGCGCCCTTCAGAAGGCGCTGGAAGGTCGGGCATTCCATGTGACTGGGGGCGGGACAGGCCGCGGCGTGGCGGAGGCCGTCACGCAGGGCGCCGAGGCGTTTGATCGTCCGGTCCAGCTCGTCCGCCTTCGCCGAGAGCTGCGCCCGGTCAAGGCGCGGCCGGCCGTCCTCGCCGAACATGCCGCCGATCTCGTCGAGGGAGAAGCCGGCGGTCTGGGCCAGGGCGATCAGCGACAGGCGTTCGAGCACGCCCGGGTCGAACAGCCGCTTGAGCCCGCGTCGGCCGACCGGGGCGATCAGCCCCTTCTCCTCGTAAAAGCGCAGTTTCGACGCCGCCATGCCGGAGCTTCGCGCCACCTCGGCGATATCCGGAAGTTTCACGCTTGACCTCAATCTGGCTTGAAGTTGTAGCCTCGACGTCATCGGCAGGAAAATCAAGGAGGATCGGGGATGCAGAGCGGACCGGAGGCCAACGAGGCGCAGGCCAGACTGTGGAACGCCCGCGCCGGCGAGGCCTGGGTCGAGCAGCAGGAGATGCTGGACCGCCTGTTCGGCTCCCTCGAGCGGCCACTGGTCGGCGCCGTGGCGCATCTGGGCGCGGGCGAGGTGCTGGATGTCGGTTGTGGCGCCGGGGCCACGACCCTCGCGACGGCCTGGCATCTCGGGAGGCACGGCCGATGCACCGGCGTCGACATCTCCGTCCCCCTGGTCGAGGCCGCCCGGGGGCGCGCCGAAGCGGCGGGCCTCGGGAACTGCCGCTTCATCGCCGCCGATGCGCAGCAGTACGCCTTCGAACCCGGGACGTTCGACGCGGTGATCTCGCGCTTCGGCATCATGTTCTTCGACGATCCGGTCGCCGCCTTCGCCAATCTCCGCCGGGCGGCGCGTCCGGACGCCGGACTGGCCGTCATCGCGTGGCGCGGGGCCGGGGAGAATCCCTTCATGACCGCCGCGGAGCGGGCGGCGGCGCCGTTGCTGCCGGAGCTGCCCGCGCGCGACCCCGGCGCTCCCGGACAGTTCGCCTTCGCCGACGCGGAACGGGTTCGGGGAATCCTGACTGCGGCCGGATGGCGGGACGTCGACATCCAGCCGCTCGACGCGGTCTGCACGCTGTCGAGCGAGGACCTCGACGTCTACGCCGCCAGAATGGGTCCGGTCGGCGCGCTGCTGCCCGACCTCGACGAGGACCGGAGAAACAGGATCGTCGCCGTCGTCAGACAGGCCTTCGAAGCCTGGGTGACGGCGGGCGCGGCCCATATCACGGCCGCCTGCTGGCTGATCCGCGCCCGCAACCCCGGCTGACAGCCTGTCGCCGGGTCATCAGGCCGTCGGCTCAGCGAGGGCCCTTGGCCTTGTAGGGTTTCGCCGGCGGCTTGCCGCGCGCGTCCTTCGGGGCCCACGGACGGTCGCCGCCCTTGGGCTTGCCCTTCCACGGCTTGTCGCCCGCGGCGGCCGGGGCGGCCTCGGCGTCGGAGCGCGGAACCCACGGCGTCTTGCCCTCGGTCGCCGGCTTCTTGACCCACGGCTTCTTGCCGGCCGGGGTCGGATCGCCGGCGGTGCGCTTGACCCAGGGCTTCTTGCCCTCGGCGGCGGCCGGGGCGGGCTCGTCGCGCTTCACCCACGGCTTCTTCTCGCCGACGGGCCGGTCCTCGCGGGGCTTCCACGCCGGCTTGTCGCCGTCCTCGCGCTTGACCCACGGCTTCTTGCCTTCAGCGGCCGGGGCCGACTCGTCGCGTTTGACCCAGGGCTTCTTCGCGCCCTCGGGCCGGTCCTCGCGCGGTTTCCAGGCCGGCTTGTCGCCGCCATCCTCGCGCTTGACCCACGGCTTCCGCTCCGGACGGTCGCCGCCGGCGCCGGGCGTCTTGTCCCAGCGGCCGACCGGCTTGTCCTTCGGCCCCGGCGCGACGGCCGGTTCGATCTTCACGCCGTCTTCCAGTCCCTGGGCGATGGCGGCCTCGAACTTCGCCTTCATCTCCTGGGTGATCTCGAACTTGGTCTCGCGGTCGAAGATCTTGATCGCGCCGATGTCGCGCTTGGTCACGTGGCCCAGCCGGCAGATGGTCGGCATCAGCCATTTCGGATCGGCGTTCTTGTCGCGCCCGATATTGATGCGGAACCAGGCCATGTCGCCGCCCCGCGCGAAGTCGGTGTACGGCACGTCCGGCTGGCCCTTGTCGTTCACGCCGGCCTGCTGCTGACGCTTCATCCGGTCGTCGTCATAGACGTCCTCCGGCGCGGGCAGCTTCTGCTGGTACAAGCGGATCAGCGCCGCCGCGATCTGCTCCGGCGAGCTCTTCTCGAGCAGCTGCCGGCCCAGGGCCAGCATGTCCTCGTCCTCGACCGGCGCGGTCAGGACGGGGTCGGCCAGCATGCGCTTGCGGTCGTTCTCGAGGATCATCTCGGCGGACGGAGGGCCCGACCATTCGGCCTTGATCGAGGCCGATTGCAGCATCAGTTCGACCTTGCGGCGGCGCGTATAGCTGACCAGCAGGACGGAGACGCCCTTCTTGCCGGCCCGGCCGGTGCGGCCCGAACGGTGCAGCAGGCCGGCCTTGTTGACCGGGATCTCGGCGTGGATGACCAGGCCCAGGTCGGGCAGGTCCAGCCCGCGGGCGGCCACGTCGGTGGCCACGCAGACGCGGGCGTGTCCGTCACGAAGGGCCTGCAGCGCCTCGGACCGCTGGCTTTGGGTCAGTTCGCCCGACAGGCCGACGACGGAGAAGCCGCGCTCGCGCAGGCTCGAGGTCAGGTGCTTCACCCGCTCGCGCGTATTGGCGAACACCAGCGCGCCCGGGGCCTCGAAATAGCGCAGCACGTTGACGACCGCGAGCTCGACCTCGTTCGGCGCGACGCGGATGGCCTTGTATTCGATGTCGCCGTGCGGGGCGTTCGAGGCCGTGGTGTCGATGCGGATGGCGTCGCGCTGGTAGGTCTTGGCCAGTTGCACGATGTCGCGCGCCAGCGTCGCCGAGAACAGCAGCGTCCGGCGCTCGGCCGGGGCGGCGTCGAGGATGAAGGTCAGGTCTTCCTGGAAGCCCATGTCCAGCATCTCGTCGGCTTCATCCAGCACGACGGCCTGCAGCGTCGACAGGTCCAGTGAGCCGCGCTCGACGTGGTCGCGCAGGCGGCCGGGGGTGCCGACCACGATGTGGCAGCCGCGCTCCAGCGCCCGGCGCTCGACCTTGGGGTCCATGCCGCCAACGCACGAGACGATGCGCGCCCCGGTCTGGGCGTAGAGCCACTGCAGTTCGTTCGACACCTGCAGCGCCAGCTCGCGGGTCGGGGCGATGACCAGGGCCACCGGCGCGCCGAACTCGGCGAACTTCTCGGCCTCGCCCAGCAGGGTGGGCGCCAGCGCCAGACCGAACGCGACGGTCTTGCCGGAGCCGGTCTGGGCCGAGACCAGCAGGTCGCGCCCCTGTTCGGCGTCCAGCACGGCGGCCTGGACCGGCGTGGGCTCGGCATAGCCGCGTTCGGAAAGCGCGCGGTCGAGCGCGGGATGACTGGCGGGGAAGGGCATGGAGTGGTCCGTAAGGCGCCGGGGCGACGCGCGCCAGCCCAGGCGGGGCGGCGAAGGGGCGGTCGTATGCGCGCCGATCAAGGCGGAAGCGCGACGATCCCGCGATTCCTGACGGTGACGCCGGCCGGCGGTGACAAGCGACCCCCGTTCGGTAAAGATGAGGCGGTTGGGGGAATTTCCATGTTCAGAACATTGCTCGCCGCCACCACGGCTCTCGGCGTGCTGACCCACCCCGCCGCTGCGTTTCCCGTGACTCCCCCGGAACGCCCGGCGCCGGGAAGCGCTCCCGCCCAGGACGGGGCGCGGGCGATTCGGCCCGGCCAGACCGTGCAGGGCGAACTGCGGCGCGGCGACGACACCCTCAAGACCGGCGAATACACCGACGCCTGGACCTTCCCCGTCCGCGCCGGAGAAACCTACGAGATCGCCCTCTCGTCCCCGGCCTTCGACCCGTATCTGATGGTGCGGGGGCCGGGCGGGCTGAGCGAGGACAACGACGACGATCCGGCGGCGCGCGGATCGCACGACAGCCGCATCCGCTTCACCGCGCCCGCCGCGGGCGAGGTCGAGATCGGGGCCACCAGCTACGAGCCCGGCGAGACCGGCGCCTACCGGTTGACGCTCTCCGCGTCCGGCGCGGGGCCGGCGCGATCCGACCCGGCCGACGCCTCGGGCGCGATCGCCGTCGGCCGCACCGTCGGCGGCAGCCTCGCCAGCGGGGACGAGCAACTCGGGACCGGCGAGTTCATCGACACCTGGACCCTGCGCGGCCGACGCGGCCAGCAGCTCGACATCCGGCTGACCTCGACCGACTTCGATCCGTATCTGATGGTCCGGGGCCCCGGCGATTTCTCGAGCGACAATGACGACGACGCCGGCGCGGAGGGGTCGCACGACAGCCGCCTGCTGGTCACCCTGCCCGCCGACGGCGAATACCAGGTCTCCGCCACCAGCTACGAACCCAAGGAGAGCGGCGCCTACCGGCTCGCGGTGCTCGACGGGGCCGGCCAGTCGGCTCCCCGCCCGCCGTCCGAGGCGCCGTCGGCGCGGTCAGCCGTCGGCGGTCAGGTGGCCATCGGCGAGGCCGTCTCCGGCGCCCTGGCCGGAGGCGATGAAATCCTGGACAGCGGCGAATACGTCGACACCTACCGGTTCCGCGGCCGCCGCGGCCAGCGGGTCACTGTCGATCTGACGTCCTCGGCCTTCGACGCCTACACCATGGTGACCACGCCCTCCGGCGAGCAGTTCGACAACGACGACGGCGAGGATGGCACCGACAGCCGTCAGGCGCTGGTTCTGCCCGAGGACGGCGACTACGAGGTTCGGGTCACCTCCTTCCGCCCGGGCGAGACGGGGTCCTACCGCTTCAGCGTGGACTCCGGCCGCGAGCCGCCCCGCCAGGCCGCCGTGGCCGGCGGCGCGCGGGTGTTCGCCCTGATGGTCGGTGTCTCCGACTACGGGCCCGACGTCAACGACCTGCCCTTCACCGACGAGGACGCCCGCAAACTGGCCGAGGTCCTGCAGCGCGACGGCTCGCTGAACGAGGCCAGCGTGGTCCTGACCAACGCCGAGGCGACGGTCGGGGGAGTCCGCGCCGCCTTCGCGCGCATCGCCGCCCAGGCGGGCCCGGACGACATGTTCCTGTTCTTCTTCTCCGGCCATGGCGGTCAGGAGCCGACGCCGGTGACCGCGCTCGAGCCCGACGGCAAGGCCGAAACCCTGGTGCTGGCCGACGGAGAAATCGCCGATGCCGAACTGGCGCGGCTGTTCGCCACGCTCGACACCCGGCTGGCCCTGCTGGTGGTGGACGCCTGCTTCTCCGGCGGCTTCGCCCGCAACGTCGTCGACCGCCCGGGCGTCATGGGCGTGTTCAGCTCCGAGGAGGACCTGACCAGCGCCGTGGCCGACAAGTTCCAGGCCGGCGGCTATCTGTCCCACTTCGTGCGCGCCGGCATGTCGGGCGAGGCCGACGGCGACGGCGACCGACTGGTCACGGCCGGCGAACTGGCCACCTACCTGCGCCGCCAGTTCCGCGTCGAGGTCGAGGACGTCCAGGCCGAGACTCAGGACGGGCAGCGCAACTACCAGAACCTCGTCATCGACCGCGGCGGCGTCCAGGTCGACGACGTCATCGTGCGGCTGCCGCCGACGGTGATCGCGGCGGCCGGGCGCTGAGGGAAGGGGAAATGGTGGATGCGACAGGGATTGAACCTGTGACCCCCTCGGTGTGAATCGCCTCAACGGCCTTTTCAGGGTGTTTCACTACATTTCAAAGTCGATGCAGCTATTTGAAATCGTTACCTTGTCATTTTTTCTGCATTTCACCGTTATTCAGCGAGTACTGTAAAAATGCCCCACTACCGCCCCACAAATCGCTAGGCTGCGGCCGAATTGCAGGCTTTCCCCAGCCGGGAGTGGGCCCATGGCCGCGTCCGTACAGCTTAACACCGACCGTCAGATTTCGGCCCTCAGGCCGGCGGCGGCTCCTTACGAAATGAGGATCGGCGGGAGCCGGGGACTTAGCCTCCGCGTCTATCCTTCATCGTCCAAACAATTCGAGCTTCGCTACCTCACCGCGAGCGGGAAGCGCAGACGTCTGGTGCTGGGTCTCTATCCGGATCTCTCGCTCGCCGAAGCCCGGGCGAAGGCCGCAACGACGCGCGTCGCGGTGCATGAGGGGCTGGACCCGGCCGGCGAGAAAGCCGCGGCGCGCGAACGGGCCCGCGAGCAGGCCAACACCGGCGATACGCTCGACCAACTCGCCGAATCCTACTGGAGCGCCGCGGAGGTCGGATTGCACGGCGGACGGCGCAAACCGAAGCGCGCGGTGACCCTCCAGAACGAGCGCAGCGTCTGGAAGAACCATATCCAGCGTCCGCTGGGCGGCCGTGACTTCACCGAAATCCGGCGCGCCGATGTGAAGGCGTTCATGCGGACCCTGATCACCGAGAAGGGTTTGTCCGCGGCGAGTGTGGCGTCGATCGGCGGCGTGCTGCACGCCGTCCTCGGGTTCGGCGTTCTTGAGGAAAGGCTGGAATCGAACGTCGCCGCCGGTCTGGCCCGGCCGCTCGCCCTGACGTCCCGGGAGCGGATGTTCGACGACGCCGCGCTCGGCGTGCTCTGGCGGGCGGCGGTGGAGGCCAGCACGCCGAGGGCGCCGGGCGAGAAAACCGCCGGTGTCCACGCCCGCCTCGAGCCGGTCATGGGGCTGGCGATCCAGCTCCTGATGCTGACCCTGACCCGCCGCAACGAGGTCGCCGGCGCCCTCAAGACGGAGTTCGATCTCGCCGCCGGGGTCTGGATCATTCCCTCGACGCGAGCCAAGGCGAAGCACCAGCATGTCGTGCCATTGGGTCCGGATTGCCTGACCGTTCTGGAGGAGGCCTTCGCGCTCGACCCGACGAGCCCGTTTGCGTTTCCGTCAGGCCGGGCGCCCGACCAACATCTGGATCCCCACGCGATCACACGGGCCTTCGCCCGGACGTGCGCCCGCCGAAAGATCGCGGTCGGCTCGCCCCATGACGTACGGCGTTCGGGGGCGACCACGCTGACCGGCCGCTACGGCGTCACCCGCTTCATCGTCGGTCTGATCCTGGGGCATACGCCTAGCGAAGGCGCCGCCGTCACCGGTGTGTACGATCGCCATACCTATCTGCCGGAAAAACGGTCGGCCCTGGCGGCGTGGGCCGGACATCTGACGGGATCAGCGACGCCCTTGGCCGAAGACGCGGGCAGATCCCTCGGTATGTCGGCAGCGGGAGCTGTGTCGGAAGTCGAGGAGGCCAAGGCTCGGGCCCTTCATCTGGTTGCGGCGGGCGACCTGCAGCAGGCCGTTTTTTCAATATGCATGGACATGGCTCGCCGGCCTGAGATCGCGCCGTCGCACATGGACATCCTGGCCAAAGCGGGCCTCGATCTGGCGCGGAGCGGATTGAAGGTCGAAGTCGAACGCTGGATCAGCGGGTTTCGGTGACAAACGCTCTGCCAAGGGTGGAACATGAGTAGGGAAGTAGACCTGATCAACCTCCTCCCCTTGCTCGGTGAGAAGAGTGTTACGCTCGACGTCCAGCCGGGAAAGATGAGGAAGGAGCGCAGAGATGTCGTCGACGTGCATGGTCGCCAAGGTGATATTTCGAAACATCTTATTTTCCCGTATTGTGTCCTACGGGAGTGCGCAGCGGCTGCTGAAATCTCTCAGTCGCGGACTGGCGATAAAGCCACTGTACCACGGAATCCGCCGTTCGATACGAGATTTCGACATATCGAGATTAGAGCGCGGGCTAGATTTTGAAGAATTGCATCATAAGGATGTGACGTTCGGCCATCTTCGCCAAGGCCTCCCAACTGGCGGCATCGGCTTCGTGATGCTCCTTCTCCAGAAGTGTTATCGCGGCAGCGGCTCTCTCGTGGGCTGCTGCTGATCTTGTTCTATATTCCGCAACATCCATCATGATCTCGGGATCATATGCCAAATTGTGAACCAAGGCTTGAACTAACTCGGCAACCTTGTCTAGATTTGAGGTAGGGGCCGGCGATGGTGTGCGTCGGGCTTGCGACGGCCAGCCGGACCACCAAGAGGCGACCTGCCGGATATCTGCAACGGGTCGGGACCGGACGGTCGCCTGAGGGTGGAAAGCGGACATGGAGCTCGTCAGTTGGCGCCCCATTCGCTGGCGAGCAGCGCGTACCCGACGGAGTCCACCCAACGCTCTGCGCGATAGTCGTAGAAGGCGGATGCATAGTGGGCTTCCAGTCGGAACCCCAGCCGCGTCAGCAACGCGCGCGAGGCCGAATTATCCGCCACCGTAACAGCCACCACCCGATGGAGACCTCGCCGGGAGAACATGTCAGCCAGGAGAGATTTCAGCGCTTCACTCGCATACCCCGCTCCCCAAAAACGAGGATGAAGACTGTATCCAATCTCGGCCTGATGTTGTTCCGGTTGGCCGACGCAGATTCCGACATCGCCGATGACCAGTCCGCTATGCAATTCCAGAACGAAGCCATGCCAGCCGGGGTCCCCGTCAGACGCCGCCTCCATCTCCCGATAAAGGGTGCGAAGTTCGTCGAGCGAGCGATGCGCGCGACCGTGTCCGACGAGCTCATGGATAGCATGGAGCGCCTCCGCGTCGGAGGCGCCAAGCGGTCGAATGCGCAGACGTGAGGTTTCCATCAGAGCAGTCTGACGGCGCGCGCGAACGCCCGCAATGCGGGCCGCCGTTTGCCTTGGGCGGCCGTACTATTCTGCCTGGCCACACACCACCGCATATGAACCAGCGGGTAGGGGCGTCCCTCGCCATCGGTTGGCGAACGCCCGGTGGGAACGAAGCCGAGACGTCGATAGAAGCCGACGGCCTGCCCGTTCTGTTCGTTCACGTCGGTCGTAAGCGCGCCGTGCATGGCGATTGCGTCCTGCACGAGCGCGCGTCCGACGCCGGCCCCTCGATGCTCCGGATCGATGAATAGCGCGTCCATGTGGTCGCCGGTGAGCCCCATGAAGCCGATGGCCCGGTCCCCCGTCGTCGATGGCGAGCCAGAGGGCCGCCCCGGGAAGAAATTCTCTGACCTCGTAGTCGATGGCGAGGCGATCCTCCCTGGTCAGGAAGTCGTGAGTGGCGTCGACGGCGTTGCGCCATATGTCGACGACGCGGGGCCCGTCATAAGGCCTGGACTGGCGGAGTTTGACCATGGCGCACGAATATCGGCCGGCGCTCGGGCGATCAATGTCCGGCCCGCCAGATGTCCGCAACGGGTCAGAAACGGTCAACGGCTTCGGGCCGGATAGCTGATCTAATCGGGTTCAAAGGCACGGGCGTCAAAGGCCGTCTCAGTCGCGAGGATCGGCGCAAAGCGGGTCTCTAGGCAGCGAGCGTGGGCGAAGAGAGCTTGGGCCGCCCCGTCGCCCATCGACTCAAGCGTTAGTCTGACTCCCTCCCGACCCCGGGTGATCGATGGCTGCTGCGCAGAAGCAACATTGGACGTTCATGATTTGGCGCCTTCCGGTGGCCGCCAGTCTCTGTTGCCGCACCAATGTCCGCAATGGGTCGGAAGCGGACCTTCGGCCGGACGGGGCGGGAAGTTCCGTTTCTGGGCGACCAGTAAATGTCCGCTCCTGGCGCTACTCGGATGCTCGACCCGCTCGCGGTCCCTTCATCGCATCGCTGAAAGCAGCCGCCAGAACGCCGGCCGGCAGGCAATCCGACCCAGCAGGTAGTGGCGATCATCTACTAGCCAGCCCGCTACCCGACTGTCTTCGGGCTCCTATGCTCGGGTCGCCGGCGGCGGCATACAGCCCGGCCCGGCGTGACGCGCAGGAACTGCTGTCATTCGCGCGAATTAGCGCCTATCGCAGCGGCAAGCTTGGGCTAAGTCAGATTCTGACTGACGCCATGTACAGCGACCCGTTAGGAGCCCTTATGGCTCTGCTACCTGAACGTAATCTCCTCCTCGAAAAACTGGAAAAACATGATCGGGAGGCGGTCCTCACTCATATGTCAGATTTTGACTTTGATTTAGGACACGTTTTTGGCGAGCCGGGCGAAGAGGTTCAGCAGATTTATTTTGTAGATCGTGGCGTTATTTCCGCTGTCTCGATGATGACGAATGGCGAAACCGTCGAGGCCTATATGATCGGGCGAGAAGGCTTCACCGGCACCACCGCTTGGCAGGTGCCCTTTCGGACTTCGGTTCGCTACATCGGCCAGATCGCAGGACGCGCCCGACGCATCGAAGCCAGGAAGCTGCGTGAGTTGTCGAGTGAACGACCAAGCTTGAGGCTCCTACTAGCCACCTACGATGCGGCGCTCCAAGTCGAACTTGAGCAGTCCGCGCCGTGCAACGCCGTTCATAGGGCCGAACAACGCTTCGCCAAGTGGCTCTTGCGCGCCCACGACCGAGCCGACAACGACACCCTGTCCATGACCCAGGAATTCCTCGCAAACATGCTGGGCGCCCAGCGAACGACAGTGAACGAAGCCGCTCAATCGCTCGCCGGAGTCGGTGCTATCTCCTATGCGAGGGGCAAGGTTCTGATAAAGAACCGCGCCGCCCTGGAGCGGGCGGCTTGTGAATGCTATGCCGCAGCGAAGGCCGTTGCCGATCGCCGCGAAGCATCGTCGGAGCCCGTTCCGGTAAAATCCTGACCGTCCAGCGCTAAGTCGGGCACCCGATAGAAGGGCTCGTAGGCCAGCGGTATTTTTGGCGGCTTCTACGGAGCCTCGGCGTGCCGCGCTACAAGCTGCATCTTCACGACGGACCAGTCACACCGGTGGTGACCGAGGTCATTGACGTGCAGGATGATGAGGATGCCAAGGATTTGGCTCGGATCACTTTACTGATGACGAAAGCCTATACCCACGCCGAGGTGTATCGCGGTCGCGATCTAGTAGGAACCTGTAAGCGCGATAGCTACGGCGGCGAGACTTGACGTTATGATGACCGCAGCTGAATGCCGAGCCAAAGCGGCAGCCGTGCGCGAGCACGCCCGAGCGATGTCGGACTTCGACGGGAAACGCGAGTATCTATTCCTGGCTGACCAATGGGCGGCTCTCGCCCGAACGGCGGACACACAGGACCAGCTTGAAACTCATGTGAGCCGATCGAGTCTGGCTCGTTAGGCCACCCAGCGAGAAGAAGATGCGTCTCATGCCGCAAGATGTCTTTGCGCCAAACAGCGGGTGAACCCAACTCGACCGACTGGCAGGGTAACCATGATGTTCCAGCCGCCTTATCATAGGTGGAGCAACTGATGCGCACGTCCAAGGAGTGGGCTGCCAAGGCGATGGAGCTGGAAGGCAGAGCCATGGAGACCCCTGAAGGGCTCCTGCGGGATGGTTCAGGGAGATGGCGGCGGTTGGCGGCGGCTGGCCTTGGTGGCTGACATTCAAGAGAAGCTGGAAGCCGCATAGAGGCGCCGCCTCATCCGCGTCACCAATTGCCGGCTCTTCGGCCGAGAAAAACGCCGCGCAGCGATCGACTGCTAACTTCCGCGCTTCTGCTAGGTCACCACCGCGGGCGCGTTCAGCCGGCGGACGTTGGATGTCCGCCTGCCGGCGGGGAGGAAATGTCCGCTTCTGACGCGATGCTGACCTTGGCGCTCTGGAGCGGCTGAACTTTCGCTAAGGGTGGGAAGCGGACTCCAGCGTCACAGTTCGGCCATGCAGACCGATTGATGTCACTCTGGTGGAGGTCGCAGGCCTGCAACTACGAGCTTTGCGGGTTCGCGTCCGGCGATATGAGGTTTCGAGGCATGAAGCGATCTTCCCGAACGGCCGCACAGCGCACAGCAGGTCGATCGCTTGCGATCGCGATATGGGCCCTGGGAGTCGCATTCTTCAGCTTCTCCGCGGATGCCCGGGCGTCTGAACCGCTACCCTGGAAGGCGGCGGTGGATGAGGCTGCGGCGCTATATCTGCGCGACAATCCGGAAGCGGCCGCGATTTCCATCGGCGTGCTCAAGGACGGCGAAACCCACGTTCTCCAGTACGGAACTCTCATCCCCGGGGAAGATCATCCTCCTCGTGAAGACACCCTCTTCGCCATCGCGTCCATCACGAAAACCTTCACCGGCACGCTGCTGGCGCAGGCCGCCGCAGAGGGCCGTGTGTCGCTGTCGGAGGATGTTCGGAACTACCTCGACGGGGACTACCCAAACCTGGAGTTCGACGGGCGGCCGATCCGCCTCATGGACCTGCTGGACCATCGTTCCGGTCTCCCGTTCCTGCTGCCTGATCGGCCCGAACTCGATCCCGGCTTCCAGGGAGATCCCCGCCCCTACGCCACACGTGTCGCCGAGGTGGCCAGCACATACGACCGCACGCAGTTTTTCGACGATCTGGCCAGGGTCGAACTGACGGCCGCCCCTGGCGCGACGTATCAATACTCCAACGCCGCCGCTCAGCTGGCCGGGTATGTGCTTGAGCGCATCTACGGGCAATCCTACGCGGACCTCCTGAGGACTCGTATCCTCGAGCCTCTGTCAATGTATGACACCGCCCTCAGTCTGACGGCTGAGCAGCAGGCGCGGCTCGCCCCGGGCTGGGACGACGCCGGGCGTCAGATGCCGGAGAACCCCGAATGGCTTGCGGCGGCGGGCGCGTTAAAGTCCACCACGCCCGACATGCTGAAATACCTGCGCTGGCATGTCGAAGATGCAGATCCGGCCGTCAGGCTTTCCCACCAACCGGTGTTTACGTCCACGCAACCCGTATTCGGAGACAGGGGCGTGTTCAGCGTTGGCTTGAACTGGCAGATGATCGAGATCGATGGCCGTCGCGTGATCTGGCAGGACGGCATGGTCGAAGGAGCCAGCGCCCTGTGCATCCTCCAGCCTGAGTTGAAGCTGGGCCTCGTCGTGATGACGAACCAGCTTGGACCGAGGACCGCCCAGGCCAACAAGGTTCTGGTCAACACCATTCTCAAGAGCCTGAATGCTTTGGCCGTCCCTCTGCCTTGATCGTTTGCAGTGTGGGCCGTCAGGCTATCCAGGCGCGGCTGGGGGTCATTCCTGCTCCGACAAAGGCGCACGCGCCCCGGTCACCACCGCCATTCCCGCGGCAAACAGGCGCAAGGTCCGCAATGGGTCGTGAGCGGACTGTCGCCTATGGGTGGTTAGCGGACGTTCGGCGGCGGCTAGTCTGCTGAGTTGATCTCTACCAAGTTCCCGGATGGGTCCTGCACGACGAGTTTGCCGCGACGGCCTTCGGAAGGCTCACTACATCGGATCAAGGGAGCGCCAACCTCGACCAGCCGGGTGCGCATGGCCATCCAACTGGCCACCGGAACCACTTCGCCGAAGTGCATCTCGGCCCTCGCGTGACCAGTTAGGGCCGAGTCAGTGCGTTCGTGAAGCGTCAGCTGCGCGCCAAAGACATGAATGTTGGACACGCCGGCGCGCAGCGGCTGCACCGTCGCCGCGAACGCCTCCCGATAAAAATGCTCACATGCTGCTAGGTCAGTTACGGGCAAAGAGAGATGAAACATTACGTGGTTCCGTCGCCTCGAACTGATTTGGAGAAGTGAAAGCCCAGAATCTCGTAGCGTTGTCGAAAATAGAATCGATGGGCGTCCGCCCGATGCGTGGCGGAGTTAAGCGTTACTGTTCGACAGCCGGAACGGAGCGCTTCCGCTTCCAACCAGTCGAGGAGTACGGCACCGTGTCTTCTGGATCGGCAATCGGGGTCGGTGATCAAGTCGTCGATCTCGCATCTCAGGCCGCAATAGGTCGTGTGGAACACACGCCAGACGGCTAGCGACCTTACCGCTTGGCCGTCATGCAGCTGCACCAGTCCGCCGCCCTCGGAAGCAATCACGGCCATCAGCGCTGTGTAATCGGCACCCATGTCCGGGCGAAATAGACGGTGGAGCCTTTCGCCCTCTAGAAGCGCGAGATCTCGGGCGTGCGTATCGACCAGTGGCACCAGCGCTCCACCCGCATCTATCCGGACGATTGGCTTCATCTTCAAAACGCGAGCTCCCTTTGATCGGCCGAAGCTAACGCTCGGTACGCCGCGCCGATAGCTCTGCCGGCCATCTGTATTAAGCGAGGCTGAACGGAGGGCGCTCCGCAACGTCCGCAATGGGTCGGGTTAGGACAGCCGCCTGGGGCGAGAAGCGGACATTCAACAAACACTGTCTCCTTGCCGAGATCAGGCGACGTTGTCGTAGGCGCGGCGGTGATGAGCCGAACGACCCTCTGCATCTTCCGGAGCGCGGCCATCGTTGCCTGGAACGAGGCGACGATGTCCGCCTGAATCAGGCTCGCCGCGATCTGTCTGCGAGCCGCGGAGTTAAGCCGAACGCTCTCGGCCCCATTCTTTCGCGCGAGCCGGACTCCGCCAGTTCGTGACCTTGACCAACCTCCGCGGTCAGTTGGTTTGCCAAGGCGGCAGCAATCTCCGAGTGCAGCCCAGGTGCGTTCCCAAGGGGAGCCTCGAAGACATGCGACCACACCACGAAGCCGTCTTTGCCGCGTACGAGTTGAGTAAAGACGTTCACGCGCGCCCCCTCTTTCCGCAAACGTCCGTCCACGACAAAGTCGACACCCAGCTGGGCAGCCGCCGCCTCAGGCGAAATTCGTTGCCCCTTGAACTGGAAGGTTGATCGTAGACCGGTGGTCTGAATGCCTGGCAGCCCGGCAAGTGCGGCGATCACGCCTTCCGTCGTATCGTCGACAAGCACCTCCTGATCCATGGTGTCCGTCATATCGATGAAGGGCAGAACCGCCACAGAGGGGATCGGCGGGTGCGATCGCGTCCAAGGCAGGCCGCCAGAAACCCAAGCCGTCGCGAGAATAAGAAGGACGGCGAGCGCGACGCTGGCGACGGCGACGCCGCGAGGGCTCGCCTTGCTTCGATCGCTATTCGCAGCGACCGCTGGCGCCCGAGCTACGTGCGCGACCAAGCGATAGCCAAGCCTTGACTCGGTCGCGATGTAGCGGGGTTGCCGGGCGTCATCGCCCAACCGCCTGCGTAAGGACGCGACAGCTTGATAAACGGAATCCGAACCGACGATGACCTCAGGCCAAACGTTCGTGAGCAGGTCATCGATACTGACAAGCTCACCGGGCCGCTCGGCAAGGCAGAGCAGCAGACGCATCGCGCGCGGCTCCAGCTGAACAGCTCGCCCGTTGCCGGTGAGCTGACCCCGCACGGGATCAACGGTCCACTCCCCAACGATCATCAATGAATGTTTCCTGCACCCTTGGCTCGGCAAAGCTTAGCCCGTTTCAGATCGCGTGAAGCGCCTCGAGCATATGGGCCGCGACGATTTCAGAAGTCTTCAGAACTTTTCGGACATCACGTAAGGACAAGCGCCAGGGAGCCGGGCAGTGGGAGCGCCTCTCGCACCTACAAGGCTCAAAAAAAATGATGCCCGCCAACAAGCTCGCCCTCGTCGCAGCTCTATTCGCCCTCGCAACAGCATGGCCAGCAAGTGCTGCCCACAAACAGGAGTGGGTCGCCGCTTGGAGCATGTCACCCGATAGGCCTGGGCCTGCGTTGGAGCCGTCGACGATCCGCCAGGTCGTGAGAACCACGGTAGGCGGTTCGGCAGTCCGCGTCCGCCTGTCCAACCTCCTGGGCGTCGGCGCGCAGCAAATCGGCCCGGTGCGCGTGCAAGTCGGGGAGGGCATGCCTCTGACGGTAGCCTTCGGAGGTCAGCCGATCGTCACCATCCCCCAAGGGGCTGACGTCCTTAGCGACCCTGTTCCTCTGGCCGTTCAGCCTCTTCAGGACATCACTGTGCGGCTTTACCTGCCGACCGGCTCGGCAGCCGCAACGCTCCACGGCGTGGGGCTGCAAACGGCTGTCATAGCTCGCGGCGACATGACCCTCTCAACTGACCCTCTGGCCGGCGAGCAGCGCAGGAGTCGGTTCTTCGTTACCGATATTGAGGTCGCGGCCGACCCCGCGGCGCGCGCGTTGGTGATCGTTGGCGACTCTATTGCTGATGGCGTTGGATCGACACTTGACGCGAATGTCCGGTGGCCCGATGTGCTGGCGGAGCGCTTGCAGCATCACCCGGAGCTAGGCCCGATAGCGGTGATCAACGCAGGGATGGCCGGCAATCGCATCCTGAACGACGGTTCGGCTCCCTACATCGGGCCGAGCGTAATGTCGCGCTTCGAGCGAGACGCGCTTGCCAAGCCTGGCGTCCGCTGGATTCTCCTCGCAGCGGGCATCAATGACATCACTGGTTCGGTGGATCTGACCGACGCGAAGGAGCAGGTCTCGGTTGAGCAGATCATCGAGGGTATGCGTACGTTGGCGGAGCGTGCCCGCGCGCGCGATGTCAAAATCTGGGCAGCGACGCTTCTCCCCAGCAACCATATTGAGGATCCTGCTCAAGCCGCGGTGGTGGAGGCCATGCGCCTACAGGTCAATGTGTGGATACGAACGTCCGGCGCGTTCGATGCTGTCCTCGACTTTGAAGAGGTCTTACGAGCCGGAGATGCCGGTGTCGTTCGGCTCAACTCCGAATACGACAGCGGCGACCATCTGCATCCCAATGACAAGGGCTATCGAGCGCTTGCCGAGTCGATCGATCTCAACCTCTTCCGCGAAGCCCAGTGACCCCGCGATGGGACGCGGTCCTGATCCGAGGGGGCGGCTAGGGAAATGCCTTGTGCTGAAAGGCCAATATTCCGGATTGGCTTCAGATACGGCCGATCGGCCCACCGGCCGTGGCTAGCGGAGAGTCTGCCCGCCGACGGTGAGGGCGTTCCCATCTGCGGGGCCCGAAAGCCGACTCTCTGAATGTCCCCTAAGGGTCGAGAGCGGACCTTGCGAGTGTGCCCTTGGATACCGCCCTAGCGTCCATTCGGTTCACAAGCGGAGCCGGGCAGCTGACGACGACAGCTTGGTATCTCAGTCCCACCAGAGTGCTAGTCCGAGGCCTCGATCCGCCGCCCGTTCGGCAAAGTGGAGGAGGGCCGTGAAATGGGCTGCGTAGTACTCGACTGGATCGTCCGGCAGCATCGCCCCGCGCAGTTCCATCTGAGCTTCTCGCGTTGGCGGGAATGACCGAAGGATGTCGCTAGAGGTGAGGCCCGCGAGGATGCTCGACGCATGCTGAACCTCGGAAGGGTAAAGGCAGGTGACATCCGACCAGACTAGGTCGTCCTGCAGACCCGTCGCACATTCCTTGTTGAGACGCTTCGACCCTTCCAAGAGATCACGCAACGCTCTGACCTGCGCTTCCGACAAAGAGTCTTGCGCAAGCGCGAGCAGCGCTTTGGGAGCCCAATCGAGGTCCAGAATGTCTTCTGGGCCGGTCAGTTTGAATCGCAGGAGCCGATCCAATACCTCGGGATTGGCGGACATCTCTTCCAAGATGCCCTGAGCGACTCGGGCGATTTGCTGAGTGACAGCCACCGGGTCAGCGTCCTTTTGTCTTGGATTGCAGGCAGGGAGTGATCATCGCCCGAGCGTAGTGGCCCCAGTGCAGTCTGCAATCGTCTTGGAAGACACCTACTGTCCGCAAGGGTCGCAAACGGAACGTCGCCTGAGGGTGGGAAGCGGTCGTTACTTCTTCGGTGGAAGCCGTCTCTTGGCCTCGCCTATCATCCATTCCACCGCATCGAGCGGAAGGCTATTTCCGAAGGTGGATGCCGTCATGGAGCCGTCGAGGTCAGAGTAAAAGACTTCGCCGAGCGGCATCGTCTCCATCGAGCCGTCATTCAGTTCGAGATACATTCCGTCTCGGTCAGCCACGTCGCTTCCCATTACTAACTCATAGCCGCCAAGCGCCGGTGAAACCGGTTCGATCTCTGTCAGCGATGTCGAGGCGAAGCGCAGGACATATGGTTTTTCGGTAGGTTTGCCCTCCGGCATCGCGCTTCCGAAGAAGGCCACGTAGCAGTCGAAAACGCCAAGCTGATCGTCCAGCCAGCAATGGACGACAACACCATCCTCCCAACTGTCGCCGGGATGGTTGATGCGCCGAACGACCGTGCCGGGTTTCAAATAGTGAGACATGGCATCTTGTCGCTGATGGCTCGAAGGCCCGCAATGGGTCGGAAGCTGACCTTCTGCCTAGCTCCACTCGAACGTCCGCTTCTCCGGCCGCGGGCCAATGTCCGCTCCTGGCGCGGAGCGGCGGAAGCGAAGGCTGTGGCTCACCCCGCCCCCATGTCGGGTTTCAGGTCAAGGCGGATTGCGCCAGCCGGGATCGTCCGCGCTTGATCACCGCATCGAGGGAAAACGCCGTCGCTCCTAATACCGCCACCTGAAGCAGGCCGCCGGTGATCGCGACGTTTTTCATGAAGTGGATCATCTGGTTCTGATCCGCGAACCGGGCGTGGAACAGGATCGCAGTCAGGATCGAAAAGCCGGCGAGCAGCACGGCCGCCGGGCGTGTCTGAAAGCCGACGGCCAGAGCGAGGCCGCCGAGCAGTTCCATCGCGATCGCGCCCCACAGCGCGACGTCGGCCGCTGGAAGGCCCACGGACTGGATGTAGCCCCTGGTCGCCTCGAGGGCGGCCAGTTTGCCGGCTCCGCTGAGGATGAAGATCAGGGCAAGGGCGAGGCGACCGCCGGTGGCGGCCGCGTTGGAGATGTTCATGGTCGTGTTCCGGAATCTGGAGGAAATGGAAAGGCCGCGGACGGCCGTCGGCGGCCGTCGGCGTGCCTGGTTCAGCGGAAGACCGGGGTAGAGCCGGAAGCGGTGCGGCGGTCGCCCGCCTCGGCCAGGGCCCGGCCAAGCTCGGCGATCCGGCTCTCTCCACGCGCCAAGGCCTCAGCCGAGGTGTGGACGGAGTAGTAGCCGGTGTGCAGGTCGTGCGGATGCGGAACGGCCGACCCCAGCACGAAGACGGCATCGTCGTTTCCGGACGCGGAGAGGGTGATCGTCTCCTCCGACGGGGCGAAGGCGGCGAGCTCCCCGCCGAAATCGGCTTCGAGGCCGCAAGCCTGCCCTGGGCGACGCCGACCCAGGCCGCGGTGTGGCCGGCGGGTGGCGTGTAGGACCAGGTCTCGCCCGGCCGCAGCGTGACCGGCAGGTAGTTGACGCCATCGGGTGCGCGAACCGGACTGCGAACGCCCTCATGATGGCCCAGGATGACATGGGCAGGACCGGCGGCGGCCATGCCCTCGGCAGCGATGTACTGGCTTTCGGACGGCCCGTTCTCCGTCTCGGGCGGAAGCGTGATCCAGAGCTGGAAGCCCTGGACCCGGTCCGAAGATCCGGCCGACAACTCCTTGCCGTGCCATACCCCGCCTCCCGCCCGCATCCATTCGACGCCGCCGTATCCGATCGTCCCCTGGCCGGCGTCCGGATCGTCAAAGCGCAGATCGCCTCGGATCAGGACGGTGATGGTGGCTATGCCTGAGTGAGGATGAATGCCCATGCCTTCGGCCATCGCCTTCGGATCGGCTTCGAACAGGTCGAGGAAGACGAAAGGCTTCAGCGCCTGACCGAGGTCGCCGGGGCTCATCAGCCGGGTGATCGGTCCGTGGCGGCGCCCTCGCGTCAGATGCACGATCTGACGGGGGAGTGATGTTTCGGCGCGGGCGGTCGAGAGGACGGCCAAAGACATGGGAGTTTTCCTTGAGGGTTCGCGCCGGATCAGCGCGCCGCGAGGGCGCCGAGGTCCGTCAGGTAGGTTTTCAGGATGGTGCGGGCGTCGTTCGCCACCGGAGAGGCCCAGTCCCGGAACAACTCCGTGACCATGGCCAAGGCGGTGTTCGGGGCGGCGCCGGCCTGGGTCAGGCGTTCGACGGCGGTGCGGTGGGCCAGCTGCGACATGCCGCCGACGGCGTCGACCACGAAGGTCACGTCGTAGCCGTCGGCCATGGCCTCGAGCACCGGGAAGGCCAGGCAGATTTCGGTGTAGAGAGCGCCGAAGATCAGCTTCTTGCGGCCCGTCTTCTCCACCGCCTTGCGGAAGGCCTTGTCTTCCCAGGCGTTCATCGACGAGCGGTCGATGACCTCGATCCCGGGCAATTCGTCGACGATCGACTGACGCGTCGGGTGGTTCACGCCCATCTTCACGCCGACCGTCGACAGGACGACGGGGATGCCGAACGCCCTGGCCGCCTTGATCAGCAGCCGCACGTTCAGATCGATCAGGTCCGCCGGCGTTTCCGAACGGACGTTGTCGAACATCTCGGTCTGGTAATCGATCAGCACGAGGGCTGATTCCTCATGCTTGAAGAGGCGCTGGGGCGTGGTCATCTGATTCATCCTCTTGGGGGGAGCCTGATCGCCCCGCCGTCTGTGGTTGAGATTGGCGTTCCGGACTTCGGCAGGGTAGACCCGCAAATCCGACCTCTGTGTCGCGGAAAGTGGAACACTCATGTTCGATCTGGAGGATCTCGCCACCTTCGTGGAGGTCGCCGATGCGGGGGGCGTGACCGCGGGTGCGCGACGCTTGGGGCTGCCGAAATCCATCGTGAGCCGTCGCCTGAAGCGACTTGAAGCCGCCCTCGACACGGAGCTTCTCACCCGTACGACCCGGGGCGCGGCGCTGACGGAGGCGGGCGTGACCTTTCGCCAGCACGCCGCCCGTGTTGTCGCCGAGCTTGAAGCCGCCAGAGAGGCTGTTTCACCGGAAGGCGAGTTGACCGGCCGGCTGCGGATCGCGGCGCCCCTGACCCTTGGGCCCACTCACTTCGCGCCGGTGCTCGCCCGGCTGGCCAGCCGCCATCCGCAGCTCCAGGTGCATACGGCCTACAGCGACCGGTTCGTGGATCTCGTCGGCGAGGGGTTCGATGCGGGGATTCGCGTGGGTTATCTGACCGACTCCAATCTGCTGGCGCGCCGGATCGGCCCATTGCGGGGCCGGTGTGTCGCCAGTCCGGACTACCTCGCCTCGCACGGCGAACCGGAAACGCCGGAAGCCCTGGTCGAGCACCAGTGCCTTATGCAGGGGACCGAGACCTGGCGTTTCCTGAAGGACGGGCAGATCATTTCCGTTCGGCCTCAGGGGCGGTTCAAGGCCGACAACGGCGTCGCCCTGGCCGCCGCCGCGATTCAGGGGCTGGGGATCGCGGCGCTTCCGGACCTTCTGATCCAGGACGCGATCGCCTCCGGCGCGCTCGTCACGGTGCTGGCAGCCTGGCCCCCGCCGCCGGCCGGCATCTATCTCGTTCGACCCCCCAGCGATTTCCAGACGCGTAAGGTCCGCGTGCTCGGCGACGCCCTGAGCGAGTGTTTCGAGAGCGGCGCCTTGGTGTGGGAGGCGGACATCCCCTCCGGTGCGCACCATGGAAGCGGATAGTTGTCGACGGACGACTGGCGGTGGTTGAGCTGTCGTCCCAGGCGTCACCGGGGCGGGCGGGGACCGCCTCCAGGAGACGGCCCCGGGCCTCATTTGTCAGGCTTGATCCGCGGCGGTGGCGATTCCGGCCGCGAAGCCGCGATAGGTGTGCAGCGGGCGGCCGAGGATGCCGGTCAGACGCGCGACATCGCCGGCCTCCGGGATCATGCCGTCGCTGACGAAGCGCTCGGCCATCAGCCGCATTTCATAGGCCATCCATTTGGGCATGAAGTTCGCCAGGTTCTGCTCGAACCCGGCGGGATCATCGCCGCCATAAACGATCGGGCGGCCCAGGACGTCCGACCAGATCGCCGCCACGTCCGATCCCGTCAGCGTGTCGGGGCCGACCAGATTGATGGTCTCGACCGGCAGCTTGCCGGGCGCCTGATCACGGCGGATCAGCTCGATCGCCGCGACCTCGGCGATGTCGCGGGAGTCGACCATGGCCAGGCCCTTGCCGCCGATCGGCATCGGATAGACGCCGTGGTCCAGGACGACGTCCTTGATCGTCAGCTCGTTGTCGATGAAGTAGGCGGGACGCAGGATCGTGGCGCTGAAGCCCATCTGTTCGATCATCCGTTCGGCGCCGGACTTCACCGCGAAGTGCGGCACGTTCACGAAACGGTCGGCGTGGATTACCGACAGATAGACGACCCGCTCGACGCCAGACTGGCGGGCGACGTTCAGAGTGATGAGCGCCTGGGTGAATTCGTCCGCCGCCACCGCATTGAGCAGGAACAGCGTGCGAACGCCGGCGAAAGCGGTTCGCAGCGCGTCGACGTCCAGCAGGTCGCCCTGCACCACGTCCACGCCGGCGGGGAAGTCGGCTTTCGCAGGATCGCGGACCAGGACGCGCACGTGGGCGCCGCGATGGATGAGTTGCTGGACGACCTGGCGGCCGATGCGGCCGGTGGCGCCGGTGACAAGGATGGTCATTGGAAATCTCCGGGTTGAGTAGGCCCGGGAGATTGGTGATCCACATGTTGTCCGACAGCCGCTAGATTGGGACACTGCGTCTCATTGGTGGAACACATGGACCTGCTTGCGCTTGCGGACTTCAACCTTGTCGCCCGGCATGGAGGGGTCGGCCGGGCCGCCCGCGCCGCCGGTCGCCCCAAGGCGACCTTGTCCCGCAGGGTCGCGGAACTGGAGGCCAGCCTCGGCCTGCGCCTGTTCGAGCGGGGCGGGCGGACGCTGAAGCTCACCCAGGAGGGACGGGCGCTGCACGAGCGGACGGCCGCACTGCTCACCGAGCTGGACGAGACGGCGGTAGAGATCGCTTCCGGCGGAAGCACCCCTCGCGGGCTACTGCGGATCAGCGCGCCGTTGCTGTTCTCGCAGATGGCGATGGGAAGGCTGGCCGCCGGGTTCGCCATGAAGTTCCCGGATGTGCGGCTGGAGGCGACGACGGAGGATCGGGCCGTCGACATGGTCGAGGAGGGCTACGATCTGGTGATCCGCGTGAACCCGGATCCGGACGAGACCCTCGTCGGGCGGGCCTTTCTGCGCGACCGTCTGGTGGTGGTGGCCAGCGCCGATCTCGCCCGGCCCGGCGACGGATCCGCCGTCCCCGCCATCGCACGGGGGACGGCGTCCGGAAGGCAGGTCTGGAAGGTGGCGAATGCGGGCGAAACGTCGGACATCCTCATCGACCCGGTTCTCGGCCTGTCATCGATGATCATGGTCCGCGACGCGGTTCGGGCGGGAGTCGGCGCTGCGCGACTTCCGGTGTCGCTCATCAGTCACGACGTAGCGGCTGGCAGCCTGGTGCATTGGGGCGACGTCGACGGGCCCGAGATCGCCCTGTGGGCGCTATACCCGTCGCGTCGCCTGCTCAGCGCGCGGGTTTCGGCGTTTCTTGATCACCTCAAGACCGCATTTCCCACCGGCGAGCCGCACGAACTGGCCGCCTTTGTGAGGGCTCAAGGTTAGCTGAGGCCCCACGGTCGTCAGCCCTGACCGGCGTCGGCGATGGAACGGTTCGGCCGAAAAAGGACCGCCGCTGATAGCAATGTCAGGCCGGCAACCCGTTCTGCTTTCGCAGGCGTTTGCCAAACGCGGACTCGGGGACGAAACGACGCAGGAAGCTGATATGGCGGGTCATTTTTCCGGCCGCATAGCGCCCCTCGGCGCGGAAGCGTCGTCATCCGAGCCTTCCAGTTAGCCTGGCCGACCCGGCAACGATCAGCGTCAGCAGAGTTGCTGACCGGCGGGACCCAGGCTCTGCATTGGGCTTGACGTTGGACCACGCAGGCGGAAAACACGCTGATGGCCAAATACGCCCCCCTCGCATCCTTCCTCCAGCGCCAACGGCGGCCCGAGGTGATACTGACCTTCCGCGATATCGAACGCATCGTCTGCGACCTTCTCCCGAAGGCTGCGACGACCGAAACCTGGTGGAGGCCGGATCCCGGCGCAACGGTGATGCCGCAGCACCTCGCCTTTGCGGAGGCCGGATTCGTCGCCGAGCCTCACCTGCGGACCGAAACCGTGCGGTTCGTGCGTTCGGACCCGCCCCGGGGCGACGGCATCGTCGTCCCCAACAGCGATCCTCTGACTTTGTGACGCCGTGCCCCGCGGTTGAGCCGCTCAGGTGAAGCGGGTCAGCGGTGGGCCTGCCCTTGCGGCGCCGGCGTATCCGACGGAGCCGGTGCGGGCGGCGCGGGTTCGGCCGGGGCCGGCTCGGCCTTCATCTCGTCGCAGCAACTCACGGCGGCGCCTGCGGCCATGTCCTTGCAGCAGTCGCAGCCCTCGGCGGCCAGGGCCGCGCCGGCGCTCAGCGTCAGGATCGCTCCCGCGGCGGCCAGCAGATTGGAAACTTTCATCATTGTTCTCCCGGTGACCCATCGAGCTGACGGAGCCGGACGTCTTGTGACCGTCCGGACCTTCAGCGGCCCGGGCGGCACTGTAGGGGCCCGGCGCCGGGCGCGGCAAGGCGCCTGACCGACGAAGCCGCCGTCTAGTTCCCGCCTTCGCGACCGCCGGCCGCGCGGAGGAGGTCGCCCACCCGGCGTCCATTCAGGTGACAAGAAGCGATGACCCGGTCGTGGACGACGACTCGGCCGGTCCGGCCGCGAACCGCTACGCAGTCGAGGCGGCGGCCGCGGACGACGCGGACCAGCCGGTCGCGGTCGGTGGAGCCGGTCGGGCTGTGCAGTTCAGCGGCGTCGAAGTCCGAAAGCCGCACCTCGATCCAGTCGTCAGGGTCGGTGGCGTTTCCCAGGCAGAGGCTGTCGCCGTCGCCGACATAGCGCACGATTCCAGAGAAGGCTTCCCCGGCGCGGCCGGGCAGCCGGCCCTCGCAGGGGTCGGCCCGGGCGACGGCCGGAACCAGCAGGACGGCGGCGCAGATCAGAAGGCCTTTCATGGTCGCAGGGTGGCGCGGCGCCGACGAGGGGACAAGCCCGCGCCGGGAGAAAGGAAGGCCGACGGCGGGCGCTCCGTGGTGGAGCGAAGGAGACCGCCATGACACCGACCCCGAACCGGGCGCCGACCCCCGAACCGCACCGGCGCGCGCGCCCGTCGCCGACCCTTGTCCCTGCGGCGCTGGACGATCTGACCCTGCTCGCCCTGTTGCTGGGGCGGACGGGCCCGGACGCGGATCCGCAGCGGCTCGCTGCGGCCCTGCTCGACCGGTTCGGAAGCCTTGGCGCCCTGGCCGGAGCGACATCCGGCGAACTGGCGCGCGCGGCCGGCGCGGGCCCGGCGTCCCGGCCGAGCTGAAGTTGCTGCGCGAGTTCGCGATCCGCCTGGCGCGAGAGGACGCCGGCCGCCGCCCGGTGATCACGTCCTGGACGGCGCTTCTGGCCTATGTCCGGACGGCGCTCGCCCACCAGCCGCGCGAACAGTTCCGCGCCCTCTATCTCGACCGCCGCAACTGTCTGCTCCGCGACGAACTGGTCGCGGACGAGAGCGCCTACCGGCCCGATGCCCGGTCGCCGGTCGGCGCGGGCGGACTGACCCAGTTGATGCCGGGCACCGCCGTGGAGCTGGGCGTCCGCGACCGCTTCGATCCCGTCGAGAACCTGCGCGGCGGCGCGGACTATCTGGCGCGTCAGATCCGGCGCTTCGGCGACCTTCGGCTGGCGCTGGCGGCCTACAATGCGGGTCCGGCCCGCGTCGCGCGGCTGGGGCGGGTGCCGGACATAGCCGAGACCCAGGCCTATGTGGCGACGGTTGTGGACTGCTACCTGGCGCTGACCGCGGGACGGGGGATCACCAGTTCGGCCCAGTGTCGCCCGCGCGGAGCGGGGCGATGATCGGGGAGACGTCCGCCGAACCCGGGGCCGCCTCCGGCGGGGATGAGGATCTGCTGACGCGGGCGGAGGCGTCGGCCTTCCTGGCCCAGTTCGGCATCCGGTTGAAGCCGTCCAGCCTGGCGCGACTGTGGTCGACCGGCGGCGGCGGTCCGCCCTGCCGTCACATCCGGTCCAGGCCCCACTATCCGCGCGGCCTGCTGCGGGAATGGGCGCGGTCGCAGATTACCGACATCCGCACCGCCGCGCCGCCGGCGGCGAGGGGACGGCGCCATGGTTGAGCGCTCGATCAGACACGCCGCGATCGGCGCCCGGACGGTTTGCACGATGTTCGGGACGGCGGCCGGGCGGATGTTCGGAGGCCCGTCATGACGTTCGAGCCCGAAGGCGGGCCGGTCGAGACGGGCGGCCCGGAAGACCGGCTGCTGCCCTGGGATCGGGTCCGGGACGTCACGGGCCTCAGCCGGTCCACGGCGTGGCGCCTGCAGCAGGTCGGGGATTTTCCCGAGCCGGTGCGCATCTCGTCCAACCGGGTCGGCTGGTGGGAAAGCGAACTGACCGCCTGGAAGGCGACACGCAAGACCCGGGGCCTCCCATGTCCCAGGCCGCTGGCCCGGCCCCGGGAGCCGAAGCTGATTCAGAGCGCGCGGTCGCTCCGTCGGCAGAAGGATGAGGAAAAGCCGATCGCGGCGGCGACGGCCGCGCCGGAGCCCTCGGTCCCTGTTGCGCCGGCCGCTGCGCCCCGGCGGCGGAAGGGGCAGGCGTCCGCGGATCAGATCGATTTCGGGTTCTAGCGCCGGACGTCGAGACGCCGTGGTCGTGGGCTGACCCGCGCCGACCGACGGCGGCTCCCTGGCTAGAAGGTCTGGGGCAGGCGCAGCCTTATGCCGCGCTCGTCGGCCTCGGCCGGGTCCATGAACGCGTTGCAGCCCTCCAGCACCGCTTGCGTCGCGCCGAGATCGGCCCAGGGGACCGCCGCCACCCATTTCTGCGCGAAATCCAGGCTGCGGATCAGGGTGTTCGGATTGTCGCTGTTCGAGAGCACCTTCAGTCCCGTCAGGTAGTTGCTGCGGAAGATCGTCGGGATGATGATGCGCTCCTCGTCGGCGGCGACGAGTTCGGCGTTCATCATGATCCGTCCGATCCGGCCGTTGCCGTCGGCGAAGGGGTGAACCTCCGACACCAGGAACATCATGTAGACGGCGCGGGCGAAGGGCGTCTCCAGGCTGTGGTAGAGCTCAAGCCCGCGCGCCAGCGTGCCTTCGACGTGGGCCGGGTCCACGAAGGTCGTCTGGCCGGCCCGATTGGCCTCCTGCTTGAACGCTCCCGGGTTCTTGTCCGGCCGTGCGGCCATGAGAGCGGCATGCCGGCCCTTCAGGAGATCGAAGAACTCCGGGGCGTCCCGGGGCGTCCTGGCCATTTCGACGGGATCCGAAACCAGCCTCCAGGTGCCGAGGACGTCATGGGCGTCCGAAGGACGATCCCGGGGGATGACGTTCCGGAACACGATGTCGGCGGCCTCGCTGACCTCGAACTCCGTGCCTTCGATGAAGTTGGAGAAATAGGCCTCGAAGAAGGCCAGGCTTGATCGGCCGTCAGGGGTTCGTCCGGCGGCGGGGCGGATGACCGGCGCTGTCGCTCGCAGTTCCCGATGCAGCAGCTCAAAGCGGGCGAGCCGTTCGGGATCGAACGGGACGCCGGCGCGTCGCGCCTGGGCCCGGTCCGTGATCAGCGGCTCGTCGCGCGTCCCGAGGAGGGCTCCGATCAATCTCTCCAGGGTTTCGCATTCTGCTTCCCGCCCGATCATGGGCGCGATCCGGCGCGCCTCGTCTCTGAGCCTGTTGGCCGCCGCCTCGCCGCCGCGGCGAACAAGGGTGTCGAGATGGGCCTCGATCTCGCCCCGCGTCAGGGTGCGGGTCACATCGCCTCCGCGTCGGCGCGACGGGGCCATGTTGTCGAGGTAGGCTCGCGCGGTCGATGAGAGGAAGAGATTGCCGACGAACGGCAGGTCGGTGGGCTGGGGCGGCGCCCCTCGGCGGGTCCGGATCGTCACGCCCGGCAGCTCGATGTCGCGCTTGCGATCGGAGACCACGAAGACCGAGCCGTCGGCCGCCGGCTTGTTCTCGATCGCGGTTCGGTCGGCGATCAGCGCGCCCGGGATATAGGCTCCGACGAGCGTCCAGAGATGGCGGCCCACGATTTGCTCAGGCGGATCGACAAGATTGCGGGTATACAGTTTGGACCCGATCTGCCGGAGCTCGCCCTGGCGGACCGCGCGCGACACCGCGGTCGCCGTCTCGCTGGTGGAGACAAAGACCTCCGGGAAGGTTTGCATCGGGGACCTGGGCATTAAGCGGCTCCTTCGGCCCTGTTTAGCAAGAAAACGGGACTTAGGCGCGCAGTTTTGAAAGTTTTTGGGGTTTAAGAGTCTCTCTGGCTCAAGAGGCTCTCTCGGCGGCCTGACGCCCCGGAGGCCGCCCAATGCCCAATCGTGACTCATCCGAGACCTTGAAATGGTCCGGTTCCCGGCCTCTACACCAGAACGCACCATGACCATGGAGGGGCCGGGTTTCGATCGGGAAGCCATCTTCCAGACGCGCAGCGGACGGTTCGCGGTTTCGGGCTTACGATAGCAACGGGAAAGGCATTGGGTGGTCAGCATGGTCGAGGCGCGAAACTTCGACAAGGCTTGATCCGGCAGGGCTTCTCTTCCAGGCTGGGCGATGAGGGGGCGACGGCATGATTTCCAGGCGTGGCGTTCTGGCGGCGAGCGCCTCCCTGCTCGGCGGGACGCCTGCGCTGGGATCGCCGCCGACCGGCTGGCGCGATCGGGTGTCCGGCATCCTGAGCGCCCGAGGCGTCCCGGGGGCCGCCGTTGTTCTGGTGAAGGACGGCCAGACGGTGATCGCCGAGGCGTTCGGCCTGGCCTCTGTACCCTTCGCCGCCCCGGCCACGCCGCGCTCGTTGTTTCACCTGGGCTCCGTCTCGAAGCAGTTCACCTCGGCGGTCGTCGTCCAGTTGGCCGAAGAGGGCCGTCTCGCCCTGGACGCGCCGATCGGCCGATACGTGCGAGACCTCCCTGACGGCCTCGGCAGCCGGCCGGTGGAGGCGCTGCTCAGCCACACCGCGGGCGTGCCTGACTACTACGGCCAGCCGGGCTTTGCGTCGGACCGGTACATCGACCGGCCTGCGTTCATAGCAGGCGTGGCGGCCCTGCCGGGGTCGTTCGCCCCCGGAGAGGCCTGGGCCTACTCCAACACGGGCTACGTGCTGCTGGGTTACCTGATCGCCGACGTGACCGGTCTCAGTTACCATGAGGCTGTTCGCACCCGCCTGCTGGCGCCGGCGGGCCTCACGCGAGCCCGGTTCGACGCGGCGAGGTCCATCATCCCGGGCCGCGCCGAGCCCTATGTGCTGGGCGCAGATCAGCTTCTTCACGCGGTCCAGATGGATTCCGACTACTCCGGATGGCCGGACGGCGGCCTCCTGATGTCGGGGGAGGACGGCGCCCGGTGGGAACGGGCCCTGCAGGCCGGAACGGCGATCCGGCCCGCCACCCTCGCCCGAATGACCACGCCGGTCCGCCTGTCCAACGGCCGTAGCACCGCCTACGGCTACGGCTGGTTCACGGACCAGGTCGCCGGTCAGAAGCACGACTACCACTCGGGAAGCGTGGACGGGTTCCTCGCCTATTACGTCCGCAACCCCGGACGCCGGGCGGGCGCGCTTGTCATGGTCAATATGGAGAGCTCGCTTGCCGGGCGCGCCATGCGCGATGTCGCCCACGACCTTCTTGAGATGGCCGCCCCCGGCTCCACCGTGGCTTCGCTCGTCGTTCAGCGTGATGACGCCCCGGCTCTGACCCGTCAGGCGCGGGACATGGTGTTCCGCAACGGGACGCCCCTGGACCACTCCCTGTTCACGCCCGAGATGGCGCCCCGCCTGGGCCTGGACACAGTGGGTCCGCCGGACCGCGGCGCGATCGGCGCTCCGGCGGCTTTCAGCCTGGTGGAATCCTTCGATGAACCGGGCGGTCTCGTACGCCGCTACCGCGCGTCGTACGCCGACCGGATCGAGCACTTCGCCTTCGCCTACGCGCCTGACGACCGAATCTATCGGGTGAGAGCGGTCTGAAGCCTCTACTGTTCCCCTCCGCCGCCTGCCGCCAGGCCCGAGACGAAGACCCTCGCGTGAACCGAGGGATGTCGGCTTCACGGCTCCCTGCGGAGGTCCATAGCTGGCCCACGGGCCAATGACCGCCAAGGCGCATACCAGCCTGGCCAGCCGTTGAACCGCCGGGACTCCGGCCAGGGAAGCGTGATCGGGAGTCATCGCAGGACGACCTCAAGCCGGCGGCCGCCGCCAAAGTCGACCTGCAGGGCGTCGTCGGGTCCCCGCCGAACCTCATGGCCCCGATCGGCGACACCAGGGTGGCGCGGGCGAGGCGTCCGTCGGCCTGCAGGGCGATGACCTCGAGCGCGTTGGCGTCCTTCTGCGGGACGGCGTTCAGCCAGGCCCCGAGGGCGTTGTCGGTCGAGAGCGAACCCCGGCACAGGCCGCCCTCCAGTCGGAACCGGGCTGTCCCGGCGACGATCTCGTCGACGAAGGTCCCCCGGAACGCGCTGGCGCCGACCGGGCAGGGGGCGCCGTCGCCTCCGGGCGGCTCGCGGAACGGCGCGGCGATCATTTCGGCGGTGCGTTCGATCGAGGAGGTCCAGGACGCGTTGGACAGCAGACTTACCGAGACGCGCCGCTCCGGATAGACGAGCAGTGCGCTCCGGGCCCCGATCGCCGCGCCGGCGTGGTGGGCCACGCGTTCGCCGTCGATCGAGTCGCCGATCCGCCAGCCGAACCCGACCCGGCTGCCCCCGTTCGGTGACGACCTCGCCGTCAGTCGTCGTCGCCGGGGCCCACATCGCCTCCCGCGCCTCGACCGACAGGAACCCTGGCGTCATGACGCGGTCCCCGAACAGCGCGATGGCCGATGCCGACGCCCGAAAGCCCGCGCCCCCCCACGAATAGCTGTAGTCGCGCGCGCCGCGACCATCCTCCGTCAACAACGGGGCGCCGGGCGCCCACGATCTGCAATCCCTGAGAGACGCCATCCGCCCCAAACGCGGCCGCGATATCTGGATGCCGCCCGGCCGGTTTGCGCGCCAGCCGCCAGCGGCCCTTCACGCTTCCTTTAGCGAAAAGAAGGACTTTCATTCCTGAAGGGGAGCCATGTCCACCAGACGCATCATCCTTGCGGCTATCGCTGTTGTCCTGTCGGCTGCGTCCGGCGGCGGCGCGCTCGCGCAGTCCGAAGCAGCGAGCCTGGAGGACCTGAGCCTTGAGGAAATCCTGCAGGCGAACGTCACCTCGGTCGCCAAGCGGCCGCAGCGGGTGGAGGAAACCGCCGCCGCCGTGTTCGTGATCAGCCGTGAGGACATCCGGCGGTCGGGCGTCACGACCTTGCCGGAGCTCTTCCGGATGGTTCCGGGCATGGAAGTCGCCAGCCTCGCGTCAGGCAATGCGGCCGTAAGCGCGCGCGGGTTCAACGGGCGATTTTCCAACAAGCTGCTGGTGCTGGTCGACGGCCGGGCGATCTATCTGTCGACGCTCTCGGGGGTGCTGTGGGATCAGCAGCTTCCGCCCGTCGAGGATATCGAACGGATCGAGGTGGTTCGGGGACCGGGCGCGACGCTCTGGGGCGCCAACGCCGTAAACGGGGTGATCAATGTGGTCACCAAACACGCCGCCGATACGCTCGGGACCCTTGCGGGCGCCCGGTACAGCACCGACCAGGGCGGGCGGGTCGTGTTTCGGCACGGAGGAAGGGTTGGCGAGAACGGCGCCGTGCGGGCCTACGTGGTCGGCCATCGGGCCGAAGGCGCCGCCTTCGCGGCCCCGGACCGGCGCCATGACGTCTCCTCCGCCATGCAGGCGGGCTTCCGGTACGACTTCGAGCCGACCGAGAGGGATTCCTTCACGCTCCAGGGCGATGTGCATGCCGGCGAGGCCGACCTTTCGCAGCTCGCGCCCTCGGCGGTCGTTCCGCCGGTCGGCGTGCGCTTCAGCGGGCAGAATCTGCTGGGCCGCTGGACCCGGACCGGGGAGGGCGCGGTCACCTCGGTCCAGGCCTACTGGGATCGCGTGGAGCGCAGGGAAGCCGGGCTCGACGGCGTCCGCGACCAGGCCGACATCGACGTCTCGCAGCATTTCAGCCTCGGCGAGCGCCATCAGGTCGTCTGGGGCGCAGGCTATCGCTGGAGCAGCGACCGGGTCGAGATGATGACGCCAGCCATGGGGCTCGCGCCAGCCTCGCGCAGCGACCAGTGGTACGGGGCCTACGCCGCGGACGAGATCTCCCTGATGTCTGACCGCCTGCGCCTCACGCTGGGCGCCAAGGTGGAGCACAACGACTATACCGGCTTCGAGGTCCAGCCGAGTCTGCGCCTCGCCTGGACCGACGCCGCCGGCTGGACCGCCTGGGGCGCAGTGTCGCGGGCGGTGCGCACGCCCTCGCGGCTCGAGACCGCGCTGGAGGTCGATGATCCGGTCATCGCCATATCCGCCGCGGGCGGTCTGGGCGCCGAGGATCTGGTCGCCTGGGAGGCCGGCTGGCGCGGAAAGCTGGCGCCGGCGGTGTCGCTGGACCTCACCGCCTATGTCCATCAGTACGAGAACCTGGTGATCTGGGGCGCTACCCCCGCGACGGCGCCCGGGCAACCGTTCATCACCCTGGAGTTCGCGAACGGGGGCCGGGTCGAGACGCGCGGCGTTGAGGTGGCCCTCGACGCGAAGCTCTCGGACCGGTGGACGGTCAAGGCCGCGGCCTCCGCCATGGACATGGACGTCCTCGAGAACGGCTTCACCGTGGCCGGGCTCGACACCTTCAATCCCGACCGGTCCCCCAGACGCCAGCTTTCGGTGCGGTCCTGGTTCGACGTCACCGAGACGATCGACCTGGACGTATGGGCCCGCCGGGTCGCCAGCGCCGGTCTGGTCGAGGCGTACACCGATCTGGACATCCGCGCCGCATGGCGTCCCACGCCGTCCCTGGAACTCTATGTCCTGGCGGAGAACCTCATCGACCGCGAACGGCTGGAGATGATCGAGACGGGCCTGGGCAGTCCGTCCGCGTTCAGCGAAAGACGCGTCTGGTTCGGCGCGGCGGCCCGTTACTGAGATGCGCCGTCGTTCGCTCCTGCTGCTTTCCATGGCGGTGTTGTCGATCGCCGGAGGGCCCGTGCAGGCCCGCCAGGCCGCGCCCGCGGACGCCGCCGCGCGCGCGGCGATCATTTACAACTTCACCCGGTTCAGCAGTTGGGGCGCCGATCGCTTCGCCGCGCCCTCCAGTCCGGTGGTGCTCTGTGTCCACCCCCAGCACGTCCTTGCGACCCATCTGGCCGGTTTCGACGGCCGGCCGGTCGGCGACCGGACCTTGCGGGTGAGGAGGACGGCCGACTTCGACCGCGGCTGTCACGCCGCCGTCGTCGGCGCCGCGGATGCGAACCCGCAGACCCTGGCCTCGCTCGCCCGTAACGGCGTGCTCACCATCGGGGATGCGCGCGGGTTCATTACGCACGGCGCGATCGGACTGATCACCGTGGGGCGGCAGATCCGCTTCGAGATCAACAATCGCGTCGCTCGCGACGCGGGCGTCGCCCTGAGCTCCCGTCTGCTACGGCTGGCCGTGGTCGTCCGATGATCCGCCGCGTCCGCCGCATGATCGCTTCCTCGATCCAGGCGAAGGTCGCCGCGGTCGCGATCGCGACCGCTTTGGCCGCGCTTCTGGTCGCCTACCCCACCTTCATCGTCCACGAATGGAACAGCGACCGGACCCGGATGCTGGAACAGCGCGAGGTGCTGGCGGACGTCCTCGCCGCCAACGTCGCCGCCACCCTCGTGTTTCAGGACCGCGAGGCGGCGCGGGAAACCCTGGGGTCCGCGGCGCAGATCCCCGGCGTCAGCGCGGTCTGGCTGTTCGACGCCAGGGGCGCCCCGTTTTCCGCCTATTCGGCAGATTCCGGGGTGAGCCAACCGGCCGCGGCGCCCTTGCTGGAAGGGTCCCGGTTTGAGCGCGACCGGTTGATCGTCAGCACGCCTGTCCTGCTCGACAGCGACACGGTGGGCGTCCTCGTCCTGGTCTCCAGTCTCGATGAACTGGAGCAGATGGTGCTCGGGTACACCCTGGTTTCGCTTCTCGGCCTCTGCGGCGCCGTGGGTCTCGCCTTGCTCACCTCGACCTGGCTCGCGCGCGGCGTCATCCGTCCGGTGCGGGTGCTTTCCGATGCGATGGTGACGATCAGGGAGAGCGGGGACCTCGATCTGCGGGTCGCGCCTGAGGGCGACGACGAACTGGCGGCGCTCACGACGGACTTCAACGCCCTGCTGCAGCGGCTGCGCGACCACGACGACGCCCTGCGGACGGCGATGAGCGACCTGGTCGATGCGCGGGACCAGGCCGAAAGCGCCAACCTGGCCAAGTCCCAGTTCCTCGCCAACATGAGCCACGAGATCCGCACCCCTCTCAATGGGGTGCTCGGCATGGCCCAGGCGCTCGAGAACGCGGACCTGCCCGCGGACCAGCAGGAAAAGGTGGCCGTCATCCGCCGATCCGGCGAGCTGCTCCTGGCGGTCCTGAACGACATCCTCGATCTCTCGAAGATCGAAGCCGGGAAGCTGGAGGTCGTGGCGGAGGACTTCGAACTCGCCGACGCGGTGCGGTCGGCGTTCGACGCCTTCGTCGGCCTGGCGCAGGAGAAGGGGCTGGATTGCCGGCTCGACCTCGAGCCCTCGTGCGAAGGCGTCTGGCGCGGGGACGCGATGCGCACCCGGCAGATCGTGTCGAACCTGCTCGCCAACGCCGTCAAATTCACCCAGGCCGGTTCCGTGCGCGTCGAGGTCCGCGCCGATGACGCCTCGATCCAGATCGTCGTGACGGACACCGGCATAGGCATGCCGCCCGACGTCCTATCGCGGCTCTTCTCCAAGTTTTCCCAGGCCGACAGCTCCACCACCCGTCGCTTTGGCGGAACCGGGCTGGGTCTCGCGATCAGCCGGGAGCTCGCGCACCTCATGGACGGCGACATCGCAGTGGAAAGCGAGCCGGGCGCGGGTTCGCGGTTCACCGTGCGGCTGCCGATGCAGCGCGTGGCTTGCAGCGGGGGCGCGGCGGGTGCGCCCGGCGGAAGCCATGCGCCCTCGGCCGGGCCTCGACAGCTCCGGTTCCTCCTGGCCGAGGACAATCCCACCAACCAGATGGTCGCGCGCGCCTTGCTGGAACCGCTTGGGGCGGACCTTCGCGTGACGGCGGACGGCCTCGAAGCGCTCGAGTGCTGGCGCGCCGAGACGTTCGACCTGGTTCTCCTCGACATCCAGATGCCCCGGCTGGACGGCACCGACGTCGCCCGGGCCATTCGATCCGAAGAGATTCAGACGGGAAGGGCCCGGATTCCCATCCTCGCCCTGTCCGCCAACGCCATGGCGCATCAGATCGCCTCCTACCTCGACGCGGGCATGGACGGGCATGTCGCCAAGCCGATCGAGGTGGGCAAGCTTTACGGCGCCATCGAGGAGGCGCTTCGGCGACAGGCCGGTTTCGCCGCGCGGGACACGGGCGAGGTCGCTGACCATCCCGGGTTGGCGGTCGCGGAAGCGGCGTGGGGAACATGAGCCGCCTGCCGCGCACCTGCCGAGGGGTGACCGGAAAGGCCGAGCCTCTGCTCACCGCGCTTGGCGCCCAGGCCGCCACCGAAGCGTCAGGGCGTGACGCAAACGGGAAGGGGAGCGCCGGGAACTGGCGGAAGCTCGCCCGTCGTTGTAGGGACGCTGCGGCGAAACCAACGGGACCTTCGAGTCGGCAGCCATGGCGTCCGCACCGCCCGCCCGGTCGATCTGGACAATAATCCGCTGGAGGTTTGTCAGGAGGATTCGGCGGTGCGCGTGAGGGTAGGGGACGCCGCCCTGGCCCTGACGGCCGACGCGGCCGAAACGACCGGCCTGCGTCTGATCAGGGCGGCCATGGCCGCGCGTGAGTGGACCGATTCCGCCAGGCGGCCAAAGCCGCGACGGTGATTGCCAGGCCGCTTGCGCGTCCAGCCCCCCGACGGAGTCCGCCGTCACGGGGCGTCAGTCGGGCGGTCCGCACGGATCTGACGGCGAATCCCTGAGGGGAAAGCTGAGTTCCGCCTCCACGCCGCCGGGCGCGTATCGCAGCTCGAGCACGCCCTCAAGCGCGCCCTGGACGCTGGTGCGGATCAGGCGGGATCCGAATCCGGCCCGCTCCGGCTCCCGCACGGGCGGACCACCGCGTTCGCGCCAAACCAGAGTCAGACGCCCGGCATCCGAGGTCCAGTCGACTTCCACACATCCGTCGTGGGTGCTGAGGGCTCCGTATTTCGCCGCATTGGTGGCGAGTTCATGAAACACCAGGGCTAAGGCCAAGGCCTGCTGGGCGGAAACCTGGACCGGCGGACCGTTCAGTCGAACCTGCTCGAGCGCATAGGGGCGGAACTCCTCCTCCAGCAGCCGCCGAAGGTCCGCGCCGTCCCAGCCCTGGGCCGTCAGCAGATCGTGGGTTTTCGACAGGGCGATCAGGCGAGCCTCAAACGACGAGACGAAGTCCGCGATCGTGGTCGTCCGCCGCGCCGTCATGGTGGCGATGGCGAGAACGCTCGCGAGGGTGTTCTTCACCCGGTGATTCAGTTCGTTGATCAGGAGTCGCTGCCGACGTTCGCTCTCGGCGACGGCGGCGAATGCGGCATGACGGTCGGTCGCGTCGAGGAGCACGCCGGCGATCTTCAGCGGCCGCCCGGCCCGATCCTTCACCAGTCGCCCGCGCAGACTCACCCAGCGCCCGTCGAGCAACTGGTATTCCACATTGTAGTCCCGTCCGGTGCTGAGCACCTCGGCCACCAGGGCGTCGCGCTCGCGGCGCGATTCAGGCGTGAGCAGGGAGCGCCAGATCGTCTCGTCCAGGGGAGCAGCCGGCGACAGTCCGAGGATCACCTTCCCGCGCTCGGAGGCGTCCAGTACGCCGGATCGGGGGTGAAACTCCCAATAGCCAACGTCGCCGGCATGTAGGACCTCGAGCAGCGTTTGTCGTTGCTCGTAGAGGGAAGCGGCCAGGGCTGTGAACAGGATCACGCCCGTGCCCGCCGCAACGGCCACGGCGAGCATCAACGGGGGGGCGCCCTGGACGTTGGTCGCAGCGGCTGTGGGAGTGAGCACCAGCGCCGCCATGGCGGTGTAATGCATGCCGACGATGGCGAGCCCGAGCACGATCGCTGCGGCGGCACGCCAGAAAACCGAGCCCTCCCGGCGCGCGCCCCACAGGGCGGCGGTCGCCGCCCCGATCGCCACGATCAGCGACAGCAGGACCAGTTCCGGCCGATACCCGAGGGAGGCGTCGGTCCGAAGCGCCGCCATTCCCACGTAGTGCATGGCGCAGATCGCCAGGCCCATGGCCGCTCCGGAGACGACCAACCGGCCAGGGCTTACCCCGCCGAGCCCGGCGGCGAAGAAGGCGCCGGCGGTTCCGCCGATGGCCAGCAGCAGCGAAGCCAGGGTGAGGACCGGGTCATAGCTGACTGGCGATCCCGGGTCGAACCCCAGCATGGCGATGAAGTGCATCGACCAGATGCTGCTGCCCATCGCGACCGATGCGACGACAAGCCAGACACGCCTGGCCCGGCCGATCTGCGTCCGCATCCGCCGGAACAGGTCCAGCGCCGTCCACGATCCGAAGATCGCGACGACCACGGACAAGGCGATGAAGATCCAGCTGTGGTGGTAGTGCACCTCTCGCCCCGATCCTCAGCAGCGCATGGTTATGTACGCCGCTCCCCCGGAAAAGGGGAATCGTGGACGGGAGCAGGGACGTGTCAGCTTCGGGCGCTCGAGTTTTCGTTTGCCCGGTCGGCGTCTGTGACCGGACCCTTCGACCCTTTCGAACCGCCGCCCCATTCCTTCGCCTTGCGGACGTGATCGCCCCCCTGTCGGGGCTCGACGCTCCTGTCGCTTCCGCTGGCTCGCTTCTGCCCTGTGTTGCGATCCTCAGTCATCGACCTGACTCTCCTGCCTCCGCCGGGCGCTCCATCCCACGACCTATGGGCCCGGCGTCCCATTCAATCCCCGGAGCGGCATTCGGATGCGTAGCGGGGCGCGAATGTCCGAACTGATTGATGGCGGCTTTCAGCGCGAACGCGAGCCGGGTCCGCCGTACTGCGGCGGTGGGCAGGTCGGTCGATACGCAAAAAGCGGCTGACGGAGCCGCCATTTGCGCCCGGACGGCCGCCGACGGCCCTTCAGTCGTGTCCGGTCATTCCCTTCGACGGATCGTCCGGAGGCGTGTCCGGGTCGGCCTGATCGTCAGCCTTGCGGCTGCGTAGCCAAGCCCAGAAGGCGACCGCGAACAGCAGGATGGGGCCGCCGACGATGACCAGTCCCCACGGGAAGGCGCTCCCGGATTCCATCACCTGCCCCGCGGTTCGGGCTCGGCCACGTCCGCCCTGTTGCCGACCATGGTCGCGGCGGCGCGCAGGCGGTCCCCGCTGACGCCGAATGTCTGAGATGAGTCGCGGTCTTCGTAATCCTCGCCGAGGATGACGTGGGCGCGGTCCTGGCCGCCGGTCTTGAATTTTTCAGACATGGAAGGCTCCCTAAAAGCGCAACGAAGAGGCCAGGGGACGTTGCATCACCCGGCGGACCTCGGTTCCTTCGGACATGATCGCGATGCCGAAGCCCGGCTCGCTGAACAACAGGCGCAATCTGGCCAGATCCTCCGCATCATCGGTCGTCCCGGCCTGAATCGTTTCGGTCGCGTCAGCGGGTCCCAGGTACTGGAGTTGGAATCGAGGCATGCACGATCAACGGCGGCATGGGGCTCGCCGTTCCAATGTCGGGAAGGCGCATTCGGCGCGGGAGTGATCTGGTCGCTTGCCGGTCTCGAAGGAACCGGCGGCGGGGCAGGGGACGGAGTAGCGGTTCGGGAAGGGGTGTCGGGCGTACGTCCATTCGCCGCCCGGGACCCCGCCGTGTCGCCGCAATGCGGCTTGAGGCGGGGGCATCCGGCAGCGGTTGAAGAACAGGCTCGGCGTCGCGGCCGCATCCGACGCCGGCGCTCGTCGCGCTCACGGCGAGCGGATACATGGCCGGAACTTGCCCATGCCTGATCCGGAACAGCCGGGAACCACGACCGTTCAGCTGCGGAAGCGGAGGCTTAGACATGAAAAACTGGTTGAAGGACAACGGTCTGACGCTGGCGCTGATGGCTCTGTTCGCGGTCAGCCTGATTGGGCAGGCGGCCGCCGGGTTCGCGCACGAAAACGACGAGCTGCGCGAACACGGCGCGCAGACCGTCGGCTTGGCGGCCTATCTGGGGAGCGGCGCCTTCCTCTCCGCCCTGTTTGAGAACTGGGAGAGCGAGTTCCTGCAGATGTGGGCGTTCGTCATGCTCACCGCCTATCTGTATCAGCGCGGATCGCCGGAATCGAAGGACCCCGACAAGGCCGCGCCTCAGGACCGGGATCCGCGGCTGGACAAGGCCAAATCCAGCGCCCCTTTGCCGGTTCGTCTCGGGGCTTTCACGCGTGGGCTCTATTCGCACTCGCTCGGTCTCGTCTTATTCGCGCTGTTCGTCGTCTCCTTCATTCTGCACCTGGTCAACAGCGCGCGGCTGGCGGCCGACGAGGCCGAAATGCACGGTGAGGGTGACGGCCTGAATCTGCTAGCCCACCTCGGGGAGACGCAGTTCTGGTTCGAGAGCTTCCAGAACTGGCAAAGCGAGTTTCTCTCAACGGCCGTCCTGATCGTGCTCGCCATCTACCTGAGGGAAAGAGGGTCCCCTGAATCCAAGCCGGTGTCCGCGCCACACGGCAAGACCGGAACGGATTAACGTTCGGGTTCAAACGGCCGGGCTCCCGGCGTCGTCAGGTCCCGTGAAGCGCCGCGGTCAGCTCCGCGCGGGCTGCCCTGTGCGGGCGCGCGATTGCATCGACTTGCCCGGGCCACATGGGGAGCCCCTTTCTTGCCGCCGAATTATCGGCCTCCCGATGCGGGGCATAAAAATGGCGGCCCCGCGAGAGCCGCCATTTTTGCTTGTCAGGGGTAAGGCCTAGTCAGGTGCTTTGTCAGCTTGCTGGCCGCCTTGGCCGCCCTGTTGACCTTGGCCGCCTTGCTGGCCGCCCTGCTCCTGTTGGCGTTGTCCGCCCTGGCCGCCTTGCTGGTCTTGACCGCCCTTCTGGCCGCCTTGTTCCTGCTGGGCCTGATCGGGCCGCTGTCCGCCCTGGCCGCCCTGGCCGCCCTGTTGGCCTTGGCCGTCCTGGCGACCGCCTTGTTGGTTTTGATTCTGATTGTTGGTCATTGTGGCCTCCTTTTCTGATGAGAAGGAAAGCCCTTGAGACGTCCAGGGTTCCCGGCGGAGGAGTTGGACGAAGACGATCTTGATTGCGCTGCTGGGGATCTTGGGCCCTACTCGAAGAGTGGGTTGAACGTCCGCATTCGCACCGACGCAATGGGCCGCTTCCGGCGCAAAAACTGCGATCCTCATGATGACCTGCCTGGGGCCGTCACGCCCTGCCGCTAGCCGCGCAGGGTTCGGCATCGGTCCGGAACCAGTCGAGGAGCGCGGGTGACTTCGCCTCCGGCGTCGACGTCCCGGGTTCATTGATGCTGGATCAATATCCCCCGGAGGCCGCGCCTGTCTCATTTCCGACCCAACATCCCGATCTCAATGCAGGCCTTGTTTGGCCCGCGCTTCCACAGGAAGGATCAAACCCATGACCGAGCCGGGCGCCTCCGCGATCCCCGAAGCGGCCAGCAAGGTCGCCACGGTGACATTCGCCTTCTGGGTCATGAAGATCTGCGCCACTACGGTCGGAGAGACCGGCGGCGACCTTTTGTCGATGACGCTGAAGATCGGTTACGCGGCCAGTTCGCTGGTGTTGATCTTCTTCTTCCTCGTCGTGCTGGCGCTGCAGCTTCGTGCGAAGGCCTTCCACCCCTTCCTGTACTGGGCGGTCATCCTCGCCACGAGCACGGCGGGAACCACCATTTCCGACTTCATGGACCGGAGCCTGGGCCTGGGTTACGCCGCCGGGGCCGCGATCATCGCCGCCATCCTCGTTGCCGTGCTCGCGGCCTGGCGCCTGACAACGGGCTCGATCGCTGTGGACCACATCCGCGCCCCCAAGGTCGAAACCTTTTACTGGGTCGCCATCCTCGTCTCCAACACGCTCGGGACGGCCCTGGGCGACTTCCTCGCCGACAGCTCCGGGCTGGGGTACGGATACAGCAATCTGCTCATCTCGGGGGGCATCGGCCTGACGGTCCTGGCGTATTTTTTCACGCCGCTCTCCCGAACGCTGCTGTTCTGGATCGCCTTCGTCCTCACCCGTCCGTTCGGCGCGACGATGGGCGATCTTTTGACCAAGTCGCCGGACAAGGGCGGCCTGGGGTTCGGGACGGTCGGTTCCACAGCGGTGCTTCTGGCTGTTCTGGTACTGTTGATCGTCGCCACCGCCTGGTCAGCTGGACGCCGACGCAGCCACGCCGCCTGACCCGACCTTCCTCAACGTCCCCGGAGTTTCCATGTCGACAGCTCACCCCCTTGACCTCCGTCGCGTCCAGTTGATCCGCAAGGCCGTGCTGCTCGTCGCCCTGCTGGCCATCGTCGCCGGCGCGGCCGTCAGCCGCTCCCTCGGCGGCGAGACGGGGATGCATGAGACCCTTGAGACGCTGGGCGTCGCCGCCATCGTGTTTTGCATCGTGGGGCGCGGTTGGTGCTCGCTGTACATCGGCGGCCGCAAGAAGGCTGAGATCGTCGATCGCGGCCCCTATTCGATCACCCGCAACCCCCTTTATGTGTTCAGCTTCATCGGCGCTTTCGGCATGGGCGCCCAGACGGGCAGCCTCACGATCGCGGGTCTGTTCGTTCTGATCGCGGTCCTGGTGTTCGCCGCAACGGTGAAGCGGGAGGAGGCCTGGCTGGCCGGGACCTTCGGCCCGACCTATGCGGCCTATGTCGCGCGCACGCCCCGGTTCTGGCCCGATTTCAGCAAGTGGCGCGACGCCGAGGTCATCGAGGTTCGCCCCCGGTTTTTCCTGACGACGCTGCGGGACGGCCTCGTGATGCTGTTGGCCTTTCCGCTGTTCGAGAGTCTCGAGTTCCTGCAGCGGGTCGGCTGGCTGCGGGTTCTGGTTTCGCTTCCCTGACCATCCGTCCTGCGATGAGCAGACTGGCGCCGCCGGCGCATGTGGGGCGGCGGCCCCGGCCAAAGGGATGGGCCGCTTGTTCAACGAAGCAGGCCCATCACGCCCCCGCTCGACAGCAGGGCGGCGTCCGCCAGGGCGGGTCCCAGCAGCCATGTCGCGGGCGCGGCGATGTAGACCGGCTCCCAGCGCGGACCGAACTTGTCCTTGAACGCGCGCAGGCCCTCGAAGCCATAGAGACCGCCCGCCTGTCGATACACGAGGGCCGCGATGCGCGTCGCCATCGGGGCGAGGCGATGTTCCTCGAGACCGGCGAGGGGGGCCATGCCGAGGTCGAACATGGCGTATCCTTGCTCGCGCCCCCAGAGCATGAGGTGGATGAACAAGGCGTCCATCGTGTTCTTCGGCGCCTCGCCCCCGTAGCGCATCAGGTCGACGGACAGGACACGCCGATCCGGCGTGATCCAGAGGTTGGCGAACGCGACGACGCGGTTGTCCAGCCGCAAGACCGCGGTGGGGAAACGACGGAGGTAATCGGGATCGAAGCGGCCGAGACTGAAACCCTTCTCTCCCCCCTGGTGAAGCGCGAGCCAGGCGTCGGAAACCGCCTTCAGGTCGTCGGCGACGCTGTCGAACGCCGACGGCGGCACGACGTCGAAAGCCAGGCCCGCCCTGTCCGCCCGGTTGAAGGCGTGTCGAAGACCCGCGCGGGCGCTCCCCTCCAGCGCGAAGCTGGGCAGATCCACCAGCGCCGTCTCGCCGATCTTGGAGGCCACGAGCCCGCAATCCACAAACTCCGGCACGCTCTCCCGGCTGACGGCGTAGAAGATCGGCCGCGCGCCGTTCCGGTCGCACAGCTCACGGAACGCCCAGATCATCTCATGACGTTCGCCTAGCGGCCCGACGGGCTCGCCCATCGCAATCCAGGTCCCGCCCTGGGCGCCATACTGGACGAAGCTGCGGCCGCTTGCGCTGAACAGAAGGCGCTTGTCGCCGAGAAAGGCCAGGTTTGCGTCCGGAGTCGCACGCTCCGCTCCGGCCAGCGCCGCCGCCGCCCTTTCCAGGTCATCTCGCGTGGCCGGCCCGGGAGGGGAGGGAGCAGGGCGGGTGAGCCGCCAACAGGCGAGCACCAGGGCGAGACCTGCGGCGGCGACCGAGGCCCGCAGAAATCGCGGGGCGCCCTGGTCGGTCACGAAGGTCCACCACAGCTCATCCCGGTAGGCGACGTGCTGATAGGCGAACAATCCCAGCCACCCGGCGGCGATCAAGGCCACCGCGATCGCGGCCATCGCCCGAGGGGTCAGGATGGTCGCTCCTTCCCCCCGGTAGAAGGCGTCGCGCGCGGAATAAAGGAGACCCGCCAGCGCGAGCAGGAACACCGCCTCCTCATAATCCAGACCCTTCAGCAAGGCGCCGCCGGCGGCCGTCATCAGGAGGGCCAGTCCAGCCCGATAGGCGCGGCGTCGCCGGGCCTTGATGCCGAACGCCACAAACAGCAGGCATACCGCCGCGAGGCTCGCCACCAGGTGCGACAGATCCACCAGCCCGGGCGGCGCCAGGCGGGCGAGGAGCTTCAGGCGGGAGGCTTCTTCCGGCGTCGCCACTGACACCAGCATGAGCACGCCGGCCGCGAACGTCAGAACGGCGAAAGCCGCCGGGGCGACGGCCATCCAGGTCTGGCGAAGTTCGGTCAGTCGGCGTCCGCCGCGGGCGAGGCCCCCGCGGGTTGCGCTCGCCGCTATGGCGCCTGCGACGAGGAGCAACGGCGTGACGACATAGACAAGGCGATAGGCGAGCAGCGCGGCGGCGGTCTCGGCTGCGCCGACGCGGGGCCCCAGCACCGCGAGCACGACCGCGTCGAATGGTCCGATGCCGCCCGGCAAGCCGCTGACCGCCCCCACGAGGCCGGCAAGCCCGAAGACAGGCAGGAATTGGAGGAGGGGCCCCCGCGTCTCCGCCGGCAACAGGACGTAGAGGATGCAGGCCGCCGCCGTCCATTCGGCCGAGCTCGCGAGCACCATGCCCAGCCGGACGCGCCGGGCCGGCAACAGTCCGCGAAGGAAGCCGATCCTCGGCGCGAGCAGAAAACTGGCCAGCCCCTTGAGGCCGAAGATCGCGAGCGCCAGACCCAGAACGCCCGGCAGGTGGGCTGTCGCGGCTATCTGGCTGAGGCTTCCGGCGGCGCCGAGCCCCACGAGCGCGAGACCGCCGATCAGGCCTGTGCCGGCGACGACGGCGCTCAGGATCACCGTTTCGGCGCCGGCCAGTCCGAGGCCTTGATAGGCGCGGAAGCGCGCCGCGCTAGCGCCCGCCAGACCCGCCGCCCCGACATTGGCGAGCACGAAAGCGATCCCCGAGGTGAGGCGCGTGACGCGCCAGGGCGCCGGCTTGCCCAGCGCGGCGAGTCCCAGGCTGTCATAGGTCGACGATGCGACGAGGCTGGCGGCGAGAGCGAGCAAGGCCACGACCAGCCCGTCAGGCGGCACAGAGCCCAGGGCGCCTTCGATCTGCGGCCAGGCGACGCCCCTCAGGTCCCGCCCGATGGCGTAGGCCGCGATACTGAAAATAAGGATCGCCACAGCCGCTTCGGCCCAGGCGATCCACGCGCGGCGTGGTCGCTGGATGGCGTTGTCGTCAGGTTGCGATGCAGGCATGTGTCGCCCCAGGCTCTGAACCAACCGGCCTGTTCCCTCAGGTGGCTCGTAAAGGCCTCTGCGACAAGACTCGCCGCCGCATCGCCTGCGCCGGGCGTCGCATCTCGCCGGGGGGGCGCTCCATCGTAGCCCGCGCAGGGAATTCCCACGTTCCCGGCAGCTGAAAATAGCTGCCCGCCTGGCCCCTCGCAGCGCCGGCTATGGGTGGATGTCTTTGGAGCTCCGGCAGAAGGAGGTCCGCTCCTCAGCCCTCGGCGAACGTCGAGCGTCCTCAATGGTGGGCCAACGTCACCGACCCGGATACGACCCATGTTCAACGCGAGGCCTGGCGCGCAGCCGGCTTTGACGCCTTCCTGATCGCAGGCAAGGACCGGGTCCGGTTCCGCAGGGCGCGGTAGCCCGCGTGGCTCGGCGTCCGGCCCGCTCAAAAGAGATCTGTCGGGAGTCACTCAGCACCGCGTGTATCCGACGCCACGCTCCTGATCGAAAATAACGTCAGCCGGGAAGTGTCCGGAACCGAACACGCCGAGCCGGGTTTGGGCCCCCGATGAGCACTGTGCCCCTGTTCGATTCCGACAAGATATCTCCTGAGGACGCGGACCGCGCCAACGATGTCCTCGGGTCGCAGATGGGGCGCGTGAAGGCGGTCGTGGAGCACTATCGGTCAGTTCTCCAGCCCATGGCACCCGTTGAGCTTCCGGAGCGGGGGGACGTCTCCACGGTCGTCGCCGGCGCGACGGGAGATGGCGACCCGACCTGAGCTTCGGGCGGAAGGATCGAGTCGCCGTGCCGGCGTAATCCCCGACGTTGACAGTGGTGGGTCAGCGCGGCGGACGTCCACCATTTTTTTCCGCGACCTTCTCGCGGAGCCGAATGAACGCCTGCCGCTCGGCCTCGCCAGGCGGCGCGCCGGGAGCAGCGGCTGCGTCCGCCAGGCGGGTAACGGCGGACCGTCCGCTGGACAGCCAGCGCCGGCAAGGAGTGGGAAGGCAACCGATGACGCCGCCCATGGGAAGCGGCTACCCGGCTTCGAGCTTTTCCTGAACCTGCGCCACCACCGCGAGCCATCGCCAGTCCGCCGCTACCTCCCTGAATCCGTCCCGCAGCAGCCCCTTGGGGGACTGCAGGGCTTTGCCATCCAGCTCTTTCGCCTTGGCGATGCACTCATCGGACGTTCGCATGGGTCGCTCCGGCCTGTCATGATAAGCCGGCTGGCGGGCGATGGTTGCCTGCCAACGACGTCGGACGCGGTGTCCGATGGCGAATCCGGCGGGTGCGGCCGAGAGCAACCGAAACGCCCGCTGCGGGTCGAAAGCCGGTCTAGGGCAGGACGGTGAATCTGGGGCCGTCCTCAGCCGCGCCCGGAGGGGTTCGGTTTTCGCTCTGCCGGTTCGGGATTACCGTGTTCTCATCAGGCAGAAGTTCACCTCCGACGTAGAATCCGTAGTCGGCCAATTCCTTTGCGATGCGGGCCAACTCTTCAATCCGGCGGTCACCTTCTTCCACCCTGGGTTCCGGTCCTGCTCTCATGACAGGCCTCCTGTCCGGCGGGGACCGAAGGCCCGGTAGGCGCCGGGCGCAACTCAAAAGCCTGGCATCGGGCCGAGGTCGAACTGCGGAGCTGCCGTCGCTCAGGCCCATGCAAAGGAGGGCGAGCGCTGCGACGCGGCTGGCCATGGGACGCCGACGCTGCCCACACATCAGCTATGGAATGCAGCACCCGGGTTGAGTTGACGCCTGATTCAGTTCGCTGGCGCGGGCTGGGGTGACAGAGCCTTGGGCCGGTCATCGCCCCCGCGGACGAGATGACGATAATCCGCGATGGCGAGCCACTGCAGCGGCGGCAGCGTCTCGCCGAGCAGGAGGAGACCCAGGATCGCGCCCACGGCCGGCTCGGCGCTCAGCAATGTCCCGAACGTCTTTGTGGGCAGGCGCGGCAGCGCGATCATTCGAGGGAATAGGGAATCGCGCTTGAGACGATGGCGACGAACAGCCCCATCATCAGAATCTCGGGCTTCAGGAGGGCGACGCCGGCATGAGCAATGCCGATCTACTTCCAAGAACCGGACCCACCCTATGTCGGCAAGGGGTGGTTAGCGGACGTTGGCACCGACACCTTGTTAGGCTGCGCCCAAGCTCGCTCCTGAGGGAAACATGCTCTTGTTCTCCGGCGCGAATACAGCCTAGAATGGCAACGCTGGGCTGTCGGTAAGGGGAAGTGCATCTTAGGGGGAGTGTCGAGGCGACGTGGTCCTTGCGTGATCACGCCCTTTCGCAGGCCGCCTTCGCTGCTCGCCGTAGTCGTGCCGCTCGGCTCATCGACCTCAGATCCAGACAGGTCTGCGCATGCTCAAGCTAACCCTTCACAACAATCTCGAATCGTCGTGGCGGCGCGTCAGAAAGCTCGGAACGGAGCTCGTGGGCTACGATCGCTTTGTCACTCAACCGGGCGACCACCTGGAGGCCCACGACGATGCTGTGATGATCGTCGACAACTCGGGCTTCATGTCCGAGGTGGGGACGCATACGGCAGACCACTTCGGCGGCATTTGGTTCAACTCACACCTCGGCATTCTGTTGGGAGTGACGATCCACCAGAACCTACAGCTCTTTGGCATGGGTTATGCGCCGAACTGGTTCTGGTGCTTGAAGTCTGACGACAAGGGCGACGACGCGCCCTATCCACCCAGTGAGCCTTGGCGGGAGGAGTCAGATCCGACGGTGGTGAGGGTCATCGATTTCCCCACGGATCGCTTTGGCCCCCATATCGACGCGCTTCGACTGACGGTGACGCCCCAGTCTACGCACACCTCTCTCGACTTGAACGCGATCATTGGTTTCCGCAAACGGGGCGGGTAGGGGCTTATCATGTTGAGGATCTTCGAAACGGAGACTGGCGCCGTCATCGCGAGGAACATCCAAACAGGAGTCGAGCATGAGTTCCTCCTCGGTTGGGAAGGCGTCCGCGCCTTTGCGAACGCAATGAAAGCGGGTCGTGCACAAACTGTGGAAAGCATCCCCGCGATCTTCCTCGCGTCGGAGGAGGAAGCCGAGTTCGTCCTGACTGACCTGCTCACTACCGACACGGTGATGGTCGGCTCCCAGATGCAGCAGGCCTACACGGCGCTAGACGAAACCTTGCTCGACATAATCGGGGAGGTCGGAGCCGCCATCGAACAGTTCCTCCTCGACCTCGGGCTTGTCGTTTGAGGTCGACGGGGCTCCCGGGAGCAAACCCCGCTAACGACTGCTAAGGGTCGAAAGCGGACCACAGGGCAGGGGCGGGCCGCCCCTCAGCCGCGCCCGGAAGGGCCGGGTTTCGGCTCCCGGCTTGGGACGAGCTTGTTCTCGTCAGGCAAGAGCTCGCCCCTGACGTAGAATCCGTAGTCGACCAGCTCCTTGGCGATGCGGGCCAACTCCGCAGTCCGGCGGTCGCCGTCTTCCGCCTCGCGTTCCGGTTCCGATCTCATGACAGGCCTCCTGTCCCGCCGAGGACAGAAGCCCCCGGAGGCGCGGGGCCGCAACTAAAAAGCCTGTCATCGGGCCGAGGTCGAGCTGCGGACCGCCGTCACCAAGCGGGTGCAGGGAGGGCGAGCGCGGCCACACGGTTGGCCGTGGCGGAACGCTCGGGCCTTCCAGTCATTCTGCTGAGACCTGGAGGAGGACCTTGCATGACCGACACGACCGTTGCGCACACGGCGGTGCATCCGCCCCATGTCCTCGTGTCCTGGCCGGCTGTGATCGCCGGGGCGGTTGTCGCCGCTGCGGTCGGCGCGATGCTCAACCTGCTGGGGGTGGCGCTCGGCGCCGCGTCCTTCAACCCGTATGATCTCGACAGCAATGACGCGGCCGGGTTCACGGCCGCGGCGGGAATGTGGATGGCCCTGGCCAATGCGCTTGCGCTGTTCGTTGGCGGCGCGGTGGCAAGTCGCGCCGCCAAATATCCCGACCACCACAGGGGCGCGCTGCACGGCCTCGGCGTCTGGGCGAGCGCGTTTCTGCTCGCGTTGGTCATCGCGACGGCCAGCGCGGCCGGGGGCGCTGCGGCGATCGCTGGCGGTGAAGCCGCCGATCCGGCGCCCGATGTGGTTGTCGACGGGGCGACTGGCGCCCGCAGCCGCCTCGTGGAAGGGGAGTTGGCCCCGCCTCCTGTCGTCGTTCGCGAAGCGGCCGACAATGCGGCCGACGCCACGGCCACGCTCGCCTTGTGGGGTTTCCTGACCATGCTGATCGGCGCCGCCGCCGCCGTCATCGGAGGCATGTACGGGGCCCGTAATCACCGCTGGATGTCCAGGGCGGGGCTGTCCCGCCATGCGGACGAGGCGGCTGGCGTGGACGCGGCGCCGGAAACACCGCATCGCGTGTATCCGACGCCCCGAACCTGAACAGGACGACCGCCGCTCAGCGGCGCTGGAACGTCTCTCCCCCATGACCGAGCGGCCGCTGGCCGAGGTCCAGCTGCGCCGGGCTCGATCCCTGGTTCCCTGCCGGAGGCGTTGTCGTCGACACCGGCCAACGGGCAGATGACAGTCGTCGCCTCGGCGGGAAACCCTCGCGTCTGAGCACCGGCAAATCCGCGCCGGACGGTTCCCGTCCACGCATCGCGGTTCGCGGTCGCAGCCCGAGGGTCGCAGCCCGAGGTCTGCGTGGCGCGTATCAGACCACCCCGGCGATCAGACGGCGCTGCATCGCCTCTTCGGCGGTCAGGTACCAGTTCTGCCGCGCCTTCTCCTCCAGCTCCTCCAGGCTGACGTCGCTGCCGGCGATCAGCTCCTCGAAGCCCCAGGTCTCTACCCGGATGCCCACCTCGATCTCGGCCAGCAGCGCTTCGGCTACGTCGCGTTCGTGTTTCAGGAAGCTGTGAAAATCCATCGATTTGGACAGCTTGCGGCAGTGGACCATCAGCACAGCGTGACGGTCCAACCAGCGATCCTCCCGCCGGAAGGCCGCCATGATGGTGGCGCCGGCCGAATAGATCGTCGTCTTGCCGAAAAAGAGCGGGTTGCGCCCGGTGTGCCGACGGAACAGCCGGATGTCGGCCGCGATGCGCCGGCCGATGTCCGCGTCTCCGCCCAGGGTCGTCAGTTCAATCACCAGGGGATCGGGCGACTCGGCCGCCTTTTCGAATTGCTCCCGGAAGCAGGCGAACATGGCGTCGCTCACATCGCAGCAGAGGCGGACCTGGGGTTTGAACAGGGCGTCGGGCGGCTGCATCGCTGCGGAAACGAAGAGGGAGCCCTGGGGCTCCCTCCGTGCGCCTACTGCCGCTGCTTCTGTCGCTGCTGGTCCTGGCGCTGGCGCTGTTCGTCCTGCCGCTGCCGCTGCTCGTCCTGGCGCTGACGATCGCCGGCCTGGCGCTGTTCCTGCTCCTGATTGGGGTTGTTGGGCACGTTTCTGCTCCGTGAGTGGCGCGCCTGGGGGCGCGGTGGACTAACCCGTCGGGCGGTCTGCGGTTCCTGGTGAGCGACAGCGGAGCCGCGTCGGGAGGTAGAAGCCGCCGGAGCCCGCATGTCCGTCACAGGAACGGATCCTCGGCGTCGTCTCGCCACCGTTGTCCGAAGGCGCGAGCGAGAGCCGGCGGAGGGCTGGAGCCGCTGCCTTCGCCTGTTGCTCCGCGGCGAGCCCCGGGCGGCCGGGCGGCAGCATCGCGCCCGCGCCGGCCGCGTGCTCCCGTGACCTTTCAGCGCCCAGGCGGATCGCATACCGGGCGGAACCGACATGGTCCCGGCCGCCTTAACGCCACGAACAACGAAGGACCGTTCAATAGGTCTGGCCCGCCGTTTCGACCGAGGAAACAGAAGATGACCGACGACAAGACCAACACGGGCGGCCTGGACCGGAAACTGATCAGTCTGGACGAGGACTACGAAGTCCGGGACTGGGCCGAAAAGTTCGGCGTCACTGAAAAGGCTCTGCGAGACGCCGTCCGCCGCGTCGGAAACGGGGTCGAGGCCGTGCAGCGCGAACTGGGGGGTCGATAGACACGACCCGTACAGCCCCTGACCTTCCCGCGCCGGCGATGAACACCCTCAGGCTGGGCTACCACGCCTCCCATGAGCAATTCGCCCCATCGGAACTCCTGGCGCTCGTCCGCCAGGCGGCCGGTGCGGGTTTCGCCTCGGCCATGTCGGCGGACCATTTCCATCCCTGGAGTCGCCGTCAGGGGCAGTCGGGTTTCGGCTGGTCCTGGCTGGGAGCCGCCTTGCAGGCCACCGGGATCGATTTCGGCGCGCTGTGCATACCCGGCGGGTGGCGGTATCATCCGGCCGTCGTCGCTCAGGCCGCGGCGACCCTCGCCGAGATGTTTCCCGGGCGTTTGCGCTGGATCGCGGCGGGCAGCGGCGAGGCCCTGAACGAGCGCCTGATCGGCGCGGGGTGGCCGGCCAAGGCGGAGCGAAACGCCCGCCTCGAGGCCGGGGTGGAGATCATCCGGGCCCTGTGGCGGGGGGAGACCGTGACCCGCGCGGGACCGCCGCCCGTGGAAGGGGCCACCCTGTTCACCCGGCCGGACCGACCGCCGCGCATCTTCGGCGCGGCGCTGACGCCCGATACCGCCGAATGGATGGGCGGCTGGGCGGACGGCCTGGTCACCTCGGCCGCCGGCGTCGACGAGCTGGGCGAGATCGTCGAGGCCTTCCGCCGCGGCGGCGGACAGGACAAGCCTCTCGTCCTGCAGATGCACCTGTCGTGGGCGAACACCGATGACGAAGCGCGCGAGGCGGCGCATGACCAGTGGCGGAGCAACGCCATCAAGCCCGCCATCGCCGCCGCCCTGTCCACCCCCGACCAGTACGACGCGGCCGCCGAACACGTCCGTCCCGAGGACATGGATCGCCATGTGGCCATCTCGGCCGATCCGGCGTGGCATGTGGCGCGGATCCGCGAACGCCATGGGCTCGGCTTCGACGAGATCTATCTGCACAACGTCGGACGCAATCAGGCCCGGTTCATCGAGCTGTTTGGCCGGGAGGTGCTGCCGGCCCTGGTCGGGGCCTAGCCTTGGGTCAGGGCGGCGGCCGCCTGGATCAGCGCCAGGTGGGTCAGGCCCTGGGGCATGTTGCCCAGCCAGCGGCCGGTCCCTGCCTCGGCCATCTCGGGCAGCACACCGACGCCGCCAAGGGCGACCACCAGGGCCTCGAAGTCGGCGGCGGCCTCCTCCCGTCTTCCCAGCCGCGCCTTGGCCTCGATGATCCAGAAGCTGCAGGCCAGGAAGCAGCCCTCGCTGTCCTGCACGCCCGACAGGCGATGGTGGAACAGTCCGCTGCGCAGCGCCTCGTCGATGGCCCGGATCGTCGCCTCCTGGCGAGGCCTCGCGCCAAAGCCCAGCCGCACGACGAGCGCCAGGCTGGCGTCGATGGCCTCCGAGCCCGGCCAGGCGACATAGGCCTGCCGGGCCTCGCTCCAGCAGCGTTGCTCGATCCACGCCGCGATGCGGTCGCGTTCCACGGTCCAGGCGGCGCGGCCGGGCTCCGCCAGAATCCCCCGGTCGGCCAGGTCGACGGCGCAGGCCAGGGCCTGCCAACAGCTGAGTCTGGAGTTGGCGTAGCGACGCATCTCGGACAGCTCCCAGAGGCCGGCGTCGGGCCGGTCCCAGCACCGGGCGCATTCGTCGGCGAGGGCGCCGAGCACCCGGGCCGCCCCGGCGTCCAGCGGGCGTCCCGCGTCGACCAGCCGCACCGCCGCCTGCAGCATGTCGCCGAACACCCCGTGCTGCCGCTGCCCGGTGGCGAGGTTGCCGACATGGGCCGGCCGCGAGTTCCGGTAGCCGGGGACGTCTAGTTCCTCGTCCGTCGGGGCCACCGCGCCATCCAGGTCGAAGACGACCCTCGGGCCGTGTTCGGCGATGCGCTCGATCAGCCAGGCGAAGGCGCGGGCGGAGTCCTCCACCGCGCCGACCTGGACCAGAGCCTCGATCGTATAGGCCGCGTCCCGGACCCAGACGTAGCGGAAGTCCCAATTGCGCTCTCCGCCCATGATCTCCGGCAGGGAGGTGGTCCCGGCGGCCGGAATCGCCCCGCCGGGCGCGCACAGCAGCTTCAGCGCCAGGGCGTGGCGCCGGACCAGCGCCGCATGGGGTCCTTCGATCGTCAGGCCCCGCGCCCAGCCCCGCCACGCGGCGTCGGCCTGATCCAGCCGCCGGCCCGGCGGCGGTCCCGCGGGGGCCTCGGACGCCACGGCCAGGCTGAAGGCCTGTTCCTGACCGTCGGCGAGCAGGAATCGGCCCTCCAGCAGATCGTCCCGGCGGCGCCTCAGCGGGATCTCCGGGCTCGCCCGGAGCTCGCATGAGACGGAGGACGACCGGCCCGGCCGGAAGGCGACGCGGAAGCGCACTGTCCCCTCCAGGCCCACGACCCGTCTGAGGATCTGCGATGGCCCGCGTGCGCCGCCGGGCTCCATCGCCATGCCCTCGACCAGGCGGGCGCGCCCGCCGGGCGTCGTGACCTCGGTCGCCAGGACGTTGCTGTCGGGCAGGTACCCGCGGTCGACGCTGAACGGGCCGACCGGACGCACCTCGAAACGCCCGCCGTCCGCGGCGTCCAGCAGCCGGTCCAGAACCCGCTCGCCATCCAGCCTCGGGACGCACCACCAGTCGATGGAGCCGTCGGCGCCCGACAGGGCGATGGACCGGCCGTCGCCGAGGGCGGCGTAGCTCTCGAGGGGCAGGTAGCCTTGGCGGCGGCGAGACGTTTGAGGGGCCATTCCCTGGGGTCGATCCGTGAGGAGCTTGCGCGGGCGCGCGGGAAAGAGTGAACGCCCCCCGGTTCGAACCGTTCGCCCGGTCGGGCGCCCGGCGATCGTCGGCCGGACCCGGCCGGTGCTGCGGCGATCGATGCAACCTCGCCGATCAGGATCCGGTTTACGGGGGCGTCGGAAGGCGGCGGCCGACGACCCCAGCCTTCCCCGCCATGTGAGGAGACGACCATGGGCCAGATCGGCCATCATCTCTGGGTCATCGCCGAGGGCTTCATTCCCGGCCGGAGCCATGGGCCCGAGCCGGCGATGACCAGCCACGAGACGGCCTGCATCCTCAATGCCGGCGATGAGGACGCCCATCTCGAGATCACGCTCTACTTCACCGACCGCGACCCCGTCGGTCCGTACCGCGAGACGGTGCAAGCCCGGAGGACGAGGCATATCCGTTTCAACGATCTGACCGATCCCGAGCCAGTGCGGCGCGACACGGAGTATGCGTCGGTGATCCGGTCCGATCGGCCCGTCGTGGTGCAGCACAGCCGGCTGGATTCCCGGCAGGCCGAGAATGCGCTGATGACCACCATCGCCCATGGCCAGGCCTGACACTTGCCCGCTCGCGCCGGGCGGGAGGGCCGGCGCGGGAACTCTCCGCCCGCCGGGCCATTGGTTTGCGGGTCGCCGCACCGGCGGCGTGGAGGAGGCGATCAGTGAACCACGACATGACCGGCGGGCCATCGCTGAACCGCCGCCGCGGCGAACGGCGCGGGCGTGGTGGCGCCCGACGCCGCCCCGGGCGGTCAGCCTGAGATGGACGCCCGGCATGTTCCGATCAGCCCGCCGGTCGAACGCGGCGCGCGCGGCGCGGATCTCCCGGCCTACGTCTCGAACGGTCTGGTCGGCCTGCGGGTGCGCGAGAACCCGCTCGATGCGGGCATGTGCATGGTCAGCGGTTTCATCGGCCTGCATCACGAGTACCGGGTCGAAGCCGCGGCCGCCGCGCCCTATCCGCTGTCCGGCGACCTCGCGCTCGGCGGCCAGTGGGCCAGCGACCGGACCGGCACGATCGAGGCGGTGGGCCAGGCCTATGATTTCGAAACGGCGGAGCTCACCAGCCGGCTGGCCGTGACGATCGGAGGGGTGCGCGCCGATGTCGAGGTGGTCACCTTCGCCAGCCGGACCCATCCGACGATCCTTTGCCAGGAGATTTCGCTGACCGTGGCGGCGGCGTGCGCGGTCGAGGTTCGGCTGGACACCGGCTTCGACGGTACGCGGGGCCGGCCTTTGGAAAGCCGGATCGACACCCCAGGTGAGTGCGCGCCCGTCTGCGACGGCGCCTTGCTGTGGGAGTCGGCCGGCGGTCTCGGCCGATGCGGCATCGCCCTGTTGACGACCGGGCCCGACGACGCCGAAACCGAGCAGAGCGCGTCCGATCCCGACGGGCCCATCGCCAAGACCTACGCCTTCAAGGCGCGCGCGGGACGCCGCTACCGGTTCACCCAACTGGCCAGCCTGGTCCCCGACGTCCTGCACCGGCAGCCTCAGCGGCAGGCCGTGCGCCTGGTCGCCGCGGCCGGCGATCTGGGCTTCGACGAACTCCGTCGCCGAAACCGCGCTGTCTGGCGCGACCTGTGGCGCGGCCGCCTCCAACTGGTCGGAGCCGAGGAGCGGTGGCAGGCGATGGCCGACGCCGCCTTTTTCTACCTGACGACCTCGGTCCACTCGGCCTCGCCGTCCTCGACGTCGATCTACGGTCTCGCCGGCTGGTGGGACTACCACTACTACTACGGCCATGTGATGTGGGACGTGGACGCCTTCGCGATCCCGGTCCTGACGCTGCTGCAGCCGGAGGCCGCGCATACCCTGCTGGAGTTCCGGACCCGCGGTCTGGATGCGGCTCGCAACAACGCCAAGATGCGGGGCCGGCAAGGATTGCAGTTCCCCTGGGAGGCGGGGCCGGGCCACGGGGAGGAGACGACGCCGGGCGGCGCCGCCGCCGCCAGCCGCGAGGACCATGTCAGCCTGCACGTCGCGCGGGCGTTCGCCTTTTTTGCGGATGTGACAGGCGATGAGCAGTTCCTCAGGGAGGAAGCCTGGCCCGTCCTTTCCGGCGTGGCGGACTGGTTCGTGGACCGGATCGACCGCGCCCGCGGCGGTTTCACGTTGCGCGAAGGGGGCGGCCCGGCGGAACGCGCCGGGACGGACGACAATGACGCGCTGACCCTGATGGCCGCCCGGGTGGTACTGAACCGGGCCATCCAGGCGGCCGAAACCGTCGGATTGCCGCCTCGCGGCAAATGGATCGAGGTCGCCGGCGGGCTCGCGCCGCCCATGCGCAGCGACGGCGTCATCGCGTCTCACGACGGCTACAGGAGCGACGAGGAGAAGGGCGCGACGCCGTCGCCGCTGATGGGACTCTTCCCTTACTGGGCGGAGGTCGAGCCGGAGACGGCGCTCAGGACCCTGCGTTTCTATCTGGACCTGTGGCCCGACTACGTCGGAGCGCCGATGCTGCCGGCCCTCTATGGCGTCTGGTCATGCTGGGCGGGCGACCGGTCGCTGGCCCTGAAACTTCTCGACGAAGGCTATGGCCGATACCAGTACGGCCGATTCCAGCAGACTCTGGAGTACCGGCTGGACAAGGTGCCGGACGGCGTCGCCTCGGGACCGTTCTTCGCCAACATGGCCGGGTTTCTGACCGGGCTTCTCATGGGCATGCCAGGCTTGAGGGTCTCCCGCGAGGACCCCCAGACATGGGCGTCCCGGCCCGTGGTGCTGCCCCAGGGCTGGACCGCGATCGAATGCGACCGCCTTTGGATCCGGGGAACCGCGATGAAGTTGCGGGCCGCGCAGGGCGCCGACCGCGCCGAGCTCACCGGGTGACCTCGATGCCGAACGCAGCGCCTGCAGCTCGTTCCAGCGTCAAGGGTCCCGCTCCCGGCAAGGGTCGCGAAATCGGCCAGCGATGCAGAACCCCGGCCCTGCTCAGGATGCATCGCTACGACCAATTTTGACGCAGGCTAGGAATATAATCCTCGTCTAGTTGGCCGCGAGGAGAGCGTCATGACCATCACGCCGGAACACATCAGCGCCTTTGCGATCCTGATCACTGCACTTTCCGGCCTGGTCTGGAGCTTGCGCCGGAAGCGATAGGGTGAAGTGATCCTGGCGCTCGGCCCATCACGCGCCCGCAGGCGACCAATTCCGGCAACGCAGTCATCGAGGTCCTGGCCGCTGGAACCGGCTCGCTGTCGAAAAGGTTCGAGGACGCATCGACTAGATGGAACCCAGCCATGTCGCAGGAAAATCAGATCGCCAATTCAGTGACCGGTCAAGCCGCGCGGTCCCCCCGGGCGGTGCTTGACGATCACCTGGCTCGCCGGCTGGACGGGGATATCGAAGGGGACCTCGCCGCAAATTATGCTCCCGGCGTCACCATTCTGACCAAGGACGGCGTGTATAGCGGCTGGAGCGGCATCCGGCAGACGGCCGCGCTGCTGGAGCGAATGCTTCCCGAGGCCCGGTTCAGCTACGACGTGGTCCGGGTCGCCGACGAACTGGCGATCCTGAGCTGGAGCGCGGTTGCGGCCAACGGCGCACGCACCTGCTGGGGCGCAGACAGCTACCTCATCCGAAATGGCCTGATCGTCGGCCAGACGATCCAGTATGAGGTGCGCCAGCCGGGGCAGAAATAGTCGGGAGCTGAGCCGACCGTCCGCCAAAGCCTCGCCGGAACCGGCGCCGCGCGGGTGGAGCGTGCCCACCCACCCACCTCTCGTCACAGCCAGGCTACGTAGCGGATTCTTCGGTATTCGGCGGCGCGAACACCGCCTCCCCGGGGAGTATGCCGGCGAGTTCATTGAAGCGGGCGCGGGCCTTGGCTTCGTCGTACATGATTTCCGTCTGCCGGGGCGGCGCGACGACGTAGTACATCATAACGGGCGCGAACGTCCGCGGCTCCCGGCGCCAAAGAGCGAAGCCCTCAACTCCTTCCAGGCGCGTCCATGTTCCCGCGTCGTTGGGGTGGCCCGGGATCGACGCCATGACGTCTCCTTCGAAAGAGTGGCCGCGAGGAATGCCGCGGGGGAGGGGCTGCGGCAAGGGGGCGAATCAGGCTCCCGCCGGTCATCGTTCAACGTTTTTCAGGGCGTTTCGTCGTTATGCCGGGGACAATTTTGCGCGGCGTTTGCCCCACTACTGCCCCACTAACCCGTCTCTATCGAGAAAATGATCCGTAGACGGAAGTTGGGAGTTCTATAAGCGGATGTTTTTATTGCGAAAAATGGTGGATGCGACAGGGATTGAACCTGTGACCCCCTCGGTGTGAACGAGGTGCTCTCCCGCTGAGCTACGCATCCATCAATCGGGCCCCATCAACCGGGGAGGCGGGGACATAGCCCGGTCGCCCCACGCTGGCAAGATGCGACCCGCAAGCCGTCAGATGCCCGCCGCCCGCACGGCCTCCGGCGTCTCCGCGTCCGGGTCCCCGGGCAGCCAGGCGACATGGCCGTCATAGATGCCTTCGTCGAGGATGCCTTCCTCCTTCGCCACCAGCACCGGGACCAGCATCTGGCCGGTGACGTTGGTGGCGGTGCGCATCATGTCGATGATCCGGTCGATGGCGATGATGTAGCCGATGCCCTCCAGCGGCAGGCCGGCGGTCGACAACGTCAGGGTCAGCATGACGATCGAGGTGCCGGGCACCCCGGCCGTCCCCAGCGAGCCCAGCACCGCCGTCAGCCCGATCAGCACATACTGGGTCAGGGTCAGGTCGATGCCGAAATACTGGGCGATGAAGATGGCCGCGATGGCCGGATAGATGGCCCCGCAGCCGTCCATCTTGACGTTGGCGCCCAGCGGCACGGCGAAGGCGGCGTAGGCCTGGGGCACGCCCAGCCGCTCGACCGTCTGGCGCAGGGTGATCGGCAGCGTCCCCAGCGACGACGAGGTGGCGAAGGCCGTCTGCTGGGCCGCGAAGGCCCCGCGGAAGAAGCTGCGCACCTTCAGCCCGTGCAGCTTCAGAAGACCGGAGTAGACGATGAGGATGTGGAACAGGCAGGCGGCGTAGATGGCGAGGATGAACTTGCCCAGCGGCAGCAGCGCCTCCCAGCCGTAGGCGCCCACGACCGAGCCGATCAGGCCGAACACCCCGAACGGGGTCAGCTGGATGATCCAGCGGGTGATGCGGAAGACGATGGCCGCGCCCTCGTCGACAAACCGGCGGGCCGTCTGCGCCCGGTCGCCCAACGCCACCAGCGCGCCGCCGACCAGGGCCGAGAAGAAGATGATCTGCAGCACCTTGCCCTCGCTCAGCGCGGCGAAGGGATTGGTCGGGACGATGCCGATCAGCACGTCCAGCGGCGTCGGGATCTCGCGCTCGCGCACCACCCCCAGGGGCAGGTTCTCCAGCCCGAGACCCGGATTGATCAGATGGCCGAAGGCGAAGCCGACCAGCACCGCCAGCAGGGAGGTGACGGCGAACCAGACCAGGGTCCGCACGCCCAGCCGGACCGCGCCCACGCCCTCGCCCAGTTTGGCGATCGACGAGGCGATGGTGAACAGCACCAGCGGCGCCACCACCATCCGGATCAGGTTCAGATAGACGTCGCCGATCGGCTGCAGCCAGACCTCGGCCTGCTCGCGCAGGATCAGTCCGGCGACGATGCCGAGCGCGAAACCGGCGGCGGTGCGCTGCCACAGCGGGATCGCGAAGAAGCGTCGGAACATGGGGGAGGGCTCTCGGCGGTCGGCTGCGGTATGTGCTGGCTCATTCCACAAACCGCAACCGCGCCGCCGACAGTTTTTTCGCGGATCAGTGCGTCCCGTTCAGCGCGTCGAATACCTTGCCGTACTCGCCTCGCGCCTCGGCGCCGCGCAGGAATTTCACCCGCTCGACCAGCACCTCGTTCCCGCCGCCCGCCTCGAACAGGGCGAGGCTTTCGGAGATGAAGTCGGCCAGCGGCATGGAGTTGGGGTTCTCCGCGTGGCCGGGCATCAGGTCCGTCGCCACCGCGGGCGGGGCCCATTCGATGACCTCGACCGACGTGCCGGCGAGCTGGGCCCGCAGCGACTGGCTCCACGAATGGATCGCCGCCTTGGTCGCCGAATAGGCCGGCGTCGCCGTCAGCGGCACGAAGGCCAGACCGGATGACACCGTCACCACGGTGGCGGCCGCCTTGCGCTTCAGATGCGGCAGCAGCGCCGCCGTCAGCCGGATCGGGCCCAGCAGATTGATGGCGATGGTCTGTTCGGCGATCGCCAGGTCGACCGGCTCGGCGGTCAGGTCCTCGGGGACCATGATCCCGGCGTTGTTGAGCACGACGTTCAGGTCCGGGTGGGCCTCGACGACCCGCGCCGCGAACGCCCTGATCGCGGCCGGGTCCCCGACGTCCAGCGTCTCGAAGGCCATGCCGGGGTTGGCGGCGGCGACCGCCTCCAGCGCGTCGCGGCGTCGGCCGGCGATGATCACCTTGGCGCCGCGCGCATGCAGGGCCTCGGCGAAGGCCCGGCCGATGCCGGAGCCGCCGCCGGTGATCAGGATGGTGTCGTTTCGGGCGTCCATGGGTTTTCTCCGTCGATTGGATTTCCGACGGCCGATCATCTATACCTGACACTTACGATCAGAAAGTAGGCACCGAAACGTGCTGTAGTTACCGAGAAGAGAGAAATGGCTGAGACAGGCGTTCACGCCCCTCCCCATCCTGATCAGGCCCCCCTCGACCCCCGCGTCGAGGCGCTGGTCAACGAGGTCATCGGCCGGGTGGCCGACAAATGGACCATGATCGTGCTTGAGGTGCTGACCGAACACGGCGAACTGCGCTTCACCCGCATCGGCCAGCTGGCCGGCGGCATCAGCCAGAAGATGCTGACCCAGACCCTGCGCCAGATGGAGCGCGACGGCCTCGTCATCCGCACCATCCACCCGGTGATCCCGCCCAGGGTCGAGTACCGGCTGACCGACATGGGTCACAGCCTCAGCGAAGCCTTCTGCGGCGTGTGGACCTGGGCCGAGGCGCATCTCGAGCGTATCGAGGCGGCCCGTCAGGCCTTCGACAACGCCCGCGCCACGTAGAAGTCGGCCAGCAGACCGTCGACGGCCTCTTCCAGATCGCCGAAATGGTCGATCAGCACGTCGCCGCCCAGCGCCTCGACCGGGATGGGGGTGTAGCCGAAGGTGACGACGACACAGGGCACGCCGGCGTGCTTCGCCGCCTGCACGTCCGGCGCCCCGTCGCCGACCATGATGGCGCGGGCGGGATCGCCGCCGGCCTTCCGCACGGCCTCGCGGATGTGGGCGCCGTCGGGCTTGCGCGCCGAGACCGCGTCCGGGCCGCAAATGACGGCGAAGTGGCGGTCCAGCCCGAGCGCCTCGATCAGGGCCACGGACAGGTCGGTGCGCTTGTTGGTGGCCACGCACAGGATCGCCCCGCGCGCCGCCAGCCGGTCCAGCGTCTCGACCACCCCCTCGTACGGTCGGCTGTGGACGGCGATGTTGGCCAGATAGTCGGCGAGGAATTCCTCCAGCAGGGCAGGGGCCTTCGCCTCGTCCCACGCCGCGCCCGCTTCCTGGAAGCCATGCCGCAGCAGGGCCAGCGCTCCGTGACCGACCAGATGCTGCGCCGCCTCGACGGGCATCCGGGGAATGTCGCGCGCGCCCAGCATCCGGTTCAGCGTGCCGATCAGGTCCGGCGCCGTCTCGACCAGCGTCCCGTCCAGGTCGAAGGCGATGGTCCAGCCGTCCAGATCCGCCCCGTTCGTATTGGCCGTCACCTGCGTCTCCCGCCCGTCGCCCCGATGGGCTAGACCTCGCAGGGTGACTAACCGCCGGACCGATTCATGACCAGCACTCCGCATCCTCGCGCCGCCATCATTCTCGCCGCCGGCCAAGGCACGCGGATGAAGTCGCCGCTGCCCAAGGTGCTGCACCCGGTCGGCGGCCGGGCCATGCTGGACCACGCCATCGACGCCGCCGAGGCTCTGGGCTGCGAGCGGATCGTGGTGGTGGTCGGGGCTCATTCGCCCGAAGTCCGGGACCACGTCGTCCGCCGCCTGGGCGAGGACGCCATCGCCGTCCAGGACCCGCCGCTCGGCACCGGCCACGCCGTCCGCGCCGCCGAGGCCGTGCTGGGCGACTTCGTCGGCCAGGTGGTCATCACCTATGGCGACGTGCCCCTGCTGCGCGCGGCCGATATCGAGCCGGTCTTCGCCGCCCACGACGGCGTCACCGTCATCGGCTTCGAGGCCGCCGACCCCGGCGCCTACGGCCGGCTGGTCATGGACGGCGACGCGCTCGCGGCCATCACCGAGGCGAAGGAGGCGTCACCCGAAGTCTTGGCGATAACCGCCTGTAATTCAGGCGTCATGGCCGCCCCAGTGGGCCTGCTGTTCGACCTTCTGCGCGAGGTGCGCAACGACAACGCCAAGGGCGAATTCTATCTGACCGACGTGGTCGAGCTGGCCCGCAGGCGCGGCGCCCCGACCCGCGTCGTCATGGCCGGCGAAGACGCGGTCATGGGCGTCAACTCGCAGAGCGAACTCGCCATCGCCGAGACGGTATTCCAGGAGGACGCCGCCCGGGCCTTCATGGAAGCGGGCGTCACGCTCATCGCGCCCGACACCGTCCATTTCGCCTGGGACACCGAGGTCGGCGGCGGGACCACGATCGAGCCGTACGTTGTCTTCGGCCCCGGCGCCCGGATCGCCTCCGGCGCCCGCATCCGCGCCTTCAGCCACATCGAGGGCGCGACCGTCGCCGCCGGCGCCGAGGTCGGCCCCTACGCCCGCCTGCGCCCCGGCGCGGACCTCGGCGAGAACGTCAAGGTCGGCAATTTCGTCGAGGTCAAGAACGTCCGCATGCACAGGGGCGCCAAGGCCAACCACCTGGCCTATCTCGGCGACGGCGAGGTGGGGGCGAAGGCCAACATCGGCGCCGGGACGATCTTCTGCAACTACGACGGCTTCTTCAAACACCGCACCACGGTGGGCGAGGGCGCCTTCGTCGGCTCCAACACCTCGCTGGTCGCCCCGGTGACCATCGGCGCGGGGGCCATGGTCGGGTCGGGCTCGGTGATCACGAGCGACGTCGCGCCGGGCGATCTGTCTCTCGCCCGCGCCCCGCAGACCGCGAAGCCGGGCTGGGCGGCGAAGTTCATGGAGGTGATGCGGGCGAAGAAGGCGGCGAAGGCCTGACCCTCACCAGACCTGGACGCAATTACGATCGTACGGATGCTCCACGAGCGTCGACGGCGCCGCCCCCGTCCCCGTGTCCGTGAGTTCGACCGTACAGGCTTGGGCGCCCCGGACGTGCGCCAGGGTGTAGGCGCGGCCTGCCTCGGGCACAAAGCTGACGGTATTGGCGCAGGACGTGTCCTGGAAACCGTAGGCCCCGCCCTGGGTGTGGATGGTCTCCAGATGAAAATAGCGCCGGGCCCCCGCCTCGACGCGGAAACTGTGGGGGTCCTGCGAACCCATGGGCACGAAATCCTTCACACGATTGCGCGAGGTGCAGTGTTCGTCGCTGACGATCTGCAGAATCTGGGTGTGGCCCCATCGCGGGACGGAGCTGTGGCGGGCGAATGTCATCGACGCCGAGGACGCGGAAGCCGGGGGTTCCGTGTACGCCGTCGCGCAGCCGCCCAGCGCCATCGCGGCGACCATTGGAACGAGGATCCTCATTGAATGCCCCCTTGCGCTTTGAACGGCGAGCCTTACCCATCCGGCGAGGCGCCGCAAGACGTCCACCGGCCGAGCGACACAGGAAGAGCATGACCGCCGAAGATCAGAAACGCCGCGCCGGCGAGGCCGCCGCCCTCCGCGTCGAGGCCGGCATGACCGTCGGGCTCGGCACCGGCTCGACCGCCGCCTGGTTCGTCAAGGCGCTCGCCGCCCGCGAGCTGCCGAACCTGCGCTGCGTCCCGACCTCGGAGGCCACCGCCGAACTGGCCCGCGAGCTCGGCCTGCCGCTCTCCACCCTCGAGGATTCCCCCCGCATCGACCTGACCGTCGACGGCGCCGACGAGGTCGGGCCCGGCCTGGCCCTGATCAAGGGCGGCGGCGCGGCCCTGCTGCGCGAGAAGCTGGTCTGGGAGGCCTCGGCCCGCTGCCTCGTCATCGCCGACGCCGCCAAGGTGGTGAAGACGCTCGGGGCCTTCGCCCTGCCGATCGAGGTCGTCGCCTTCGGCCACAAGACCACCGCCAACCGCATCGCCGACGTGCTCACCGACCACGACATCGCCATGCCGGCCCGGGTCCGCACGGCCGAGCGCGGCCTGGTCCGCACTGACGGCGGCAACCTGATCTATGACGCGAAATGCGGCGCCATCCACGACCCCGCCCGCCTCGCCGACGACCTCAAGCTGATCACCGGCGTGGTCGAGCACGGCCTGTTCCTCGATCTGGCGGACGAGGCGATCATCGGCTTGGATTCCGGCGTGGACGTTCTACATCCCTGATCTCCGCTCATCCCGGCGAAAGCCGGGACCCAGACCTTTGGGCGACGGATGTTTCTGTTCGGCGCGGACGATGGTCCGGACGCGCCGGCGCACGCTGGACAGAACTGGGTCCCGGCTTTCGCCGGGATGAGCGGTATTAGATGACCCAATACGACTACGACCTCTTCGTCATCGGCGCCGGCTCCGGCGGTGTCCGCGCGGCCCGCCTGACCGCCCTGGGCGGCAAGCGCGTCGCCATCGCCGAGGAGCACCGGGTCGGCGGCACCTGCGTCATCCGCGGCTGCGTGCCCAAGAAATTCATGGTCATGGCCTCCGAGGTCAGCCACGCCCTCGAGATCGCCGAAGGCTACGGCTGGTCGTTCGAGGGGACGAAGTTCGACTGGCCGACCTTCCTCGAGACCAAGGACGTCGAGATTGCCCGCCTGTCGGGCATCTACGCCGCCAACCTCGGCAAGGCCGGGGTCGACCTGGTGCACGGCCGGGCGGTGCTCACCGACGCCCACACCGTCGAGATCACCAGAAGCGACGGGAGCAAGGGCCAGACCATCACGGCGGAGAAAATCCTCATCGCCACCGGCGGCCGCCCGTGGCGGCCCGAGGGCCTGCCCGGCATCGAGCACGCCATCACCTCGGAAGAAGCCTTCCAGCTGCCCGAGCTGCCGAAGCGCATCCTGATCGCCGGCGGCGGCTATATCGCGGTCGAGTTCGCCGGCATCTTCGCCGGCCTCGGCGTCGAGACAACCCTGATCTATCGCGGCCCCAACATCCTGCGCGGCTTCGACGACGACGTGCGCGCCCACCTCGCCGGCGAGATCGAGAAGCGGGGCATAAAGGTCATTCTCGGCTGCCAGCACACCTCGCTGGAGAAGACGGAGACCGGCATCGTCAACCACCTCGGCAACGGCATGGCGCTGGAGACCGACGTGGTCATGTTCGCCACCGGCCGCGTTCCGCACGTCAAGGATCTCGGGCTCGAGACGGCCGGCGTGAAGATCGACGACAACGGCGCGGTCTGCGTGGACGCCTTCTCGAAAACCTCCGCCGACAACATCTGGGCCATCGGCGACGTCACCGACCGGATGAACCTGACGCCGGTCGCCATCCGCGAGGCGGTGGCCTTCCACGAGACGGTCTACCGCAACAACCCGATCCATTTCGACTACGAAGCCGTCGCCACCGCCGTGTTCAGCCAGCCGCCGGTCGGCGTGGTCGGCCTGTCCGAAAGCGAGGCGCGTCACTCCTGCCCCGGCGAGGTCGACGTCTACATCACCCGTTTCCGGCCGATGAAGTACGCCTTCACCGGCTCCGACGAGCGCATGCTGATGAAACTGGTCGTCGACGCCACCAGCCAGAAGGTCGTCGGGGTCCACATCGTCGGCCCCGAGGCCCCCGAGATGATCCAGCTCGCCGCCATCGCCGTGAAGGCCGGCCTGACCAAGGCCCAGTGGGACGCCACCTGCGCCGTCCACCCGACCATGGCCGAGGAGCTCGTCACCCTGCGCGAGAAACAGTCCCCGGACACCAACGCGGGATGAGGGGTTGGGCGCGAACCATCAAGGGCCGGCTGGACTAACGCTCTGACAATCCGCGGGCGGACAATGACCGCAACCAGTCGAGACGAGACTGCTGAAGCCGGATCGCGAGGTCCACGCTGGCGGTCTCGATGACGTCGCCATAGCGTCGGTGGCCCTTGAGCGCCTCGATGTCGCGGATCAACGCCGCCTGCAGCTGTTCGTACAGTCCCGGCCTGATAGCAGGGTCAATGGCGTCCCATATGCCGGAACGCAGCCGAAACGGATCAACGCCGACACTGATCGCGCGTGTGACGTCGCACGCCCAGGCCGCCATGGCGGCGCTTCCCTGTTCTGTGATGCGCAGCAGCCGCGTCCCGCGCCTGTCCGCCTGCTCCTCCCCCTCGATCAGGCGCGCCAGCTCAAGGCGACGGATTGCTGCGTAGACCGAGCCCGCGCTTCCGCGCCATTCCAGCGACGGTGAGGTCGCGAACGATCTACGCACCTTGAAGGCCGTCTGTCGGCCGCGATGCCGAAGCTCGGACAGGATCGCGCCCTCAAGTTCGCTCAGGGCCGGGATCGTCTCCTCACCATTCGTGGCTTGCATGATCATCCTTCTGTGATAGTCCGAAGCGGACTATTCTGGAGAGGTCGCGATGAGACTCCTATCTCACCCACCGGTTCGGTCCAGAGCAGTGGCCGTCGCGACGGCTACCGTCGCTGCTCTTCTGCCCGGCCTGGCGTCGGGCGCTCTCGCGACAGGGGTGCACGCCCAGACGTCGTCCGCCGGGGCGGCGAAGGTCGATCGCAGCGCGGCCTTGCGGACGATCCAGGACCTGATCTCGGCGAACTACGTCTTCGAAGACCTGCGCGGACTTCTGGGTGCGGCCCTTCGCGAGTCGGAGGCGGCGGGCCGTTACGACGTGGACGATCCTGATCAGTTCGCCGCCCGGGTGACCGAAGACTTTCAGAGGGTCGCTCGTGACGGGCACCTTTATCTGAGGCGTGACGCGTCCCGCTATGCCGCGATGACGACCTCGGCTGACAACGACCAGGCTCTGGCGGCGCTGCAACGGAGCCGGGCGATCCAGCGCAACCACGGCCTCGTCGAAATGAACGTCCGTCCCGGCAACATCCGCTATCTGAAATTGACGAACTTCGACTGGGTCGCCGATGGATCGACGGCCGGCGCCTATGACAGGGCGGCGGAGTTTCTCGCTGACGGAGACGCCGTCATTCTCGACCTCCGGGGCAACGGAGGCGGCCAGAGCGACGCGGCTGACGACTTCACGAGAAAGCTGCTTCGCATCGGCGAAGAAGGGGTTCCGAACCGCGGGCCCGTCTTTGTGCTGGTGGATGGAGACACCGGTTCGGCGGCCGAGGCCGTCGCCTACGACGCCAAGGTGCGGGGTGCGGCCGTCATCGTCGGGGCCCGGACCTACGGCGCCGCGAACAACGTACGTCACTATCCTGTCGCCCCCGATCTCATTCTCAGCATGTCCTACAACCGCCCCGTCCACCCCCTGACCGGGACAAACTGGGAAGGGACGGGGGTCCTTCCTGACCTTGTGACCGATTCCGCCCTGGCCCTGGAGAGCGCGGAACTGGAGGCGCTGAAAGCGTTGTCCGACGACCTCCCGGACGATTCTCCCGCCAGGATCGGGTACGAATGGAGAGCGGCCGGCCTCCGCGCCCGTCTCGAACCGCCTCTCATTGATGAACCGACGCTTGAGGCGTTCGCTGGCCGGTACGGAACGATCGAGATTCGATACGACGCGGGCGTTTTGAAACTCTACCGGCCCGAACGACCGCGCTGGCCGCAAGGCGCGCGTTTGCTCCCCATGACGCCTGATGCTCTTTTCTCGATGGAAGGGACGGATGACCTGAGATTCCAGTTTGTCGCCGGGAGTCTGCAGATCCTTCGGCCGGGCGCGGCCCGGGAAATCTTCCTCCGCCTGCCCTGAAACAGGCGGGTGGGAAGCAGAACTTGCCCGAATGCAGAAGGGCCTTGTCGCCGTCCTCGCCGCGACGGCTTCACCGACGCCTTCAGGACCGCCGGCTCGCCCTGACGGAGGGACGGGGATGTTTGGATCATGGAAACCCGGCCGGGGGTACGCTCCCTGGCCCGGGCGCCGATCGATGTGCAGCCGGGATGGACATGGCCGCAAAGGGGGGCGGAGATGACGGAATTTCTGGTGTTTCTGGGCCTGTGCCTGGTCTTTTCGGTCGCCTTCTGGCGATTTCTCCGGATGCCGACCCGGGAGCAGCGGATCAAGGCGCAGGCCCGGAAGGAAGTCCGCGAACTGCGCGCCAGGGTGGCGGCTGAGGGACCGGAACAGGCCGCCGATCCGGCCCCTGCGAGGGATGATCCGTCCGGCCCCTTCGGCGAGAACATCGTCAACCCGGATTCGCGGACCATTCCGCCGGTCTTCCATGGCGACTGGAATGCGGATGGACGGACGCTGGAGACGATCGCGGCGGACCGGATGGTCTTCACCTTTTTCAACCAGGGCGAAGTCCGGATGCGCGAAGAGGAGACGGTCGTGGCGGTGCGCTACATCGACGGGCCGGCCCAGGTCGCGATCGTCACCCGGACTCCGGACGGCGGCTTCAGCCTCCACTACCGCGGCGTCGATGAGGATGGCCGGCTGCTGGACCTGGAGAATATGGACTGGAAGCTGGACCGGGCGAGAGCGTGAGGCGGACATGACCGCCGCCAGGCGGGCGGATTCAGGACGCCGGACCGTCGCCTGAGGGTGGGGAGCGGAAGGTCGCCTGAGGGTGGAAAGCGGACCTCAGCGGGAAAGGTGTGCCAACACGCGGCGCAGAAGAATCTCACAACGCGTAAGCGTGGGAGGGCTGTCGCTGGTGTCATGACGGCCAAGGACGACGTAGCTCCGGATGGTCGACCCCTCCGGGAACTGCGCCCATGTCAGATCGATGGAGTCATCCGCACCGCCACCTCGCACGTTCCAGAAGTGCCATTCCGTGGACTGACCGGTCCACACCTCGCCGCTGGCGATTTCGAACTCGGGATAGAACCACTGCACGACCCGTGACGTCGGATAGCACTGGCCGAAGGCTCGGCTTTCCTGCCGTGTCGCGCCTCGGTAGGCCGTGTCGGGCCCCCACGACGCTTCCAATGCTTCAGCAAGGCGCGGCAAAGACTCGGGTGACTCAGGGCGCGACAGCCCAAGGCCCGCAAGATGGTCAGTACTGCTCGGCATCATGGCAGTGTCGAGCGATGCGCGGATGTCCGCAATGGGTGGTTAGCGGACATCGAGCCCCGGCCCCGGGGATCGTCAGAGGATGAGTTGACCCTTGGTCAGCTTGAGGGCGAACTCATAAAGTCCACCTGAGATGCGAGTTCGAACGCCTGGGCCAATACCCCAAATCTCGACGTTGGGAGCAGCCGTGGTGTCCAAATAGAAATAGACCCCCATGCCGTCATCGGAAATTGGCAAATAGCCCGGCTCTTCCGTCCCAGCTTGACACCACCCCCTGAGCAGCTCGGTGACAGTCCGAACATCTATCCAAAGCGGGGGGTCGTTGCGGGACGGCTCAACGAGCCCGTATATTTGAGCCCCGGGAACTAGCGCCGCCCCACATAATCTCAGGAATTGGCGATATTCTTCGGGGAACACCACGCCCAGCCTCGATTCTGCGCCCGTAATGTCAGAATCAGACGCGGGACCTGCGACCTCGCAGGTTTGAGCCAACTCCTGAAAGGCGTCCTCGGCGGTCCGGCGGGAATTCATTCCTCAGGATGGCGTAGGCAGGCAAGGTCCGCAACGGGTCGAAAGCGGTCCACTCCCGATGGCCCGAGACCCGACATGCCGGGCATCTGGACGGCTCGCGGTCGTTGAACGTCGTTGACCGCCAGAGCGGCGCAAGGGAGGATTGCCCATGGAAGCCCCGACCAAACGCAACGCCTTCTTGGACTGGCTGTTCGGAGCACCGCTGACAGGCGGTGATCTCGCGAGGCACTTGGCTGAGCGTCCTCCCCTTTGGGCGCGCAACACCACGTCGTTCCTCTATCTTCTTGTTCTTGGTCTGATAGCGGCGGGCTGGATGGGTTTGCTGGACAGACTGCCACTCGTTGGTCCGTGGCTGGCGCGAGAACGGACACTCATCCTGATGGGCTGCTTGGCAATAATCATCGCGCTGGATTGGTATTACAAGCGACGAGCCGGCAAGGGCGGCAAGCCGTAGCCAGACTTCCGCTTGGGGTCGGATGCCGTCTTCCGCCAAGTCTGCTTTCGGGCGCTCCGGAGCGCAGGTCACTTACAGGCGAATGGGGAGCAGGTCAGCTCCAGCCCACTCTCACCTCCCCACGCCGTGGGGAGGGGGACCGCGCGAAGCGTGGTGGAGGGGGCGACGCGGCCCTGAAGTGATGAGCGAACAACTGGCCGACGCCCGCGCCGCCCCCTCCGTCCGGCCCGCTGATCGCGGCCCGGCCACCTCCCCACGGGGTGGGGAGGTGAAACCCGTCCTCACCTCCCCATCGCAGATG